>Ga0065711_1027046_pt1:52500-55109 | contig 55109 bp, 22 predicted proteins | sample Hoacrofraction12_FD_59098 | JGI IMG/M metagenome (GOLD analysis project Ga0065711, IMG submission 59098) | Hoatzin crop microbial communities from Cojedes, Venezuela - Epithelial fraction 12 v2 (version 2) | ecosystem: Host-associated > Birds > Digestive system > Esophagus > Crop... | reverse complement strand
GGGGGGGGGGGGGTGAAGTCCCTAGGCATGATCCATTTCATTTGAGAAGCATTTTTTACATTTGAGGGGTGGGATGGGATCCCCCTTGCTCCCCTTTTCATTTTGAATTAGTCAGTATAGCCAGATTGACAAACCTTTTCTCGTTCAGGCAAGGCTTTGTGTTCTCTTTTACTGGAAACCCTTACTCTCCTCACACTCTGCAGTGGCTTCAAAGACCTCAGTTTTGACTGTATTTCTTTCATTTATGCCCCTCACCTAGCCAATCACTTCAGTGTGTCTATACCAACTTGCAACTCTCCTCTCCTGCCACACAGTTCAATTTTTTTTTCCCAGGCACCACCTCTTCAAAGTCCTGTTGATACACATTTCCAAAACAGAATTCTTTATTTTCCATTCTTTGTTAATTACAATTCTTCCATCACTGTCAAAACTAGTTCCTTCCTATGATACAGCCCTGAATTAAGTGCATTTTGTTCTCAACTACCATCCACATCAAAATGGACATCTGATTCCAATCTCAACATGTGCAGCCATCATTTCTTCTGTTCTCTCTCTCAAGATCTTATTGCAGAATTTTTGCACAGTTAGAATTAGAAAGCATTTCTGTGTTTGCACAATGAATGTAAGTAGGCTTTCTACTTCTCTCGAAGCACAGAAAAAACTGAGCCACAAAGATGAAAACAACTTTCTGCATACAACAACTACAGAAGTTCCATTTGCCTATTTTCATGTGGGATTCATTTTAACTCTTATGGAACTCAGGCACGTTGTTGTATCCTTTCACCAACAAAAACACTTCAATATGTATGCCTGAATACGCAAGTCATGTCTCTGAGCACTGATACAGGTCATGGAAGATGAAAATTAAATTCTTTCCTCAATTCTTTGACCTCAGATGTAAAAACTACCCACTATCTCTCCCCCAAGAGACAATCTCCAAACCCCCTACTTTGTTTCCAGTAAAAGAGGGATTCAAAGACCTGGCCTTTTCACATCACAAGCAGGCAACCCTCCCACCAGTTTATTAATGGGTAAGCATCACTAAACTGCTTCTTCCTCCCTTGTTCCCATAAAGAGCAAGAAGCTCTCCATTAATAGGTCTCAGCAAAATGAGCAAGATTTTGGAAACACCAACATAGATTATCAAACCAGTATTTAGCTGGAAATCCTAATCAGATTCAATTTGAGCCCTGAGTTGAAAGAAAAAAAAGGTTCTTTACAGTCACAGAAAAATTACTTCAGTTGGTAGACTTTTGTTATACACAGTCTGAAACTAGAAAAAAAAACCCAATCCAGACCTACACGTAACTCAGTCATAGATAATGCATTGTTAAAGGCCAACACCCATTTTCAACTTCTGTTTCAGTGGTTCACATTACAGAAAAATACCTATAGAAGCAACGGAGACATTGTGCCTCCGCTGTTGTACTGGTGGCTCAGGAGAGCATCTTGTGAACTCAGCCATTAACACATTCCACCCGTTTATCCTCCGCTGCTTGCAAATCTGAGTATATGCATTCAACAAATGGACCTAGACAGAACAATACCAGAACAGTAAAAGCTTGAAACAAATTCATGGCAACAGATTAAAAAAGAATTGAGATAAAGTACTCATTTAGAATATGGACAAGCTCAAGACTCCTCCATCTCAGCTCCACATTGTATCACAGGAGCATCAAGTCGTCTTTCCTTGTTGTCCTAAATTTCAAATGCAGTTCTTGTATATTTATTTAGTTTGCTTTGGAAGGTTAATGCAGTTTAACTTCTCATAGTTTTCACTTGAACCTTTGAGATACTGTGTTAAGACATTCTTAAAATGTTTTAAGCCATCTTTCTTTATGGATCAGACATTTTGCCCTTCAAACTTTGTAGGCTCCCTACTTACTCCCAACATTCTCCTTGAAGAAACTGTTCATAAGGTTCAGCCTGATCCACACTCACCCTTCCTGATCCAGAGACAAACCCCAGAAACGTCTGCAGTTAAGAAAATCCTAGGATGCAACTGCATTTAACCTTGCTGACTTCACTAACTACCTTCGTTAGTCTACAAAATTCACCTTTATTAATTAAGAACCTTAAATACAGACTTGGGTTTGTTGGATGAGCTTGTACTACTACAGCCAAACTTCATCTCTGAGACTAGCTGTTCCATAACCACCTTATTACTTTGCAAAATCAAGCTAACAAACAGCATTGCTACAGGTAGTGAGGAATTAAAGTTATAAACAAATAATACTGTAATGGAACCTCTAAAGTGAGATTTTTTCATTATTATTATTCTGTTTTGATTTTAACTGAATTAACTATTTAAAAGAGATTTGCAGCTTGAGATACAACAGAATTTGCTGAATGAAAGATGAAAATGCTTCCTCTGAAGTTGTTGCATTCAGTCTCACATGTGACAGTGCTTTACACATTTTAATTTTGTAATCTCTGCTAAAACATAATACCTCTCTAGAATGAAAGTAAATAAATTTCACAAAAATTCTTAACTTGTCCCTTCTTGAAAGAAATCTACATGCAGCCCTTCAGTATATTAGGCCCGGGTTAAAAAAAAAAAAGTTTTCTTCATATTTACTAATAAAACCCCTTTCAAATTCAGCTCTGTC
>Ga0065711_1027046_pt1:0-47500 | contig 55109 bp, 22 predicted proteins | sample Hoacrofraction12_FD_59098 | JGI IMG/M metagenome (GOLD analysis project Ga0065711, IMG submission 59098) | Hoatzin crop microbial communities from Cojedes, Venezuela - Epithelial fraction 12 v2 (version 2) | ecosystem: Host-associated > Birds > Digestive system > Esophagus > Crop... | reverse complement strand
TCAAGATTTAGCAAACACCAACAGATTAGTGGCCTGATTGCATAATAAAACACATGGGCACAACCACTTCTATTTTATAACAAAGTGAATAGCATTATAAAACAAAGTGGCAAGTTTCAGAATAATGAATACCAGCTAGATGACCACTCCGTGACTCTCCACTAGATATGGGTAGCCAACCATTTGCTGTGCTTTGTGTAAATACATAACTATAAAAACTAAGGAGAAAATCTACATCTTCAGTTAGACACAAGTTAAGATGCATCTGAAGATTGAATCGATCATTACCAGATGGCTTCTTGAAGTTGAGCACATTTGCAGGCCAGCATGGGAAAGTTAATCATTTTCCTAGCTGTACTACACCTGTTGTATAAACATCTTCTGTTTGCCAAGGTACTCAAAAACAAACACTAGCAAATAAGAACTGAAAGTCACAGCTACAAATAGAACTCAAACTATGAAAGACTTTCTGTTACAACTTTGTCTTATCATTCTGATTTTTACTGATCTTCTGAAAATTTGTCCTTTAATACAGAACTTGAAAAACAGGCACCAAATTTAGATCACCCCATCATCAAACCACTGTACATGAAGACCCATAACAAATTCACGTATTGGTAGAAACAATAAAGGTTCTTCCCCACTTCAGCACTCCCTGTTTCTAATTTCAGTTTTTGGCTGGCAATTCCACAGATCGCATACGCCACACAAAGCATTTCAGCCTTTGTCAATGACTGGATTATTCTATGATCTAGTTAGTGGAATGGACACAAATGTCTGCCTAACAACAACAACAAAAATTGCCCTTTCTTTGTGAAGTACAGCTGATGCAGACACTAGTACAATTATTTGTTAGAGCTTAGATAACAGCATGATGTCATTATGCTTTTTACATTTAAAACAGTAGCAATGCTTTTTCTATAAAAATCTATCTGTATGTACAAGCATTAGAAAACTGCTGGAAATAAAATAAGTAGGCTACTAATGTTATTTATATATGTGTATATACAAATATATATGTCATAAAGTGAGAGAGAGGAAGAATATGGAAAAAACACAAGTAAAATTTGGGGTTGTATAGGTTTTCATAGACAGATAACAAAAATGTACTAACAGAAGAATAAATTTTAAAGAGCTATTTTAACAATTTTAACATATTTACAAATTTCCTCATAATTCTTCCCACGCCTTAGAGCAAAGCTCACCTGATGAACAGACATCCAGGAGTGGTGGAGAATGAGCAGCTGACTTTCCAAGTCAATGAGACATGAAAAATTGGCTTTTGTACTTCTACATGAAGCACTTTGCCACCCTCTTCACAAAAGTATAAGATGGTTAAATCATAACCACCACTAAACAAGATTTTTTTAGCTCTCTTTAAATACAGCTGTCTTTTCCAATACATTCATCTGTTTTGCACCCGTAATGGTTCTAAGTTCTTTTCAGCACTTTGTAAATGTTTCATAAGCTGTTATTTTTAAGTTGCCTGTAAGGGCAGAATTCTAAAAACAAGTGTATAAGGTAAGCAAAGTAGTAAAATGTTTTAAAGTGCTCTTTAATGGATCCTCCTTTACAATTTGAACAGCAACTTTTCATATCTGACATAAAATCCATACATATAAATCACATTAGAGGGTTATTCTTTCCCCATTATCAATCTCTGTCTCTTTATGGAACATTAAAGTCACATTTGACCTTAAAACATGATAAAATGGAAATCAAACTAGAATGTTTTGTAAAAGATATAATGAACTTCTACCTCTTTTGAAAAAAGTCTCTTTATGATGTAATTTTGAACACATCCTTCATTAAATACCAACAAAGATTTTTAAAGTGTAGCTGTGACATTCAAATGAAGGAAGAAATGGTATTTTATTGTCCTGACAACTTCCACGAAAACAGAATCAGCCTTTACAAAACGGAAATGTACAGGACTCCACTCTTTGGCAAATTCAGCATTTAATATGAATAGAAATTTACAATTACCCTCCAAAACTGAGAGACTCCCACAAGCAGCAATCCCATAAAATCATAATATCACTCCAGGAGGGACTATTAACCACAGCACACTCTTTACAATATATATTTTACAAACAAGAACAGAAAGAAGCCACAGTTCTGCCAAATGTCTGGCACGTGCATATATACTTACTAACATAAAGAAAGTTTAGCAAGAATAATCTTCTCTTTGATCGTACAGGTGACTCATCAATTGTTCAGTGGTCCCTACCAATGATATATGCCAAATATTCAGCAAAAAAGAAGCAATTTCTCCCCCCCGCCTTCTAAAATAAATTTTAATACAGGAGTGAAAGAAGATTGGCTCCACCAAAAGAAACTGAACGAGACCCATCCCAAAACAGCCAGACACCACTAGACTGTTCTGAAAGCACTAGAGTCTGTTTCTCTCCTGCATTTTTTCATTTTCCAGATGCCTTCAGGTTCACCTGATCTACTACTTCCAGAAATGTAATACCAAGATAGAGTGGTACATGTGAATACTTCACACTAAATCCCAATCATTCAATTTATGTAAAATAAAAATTCAGCTTGATTTCTGTTTGTGCACAAACTCAAAAATACATTTTTACAGTTTTACTTCTTTATGGTTTGATCTCTTGCACTTGCAATATGTACCCTGTCATGCTTGAATATGGTTTTACAATGAGATATACAGTTGCATGCAAATGAATTTGTAAATTCTTCCTTCCACTAGTGCTTTGGCCTACATATTTTTTGTTATCTTGGCAAGTGTGTAATGACAGTATAACCACAGAATTACTGCAGTCAGACTCATGATGAAAAAAAAATGCTGAAAGGAGAAAAATGTATTTTCATATATATTCACTCCACAGGTTATCTACAAGAAGTCTTAAACTCAGTGGCTATTTTAAGTTTTACAAAGGGCAAGTGTATTAAGCAGAATCCTTTGACATAGCACGGAGCAGAGGAAAGACCTTGTTCTACTCCCTCATCCAGGATGGAACAGAAACCTCTCCTGTCATTATCACAGAGCGGAATACGTTTTTTTCTTCTCTCCTGTTCCCTGCTTGGACAAGACTGCAGGCTATTTGAACATGTAGGTTACCTGAAGATTAATTTTTAAGGAACAGTAATTCCCAAGAAGAACAAGGTCATTCAAAAGACTAGTTATAGATATGAAAATACAATACATTCTGTATGCAAGAAAGATTCCAGAAATACTACTGCAAAATACTGACAAGGTGAATGTCTATTCTGCCTGTCTATATTTCAGTGGAGGAGTAACCTAGTGTTTTCAGAACTATTTTATCTTTGATCTTTATACAAATGCCAAGCAAAAGATTTCCTCTGCAAGATACCTTCTGCATGTGCACCTTTGCAGTCCCAAAATTACAATGTAATGCTTTCTACAAACTACAAAACAGATTTATAGCGTAGGGTTTTTAAAAGCAATATTGCACCTTTTTACTGTTATTCTTCAACTCAGAGATCCCTGAACACTTCTACACATGCCAATTCCTTTGTCTAATTTTGCTAAAAGCTACTTGCTTTGTGAACAACCTGTCTCAGAGGGTGTCATTTAAGAGAAAAAGTCATCCACAAGATAACGCACAGTCTTGCCACTAACGCAAATTCCCTTCAAATAATGATATTCTAGTAAATTAAGGAGCTCCTCAATCCTCTGCTTCCACAGATCTTTGCACTTGACCTCTGACCGAGGTTTAAAGTCTGGACTAAAAATGCTACCCAGGGAAATCTTACAAAGACTCCTGAATAAGACTTAGAAAAATGAAAGCTTAAAACCTCAACAGCGAACAAAAGTCAACCAATGACAACATCTGACAGCCACCGTCAATTCTGAAGTGATGCCTCTGTCATCCAACGACTCAAAGTATTGATTTCTCTCAGCATGAAAAAAGCTTAAGCCAATGAAATAGATATAGCATCATCCCCCCCGATAACAGCCATCAAGGTTAATACCAGCAGAACACTTATCAAAGTATCTTTTCTATTTCTTCTTGTTTTAATGGACTGAACACAATGCAATAGCTTCTCATCTCCACAACCTATCGTTTTCCAAACCTCATTTATCCACTTTTCCAGCCTTTTATCTGATTTGAAGATTAAAGAGAATCTGCATCTAAATCAACCGTTTGTAATACAAGGGAGATGGGGGGAAGAGGAAGTGTTTTTGTAGCCAGACATTCCTGGGAAAAAAAGCCATGCATTTAAAATTACAAGAGGGGGGGAAAGCCGGCAGTTCACTTAGATCACACCAAACACAGACTGGTAAAACTATGGTCATGACCAGAAAAAAACCTACCACAGTCAGTTTGGGTTAGTGATTAGCGAGAAAGGCAAGGATCTCAAGAGATGTCTGGTTTTAATCTGTGGTAAGTCAACAGCTTTATTTTTCACCATTAAGTCTCACAGTATTAAGTTTTAGTAAACCCAACTAAACACTAGGCAACAGCACTTTTACTGAGATTGCATCTTTCAAATGAACCCAATTTAGTAGAAGAGGTAAATGATACTAACAAGAGTTCAACTGGATAGAAAAACAACTGACACAATAAATAGAGACAAATAACATCAGATTTATTCTGCCGTATCCATTAGTACCACAGGCTTTTTTTTTTTACCTTTTTCTTTTATGCTTGTCTACTTGATATTATTTGTTACAGTAGCACCCTTGGATTACAATCAAAGACAAAGCTTTACACAAACAAGTAAGCTCTTACTCCTTGCTAGAAACTGGGGATTTGTTATTCCAATATTTTAACTCTCTAAGCATCACTCTTAGCCATTGGCATAAACAACACGCAGAGACACATGTTCTTTTTGAACCCAAGAAGCCAGTTCTTACTGTACATATGCCCAAATGCTTTGCATTCAAAGCATGTGCTAAGATATACACCACCTTCACCTCTCTCTCTTCTGCACATTTAGTTCATGTCTGTAGTCCCTTCATACCATTCTTGTTTTAAAACAGGCTAAGACGCTAAAAACTTTACACTTGGGCATTAAATCTGAGGTCCTCTGAGTCCACATCTTTCAAGTGCAAGGCATTTTCCAAGCTAGAAATAATCCAAGTAAAATTTCCCTATGCTCTAGTAGAGCTCAGTGCTTCTGCATCTGTGCTCTCAGATTAGACATTAAGCAAAGAAGGAGCCAGTAATGATTCTTTAGGCCATTTCCCAACCACTTCACATGAACCTTGTGACATACAACTGCTTCAACACCACAAGGGAGACTAGTACTGTATTCACTAAAGAATTAAACTACTGAAGTCCAACACAACAAATGAATCAGATTCATTAACAGCTTCTGGAATTGACAAACTCACTTATTTTATAAGAAACATCCACTCTGTCCAGCAAATAAGACATATACTTAACACGACTTAAGGGTTCACTACAGATGATTAGTGAGGGCCAGACTGAGGTTGCGCTGCTCTGATTTTTCATAGCTGTTGGATACTTCGGTTTGGAATCTTTTCATACGGCCATTTCTATGCAACTTCAGTTTTAAAAGGGGGGGAAAATATCTTTTAAACACGTGAAAATATATATGCCTCAGAGTGGGCCAGTTACAAAGACTTCTGCCACTTCAACCAAAGCAAAGCAGTATTTGATTGTTACCTTATTTCTAACCAGTAGGTAAAGACATGTGAAGAACTTAATACTGCCAGATGAGAAATACAGCATTGGTTCCAGTCCCCAAAAGTGCAGTGGAGACTAGCCTAGGAAACTGTTCCAGTTCTACTTTCAATGTGTCCCAGCTTTTGGTTTTGTTCTTCTCTTCGATCTGCAGGCTCTTTCTCATATTAATCACCCAAACGTCACGTTTTGTTCTTGCTGTTAGTACCTTACTCTAGCAATAGCATTGGGACACTTCCACCCCTCTGTACAGCATGAACACTTAGTGGAAGTAGGGGAAATAGTTATCATCCACTGCAATGGTGGCACTGTCACCTCTGGAAACATTTACCAAATAACTCTTGCTGTGGCTTTTGATCCATTCTTCAAGATCTTGTGAAAATCTTCATATGACCAGGGGCCAGAAAGCACACTTCCAGTAAACCCCAACAAACTAAAGCTCTGAAATGTCCTCATTCACTAACAATGACCACCACCTCTCCAACTGTCTTGTTCCACTGAGGCACAGTGAGGACCTCTGCTACCTGGGTAGGTAGAAAGCAGTCCAGCAGCTTTGGCCCTAGCAGCCGAATAATTATTTCCCTAAGGTTCAGATTTCCACACACCCTACTGCCAGCATAGTTCTTTCACAACTTACAGAACTCAGATTTGGCACAGGAGTGACACTTGAACAGACTGAAAGTCACATGCAGTTCAGATGGCACAGATAAACCTTACATGGAGTCTCTAAGAGCAAGTACCACACACTATTATTTCTGAAAAATGCGAATTTACCTTAAAAGTACTACATAAACAGCAATTCTTCACAAATTTTGTGACAGACGAATTCTGAATCATTTTTCATAATGGGGGCAAGAGGCACATTTCTGACATTGGCTAAACAATAATACCTCAAAAATGGGAAAAAAATGGGAATTCTAAACGAAATAAAAAGTAGTCTTTTTTTTAAAATGTTTTAATTTGGAAACATTTTGCCAATATTCTTTTCCGAAACAAGAAAAAAAAAAATCTAAACCATCAAGTAATTCAATCTCTGAGAGCACAAAGAATGGAAAAAAAAAAGCCAGAATGATTCAGATGATAAGCAGATAAACCAAAAGATCATCTGGAACCTTATTACAAAATACCTTGTACCACTTTAATCTATAAATGTGGCTTCAGCCTCTGGCTATAACAAAGTGAAAGGCATTTGCATGAGTTTAAATTCCTTAATTTCTATAGCTATCAAAGACACGGCTATAAATACTTAGGTATGTTGTTAGTATTTAACACACGACTTATGTTGATTGTCTCTACACTTACCTTACAGGAATGCATATTCCTACATAGGACTCATTTGTATTACATATAAGAACTCACATTCATACTATATGAAGAATACAATGCAAAAATAATCAACATACCTCTGTTGATTTTGTTATTTATTGTTTGATATTCCTGCTGCATCACACTCACTAAATTTCCTTATAAATTTGCAAACCACATGCAAACCAAAGTCATTTCCAGCCAAAATCTCTATGTAAACAGTTTCCAAGATGACGTAAAGTTCCAGATTTCCGAAAGATAGAAGGATCTGCCCCTTGAGATATCCCTTCAGCCTGGGGTCTGTGTTTCTGTTTCTATGTTCTACACAGTTCCCCTCAAGCACTTTTCAGCTTTCCCTGTTTAGTGGCTTGGTTTGAGAACACAGCTCTGATTTTAACCCAGGAGCTTCAGACGTATCAAAATACACCAAATCATGAACAAAGAACAAACAAGTCATGAACTTAAATCACATTCATTTAAGATAACAAGACATTTAGGCATAATAGTTTGCTATCTTGCCAAATTTGTGGTTTGCCTTTCTATAACTTTGTTCTGTACTCTGAAAACAGAATCAAAGGCATGTTTTGAAAGTATTCTACTCTGTATAGTAGTCTCGTACTCATTAGACATTAAGAATAAACAAAGGGAGAAAGAACATTAGCACATAATAAAATCAATGCATACACAGGGATACATAATGGTAATTAAGGTAGATGGAGGAACAAATCACGTCTCATTCTGCATCAGCAACAGAAGGAGCTTTAATAGTGCTCTGTGTCACATTTGCCAAACCTTTCACGAAACCTCAGCTATGAAACATTCACACATTAACACAAACTCACAACCCAAAAGGTAACCTTCATAGAAATGAAGTACTATGTAGCACCATGCACCTTCTACTGGCACCATCCTTTATGCTGTCAATATTTGGGAAAAAAAAAGAGAGAGAGAGAATATTCCATAAACATATTCATTTATGTAAGAAGAACATACAAGATCCATTTCATGAGTTTTTTGCTTATTTCTCATTTCAATATCAAATACCAGAACTTGTGAAACGCCCTATTCCAAGGTTCTGATGTTCTTGCCAAATTTTATTTCTGGCTTTGTTTCAAATCAGCATGCAAGATTTTTCTGTCTGGTGGGTTTTTTTAAATGGTATGAGGGTGTTATCATACTGCCTCTCAATAACAGTTACCGGTATTCGTTACAAACAGCTGAACTCATGGACGTTGGTGTAATGGCAAAAACCAGATTGCACAGTACAATTGTACAAGTCCCACTTAACTAGATTTCACTAATTGACTTTAATTCAGTGTAAAATAATAAACTCCATACTTGGAGCTTGTTCTGTTTAGAGCACAATAGCCATGCAGCATAAAAAAGCAACACAAATTCTGTGGATTTTTGAGACACGAATCTGAGATGTGATGTGAATTCCAGTTCGCTCATTAACGTTACAGGTATGAAAAGTACAGTGACTAATCAAAATCACCAGCTTTCACCAAGCATGCACAAAAATGAAAGAAACTACTGAAATTATATAAAACACCTGTATGGACAGTTATTGGACATACCAAAGAATCATGTAACAAGATTTCTCACACACTTAACGGATTCACTTTCACTCTAGCTAATAATCTACCTCCATCCACTTCTAATATTCCAATTTTCTGAGCTTCAAACACTGCCATTCAAAAATAACCTGAGAAACATTCCTCCTTCCTCTGCTGCCGACCACATGAAATTGCTTTGCAAAACAGTGTTGGTCAAAAAAATAAGCAAAAATATTTCTGAAGTCAGAATATCTGATTACGTCTTCTGTAAATGCTTAACATGTTCAGGACTAATGGTAGCATAATTTAGAGATGTCTGTAGGTGGCATAAGGTCCTTCTGGGGCAGAAACGAGCATAGAGCCAGTGCAGCTAAGTATGACCCTGGTAGGCCGGTGGTAGTAGAGAGAAGCTGACCCAGAGGCCAGGGCCAACCACTCATCCTAGCCATGCCTACCACCTTGCTGCGGGCTCCCTGATCCCTCCCAGGCCCCCAGCCACGGGGCAGGTAAGCTTTCCAGTCTCAGGCTGGATCTGGCCCTCCCTATTGTGACAGGTCTGTGCTGGCCCTGGCCACCCTCCCCCTAGGGCTGCCCTGCTCTTCTCATGGTGGGTGGCAGCTTGAAGATGCTTGGCAAGGAGGCTGTGGCACTGCAGTGAGTGCCCAACCTACCCCCTCTGTGGGGGCACTGCTAAACCTCGTGGCACCCTGCCAGTGAATTGCAAGTCTCTGGTCCCACGTCATGACAAAATTTGTTTCAAAATTGCCATATATTGTCTATAATATAGTCACCCATCCCATAACTGAGCATTTTGCTTGCTTTGTCTGTCACCTCCCTGAAATATTTCCGAGGCAAAAATTGGCCTTGGTCATGAAGGATGGAATCTCAAATTGCCCTAAAGGCAACACACAATTCAGGATAGTTTGATGAGATTTAGATCTCAAGTTTCCACAAGGACAGGGAGGGAGAAGGATGGAAGAAGAGTGAACATCTAAAAATCCATTATGCCATAACCTTGGCATTACTACTCAGACCCAGAATTTGTTCCGACAACTTTTTGACAAAAGCACAGTATCTTGGCACTAGGGCACAAAGCAAAAAAAAGTGTAACAATGACCAAAGCACTTGCACTGATCATCATTATAATCACTATCATCGCTTTCCAAGCCCTACTTTCAAGAGATATCTAAATGTTTTCTTGTAAAATGGCCAGAAATCTCCTAAGAGCATTTTCTAAAAAGTGAATTAATAACAGGGACCTAGAAATGTGAGCAGGAAAAAGGTGGGAGAGAGAAGGAGTAGTGAGGAAAGTATCAGGAAACATATCTTCTTCCTTGTGTGAAACAGAACGGTGAGGATAATTTGGTTTTCTGAATGGCAAGATTTTTTAAAGATTGACTCTGCCACTTCCTGTAAGACTTCAGTTTAACAGCGAAATCCAGAGGTCTCTAAGTCACCTGGCATCTTTCCCTACACAGTGATCATCTAAAGAGCCACTTAACTGCCTGATACATCTTCCTTTTCATGATCTAAGACCATCTCCAATGGATTGGCTCAGTTTTCTCCTATTTAAGTCAAAGAGAAAACTGAGTAGGTGGAGTCATTCTGTAAACATTTCCATAAAAGAATCAAATGAAGCAGGGAAAAAAAATTCAAAAAAATATATTATAGTGGTTCCCATTTAAAAGCTAATACAGGGAAGTTAAGATGTAAAGCTGGACTGCAAAGCAGTGAGATGAAAGTGGCAGTGTGACCAGACCTTTCAGTTCCTGTTAAGAATTCCCATTAGTGCAATCTTCTTCCCTGTCCTGGAAAGCTGTATAGGTCTACTCAGAAAAAGGCTATCTTTCTAACAGATTGTGAATGTCACCCTTGGCTGGATGTGGCTTTAGAGTTTTCCACCACTCCCCTCCCTGGATCCCAGGAAGACTTCAAGACCCACCTACTACAAAATAAAGATAATTTTAGCAATTTAATTGTAAAATTCTTATTTAAATAATTACTGTCTCTCTTCAGCCACCACTCCTGGAGGTATTTATTTCAGCACAGTCACTATATTTTGTATTCAGAACTGAGCATTCTCAAAGAAAGGCTGAAGCATTATGCCAGGTGCAATATTTTGCGCACCTTCCTCCTCAATAACATTCCAATAAATGAAAGAGAAACATATTCTATGGGACTAAGAAACATAGGCAACATCGAAAAACCTTAACTGTAAATGCCTTAAGGTTCTGTCAATGAACTTCCCTAAACATCTCAGTATCTTAACGCATACACTTCACTTCCCACATCACCACAAAGTTGATTTTAATAAGCCACCTTCATGAACATCAAAAAATAAACCTGCATGAATCAAAATTTGTCATGGCTAAATGAGGAGATTGAGTTAACTATAAGATGAGACTATGCATACTACGATTTGAGTGCAAACAAGAGAATGACCAGTGTATCTATACCTTACATAATCAAGAAACCATAGGTCAAGACAAGTTTCTACTATAACTAAAGACTAGATTTTTAACAGACTTCTCTAGGGTGAGGTATGCTATGTTTTTTAGATACATCCAAACCTGTTTTGGGGTGGCAAATAAATCTAACATGAAGATACTTGTTCTCCCTTTCTTTTGTAGAAATATCAGTGTGCGAGTGCTTGGATAAATCCTCCAGATAAAAAGTGGACTTCACTTTCCAAAGCTAATACGGGTCAAAGTTTAAAAAATAAAATCTTTTGGAGGATAGACGCATAACAACATTCAGCTACAGACAGTAGTTTAATGGGTCAGTAAAAGAAAGCATATTGTAGGTACACAAACTTGTACGTGGTATGTTTTCATACATACAGCTGCAGAACGAGCTGGTTTCATAGAGTCACTTTTACATTTTCATTTCAACCATCAGCCATTATAAAAAAAAAAATGGAAATTTTTGCAAGTAACACAAATAATAACATACTAATACCTGTACGCACCAGTCTACCCTGGTAACTTCAGAACTGCAGAGGTTTCACATGAAATCCAGCTATAGTCAAGTGGGATGGGCTTTAACCCAACAGCCTGAACTCATGTCAGTCATAAGATGTATTTGCAACTCGGGTGCTTTTGCCAGGCATAGTCAAATGAGAAAACAAACATGTGAAACAGAACTAGAATATAGGGAAATATTTTACACTTTTGTGACCTCTTCAATTCCTGTTATAAACAAGCTTCTCACACAAAAACAACACTTTTGAAAATGAAATTGTATTTGAAAGAATACTCAAGACTACTGCCAAAAGACTGTCAAATACATCTGGGCTACAAATGATAATATATTAGATCAAAAGTTAATACCCATTTAGCAATCAGATGCATATTTCATCCTTAATGAATGCCTGAAAAGAAGAGTTCACTTTATTCTGGATGCAGGTATCAAGGCAGATCTCACAAAGCAACACAGGCGCATCATCTAAGGATCCTTTTCACATTAAGAATCCTATTAGAAGGAAAACACTAAAAGGTAATTGAATTTCCCTCAGTTATCTTCATCTCTGTCAGCTCCTGCTACAATAACTTACTCTCCGGAGCAGAGATAACTCAATTCTGTCCAGCAAGCATATGTTATGAATCTCCAAAGCAAACTTGTCTAAATCATTCCAGTCTTCTATCAAGGTTGGCTGTGGATATGAACTCTGACAGAAAGCAAACAAATTTATTTTTGTCTTTTCAATAATTCACTTCCCTGTACCTTGATAGAAGAATCTAAAGACATAAATGTTTCCACTAATTGTGGAATTATAAAGACTGGTTGAAAATATTTTATCTGTTTAATAAAATATTAAACTGTTTGATTCACCATTCTGTTTTAGCAGAAACAAAAAGTGTGTTATAGCACTTTCAGATTCCTGTAGCTATACAAAAAACTAAAACTATCATCTCATGCTGTAATTTGACCTTTTTTTCAGAAGGGTTTTGACATTTACATTTTCACCTTCGACGGAAATGTTAACTGTATAAATTATAATAACAGAAGTATACTCTAACTTTATTTCATCAAAGTTCTTAAAACAACAGTAAGCACAAATTCTCCACTCAGGTGAGCAAACTACTCTGATTTAAAAAGCCACATTTTAGTAAGGTATAATGACTTATCTAGACCAACATCACAAAACAAAAGCAAAACATTAAGCAGTCAGGCAAAGTAAGGGTAAATGACAAGCATTGGAAAAGCTACTTCGGGAAGGAGAGGAGAGAAAATACTAGATAAGGTTCTGGTCAAACTAACATTAACTGTACAATTCCTGCCAGTTTTCGATTGTTTCAGGCTGTTCAACATATATGTAAAAAAAAGTCTGAAGAACAAGTGAATAATGAAGTGACAAATTTTGTTGCTGACACTAAGCTATTCAGAGTTGTATAATCACAAAGGACCTATGAGGAACCTGACGGGGAGCTTGAAAGACCAAGCCATCATGGTAATAAAACAGCACAGAAACTTCAGTGTAGATGAAAGAAATGTAGGAAAGAACCTAATTCTAGATATAAAATGATGGACTTTGAGTTCACCTTTATGTTCACTCCTTTTTGGCATAATGAGATGGTATTATCAATGAAAGATAGTTCTATGAAACCATCAGCTCTGAACAGGATAATCAACACGCATGCAGGAATCAAGCAAAGAATTAGGAACCACTAGAGAGAGAACATCACAGAAAACCTCATGTTTTTATAAATTCCTGGTGTGTCTACACTGGAATGCTGGGTGCAGTTTTGGGCCTTCCATCAGGAAATATGATAGAACTGATAAGCATTTCAGAAGGATTCAGAAGTGGAATCACTGCCATGGAAGAAATAACTATGTAACAATACAATTTTTCAAGGTGGGGGAAAGAAAAAAGACAACCCAGGAGGGACAGGAGAGTTCTGTGAAATCATATCTTACAAAGGACCCCTACTAGGTGAGTTTGCATGAATCCATTCTATAGATTCTAACAACATTAGATGAAGAGAGACACCAGAAAGAAAACAGTGCATGTTGAGAAGGTTGCGTGTAGAAGTTTTCCAAGATCTGCTAAACTCTAGGAAGTGGCGCACTTGCTGAACGAGCAAAATACGATCAATTCAGAATACCACAGGCCTGCTGAATCTGTACACACCCACCAGCACACACTAGTATACCAGCAGCAGCTTGTATGACTCGGACAACATCCAAGAGAATGACAGCTACTCTATGCAAACCAGGAATACAGGACCTTCTGCAGAACTTTCTGAAGCCATTGGAATAAACCCTTCATTACGCTTGTTGGAGTATACCGTTGGAGTGTAAATGTAAGTGATGGCGTTGTGTGTAATTATCACCTATTAACAGTAACAGCTTTATTCTGTTAAATACAACACTATAATGAACAGAATTCCTAAGAAATATTGGTTGTGATCAGTGTCTCCCAACCTGACACGCTATCAGGGAAAAGGCATTTTACAACACAAGAATGAAACTAAGATGCCAGTATGATTTGGAGTTAACTCAGTGTAACTCATAGCAAAAGACTATGCAGATTCAAAGTTTTACTGGGCGAACAGGGGAATAATCCCTGACAGGGTACTAAGCACGTGGTCATCATTTCTGGCAAGCAAGAATCAGAAGTCACTTCAAACTGCAGAACAGCGGGAGGGTATTCTGGGAAACTGTTACTATGTTTGCCCTTTTAATAAACTCTTCCTTAAGTATCCACAGTTTGATATAGGATAATAGGCTTGATAATGGACTTTTCAATGCGATTAATCTTGCTCATCCATGTTGCAGTAGGAAGCCATCTTCCAAGAACAGACAGAGTAGAACTACTAGAATGATCGAGAGTATGCAGACACCACCTTAGAAGAGAAACACCTAGAAGAATACAACTCCTTTAGGCTAGCAAAATGAAGCGAGGAGATGTGACAAATAATAGATGAAAAAGTAAAAATCAGAAAAATTAAAATAAAAAGACCTGTGAGATAATAAACAAAGATAATAATCACATAACAACAAAGAAATATATGCTGAATACAAGTAAAAATAAATGAGCTAAAAGTTTACAAGTGAGCAGAATATTTAAGTCCAACCTACCAGTTGGAATAGTGAGAAAAAACACCTTCATGTATTCAGATCCTGAAGATCTTTTGTGACCTTGTCAGCACCAATATCAGAATCATTTTAATATAATGTCTTTCTCATTTAGATCAAACCAACTTACAACAAAGCACATAGGAAAGATGTGTACTATCACCAGCATTTTTTCTTCAAAGCTGAACAACCCCAACACTGTTGTTAAAAAGGTACATAAGTAATCTAAGTTATCTTTGGACAGGAATTTTAGAAGAAAACTTCCAATCAAGCACAACAGGGTATTTGCCTTGCTAATGCTAGAAATTTACACTCTATGTACACTGTATTACTTCAATCAAGGGTATTTCTGAGTCACTGCCTGGCATGAGCAACCATAAAAGTCTGTACATGAATAATAAACAAGGTAAACACTACCAATTTATTTTTCATGAGATCATTTATTTTTCAAGGTAAACACTACCAATTTACTTTTCATGAGAACAACAACATTTCTGACGGAAACATCTAATTTGAAGCAAGAAATTTCTTAGCTACCGGGCTTAGTTTTCATATTACGAGCATAAAAAGATGCAGCAAAACACAGAAAATGTTTTTATAGACTACAGAAAAGCTGTATAAAAAGATACAATATTAGGGGTTAAAAGGCTTTTTAAAAGACCAAAAAAGCTAGAATGGTTAGGCTGCAGAGAAAGCAAGCTGTAAGAAACTGGCATTCTTCAAGAAGTCCATTCAAAGAAGGAAAACAGAAAAATATATCAACTATGGCATGTTAGTTTTAAAACCAGAATGAAGCAGACCAAAAGAGTTTGAGGAACACTTGCATAAAGGCATAAAAGGCAGTAATAAATTATTCTTCAAACAAATCAGGAGCAGTAAACAAGCTAGGCATCTCTGTATAGCTAACAGAAGATCAAGGGATAAAAAGAGCTCTTGGAACACGAGACCACCACAGAGGAATGCTAGCAGAGAAGTTATAAAAGAAAACCGACAAGTGACCAACTGCTAGGACTAGACAATATTCACTCAGATGATCTAGAAGAACTCAGGGATGAACACAGCTGAGCCATTAGCTACAGCATTCTTGTTCAAACTGCCTCAGTGCCAGAAGAATGGAATACGCCAAATGGACTCTGGAGGACAGCAGACATGGCAGTAACTCTGAAGTTTACAAAAGGCAAATTCAAATCGGTAGCTGTGTTTAAAGCAAAAAGCAAATATATTGGCAAGAGTCATCATTGCTTTTGTAAAAGTAAGTTGTGCTTCATTCGATTTCTTTCAACAAGCCAAGAAAGATCCAGTTCATAAAGTCCACTGTTTGAATGTCAAAAAGATATTTAAAGAACGGCAGGATGCAGTAGGGCATATAGGAATATGTTGATAAAAATTGACAAAACAAAGGAAACAGGTTCAAAAAAAGAACAGCTAGTCTTCAAAGTGGAGGGAAATCACCAACTGAATCCCACTATATTATTAAACGTATTTAATAACGACTGGAGAGTGGAAGTGGTGTCAAGTTTTGCTGATAGCTCTAAGTAATTCAAGGTAGTAAAAACAACAATCAAACATGAAAAATGTTAATACAGTAACCAGGAGATAAAACAAGAAGTGAAATTCATAAAGAACTGCAAATCTTTGTCCAAATTGCGATCCATGACACCTAGGTAGAACCAAGGAAGCATCCCTATATAATTGCACTGTTCTTACACTTGTCCCTAAGCATGTATTATTCATCTCTGTTAGAAACAGAATACTGAGTTTGATGGACTTTTGGTCTAATCCAGTACAGATGCTCTTGAGTCTCAGCAACTTATTAATCTGTGAAACAAAAGAACATTATTAATATAAATGAATTTTTAAAAAGGCATGGAATTTCCAACTGGATTGTGTTAACATCCTCAATGATTTTGGATTTTGAATGCTCTAAACAAAGTCCTACTGCAAAATTGTTTCCTATTCCAGAAAACTGGCAGAACCCATGGCTCTATAACAACCTAATAACAAAGAGACTAATAGCAAGACTTAGCTAGCTAGTGAGCTAAATCATTGCAAACCTCCCCCCCAAAACAATAACCCAAATCACTCTGTCAGCCTTACAATTATGGATTTCACACACACACAAAAAAGTTAATATTCACTGCCACAGCAAAAGGTAAGTTCAGAAAGGAATGTCTGTTCCCAGTCTAGCAGAAGACAGATCACAGCAGAAGCATACAATGCTACTCTCCCTTCTTCTAATTACCCAGTTTCTTCATGCCTATGCTGTTTCACTTCAGCCATTAAAGTAGCAGGGCCAAATTATAAAGTGGTTACAGGAATTGTGTCTTTGGCTCCTCCTGGCAGAGGTTTTTTTAGGTTTCCAGGGTTTACAAATGCTAAAATAACAAGAGTTCCAAAGCATGTTCTGCTAAGCTCTCCAGAGCCATGGAGAGTAGCTTCATTAAGCTCATTGATGATCTCTGGTGAAATAACCAGCTGTAACAGCACTTACAACAGGAGGTAAAAAGTTTTTAAAACAAAGGAAAGTTTATCATTCCAAGAAGTGAAAAATAAGTAGATGTGTTAAATATGTACAAGGAGAGAAAAAAAGGATATAAAAAGTTAAAATCTCATACAGCTAATACTGTAAAACACTGTGCAGAAAAGACTCATATCTTCGTGACACTCCTGGATATATTTTTCAAATTACTCTTCGTATGTAAATGAAACATAGCATAGATTATAAAATGTGGAAGAGTCTTAACAAGGTACTGCTAAACACTAAGCATTAATTATAAAGTAATAAACTTCATTAGCATCTGAAAAACGAGAACAGATTTTTTTTTTTTTAAATATGAAATAGCTATGGTAATAAATCTATTTTATTTCCATATTCAATATGATTTGAAAAGCCCAATAATATGTTGATACTTACGAGGTTTAATTCTTCACATAGTTTGGCTCATAATTTGCCAAAAATGTTATCTAAAAACAGTCATGATGATAACATCACCTCTCGTTTCATCAGAAAAGTCTACAGGAGAGAATAGTTCTAAAATAAATTTTCTTTTAAGCTCCTTCAGAAACAATATTATTGTATCTTTGATAGCTCTTAAGACATATTTCTGTTTTGATTTAAAATTGAGATATAACAAAAAAAGATGTCTCAGCATTCCAGTGCAAGTTTTCATTCTTTCTCCTCCCACTGCTTAATAAAGCATAGTGAAGGAGAAACCACAATTTTTCACTCCTCCTTTAATAATCAGACAATACTTTATCCAAACACTTCCCAGAGCACTGGGAAAATGTTATAATGTTCAAACAGAAAAAAGAACTTCTCATTTCAGTATCCTTTAACTCACATGAGACAATGAATCCTAAAAATTGCCACCTCAGGAATATGAGAAATTTAATTTTCCAGTTTGGGACTTGTCAACATATTGCAGCAGAACAAAACCGATTAATCCTCCAATGAGTTAAAAAAAAAAAAAAAAAAAAATTCTTCCGTGCTCAGCACTATGTTGAGTTTACAATACCTCAAAATAAAAAGTGTTTAGAAACGAAAGTCAAAGTTTTTTCTTCCTTCTGCCGACAGATGGTGCTAAAACGCCTAACCTGCCCAATGCAAAGGGCAGCATTCCTTCAAAAACCCACATTTGAAAGAGAGTTAAGCCCATTCATAAGTAAATGTGTAAAATCTTTGTTTTCTGTGAGGGTATATCCAACTTCCTTTGTGTTGTCACTTTACATTTTTGCAATCTTACTATATATAGGCTATAACTTTTGGTTACATTACTGCAGGATACCTACAACTTGCTTTATCTATTATCTTCGTATGTTCTATAGAGATTCATTGCTGATAACCCACACTACTAGACAGGATACCCGTTGAAAGCATTCCAGGATCTTTTGTTCTAATAAATAAGGTCATTGCCGTTAAGTGTGTTGAATAACACTTCATATAAAAGGATGTTGTAAGAGCCACAGAAAGATTATTTGCTGCATGAGTTCTATAACAAAGCAGCTTTTATTAAAAACACTGGAAAAGAAGATGGAGAATAGGGACCCAGTCAAGGATTAAAACTTTCTTTCCCACAGTAACTGTTTGTTACGTATAAAAGTAACAATCATTTACAGAAAATACAAAGACACCAAATACTTCTTCTTAACTCCTTCAAGGGCTCTCATTCTCTCTGACTTACAGGCATTCTGCCACAATTGATTTGCAGTACTTTTTAGTTACTTTCTCTGATATAAATAACATCTTCTAACATTTAAGCTTAGTACATCAAAGGGAAAAGGTGCAGAATACACAAGATTAACAATCAACAGAACCACTGAATTTTGTTTTCTGCCAAGGAAACAAAAAGCAAATAGCTATATCCAAGCCACTACTGGAACGTGCCTAGCCTTGCATCTTACCTCTGTCAGGGCAATACTGGTATTAACACTAAGATTCATTTCTCAGCATGAGCCATGAAGTAAAACATTCAGTTTATCACACACAGCCTGTAAATTGATACTGAATAAGAATTACAACTGTGAGAAGTCCAAGTCTTTTGCATGAAAAAACGTAACTGAACAGAAAAGGGCAACAAATTTTATAGTAGCTGGAAATGCTAGGTTTAATTATTGAAGAGAAATCATGCAGAGAAGTTAGCTGCCTAGCATGATTTATAACAAATGCAAAGGGAAACTCATGAGAAATTCTCAGTTAATCAGCAGAAACAGCCAATAACAAGAATGCCAGCACATTATACTTCTACGATGATGAGAATTTGAACAAATAAGACCAAAAATTCAAGGGAATGACACCACATAATCTTTAAAAAAGACACTCTGAAGAGGCAGGTTAGTTTGTAAATTACAGTAGCAGTTATATTTTACTGAAAAAATTACCGAAGTGTCTGTTTGCCTCAGAGACTCAGAATGAAGAATCCTTGTCCATCCATTCTAGAAAGTTTTCTGAAAATTATTGTGTTGCACTGTCCATTGTTCCTCTACACACACTCCTGATGTGCAACATTACGAATGGGTGTGTATAGTACCTTTTTCCTCATTTTTCCACTCCTTCACGTGAATCTTGCAGACAAAAAAACCCCATGTTGCTGCAAGAATATTCATCAAAAATACTTTACACAAGCATTGAGATATGGTATCACAGATTTTGGCCAAAATTCAGTAGTGCCATCCGATAGCAAAGTAAACCTTCACTAGAAAGACGAAACACTGTCATGCTTGAATGGTCCAGTCCTAAAACACTTGCAAATTTACCTATTTAGAATTCTATAAATATGTATGTTCACACACAAATACATGAAGAGATTTATATAAGACAGGATGCATATCCAAGGCAATGGGAACTCCTGTCATAGATTATAAAATAAAGTCAATTAGAGTACAAAATTCCCTCCCCCTTCTCACACCAAATCCAATTATTCTCCTAGACCCAACTCTGCAGCAGTCTGCACACATAATCTAAGACACAGTGCGAATCGCCGCATTTTTCAAGGTCTTTTCTAGAAAGTAGTCTAGGTGGTAGCATGAAACTAGTTGTTGGAATTCAGGCACAAAGAGGTTCCTCTTCAGGATTTTCAACTCTACTAAACACTCAGGGTGAGATTTTGAAAAATGCCTAAGTGACCTGTGCGTATAAATCCCAGGGATGCTGGGCAAAAATAAGGTTATGAGAGTTATAAGTTATGTGAGGAATGCTCACATCCACATTCACTGTGAAAACTTGTACCACTGCCACCTCACTAGAGAAATGAGTGGAATATTGCATCATCGAGCTTCTTTGAGGCTTAATCACATTGTAAAATGTGTAAGTATGTCTCAGGTCTCCCTGTGACCTCCCCATATGTCTACATCTACGGATGTAACTACTTCTAGAGGTAGCAGCAAAAATATAGGTGAAGAAAGGATCAGAAAAAAAACCAAAACAGGTTCACCTTTGTGTTCAGCCACAGAAAAACCTCTCACAACCAGTCCTTCAACTCCATAGCAATTTTTTCCTGTCTTTTTTACAATATCAGCTTAGAAGAAAGACAGCATAACTCGTTTGCTATTTGCTCATAATTAGTTATGTTGCTTATGTTCTCTCCTGTTAAAAAAAAAGGAGTGGCCAGGCACCAAAGAGGAAAACTTCTTTGTTGTTGTCCAGGCTGTTGAGTTGTAAGGTAGAGCCCGCTAGAGAGGGTGGAAGTTTGGATCTTACATGAGGGAAGCTGAGCATCTCCAGTCTGAAGAAGCTTCTGGAGTGCAGGACTGCAGGGGCAAAGGAGGGGTTTGCAATAGAAATGGAGACAGAGACTTCTGACAAAAAGGAATCATAGAATCACAAAGGTTGGAAAAGACCTCTAAGATCATGAAGTCCAACCATCAACCAACACCAGCATGTCTGCTAAACTATGTCCTGAAGTGCTGCCTCTACAGGTTTTTTGAACGCCTCCATGGATGGGGACTTCATCACTTCCCCGAGCAGCCTGTTCCAATGCCTGACCACTCTTTCAGTAAAGACATTTTTCTTAATATGCAGTCTAAAACCACCCTGATGCAACTTGAGGCCATTGCCTCTCATCCTATCGCTAGTTACTTGGGAGAAGAGACCAACACCCGCCTCACTACAACCTCCTTTCAGGTAGTTGTAGAGAGCAATAAGGTCCCCCCCTCAGTCTCCTCTTCTCAAGACTGAACAGCCCCAGTTCCCTCAGCTGCTCCTCATAGGACTTGTTCTCTAGGCCCTTCACCAGCTTCGTTGCCCTTCTCTGGACACGCTGCAGCACCTCAATGTTTTTCCTGCAGTGAGGGGCCCAAAAGTGAACACAGTACTCGAGATGCAGCCTCACCAGTGCCAAGCACAGGGGCATAATCACTCCCCTACTCCTGCTGACCACACTATTCCTGATACAAGCCAGGATGCCATTGGCCTTCTTGGCCACCTGGGCACACTGCTGGTTCATGTTCAGCTGGCTGTCAACCAGCACCCCCAGGTCCGTTTCTTCCCCAGGAAGAAACAGGAAAAATAGCCAAGCCAGAACGACACATGCCCTTCTTGCCACCAGACACAAAGTAGGGGACGTGCAGATTTCGCTGCCATTCAAGACACTTTATGTGAAGTTTCTGAAAGAGAGATAATTGCCTTGAGGAGACACAATGAGGAGAGAAAAGGTTTATCTTCAAATCCTTTTAATTTAAATCTATCTCACCCAGGCACTCAGAGTTTCCTGCATATCTGAAGTTACAGCACAAGCTGGAACAGTATGCAAAAAACCCCACCTGTGCTTTAGAGACTCTTCCTGTGCTTTTGGTCATCCTACTTAATGGAAAAAGTATAGACACTTTCCTCCCTATGTTCTGTCCAATGCAGGGTCCCACCACATGGAGAAATTGCAAAGAAAGGCCCAATCAGACCTTTTGTGGCAAAGTGAACATGTGTCACATTCACTGCTGCTTCTCATCTCCTTCTGGCTGTGAAAGAACTGATAGCTGTACATTTCTCAATCCATTTCTGGAAGGAAAACATCTGTCCTGTACTTGTAATGAATTAAGAATGAAATAGGAGTGGTACCTCCCCCTCTGGACCCTGTGCAACTTCTACAAAGTCACATAACAAATTCTTTCTTGCATCACATTTCTAAAGTGCAGTTGCCTTTCCTAGTATTACCCATTTTCCTAGGATTTTCCTTCCTCTTACAATGACCATCTTTATTCTTTTTATAACCAAATACTATGTGATAATATATAACTACAGAACTTTGTTATGAAGCTTGTCTAAATTTCCCATTGCTTTCTACAGCCTCTACGTGCCCCAGACAGCAGACATCAGTTTTAAATTATAAAAAGATACTCTGCCTTTTATTAAAAAAAAAGAGTGTTCTACAGAAAATTTTGTAACACCAGATTGCCGTATCACTGTGGTGCAAAGCTGTCCAAAATCTGACACACATATTGCAAGGCTCATCTTTGTCATGACTTTTTAGAAATGGGAGTATCAAAACCAGGTAGCAGTAAACATACTACAGATCTTTAAAAATAAATTCAGGGGCTGGATTTTTGCTGACCCAATGTTACCATGGAATATTTCATATGTGATCTGAAACACCAGAAATGCAAGCCTGAAAAAAATGTTAAAAATGCGTAACAGTTCTTGCTGCATTTCTCATCTGCCTCTGGATCTTTATCCCTCACTCAACCAGACTCATCTCCTTTCTCCCCATAGCCCAGGTGCCAAAGCTTGCTTCTGATCTGAACCACACATGCTCATCCCAACCATCTGAAAAAAAGTTTCAGCTTTGCAACTAGTAATTGCCACAATCACAAAACGCTTTTAAATGTAATCAAAACCACATTTGCCTATACCATTCTTCAGGGCTAAATGTTATAGGATCGCACTATTTTCCAAGAAATTGTTTAATCATTCTGTTGTACACAGGATCTGCTCATTTTCTTCAACTATCACAACAGGGAAATTCCTTGTGTTAGGACATTATAGGTACAAAATATTTACATCAAATTTTAAAAGGAACTGGAAAAATTCACAGCAGAAACATCACAACACTATTTATTAAAGATACGACCTCTGGTAAGGGAAGTCTCTGAGTTGCAGATCTCTATATGATAAGACAGAATTTATGAAAGTATAACCTATCTGCTTCCTTGTACAACTGGTCTTTTCTGGACATATTCTGGCCACGGCAGATGGGATATTGCATTCAATGGACTGACCAAGCAGAGTCTCCCTCATGACTGGAAGAATACCATCTTCATTCCAACTCATTTCTTGAGAATAGATGGAAGATGAAGCAGCGAATCAAGAAAACGGGTGCATGCAGGTGACCAAACCACACCAGCCAGGCTAGCCAAAACAATCTTTAGCTTAGGGCTCATCATCTGCTACTCTGCTTCCTTACAGCTCCTCAAGCTGGATAAATGAACCAGGCTGTATCAATTGTTTTGAAATTCCTTTTTCTCTTATTTGTGAGTCCTTCCTGTCACATACCTGTAAGTGTGTCATGACATGAGTGTTAGTACCAAAACACAGGCATCAACATTGACACCCATTCATACAACAGGAACACACCTACCAATTGCAACACACAGCATGCCAGCAGTCCAACACAGCACAGATCCATTCCCATTAAGTGATGGAATGACTCCAGTCTAGTAAAGCAACAGATCCATTTCTGGGCATGACAGAACAACATCCAGTTTTCTGTTGCCTGGAGCACCACTTTAAAAGGCTATGAGGAACACCAGGGTTAAAAAGTACTACTGTGCTAAAACAAGTCAAGCACACTTGACAGGACATGTGAAAACCAGACCATGCTGTGGGCGGATGGAACACAGTACACAGGAATTTCTCATTGCTGATGTGATACCTGCACTTCCGAATGGATGTGACTAGCGGTTCCCACTTCCACAAAAGAAACATAGCACTGACTGAAGGATGCCACAGACATCAGTAACCCTAACTTCATGAGATACCATGTTCGTTATTTAAGCATTTGGTAGAATCTAATATTTGTACATCCTCAGTTTGCACACCTGCAGAACGGATGCTAGGTCTAAGTTTTTCCAACATAGTAACAAAACTCAACTTGATAAACAGACTGCTATTTTAGTACACTAGTTTCTGTTTAAGTTCAACCTGATGAGTTAAACCCCTTGAACCATCATACTGAGATAGCACAGATTCAAAACAGGATCCACTTAAAAAGTCTCAGCCAACTCTTATCCTAGAGACTTGTCACAGCAAAACTCAGAGCTAAATTAAAAACGTAAGTTGATGCCAGCGTAAATTTCTTCCAGACATCATAAAAGGTGTCTTGAGACTGAAATAAGGTTAAGAGTGAAGTTGTCACTGAACAACCGTATTCATAGATAGCCTGTATTTACATGACAGAACCCTTCACACAGATTTCCCACATACACGCACACCTTCGTGAATAGTTTGCATCTGAAGAATAAAAGTGGGCTGTTCATCAAATCAATAATGCCATGTCACACATGGAGATTCTGCATAAATCCAGAGCAAAAGATGTCAAGCATGTCCCACTCCAATGATTATCAGGCAACAAAGTAAAAAGATGCACTTTTCATCTCCACAGGACTGTCGTCAAAACCTTTAGGTAATAAATGAAACATGCCTGCTATTTCACCATTGCAAAATGGTACTGTAGATGTCTTACAACATCTCTGTTTGCAGGAGGGGGTAACCAGCTCTAGATGAAGTGCAGATATGTTATTAAACAATGCACAGTTTGAATCCTGGGGCCAACACAGATGACCTTTAGAACATAAGCACTGTGTAAGACAAATATGCTTTCATCTTTGGGGGGTATTTTTTCAAGTAAAGATTTAAGAGAAAAACAGTTTAGAAATACGTTATGCACAAATGTGCCTGCAGTCTCTTAATGCTTCATTTTAAAAACAAAACCACAAGTAGTATCACATGTTAGAAGAAAGACTAAGTACTCTTTAAGCAGAATATTAGTGAATTTAGTGATATATATAGCTTTGATTTCATTTAAACAACCCAATAACTGAAGCACAGAGAAAGGAGATATGTGATGTAACTGAGATCCAAAATTGGAGGTATGACTAAAGTGATTCATAAAAAAGGCTTGTATTTTTATTACAAGCCTACAAAAACAAAGACCATTATTTCACTTTGAAATCCTTTAAGTGGGATGAAAATACAAAAATAGAACAAAACCACACTGAGGCATGTGTGAGCATGAGCATAAGGAAAATGGTTTTAGAGATAGATTAAGTGAAATAGCAAATGATACAAAAAGAAAAAAAGGTAATTTCTTGTTTTGCACTTAACAGGCTGTTATCATTTATCTTCAGTAACGTTTTTTCAGAGTTATATCTTGACTATGACACTAAGCAGCTTTAACACATACGGTGATATTTGCTTCATGGTAAAGAGCAGCACTGGTATGATAAAATTCCTTCCTCCACAAACTATGGTTTGCAGATTATGAGAAAATCTCAGCTGCTCTGCACAGCCTGTTTTTCCATCAAAGTTAGTGGGAAACTATCAAAACACCCTACGAATGCAAAGCGCTTTTCAGGATGGAACCTCCTGTGCCCAAAAAGCCTGTATCATACATTGGAATCCTCAGACACAGTGGGGCTTGTTATGTTTTGGTGTTCTGGGCTTTTTAAAAGAAATTTCATTTCTTACCTCAAATTCAGCATGGCGGTTAATATCCTCTGCTCTCTGTCTGCTCAAGATAAATTCTGCTTCATTAGCAACTCTTACCAAGTGGTCCTTCATTGTTTGACTCAGCAACCTGAGAACAGAGAATATTTAAGAACTGCCTTGAGAGAACGAAGTCCTCAAATAAAAATCAGTAAATACAGTATAGATACAAATATTTTGAGCTCTGTTCTGTAACTGACTTTATTGTGTTAAGAAAATGGTATAAATAAGGTTGAAGGGTAATCTTCTGGCAACTAATAAAATTGTATTTCAATAGTAAACCAAACTAAGTATTAAAGAAAGTGTAAACACTCTGGACAGTCATTTGTTTTACGTGAAATATAGATATGTAAGAAAATCTTTCACATACACACAACATAATATAAAGAAAAGTAAGCAGTTTATACATATAAAATAAAAAAAAATGTGAATTGCACTGCAGCTATTTTTTTCTCCAAATGTAAAACTGGAATTTTACAGTAAGTATATATTTAAGTAATATTTTCGGGATTATAAGACACCCTTAGTCTCACAAATTAAATGCTAGGACATACATTGTTCCAGGTTACGTACAGAATAAAGCTGTAATTCAATCTGAGATTCCTGAGGCCTTCATAAACCCTGAGTTTATGAATGGCAGCAGAGCTGGCAGATTGAATTACAGCCCAATTATTCTGTGAGTTCACATATTGTTAGTAAAAACCTTTAATTAGTTACACTGGGATTCATAAAGTTAAAACTGGCTATACAGGAACTACACTGTTTTAGAAGGTGCACATTTCCAGAGGATCACTCAGAGATACACAGATAAATCCGTTACATGCTCTACTGGTTAGTTTTTCAAAATATCTGTTATTATTAAAGCTTTTTTTTTTTTAAGGTTTTCAGTTGCTAATGTAGAAAAGAGTAGCAGAACATAAAATCACTTCTTTGCCTTGCACATATAAGCTAATGTACATTTCAACGAGTTCAGAGTCTAGTGAGAGCCCTTCTTTACAACCACAGAATTTATTATGCAGAATGCCTTCTAATGTATACAATGTTAATTTTATCCCCTAGAACTTGCTTATCTGAGCTAGGGCTCCACCTGTCTCTATGTTTGATAATATGATCATCAATGTTGTCTCTCTTCCTATGCTATTCACAGTTCCACACTTGCAGTAGGCTTGTAGGTCACAAGCCTACTCCAGTGAGAAGAAATCCAGAGGCAAAACACCACCTGAAGCTCTTTGCTCATTGCCTCTCTCTCTCACTACAAGGCTAGGAAAACAGCTAAATGAGGCTGAGGCCATGTGATCATGAATCAATTAAGTCAGTGGATTACTGTCTCCCCATGGATGAAGTCTTGAAAAAAATATGCACAATTCATTATTTGAAGCATGACTCCACCTTCTGTTTGAGGAGGCTTATACAGAAGCCACTGTTTCAGAACCACAATGCAATTTTTTAAATTTTTTCTATTTTTAGTCCCTTTTAGAACAGAAGCAGCTGTTAATCAACAAACATGCAATTTGGCCAATTTATCTGCATGCGTTAGTGACAAACTTTTACTTTCAAAAATTTGCAGAACCAACACTGTTGCAATAATGGAACTTCAATTTCATAACTTTTCACAGCTTCAAAAAACCAGGCAAAATAAAGTAGTTAAGAAGGCACTGCTCGCACGCTGAAAAAAGAAACCCCAAAGCTCTATCTCTAATAATTTACAATAATTTTCAACTAAAAATAAATCCCTACTAATAAATCAGCAACAAGAAACTTTGCACAACCTATTTCACAATCTGGGCAGATTCCAAGCATTTAATTCCCCTCTTTCTCCAAGATCCCCAGCAGCACATTCAAATCTGTCACATAAGCATTTAAATAAACATTTTCTTATTAAACTAAGAACTGTCTAAAAAAAATACGGGGATCGTAAATACTCATGTATTACGATATCATGTATCACGATTTACATTTAATACAGGTGGACAGTATTGCATTATTTTCATTGAGTTTGTCAATACCAATACCTTCTGCTAACCTGATTAGACTTTGAAAAATAATAGTCATCCTCTAAAAGGTCAACTTTTCATCTAACAGTAGTTATCCTCAAAAAGTCCCACATTTTTCATCTGTTCAAGAAAGCACCCTATATAATAATTGCTCTGACGATTTCCAACATGGATTTTCCTTTTTATCTACTAAATGTAACCAGTAAGCAGCCCAGTACGTAACTGACTGTGTGCTGGCACTCACTACGCATTTGCAGAAACGACAGACATGTTCCAAACAAAGCAAAGAACTACATTCCCTCACACGGGAACAATCTTCTCAAAATAGACTAGAAGTGTACATCATAAAAACAAACCTGACACCAAGCTGAGCGGGAGAGTTGATCTGCTCGAGGGTAGGAAGGCTGTACAGAGGGATCTGGACAGGCTGGATCAATGGGCCAAGGCCATTTATATGGGCCGAGGTTCAACAACGCCAAGTGCCGAGTCCTGCACTTCAGTCACAACAACCCCATGCAACGCTACAGGCTTGGGAAAAAGTGGCTGGAAAGCTGCCCGGTCGAAAAGGACCTTGGGGTGTTGGTTGACAGCCGGCTGAACATGAGCCAGCAGTGTGCCCAGGTGGCCAAGAAGGCCAACGGCATCCTGGCTTGTATCAGGAACAGTGTGGCCAGCAGGAGTAGGGAAACGATCATCCCCCTGTGCTTGGCACTGGTGACACCACACCTCGAGTACTGTGTTCAGTTTTGGGCCCTTCACTACAAGAAGGACACTGAGGTGCTGCAGTGTGTCCAGAGAAAGGCAACGAGGCTGGTGAGGGGTCTAGAGAACAAGTCTGATGAGAAGCGGCGGCTGTTTAGTTTGGAGAAGAGGAGGCTGAGGGGAGACCTTATCACTCTCTACAACTAACTGAAAGGAGGTTGTAGTGAGGCGGGTGCTGGTCTCTTCTCCCAAGTAGCAAGTGATAGGACAAGAGGAAACAGCCTCAAGTTGCACCAGGGGAGGTTTAGATTGGACATTAGGAAAAATTTCTTCACTTAAATATTTGTAAAGCATTGGAACAGGCTTCCCACGGAAGGGGTTGAGGCTCCATCCCTGGAGGTGTTTAAAAGACATATAGATGCAGAGCTTAGGAACATGGTTTAGTGATGGAATTGACAGTGTTAGGTTAATGGTTGGACTCGATGATCTTGAAGGTCTCCTCCTTTATATGATTAAACAGCTTCTGAGTATCAGAAAGAGCCCGGTGTCCTATGGATCAGTTGTCACTTTTGTCACCCTCACCCCTCCTCTTGCAAATTGCCAAATTCAGCAACTAAAGGTCTTCAGCAGGTGGGGATAAAAATTATTTACTAATACAAATGAGGCCACTCCCACACAGAAATGATCATGTATGTTTTCCCCAGAATAATTTAATTCCCTCTACCAAATCTGTATCTTCTGTTTGAGCTACAGCATAGCTTTCAGAAAGATACTCCAACTTTTTTTTTTTTTAAGATTTAAAGATATTTTACACCATGTTCCCTTATAAAGAAGTTTTCTAATACAGTAATTAGTGTCTATTTTAAAAAAAACAAAACACATCAAAAAAACACCACCCAAGAAAATCAACACCGCTATTTCTTGTCTGCATTTATCTTGTTTTTTATTCCAGCAACTAGATCACGTTAGTTCTTGTTCTGTTAAATAAAAAGTCTGTCCTCAACATCTCTTTACAAAGAATTTTTTCACAGCAAAAGGACAGCTTTTCATGTCTTTGACTAAACAAACAGATCATTTGAATTTTTTGTCTTTTCTAAAGTATGCACACCCAAGCTGAAAGAAAAACTGAAGTCTAGATTTTATTCTTGCCTATGCTTCATAATGTCTGTATGCAGACCCATGGACCACGTTCGGTTACACTACTATCTCACATATATGTTTATTTTTTTCAGTGTTGTTAAACACCAAAATGCTGTTGGATGTGGTGATTTACACTCCTTCTCTGATGGATTCCCTTCTGGTTTAGTTTTATTTACGACAAGTTATTAAGTTGTTTTTTTCCCTGATCTTTAACATGAGAAGAGTGTGGGTGGAGCATGGACTGACATGTTCTGTAGAAGTTACACAAAGACCTATGGGAGTAAAGACTCTGGACATCAGGTCTACTCTTCTGCTTTCAGTGCGCACCACATTCAAGGTCTCAGACTTTTCTTCCTTTGTCTAAGCACTTTCTTTCTGGACTAAAATATTTAAAAACATGTGATTAACTTTGAAAAGACAAACAGCCTAGCAAAAACGAGTGAGGGGATGGATCCCAGGCTAGAAGTTAAATATATACTGGCATGCTTTGCTGGGTCAGGAATGAAGTGCTAAACCACTGAGAGAAGAAGTTCCAGCCAAATACACTAGATAGTCTGATTTTTATTGTTATACTGGAACAGAAACCTATGAGACACAACGCAAGAAAGCTTACTCTGATTTCTGGCTGCTGAATGCTTAGATGATCAAGTAGAAAGTCAAGTTTCTCCTTACAACAAGCAAAAAGGAGAAGGCACAAGCAGGGAAGAAATAGAACAGAAAAATACGTGCAAGCAGAGAAAGTGAGAGATGGATAAATTCTGGATTAGCATTACTGATGTCCAACAATTATCAATTTTAGTCAAAATATGGAAAAAGATTTACAGGTGACATTTACAACTGCTGCTTACCCATAAAATCTCTCAAAGTACTTCAGGGAGAGATTACGTGTGTTCCAGACACTACCACAATGGAGAACTCCGAGATAGCTAAGAAAGGTAAGCTTTACTACTTGCACTCTTAATAAACCTAGCATGTCAGAGATTCTCTTACTTCAAAAGGAGATACGTTCTACATGGATACACATCTTTTATGGGATCTGACTGCTTAATGTGATAAGTGTTGGAATTACTGCTGCAAGGTAGTTTTACAATTGCTTTGTGGAACACAGATACATTATCCAATCATCAAAAAATACAGACAAGTCCATAAGGTCCTAAAGACTGAAGTTTCAACACATTTACCCCCTTAAACAGAAGGGAGAAAAAAACCCAACCGAAAATCATGCAGACTCATCAAAATGCTGATTTGGACATGCAATAGCATAAAACCTAACAGCACTCTGAAAGGTCAGTTAGGAGCCGGCACACCAATCCAATCTTTTCTATCCAGGATAGCCATTTTGGATGTGTCAGAGCCTAGTGAAAACTGAGGTTGTGTTCACATTCTGAGAGAGCCTGCATGGTCGTGTGACAGATGATTTGTGAAAATTATCATTCAGATAGCAGTAGTACAATATATGTACACACAGAGTGCAGTATAAATACCTTTTTTGCTACTGTTGCATTAATTTATTTTTTTAAAAGAAGATGTTACTAAAAACTTTCTACATAAAAAAAAACATTTAAGAATACCCAGGCACTCAAAAGTTATTTATGATTTTGCTTTTTTCATAGACCCAGCAAATTAATGACAGATTTTCACAAGTAAAACCCACCTTTGTCACACACATACCCTTCAAGTTACTAGCATCTCCAATAATAAAAGCTTACATTAATTTTGAATCATTAAGACATAGTTCTCCCCCAAAAAGCTTCTGCTTACTCATTCATTTGCAGCAAAGATTATGTATTTCCAGTTACACAAAAACAATACAATTTAAATCCATGCATAGATGATCAAACAAAACTCAGTGAAATAAACTGTTTTAAAAATGGTTGCGTATGTAACACTACACACACGCACCAAAAAAAAAAAATTAAAAAAAAAATCACATAGTGTCAAGAGCCCCAGCTCAAGTCACTTATCCATCTCAAACACATCCAGGCTACAATTTCTAAATTTCAGCACATTTAAAATGTTGGAAATCTAGACTCATGATCTTCTGTAGTTCAAACGCACACATTAACAAAGCTGCTTCTGCTGTGAAACCAAAATAATAACATAAAAACTCAGAAAAGAAATCACAAAAAATTCCCTTTTACAAAACCTACCACTTAAACAGAATAAGTTGCTAAAAATAAAAAGAAAAGAATTGTGGAAAACACTTTTTTTTTTTCCTCTTACAAATCAAGACTAAGGTGCAGGTTCTATGTTACCAGAATTTCAGGGCAAGGAGGCTGCAATAAGGGGACCAGACTGGTAGTAATCAATTCTAGTTTGGACGTGACTACATTTATCATTTTTTTCCTGAGCCTTTTTTGGTCAACGATGCACAAAGCGTAAGTCTGTCAGTTATCATCCATTTTTTCACTAATAGCTGTATTTTTCTAACTGTTTTCCATCACAGTAGTTGCTCCTATGGCAACACATTCTCTAACATTAATTCCTTGAGAGTGACCGCACTATTGCAAGTGAAAGACAATTGAATGGGGCAGCCTACATCTGTCCCCTACTTTCCATTAGGAAAGTGTGCAAGTAATTGCTCAACTAGTTTGACTGCCAACTATTTAAATATTAAAAAAATATTTGCATCTATGACCAGTCAAAAGTAATACATACAGTTTAAGAAAGGAACAGCAGGTGACACACATTGTAATTTTCTTAGTACAGTTCCTTCTAAAAAAAATGCTACAGAAATACAGATGGTTACAGCATTTCAGATTTTATACTACTGGATGTTATGTATTAGGAGAATAATACCAATAACATCTGGTTATTTCTGGAGCAGTATGAGGCTTTTTTTGGTTGGCTGGTAGAATTTTTACTTGCTAAGGATATTAGATTTGTATGCTGTCTGCCTTCCTCCTTCTCCCAGTAACTTTTGAATTCATTGGTTAATTCCCACAAATTTTTTTAATAGAAGGCTAGAGTTTCTCAAAAAATATTAATTTTACACAAGTGTTATATCCAACAGAGGACAAAAACCCTTACAAGTAGCCTTAAAAAAACTCCTGAAAACCATAACAGAAAATCTAACAGAGGAGGAGAATTCTCTGACATGGCAGAAGAATTTTGATTAGATTTCATTCCTCATTAGACAATAGAGAACCTAGGAATGAGAAAAAGCTACAGAAACCCAAACTTCATTAGTTCTTCTTCTCCTGGATACACCTGTGAATCCTTAAGTTTTGGTTTGTTTGTTTTGGTTACAGATTTGAAAGGGCAAAGGAGGGGAAATTATACATGTATTCTACTAGTTTAATGAGGTTATCTTTCAACCAAGCTTTGTGTGACAGTTTTTTAAAGCAGCTACTTTCTGAATATTCACTTACAGATATATAAAAATATATGTACAGAACACAGCACTTAATTCTTTGGATGACCAAGACAATTATGCTTGAGAAAATTAAAAGTCAGCATCTTCAAAAGTCTCTTGAAATGAAAGTCGGAAAGAATAATTGCTGCAGCGTGCTTAGGAGACTGATCCCTCAACTCCTGCCATGCCAAACCTATTATCACCCCAAAGGGGATAACAATTGTCATGCCTAGTCTCAAGTACATTTGTTAGTGCACCGACTGGTACAGAAAACAAGGTCTAGCATAAGAGATGTTTCACACTAAAGTGTGCTAATGAATCAAAGTGACAGGAACAGGGCAAAGCAGTTGTTTGCTAACTAGTGAAGTAGATGAAATAAGAGTCTAACAAGAGAGACATTTGTACACACAAGCTGCTTTTTTTAGTTCAGAAATAATAGCGTGACCATCTCCTGCACAAGGAGGAAACATAATTAGTTTCAGGGTGGAAAAAAAGGAATCTGTCTGGACACGTTGGAAGTCTCCAAAGCAGAGGACCAGCCATGACAGCGAACCAAATCACACCTAAAGGATGGTTCTGGTGAAGATTCCCTCATCAGTAAGCTCTCAGGTTCAGGCTCCAAAACAGACTCTCCCTAAAGGGAGGACACAAAGGTGAAAGGCAAGCACAAAGACTGAAATCTAGACTGACAGAAGTTCAGCAGGGTAAGGAAAACGATTTGCAATCTATACTTCTGCTGCACAGATGCCTCAATACGTAGAGACGCAGCGGGGACAGGCACCTTATTAACAAGGTTTCAAAGAGCATTAACAGTGTTCCCAGACATTACAATAATAGTGAACAATACTTATCCATTTTTATTAAAAACAGATTAATGTTCAAAGTAACAATGTACTGAAATTGACATTTCTTTTCATCCACAGAAAGAGGTTATTTTCAAGTACCTGCTCCTTCACTTCAGCTTTTCACTTACTTTCTGAGTCTCCCTGTTTTTCAACACAGTTGGGTTGGGGGGCTTTTGGGTTTGGTTTTTGTTTTGGGGGTGGTTTTTGTTTGGTGGTTTGGGGGGGGGTTGGGGTTTTTTTGTGGGTTTTGTTTTTACTATGCTTGTAACCTGGTCTTCAAAAGACTTCAGCTGTGTATTTCAGTTCAGTAGGCCTACGGTTCTGTACTTTGACATAACTAGTCTCCTGTTTAGAGATTTTTTTTCAGTTCAAGATTCAAAATTGCACTGGGCACAAACAAATCAATTTTGCTATACATGTGCAGACCTAATATATCTGGGAAGCCTGGGAGCAACTATATGTGTAACATATTAGTTACTTGTGAACATGATGAAATTCAGACCAACACATTCTGAATGCAGCACACACACTGTAGATCTTATGAGTCCCAGAGGCAAACTTCCTGCACATATTTCTGTCCAGGGAATTCAAGCCAAAACACGGCAAGCCTAAGCATAAAACTTTCAACTGCAGTGTAAGAGAGTGGTACATTCGTACCTTTCACATAAAAGCAAAAAATACATTTGAAAGCAAGTACAAGAAGAGATTTAGATGTCCTCTTCTAGATCTGTTTCTCTTCCAGAAAGATTTTTCAGTTATCTTATTTGCCTGATAAACAAAAACAGTAGAACACACTTCAAACTGGAATATCCTCTGGTACCATTAGTCAAAAAAACTAGTAATAAACATTCAGAATAAAACCCTGGTTTACATAGGTCATAGGATGACCAAAACTTTCTCCATCAAGGCAGCAGACAATAGCAATTCTGTGATTCCACAAATTCTAGGCAGTTCTTCCAGTCCTTAATTTTATTTCATTTATTCTAACACTCCACATGTCATGGTACTCCACAGATACCCTTCCTTACTTGCTGAAATCAGTTCTGTCCTTTGTACAACTACCTTATCTTCTTTTCTTGAGAATGTATAGAAACATTTTTTTAAAATTCAAATTTTGTCATACAATTATGCAGTTAAAGTCTAAATCAGTATCATTCAGCTATTTTCATTTTGAAGTTTTAATTGAAAGAATTCAGCTTTTGGAGTTTTTAAGAGTATAATATTACGGCAAAATTACATAAAACATTTACAAATACAGTAAAATACAAAGCCTGAAATATTTTAGTGTATGTGCAAGAAAAATAATGTACAACCTGCATAAAGAGAAGGAAAGAGTAATTCTGGAATATAGTTCATGTCATATGAGGGGTAATAGCTTCATTTTAGTGAATGCTGAAAAGCCATAAAGCACCGCAATGACCAATTCAGCAATAACTTTAAAGGCTCTTATAAGCAGCAATGGAGGAAAATGGAAACAGATAAAATAAATTAATCCCCTCTCCTCTTCCCCATCATGAAACTTATGTTCCTACTTTTTAAAAAAACAGCTCTGCTATGAGTCAGAAATGAAGTAACAATTACTTAGATATTTTCTGCTAACCAAAACCACACTTATCAGTCTTCAAGGGATCATTTGTCCCCAAGACAACCACTCTGCTAAGGCTAGACTATAAGTTCTTGATGTTGTTTATGGAGGTGGGGGAGTGATTCCATCTGTCTGTGATGGGCATTGCAGGTTTTTAAAAGAAAATACTCAATTCCAAACAGTTTACTGGTAGGATGCTCTCTGAAAGCTTGACCTGGCAAGCTGAGTAACTACTAAGTAACTGTCTCTTACAACTCAGTCTCAGCAACTGATTTGTTCACAATAATCATCTTACACAAACGAACCTTACATTGTGGTTTATATGTGTGTGGGATCTCTGTGTTATCTATGCTAATAAAACATTAATCAAGGGCCAAATTTATAGCAGGCACTTTATAAGTAAGGTCAAGGCAGGTCAGCCTCACATAATAGGAAACAACTACAGGCTAGATCTTCACATTGTAACTGAACACCCTTGTTACTTTACCTTGGCCCTTGGGATCAAGACTAGTAGCAAAATGTTTTTTCTGCCTCAGAATGGCGTTTCCCTCACCATAAACTGAAATGCAACCATTAAAATGGACATTATTTTTATGTATCTTGAGAACATTTACACATCTAAAAAGAAAAATCTCCAATATCCATTTCCCCTATTCCTACAATAATAAAAAGAAATTTATATAGCATTTTAATTTATGTGATAAATTATTTTGTTTTTAATTCAGCAGCTGTCCTAATCCTGTAAAATTCATTTTCTACTAGGATTCTTATTAGCTCAAGTTACTCACTAACAGAATTCAGGTTTAGATAAATGGCATTTCTTAAAATACTCCTTAGCTAACTCCTTAAGACATCTTAAAAAAATCCTTTAGAAAAAGTAAATATTGCTCTTAGTCAGCCTTAACAATCGATTCCTAAAGAAGAAAATATTGATGGTTCTGAACAGTCATTATAAGTCAAAGAGCATGGTCTCATCACCTTCTCTGTCATTTTCTGTAAGTTCCAGTAATATACCTACATAGTCACAGACAGAATATTAAACTAATTAGCAATAATAACAGATATTACTTTTTTCCTTAAAGGGACTCTCTTCCTTTCTGTTTTATGAGGTAGATAGGAAATAAATGAGCAAACTGAGCAAACTAGAACATAATTTTTGAGATAGAGGCTTATCTTACAATTTCTAGCTATAATGTCTTCCAAATATTGTCTTCCTCAAGACATTAGCAGTTGAATACAAATTATAGTTTCAGTGTTAATCAGTGCATAAGGACAGGAAGAAAGAAAATCCACAACACACCAGTAAGTGAAATATTTAATGAAACTAAAGAGCATTCAGATTCTGCAAAATCTCATATTCAGTTTTAGAACTGAACCGAAGTATGAAAGAATGTCAGATCATGCTTGTAAAACTCAAAGAAAAAGACACAAAAAGGCAGAAGAAAAAGTCTTAAAGTCTAAAGCCACACAACTTTTTGAAGACTAAGGCAAAGGTGCTATCAAACATTGTGACTTACCTTCCTTCATTGACAAGCTCAATAAAGGCAAGGCCAGCATTCTTTTGTATAGAGTTCTGCCACTCCTGGGAAAAAACAAAAACAAAACCAAAAACCAAACAAAAAAAAACACAAGAGAAAATTAGTTGTATAAAAACAAAACTAAGAAAAAAACATTTTCAGCTACAATGTCATGCACTTTCTTTTCAATTTTAGCAACTTACACTACCATCAGCAAACATATGAGGCATTAATTGTGTGCTAATCAGGAAGGAAACATTGCCAGCATGAAGAAACAGAACATTACCATTTACTTAAAGTCATTTTCTATGGAGGGTAGAAGAAAATACAAAAATATCCCACAAACAACTGTATCATTTTCTTTTGCTATGTTATGTAATAATTCTGACCTTCATCTGGTTCATTGATGCTTTTTGCTGTATTGAACCTTGATAATGCTAGAAACAAACTGTTTCATGTCAATGTAAGACTAGCTCTTCAGACGTAAATTTTTCATACAGCTTAAAGTCTAGTTAACATATATGCTGATAATAATCCTCACCTTAGCATCACATAGTCATCTCTACTCAAAAAAAATCTGCGAAGGATCCAAATATTGCTTCATTAACACCCAGTATGTTTCAAAAAATTTTAACACATTTTTAATAGTCTGAATTTTTAAAACACTGAAATGATGGTAATGGCACACACACATGCACTGCACATTTCTTACAACCAACTGAATTCTGAATTACAGCAAAATTCTACACCTCTTAAACATATAGGTGGGTTTGACTGGCCCCCAGAAGAGACACAGTGGAAAGCAAGCAACCCAGATGGCCTATCACTGAGGCTTTCTTCACCCATTTGAAAGCTGAGGAGAAACAAAATTGGTTAACAAAAACACAAAGAAGATTTTTAATGCTAGACTCAATAAGAACAACTTGACAGAGCTAAAAATTAGGGTAGTAAATGTGTGAACCTTATATTTTGGGGAAAATGTAGAGGCACTTGCATAGAACAGGACAAACAACTCTTGCTTTAAGCTCTACAACTCTTCTAAACTAATACAAAAGACTCATTCGGCAGCAGACAGATACTTAAGTTTCATATGCTTTTCACATCAGCTTCCTTGATTTTTCGGTCTTTGTTGTATGAAATAACAGGCCTAAAGATTCTTCACATCAGTACTTCTATCACTGCGGTTCTTTTAAAAAAATCTCATCAGCTTCAGAACAGGTAAAAATTGAAAAACTGCAAATATCTCTTAAACAAATTTCAGGTTTCTAAACGTAGGAGCTTTTAATACCCAGTGCCAAGAGAGCACTTTTTTGCTGTTCAGTGTTGCAGGATTACCTCTCAGTCAGTGACATGAAGGTTTGATCAGACATACACAAAAGCCAGTAGAACAATGTTGCTTCTTTCCAATTTAAATCCTGTGCCCCTATCCCTCACCCCCTGCTCCCCCCCTCCCCTCCCCTCCCCATCCCCTGGAAAAAAGATTTCCAGATTTCAAATGCAAGGGAGAGATTATAACTCTGATTTCTCAAGGCTTAACATGTTCCAGGTCCAACATACTCTTTTATAATTTTTAAGTTGTAACAATGTACTACAATTTTCAAGTAGTCAGAGTAGAATAAGTGGAATTCCTGATGTGTTATTTATCATGAATTATAAATGTATTTCATTACTTTTTTATATAACTAGTTTATATGTATTAATAAGCAAGCAACATTCTAAGTACCAGCTAAGTTCTATTTACATATTATCATATATGGATTTTTTTGAGTTTTGTGGGGTTTTTTGTGTTGGGTTTTTCTGAGGCTACATCAAGTAGCATCATTGGTCTTTATTGCTACATATATGTTACTAACATTTCTTCCACCATCCTTCCCCTAGTTCTCCCCTATTGCATTCTTATGGCCACCATCACATGGCTTCACGTTAGTCTGTAAGCTTTCTGAAATAGTTTTAAGAAGCATTTATTCTTAAAAAAAAAAAAACACCTTTTAGCTGCTAATGTTCTAAAGAAAATAGCATATGCAACTGATCTTCATAAGTTTTTTTAAATGTAATATAAAGTTCTAAATATTTAGCTTCATATGATGACCATTGAAACTATTCTCTGCTAGCTTAAATGCGTGAAAATTCAACAAAAGCAAAATAGTTTTTTTCCATTTAAGACACTGTCCATCTGCTGCTCTCGTCTTTAAGAGAGCTCACTATAATACTCAAAAATTTAATTGGTGAAGATGGAGGTTGCCAAAAGTGAAAAGAAAGTGCATTTATCGTGATACTTTTCAGCATTTTTTTTCTAAATCAGACATCATCAAAGAAGGTGTTAGTCTAAACAATTTCATAAATCACAGCTGAACACACCCTAAAGTTAATTTTCATAGTTGAAAGACTAAAGGTCATCATCTTTCATGATCCATTCAATATTTCCCCACAGTATATGTTCTCTCTCAAACAATTACACTCAGTATGCATATTGCATTATTATATCAACATCTTAGTTATCCATCTCCCAAAGGTATTAGGGAAAAAACACATTAAAAGCCTCAAACTCCACCAGTAATGCAACTAAGTAATGACAAAACACATTTCAGCACTTTCCTAAGGAAGGACTGTAAGGGAAGATCAACAAAGTCAATAATTTCATACCTGTTCTAAGCTGTACTTAATTGACCATCATTTCCTACAGCTATAAATGATTAGTAACCGAGACACATAATCTACTTTTAATGCTTTTGGTCACTGTACACACAGTAGTGAAGCAGAAAAAAACCTAGAAGCACCAAACACTATCACAAATAGCTACAATGAAAAACAACCATTACACGGAGACAAATACGAAATGACATTTTATTCAAATACTATGTGGAAATTTCCTAGCTCATCATTGTTTTACCTACTTCCTTAATGGATTCTGTAAACACTTCCGTAAGTACTCTAGATAAAATGCAAGTACTATATCCTTTCCTGAAATGGTGCTTCAAACCTCATCTGAATTACAGTTCTGTATGGAATAACATATTACATTTCCTGTAGCTACAGCATAACTCTGCCATAAGCAAAATTATATCCCAGTCCTCTATAGCACCAATTTTATACCCTCAACAAGTTTCATTAACACACTCTTAGTCAGTGCACAAGGATCATTAAATGAAAACATTAAACAGTACAGGTCTTAAACCTCTCCTTTCAGAAAGTAATAATCTCCCGCAAGGTTTATATCATGACCTATTCTTGTCCCATTTGAGTCAGGTTGGGTTTTTTTAATCTATTTTACAGTGGGGTTTTTTTAATTAATTCTAACTAATGATCAGTCATGTGACAGTACCAAATGCTCTAATAAAACTTGTACCAATTACTACATTTCCTTTGTCTAGGAAATACACTTTGGTCATAGACCACAACGTGCCTTAGCCCATAACCAACAATGAGATTAGCCTGGCAAAACAATCTTTAGTAATTCTAAGTCCCTTTTTATTTCATTTCAGCCAATGCATGTGTAGTTATGCACATATGTATACATATGTACACATATGCATGTGTAGTTATATCAGTCCTCAAATGCATTGAAAAGTCTTTTATACTACTTGATCTTCCTATTTCCTTTCTTAAAAATAACATTTGTCTCTGATCACATGGCATCATCAGGTAACTGGAGCAGTTCTTTAAAAATTCTGCATTGAACCTGAATTTTCCAGTGTCAACTCCAATCAGTCATTTTCTTCCTTTTGTTGTCGTCTCCCTGCTCATTCTGAATATCCTCGTTCAGATCTAATAGTTCAGAAGCTTCTTATTTACCCCAACAGGCCTGCCCAAAAGCCTTTTATACAAGGAGCAGCTAGTAGGAGCCAGCTTCATAACAAAGAAATGCAGGTGATTCTTTACACAGTGTGCTACACATCAGTGGAATCTATTGCTAAAGGATGTTGCGGTGATTAAAAGTTCAATAGGATCAAGAGGAGACTGCACAAGTACACAGAAGGAAAATACATTGAGACTGCCTAAATACACAGAAACTACATCCAATTCAGAAAATACTCAGAGCTGAAAATAGCTGGAGAGTGGAAGAGTACCATAGATGCTTGTCCTATTTTATTCTTCTTGAGCATCTCATTGTGTTTATAGTTGGAGCTATGTCAATAAGCAAGGCAGAACCTTTATCTAACCCAATAGAGCCATTCCTAAACTCTAAACACTCAAACAAATGCTAAGAAAGTTTTGTTGATAAACATTTTTGTTAGTTTGCAATTTCAAGTACTTGCCTGTAGGAAGCAAATGGACATCTCTCTCCTCAACTGTACACTTCTAGGAAAGCAATATAAATCTATTTCAAACAATTAACTCAAAATATATATTCTTCAAGCTATATAAAACATTTGCAAGACCAATCCATCAACTGGTCTGGTGGCTAAACAATCAAACATGGATCTTTAACAGAATATTTTAAACATTTCCAGTAGATGAAAACTGCTTTATTTTTAACTGTAGAAAACTGTACTGCTACTTTCATTCCTATATACATACAAATGCATATGCATTAATAATTCATTTTCTCAGAAACTTAAAAACAATAAATCCTTCTAACAAGGTCAACATATTCCACAATTAAGAACTATATCTAATGCTTGAAATACACACTGATAAGCAAGCAAAAAAGAGCAAATTCTTTGCTAATCCAGCCTTCCCATAAAGCTGGTGGAGTTTTAATGATTTCTTTTGGTTATGAAAAAAAAAAAGGAGAATGACTTTGGTACTGACAACTATGAATGGTGCACTAAGGAGCAGGGTGGGAAAACGTGTTAACATATGACTAAGAGACATATTATATCCTAGAGTAAAGGTCAAATCTGCATGAAAACTTGTTCATAGAGAGATATACTAATCTTTAAGTGCCTAAAGTAAACTATCAAGAACTTTTCAGCAGTGTTTGCACTTGGTGTCAGCACTCTCTCAGCACCACATCCACTACAGGCTTGAATGAACTCAGCAATAAAGAACATATAGTGAAAAGTAGATTATATCTCAGCTGGGTTCTTCATAATTAAAAAAAAAGTTAGACTGCATGTTAAGCAGAATCTCTGCAAACATAAATTGCTTCTAAAGAGTTGAAGCATGCTTAAATTATTTCAGTCTACAAAGGTCCATTGAAAAAAATTAAAACCAACATGGAATTATGGGAAAGCATATCTACAAACTCTATATAGCAATTTAATACCAAAATTAGCACATGCTAAGTAGTGGATGAAACAGAAAAATTGTGCAAGGATGTGACACATTTTAATATGAGTAACACGAAAACACACTCGGAGACAATGTTATTCAGTATATATAGTCATATCTGAATGCTGAGATAAAATTATAAAAACATAAATCAATAATAGAAGAACTATCAGAAACTGACTGACAAAAAATATTTTCAATAGTTATATTCATGGTCCTCTTTGTACAGAACATCACTGTTGCTGAATCTTGACACAAAGAAAAGAGAGAGCTTTCAAAAATATTTACTACTATCCTAAAAATTCAGAACATCTTGTCAGGGAGTAACTTATCAAACAGGCCTGAATCTGTTAAAATTTAAACAATGGATACTATTCCATGCTACACAATGGCTTGTCCATGAAAGCTTTAATGTGGCATCTATGTAACAAGTCAAGCTACCTCACTAACCAATACAGAGGTTTTGATTTCAATAAGGGTGATAAAAGTTACTCTAACCCTGGCCAGCTACAAGCTCTCAACAGATGATCATCATTAGGCCTCTATCAGGGTTCCACATAGTCAAGCTGTACAAATGTATCCTATTAGTACATGGTCTGTCTGTTTGGCAACTCCAGTCTTAAGACAAATGGCAGCTGCTGCCCTTCAAGGTCTGAAGTCAAGTCCTCAGGGAATCTGAAAGCCCAACTGGAAAAATCAAGGCCTGTTCATTAGAGACTGCTCCAGGGGAGACTTGCAAGGCTGCCATTAGAACTATATAAAAGAGCTAATTATTTTTATAAGACTTCAAACTATCAAACACACTCACTCACAATAAAAAGTATTTACTGCTGGCATTCCATTAAAAAGACATTGTTTTTTGTCAAAAAAACAGCTAGTGACAGTACACAACTAAAGTATTTGTATTAAAATTTTTAATGAGTCTTCAAGGAGAAAGTTGTGTAAAAATTAATGAGATGAGATACCTTCCCAAGTGGAGGTATAACACCAAGCACGTTAATATGGGAAACTGTTCCAAACATGCTCATATCAAACTAACTAATGAACTATAAATGTGGGTTGAGATTGTGTGCATGTAGCTAGCTACCCCTGATAAAGATAAACAAGAAATAAACATGTTCAGTGTTGCAAAACTGACTGAAAAGAATACATAACATTCTTGTTTCAAACCTATGCTGTTAACAAACAACTGAAAATGCTGCAGTACACTAGCGTATTGTTAAACCAGTCAAAAAGGCACATGGCACAGTTGGTATCAAACTCCAAGACTGAGCAGAAAAAAAGAAAACCAAAAGTGTTTCAGTATTCTTCCTCTGATAAAACACAGAAACAAAGATTATAATAATAACTACTTTCACAAAATATACTCTCGGGAAGAGTTGGAACACTATTTTTTTTTATTCGTAACCACAAAACTGTTTATTATTTTAACTATGAAACAGAATCAAAGTTTGTTATCCTGAAATATTTTTCCAGCTGCACAGCATGACAAAACTGTATTGAATTCTAATGGTATAACACATCACTGCTATAAAGTATTTATTACACAGTATTTCTTACAAATCATTTAAAAGTGCTATATGAAATTCATTAGTGTTCCTTAATCAATTCTTGGATCAACATGCACATTAGCTTCCTACAGCCTAATTAAAAAAAACCAATTACAACCCTAGTCCTTATGTAAAAGGATGACAGAAAGAGGCTTTGCTAAACCAGTTTAAAAGAACAAAAATGTAAAGAAAACAGATCAGGAGTGATTTATATCAATGTCTAGTGCTGAAGTTAATTACAACTAACCCAATAAAATAGTGCCTTTATTATTGTACAGCAAGTATTAACACTAGACGCAGAAAACAGAACTCTTTGCTGACTTTTGCATGCTAAATTCCATAGCACACTACATTAAGAATTAAAGAAGTAGTAAATAAGCCATACAGAAACAGCAGGTTTTTAACTACAAGCAGAAGACTCCCCTGCTGTTTAAACATTTGGGATACCCCATGTAAACAGAGCTGCCTATAAACTGGTATCATGTTGTTAGTGGTAAATGCCTAAAATTACCTTATAATGAGAGTTTAATTTCAATACTTAAAGGTTTGAGTTCAAGTCACAATAAGTTTCCATAGATTCTGAAAATAAATCATACACATATACAACTGTAGTAGTTTGCATACTTAAGTATTACCTTGTTCAGTAAAATACTAAATAAAAAACTCAGCTTGTCAGATAATGTCTTTTATGCTACCAGATTACGCTCAAAGTGACAACTGTTGTCTTGTCTACAAACTATGTGAATCTATCCTAAAAGATACAGTACTATGAGAGATACCCTACATAAAATGTTACAGCACATACAGTCTAACAATTACATACAGCCAGAAAATCTCAACACAGGTTGCAGTTGTAATATTTTATGGTGATACCAAATATTCTTAAAATGGGATTTTAGTAATAAAAGAAAACTTACATCACTTAATCCAAAAGTTCATATAAATTTCTGAAAATGGCACTGTTTGAAATAGAATTATGAAAATATCCCTGCATAAATAAAACGCTATCTGTAAGAACTATCCCAGCATAAATGCTGCATATCATCAAAACTCAGAAACTTCACTTTTATACCTAGTTTCAAAAAAAGTATGAACGTATATATGAAAAACACTTATTACATGCCTTTTATAGTGATCTAACTCATGACTTCATGAATAAAATTTTGCTCCTAGAACCAATGTCACACTAAGATGAAACAGATTAAATCTATGTTAAACTCCAGTTCCTCTGCGGTCCAAGTACAGCAACAAACTGTAGAATGGGGAAAATCTGAATGAGTGGATCACCGATTTCAGGTCCACTGTTTCTGATGGAGGAAGCAATCTGCAGCCTCTCCCTTTCTTTCTCTCACTAGCAGGCTGTTGCCATGACTACTCATGAAACGAAATTAGGGGTCAGGTTTGAGTTCATCTAGCAGCAAACCTTTTCCACTGCAGTTTCCTCTTCAGGTTCTTTAACCACTGGCTATTTTCACTGCTGAGATGAAAGACAGTAGCTTCAGAAAGAACAGGAAAGAAATCTTAAACATTAATTGAGAAACCAGAGTACCAAGCAGTTCCATAAATACACAGCAATTGGAAGCAAGAATCTGTAAGTCAAAGGAGATGAGTCAGAAAAACAGAAGTGAGGAAAAGGACAACATAAGATGAACAAAGGGAAGAGATCCAAACAATGAAGTTGCAGTGCTAGCATCATTTTTACAGAGAAAGGAAAACAAATTGAGGAATAGCAGGAGTATAAGGAAACTGCCTGTTGATTTCAGTGCTTTTGTGTTTTCCAAGGTAGGCTACTAACTAGAAGTACAAGCAAATCACAGCATACTCATTGCTGCACAGTTGCACTAGTAGTGATGGACTGATCCCCCCAGTAGCAACATTCATCATCACCACCATAAAACAGCAGCAACCTTCTTGCTCAATGTCTGCTAAGCTGCAAGTACATAAATTTAACTAATAAAAAACTCAACAATATACATGGTGAATACTATTTTGGAACTAAAAGCCCCTTTATACTACCCTTTTCCCAAAATGTAGCTTAGTTTCAATCTAAACTCTTGGAATGAATGCACGCAAACAACAAACAAGATTCCTGCTATCTTAGTACCTTTGAGGGAATGAAACCAAACTACGTAAACTAATCCCACCTCCTCACTCAAAAGACAGGATGTCCAAACCCATTCCCTTGGGTAATCCTATCCTAATGCAGATCTTTTAAGAAAAGATTTAGAGAAAAGGAAGTTAAATCAAATCAAATTTAAAAAGACAGAAAAACTAATATGTGTCTCTCCATTATACTCCACTTGTATACTACATTCCCTTCCTCATCCTGCATCTGTTGTCTTCATTTAGACGGAAATATTCTGGGTATCCATTATTCCACTGTTACAGGACATCCAGCAACACAGGACTCTATTCTCATCTGTCCCTATATGCTGCTTCAATAAACATGACAAATGTAACAATTTTCTCCTTCTTTCACTGCAAATCCTCCCCTGCACTCACCAAGCATATTTTTCCAACAAGAAAAATATAACCATTTCTGGTTTAAGTAGAAATATAAATAAATGTCTTTGTAAATATTCATAGGGTACTGGAAAATCCAGCTGATTCTTCTGAATCAAATTTGACTCAGAAGTAGTATCTAACACCTAACAGACATGTACCTCAATATCATATTGATTGCTGCATAATCCAAATTACACGTTTTTTCAACTTAAATCATCTTAAAATATTTATTGAAAGATTAGTGCATCATCAACACCTTGGATGAGACAGGTGTCCCAGCTGCAGAGATATGTGAAAAGGCACAGATGAGTATAAATAAGACTAAAGGTTAATCAATAAACTGAACAGCACCACTATGCAAAGCTTCTCCTGCCAGAACCTGGATTAAACAGCACTGCTCCCCAAACCATAAGTTTCTTACGCCGTTTTGCTTGGCAACAGACACACATTATTTAGTTTATTAACATGAAAAAAATTTTCAAATATTTGTAATTAGTATAAAGTCAGCAGCAAGCGTTGCCGCTCACTGAACTTTCCGTAATCTCATACTGCTCCCTTCCACTAAACCTCTTTCCATAGTCTCAAATTAAGCAGACTAGCTGTAAAACAGCAGGGTGTCAAATTATAGCACACTTTATTTTCAGAGGTCTCCACACTTAGCGGCTGACTTCCTGTCAGGAAGAGTTCCATTTCAGTGCAGAGCCCCATCAGCAGGGAGCTCACAGAATTAAGTGCCAGTTGATACTACTTTGTTTTGCATTTACCACCCATGAGAATATTGTTCAAAGATCTAGTTATAAAGTCAGCATGTTATCATCCTTCTGACTAGACTGCCAAGCCACAGGGTGTGCTCTCACTGCACAAAACTCACCTTAAATGGTAGTGTTTTTTTAAGTCCTAGGGTGCTGGTGAAGCAACAGCATGCCTTTTTTCTTCAGAAAAGTCTTGCTTCTGCAGCTAAATTATGTTCCCTTAGTTTTTGAACATCTGCAGCAGTGGACATTCACGGAAATGAAGCTGTCCTGTTCCCCTATCACATCCCCAAGATTCCCATTTAGATTAGACAATCCACTCTCCTTCCTGAACATAAAAATGTATATATTAATCACAGACATTCTCAGCAACACAGTTCTAATTTCACACCAACACCATGCCCTGGATTCCTGACCAAATTCAAGTAATTTTCACTTTGTAAGAGATTTTTTTCTTAATAAGAGCCTATAATATCTGAAAAGCTTATAGAACAACCACTGAAGATTGTACTTAAAAAGACGACAATCAGGGAGGAAAAATCCTTATTTCCACCTGCCACGTCCCCCCC
>Ga0065711_1027045_pt1 | contig 55113 bp, 24 predicted proteins | sample Hoacrofraction12_FD_59098 | JGI IMG/M metagenome (GOLD analysis project Ga0065711, IMG submission 59098) | Hoatzin crop microbial communities from Cojedes, Venezuela - Epithelial fraction 12 v2 (version 2) | ecosystem: Host-associated > Birds > Digestive system > Esophagus > Crop | place... | reverse complement strand
TTCTTTTCTTTTCTTTTCTTTTCTTTTCTTTTCTTTTCTTTTCTTTTCTTTTCTTTTCTTTTCTTTTCTTTTCTTTTCTTTTCTTTTCTTTTCTTTTCTTTTCTTTTCTTTTCTTTTCTTTTCTTTTCGTTCAATCTAGTGTAGTTTAGTTTTTGCTTCAGGTTCGTCTAGTGCTTTTTCTGACATCTCACACACTCCAAGAGGCTGAGCCATAACAGCACTCCGTATTTGTTGCTAACAGTCACAGCATATGTGCTAACATTTTATGCTTTCAAAGTAGCAGTCCTGTGATCTTTCAAGCAATTCAGTCCAGCCAGTGGCAAAACATTAGTGTTCCCCTTACTTCTTCCTATCCTGATTATAAAGATATATAGCTGCTGACATAGGAAAATGAGAGAAACGGGGAAGTTGCACGTAATCCTTCTCATATACATTTCCTGCCATAAAATATGTATGAGTGACTAGTGAAAATCAGGTACCACTGATGCACAGAAGTATCTCATACAGACACTGCCTGGTCAAGAAGAAATATTGTTCTGTCTTTCCTTACTTCATGTGGAATTTCTAAACCTCTTGGCACAGGGACTACAACAAGCATGGTAGGTACGATGTGTGTGAGAAACAGAAGGTACTACATGAGCAATCTACCTAACCCCGACTGTAAAAAAGTCAAATTTGCCACATGAAAACAAAGGAGCTCTTGACTAAAATGTCACTGCCAGGCTCCTAATCCTGTCATATGTTGAAACCCCAAGTAACCACTGGAGAGGCAAGAGCTCTTGTCATATTCTCTCTTCCCCTTCCTCCTGTTTGCTTTTGTTTAGATCCGTTTGTCTTATGAAGAGGCCTGGCTGCCTGGATATCTTTACAGCAACCCTCAGTGGGACTGAGCAGCAGCACCAGTGCGGGATTCACTGTAGACAAACATTCCTTTATGCAATAACTGGGCATGCCATATTAAATGAAAGACCCTTTAAAGAGCAGCGAAGGATCTTCAGCAGCCTGCTTCCATGTTCTTATAACCCTCCAGCATAATTTACAGGGATGAGACAGCAGTGATTTATGCTGGTAAAAGAGCTACTGTCCCTCAAAGCCTCAAGCATATTGAGCTACAACTTGCTCAATAGTCCAGATAAAGAGGAGTTCTTAGCAGGACGCCCTAGAATTATAGCTATAACAAATAAAATGTTCATGATCATTCCGTAGAAAAAGGAAGGTTTTGTACTTGTGTGTTATGTCCCATTTTTAGCATATTAGTACATAAATAACAGATCAAATAAATAAAAGTGATATTACTCAGTCTGCCCAAATCTGACACATGATGGTGGATCTCCCATGCAAATTTTTTCTTTGTATGTAAAGAGAGGAGGGATAACTGGAAGACGTGTTAATTAACAGATGATACAGCAACTCAGAAATTAGTAGGTTAGGCAGTTTCAATACGCTTCCCATTTTTATTTACAGATTAAGATCTAAAACCAGACAGGGGTGCAAGAATAATAATGGTTAATCTCTGATACTTCATTTCCTTTTGTTGAATCACAAAGAGAAGATTAAGTCCATTATATATAGATATACAGATAGGTATGTATTTTAAGCAAAAAACATAATCTCTGTCAAAAACACAGTAGCTAATACAATATACAACAAAGCTGACTTCTTTTTTTTGGTATGCTGTCACCAGTTCTGGCAGGTACAAATAGATGTTTAGGGTAAAAAACATGTTTACTAGTTCTGTGCTGCTAAAATGTTCGTAAGGTAAAGGTCAAAGAATATTTCATTCCCTGCTGAGCAAATGGTCAGGAAGCACATTTGTCTGCATTTCCTGTCATAACAGGAAGAGTGTAACTTCTTCCTCTCCACAATGGCTTCAGTTCTGCTTCCCACCTCCAGCTCTTTCTCCCCCAGGGCCTTCCAAACCATTCCTTGCAAGACAGCGAGGCTGCGCCTGTGTCTGCACTGGTATTCAGCTCTGCTGTGTTGGCAGATGCCTCACTCACTACTGCACGCTCTTTACTTAGGCTTCTTGCTCACACTTCAAATTAGAAGTAATTTGACCTAAATATTTACCTTATGCTAATTCACTCTAAATTATGCTCAGAACATAGATTTGTAACACAAGCACACTTAACCTTAAATATAATACATTCTAGAAATTCACGGTTTAGTTCCGCAGCTCTCTTGAAACTTTACTTCTCAGGTAGTCTGGCATAAAGTGAAAAGTGCTGCCAGCATTGTACAGATCACTACAATTTAGGAGTCTCGAAAACTTGGGGTGTATTATTTGCTTACAGAAACCTAACTTTACTTCCGAAAAAGTCAGGACCAAGGCCTAACTGTAATGCTATATTCCAAGCGTATGTCTTATTGGGTGCAATTTAATGTAAGCAAGAGAAGGAATTCAAATAGATAAAAGATAAAAAGCATGTGATGTTGAAGACAAAGGTTCATGTCTTGAACAGAATGATGCTTAGTCGCATAGCTAAGCGGTTATGCTTTCATTATGAAAACATTTCCCTGGGGGAAAATATCATAAAATCTCAGATCTCAGATAAAATGAAGACACCTCATGAGAGAAGACAGAAAATATTAGGGAACTGGTGGGAAAAAAAGTTATCTAACTTATGCTTATGTTAGCAGTCATATGTGAGGCTCTTCTCTCTTTCTACACGGGAGTTTCTGATTCAGCCGATAGTCTCTTACTCTTTGCTCTTAAATAGAGCTGAAACACAGACAAAAATAGACACACGAGCCTGAAATTAGTTCTGAAACTAGCAGCATTAGGTATCGAAGTCAGTGGAACAAATCTAGGTCTTCCTGCAAACGGTCATTTCCCTCCAGGATATTCTTCCCCTGCCCCATAACCTCACTTTACTTATCTGCTTTAATTTGTTCCCTATTGAGCTGATAACTGCAGTAAGTCTTGGTTTGTAGCTGTATAGATTTGCTGGAATCAAAGAATGATAAAAAGTCTATGTGTGAAGAAGTTAAAACAGCAAGTGTTTGTTACTGCCGTACCCCAAAGAATTACACAGGCATGATACTTTGAAAATGGTGTCTTACTGTTTCAGCACCTTAATATTGAAGCATACACTTTGTACGTTATTTAATAACACTTAAGCTCCCAGCAGCTCATTACAAACTGAAAGAGATATTTTAAACATTATGCAGAATCATTAGCTAAGCTCAACTCAGTTTTAACTGTGACTCTGACAACAGCATGCTTCACAAGCAGCAAAACAAAATGCAGAACTAATGAACAGGACGATCAGGGGGACAAAGAATGGTGGGTCGCCATATAAGACTAGGTATTTCTTCATACTAGCTAGAATAACCAGTGAATTAAAAGCAAAACGGTGTTCCAGACCTGATACCAGAATGTCATTGGGTCAATATGCCCTCTTTCCTGGGTCAATGTACCTCTGGATTTAGCTCACAGACCATGGATTTAATGAGATATTTTGTAAGTGACCTTGTATAACAGTAATACAATATCATTTACGTCACTGCACCTATTTATTTTAGGCCTGGGCAGGCCTGCCTGGACTGCTGCAAAGCGAGTCTCAGATTGTCCCACTCTACAGCAGACCATAAAAGGCCCTCATTAAAACTAACTAAATATTTCAAACTGATAGAAAACAAGTAGAAAAAATACAAGGACTTTTCTGAGGTGGGTGAATGCAATTTTTCCTTCATGTGTTGACCATGACAGAGCTAGCTGAGTCGTTTCTCTCAGTTAAGACAACACATGAAAATAAAGTTCACTCACGTTTTCGCAACTGCCCTTCCTCTTTTCTTTTTTTTTTTTTTTAAAACAACCCAGAATTCTTCACAGCAGCCTTCTCCAATCTGCCCAATGGAAATTTCTGCACCCAGAACCTGTAGCAGTCAGGAGCTTGCGACATTGGATGTCAGTGCTAATATTTTTGGCTATCGGTTCTGTCGGTGGTGCAACCGATATCGCGTATGTATTCTGCTTGAATGGGCTGCTGACAAGGCTACCACAACCTCGCGAGCAACACTACCAGAGATCCACTCCACATTTATGAAGACTGCATCATCCAGTGTCGCTACAATAAAAAGAAAGTCTCTGGTCACATTGGCTGCTTGTAACAGGATTCTCTTGAGAGTTTTCAATTCCATTTCTTATCATGATGGTAACTAAACTACACAAATAAATACACACTTACTTTAGCCCTGGAATTTATTCATACTCCTTCTCCCTGTGGCCAAAAGCAGAGTTGAAGGGAATTTTTCAGGTGGGCTTTTCTGAAACTTTCACAACCGAAGAGAATTTGTGATCACTCACAGATGATTCAAGCATCCTTGACACCTTTGCCACCACACGGTAACTATGAGGGCTGGCAAAACACAGCCAACCAGCAGCCCACATGAAACAACATTAAATTAATAGCTCCTCCTAGTTAAAATCCTGGATTCTGCACTCACTGAAGTCAATGACAGAGCTCTTATGCAGTCCAGGGTAAAATGACTGGGCCTCTAATATCTAGGTTGCAGTAGTTTTCTTTGAATTTACCCCAAATGTCAAAGTTTCAAATGATTTTGGGGAAAGTGCAGATCATATCCTTATATTGCACATTTCTATGAGATCTGCAGCCAGATGTCTGACTCTGGACAGTTTCAGCTCACATTTGTTAACAGCATGGCCATTAAAACACAGTGAGCAAGTCCAACCAAGTGGACTTGCTGAGAAGAAGTCCTCTGGAAGGAAGGTCAGCACTGCTTTCGGCCTTCCCAATCCACTCATACAAGCACTTTGAACAGCAGGGGAGTCTGCTACCACAGCAGACAATACAGTGGAAGAAAACAGCTGTCAGACTGATAGAACAAGTACTCCACTCAATGGTTAACATAAACAGCTAATCAGAACACCGGGCAAATAAATGGAAAAGCAAGGACAGAAATCACCTTCCACAGGTGTTGTAACAGCTTAAACCCCTTTGCAAAAACTCAGTAATCCAAACAGATTCACCCTTGCGCTGGGAGAGGGCAGAATTAAACTGTTGCATATCCCCTCGTTCGATATGTGTTCCACCTATTTTCTCCTGCATGTGCTGTCCTGCAGAGAATTTATGGGCTTGAAAACAGCTGAGGATGCACTACTCATGTATATCATATTCCCATCCAACATGCCTTCTGTTGTGAAACCATACTGAGTTTGAATCTAAGCAACAACAAGGCAGTTTCAACTCAACAGATTTGCTGCTGTTCTTGCAAACATCATGAGATAGTAAGAAAGAAAAGAAAACAGTCTCCGTCCATCCCATGGTAAACGGAGCAGCAAATAAGCTTCGTGGAATCATGCTTCAGCTAGTACCTTGATTTTGTTAACTGAAAACTTATAACCTTCTTTTTTGCCGGTGCAACATTTTAATATTTTCTGTGCATTCAAATGTGTTTATATCATCAAATAAAAAAATATTACTGCAATAGAAACCAGTTACTATTTTAAGATCACAGGAAGTGTGTAAATTAGAAAACAAATAAACTGATGCAGCTTCACTGAAGCAGCAATAGCTCACGGAAAGGCTTGTGAAAGAGTACATCTTGTACAAAAGCTTTAAAGATCAATCAGCTATTAGTGAAACTCCAGTTGTATTTGATCACATATATATCACTACAGCTAAAAAGCTTGATCCCATGGTCCAAGTGAATCAATGGAAATCTTTTCATTGGCTTCCCTGAGCTTTAAATCAGGGCACTAAATGCAAAGGGGATGAAACCAGAAGAATCACTTTCTAAATTATGCTTCAATATGTTAGTGGAGATGAGAAGCAGAATCATACCAACTATACCATGTGGAGGGTAAAGTAATGTAATACTATACCTTCAGCCTTTCAGCAACTAAAGCAACATGATGGATATTATCAAATGCTAGCAAGATAAACACTTTCTGCACTAACCCTACAGTTGTTAGTATTCTAGTGCTGTAGTTTTATTCGTAATTAAAGCTGGTGCTGGAAGTCTTGAAATTCTACTGTGAATGACTCAAAAGACTACCTGTCTTCATTTTTTTCAAGTAAATTTAGCCTCTTCAACAAACTGAGGATTAAGTTCTCCATAAACCCTATATTTGAGTAAGCAAGCTGACAATGAAGATATTGTATGAACTAATGTTACTAGTGGCAACATATTGTAGTATGATTTACAAAATAATTCAAATTCACTTCAAAAACAAACCTTAGTAATATGGGAAAGTTCCAAACAACCAGTGTCTTAATGTTTAATGAGAAATTCAGTTCAGTATTTCAAATCCAATTTCAATTCCAAGCTATTAACCAATTAAAATAAATATGGTGATGGTTTTATATTGATAGAGTTACTGCTTTTTGGCTTGGCCCACAGCAATAGGAATCCTTTAGGAAAAACACAAAATGTATCCATCATAACATAATTTTGCTTTCATACATGATTTTCTGCCATGGAGAACACAAGTGACTACTAACACTACAAATTTTAAAAATTCTTGGAAAGCATTTTTAAAGATTATCATTTGTTATGCCTAGGCTGAGTTTTTAATGGCTTTTTAAAGTCCTTGAAGACTAACAACATAACTTCTTAAAAAACAACCTGGACGTATGAAGAAATTTATAGATCCAATGAATAGAACTCATATATTAAAAGTAAGGCAGTATCAAGTTCTTAAAAAACAGCTACCGAAGATTACTCTGAAGTTGCAGCCACATGTATGAAGAACACCAATGACAGTGTTAAATAATTTTATGGAGATTTTCTCATACTTGTGAGTCTCCAGTTTCAACAAAACATCCATCCATTTATATCGAATATAAACAGCAGCAGCTTTTAATTGATTTTACTTTAAGATGCCAATTGTTGAATTTTATTTTTCTGAAAGTAGGAAAGCAGTTTCTCTAATTTTTGACCGTATTTTAACTAGCAGAGATAGTGTTGATAATACGTGACGGCTACTCAGCCATTTTGTCTAAAGTAGTGGTAATGATTAACCAGCCATGCTGGATCTATTTAGCCATAGCATCAGTAATGGAGACTTTCTTTTCATAACTACAACATGCCAGTATTATTGTATGTGGGTTTTAGGATGAGTTAGGCTACTGGAATTCTTTTTAGAATTCAGATGGGAAAAGATGAAATTTTTTTTTAAGTGCTGTCATTTTTTAAATGAAAGAGGTAAAAAAGCAAGTGTAGAGGGGGCCCAAAGTAGAGCATACACATCAATCTTTGTAGAATTAAGGTCTCAAGTAATAAATTCCTTACTATGCTTGTTACTAAACTTGAAAAAACTGTATGTGAGGTTTCTGGTTGTTTGCAAAAGTACTTTTTCTTTGATAGTCTTCCATACATTGCATATATATGTACTTATATGTAGGTATATGTCTATGTACAAAAAGTTAGCAAATTTTTAATCACCTGTGAGAATAAGTCACCTTAGAAATATAACACAATGTTCAAATATGATATTTTTGCTACTCACCTGTCTGTTACGTTCATCCATAATCCTTGTAATCTGAATCTTTTTTCTCCCCATAGTCCCCGTTTTTTTTTCTCTCCTTCTTCCTTAAAATTATGTATTTTTCCCTTCTCTTTTCTTCCTCTTTCCCGTTTCCTCAAAACAAACCTCCTTCTTCAGCACTTCCACTACTCAGTTCACAGTCCCCTGCATCCGTTCCTGCTAAACACAGAAAGGAAATCAAATGTCATTACAAAATTGATAACTAGATAGAAGTTATTATATGGAGCTGACAAAGCATCCTCATTATAATCTAGTGCACAAATAAATTACAATAAAAATTTAATGCATCTATAAAATAAGTAATGTGTAGACTAACAGTAATTTAACTCACAGGCTTCTTTTCATAAACAAGAACCCCAATACACCAAGAAATGAAGAAAAGGACTGAAATACACATTGCCAAAACTTTAACGGAATGAGGTGTCTCTTGTTTTAAATATCACTCACTGCACTAATATGAAAAATTACCTAAATCAGAGAGTTAATGAACCTTTCTGTACCTATGTATGCTAAGTAGGCCAGCTAATTCATTTCTGAAGGGAAAACAATCTTGTGTTTTGACAGCAGAGGTGATAATGTTCCTCATTATGCAGATAGGATGGACCTTTATTAAAGTGTTACTTGATATATGAGCGATTTCAGCTACTTTAAATCCAAAATTTTTAACCTTATTCTTTAAGAATGCAGACTAGTGCCAGTATTACTCAAGATACTTGAACAAAACAGTAGCGCATTTTCCCTCATTTCGTTTCAATGTAAACTCTAAAACATTCTGACAAATGATTTATAACTAGCAAAGAGTTGTATCTTTCCTTATAAAAATTCTTGCACCAAAAGACAAGCTATATAGCATGGAATAATAGGGACAGATGATAATTTAAGAATGATTTCAAAAATGTTTTCACAGTTCTAGTAATGCACTAATACTAGCTCTTTGAACTTTACAATACTGATTCCATCACAAAACTAAGGACAGTTAGATACAATATATAAAAACACGTACTACAGTACACATTCCATATTTCATAACATGTCATAAATCACAAAATTAATTTCTATCATATGCAACGTATTTTTAGGAATAAAAGGCTCAGTAGAAAAAGAAGAAGATACAGAAATGATCAGTCTAGTACTAAAAGATGCAACTTTTTTCCCTTTTTAACCTTTTCTAACTGTGTTTTTATATTTACATACTTTGAACAGAACAGCACTGAGGTCTTTTAAATGCAGAGGAGAAAAAAAATCTGAACAAGATTAATTTAAAATGATCTTTTAAAGTTTTTACGTTAGATCCAAAGTATATTAAAACAATTGCCGTGGAAACAAACATTTAGTAATTTTAAAACAGAGGCTGGTGTTCCCTTATTTATTTTAAGCTCGTAGTCTCGCAGCCAACCTGATAAATTCTTACAATATGTTACGTAACACTAAGCCGATGTCCTGGCCATTTAATCCATTATTTGGCTCTCATTCAAAGCTACTGAGGTAGAAAAGCTAGACCTCACTCCTTCTGATCTGCAATTCTCTCTTGATTTTTCTGTGCATACTTTAAATTTCAAGATGCCCAATTGTTTTATCACTCTAAGAAGGAAAGAAGTTAACAAATAAGCAGTCAGCCTGACTCTTCTAACTAGCCACTATGATGTAACTAATCTGCTGGGTGAAACAAATTTTCCAAGTATAATACTTATTATCTTTCTGTACATAAATGCTTTTCTATATTATCTGCTAGGCATATGTATATATGCCTGAATCATTGCTGTAACGCAGAACACAGAACAATTCATATTGCCAATATCAGAAAGTGTAAAGGCCGCAAAATTTTTTTGCTGCTTTTTACTTGTTTGAAAACAGTTCAGCTTCTCACTGCTTAAAAAGACAGAAAGGCGCTTCATCATGTTTACAACAAAAAACAGAAGTCCAAAACTTTGAAATAAGTTGATTAAATGTATTTACAAAACTTTTTTTCCAAATAAAGCCAGGAGACAGTCTTATCTGATATGCAGTGTTGACAAACAAACCCAGCCTATTTTTAGAAACGGTTTTAAATTTCCTCGGACTGTGTTTCTTTCCTGTTTTTCCTATAGTCTTACCTCTGATACAAAGAGCAAGTTAGACTGATGTTTCCCATGCACATGCAGCACCCGAAGGAGTCTAACAGGCTTTCTCTGTAACAGTAAGCCAACACGCTAATCCACAGCGAACGCATAGGGAACAATTTCCTTCCCTTTCATTCAGCTGAAGCCAGAGGCACTATCGCCTGCCTAAGCTCTTATTCACGGCAAGGTGGAAGGTCAGGGTGGACGGGTCAGAGCAGCGGAGACAGGTTAGCAAGGGTGAGAGCTGCTCTGCAGACCAAGATGCTGATGCCGAGAGAGCTCAGAAGAATCACTGGATACTGAGAATATCTACCAGGAAGGACAAAAGTCTTAGTGGAGGAGCAGTGTGTTGAGTCCCTCCCACACACTTGTCTGTTCCACATTTAAGACCAGTCTTCAAACAGCAAAACCTTTTACAGCCAGTTTAAAGTCAGAACACTTAACATTCCTACGATCCACACAAAATTGTCTTAAAGTAATTCAGGCAACACTTGGTGAGCAGAATTTTGTTCTTTGTTCCTGCAGTAATCCACTAAGTACACTATTTTTAAGAGGAAAAAGAGATGTGCAGGAAAATAAAGTTAAAGGGGAGCATGGATTATTTGGTCATTAAATATTATCATATAGTCTAAGATAACATGAAGGAGAAGACAGAACATGTTAGGTCATAGGTATCCAACATACAATTTGCAGAGAAACCTAATTTTGCTTCAACGAGCAATATGTTAGATTTTCTTGCATTGACAAAAATTAAACTTCTCGTGTTTGCTCTTTGCTTGCTAGTCTAAGTACAAACAACAGCTTTATAGATATAGCAAACGTATTTCCTTTTTAAAAAATAATTTCTGCTACTTTTACTGCTACTAGAAACAAATTTGGAATGCTGTGGTAATCCCTGTACCTATCTTACTCTTTTACACATCTATACATATCAACACATACCGCCTCACTTGTTATTCTTACTATGTGTTTGCCTATATTCTGTTCATTTCATTAGTATATACATTTGCACTTGTACACATATAAAGCAGATAGCTGGACTGATTCCAAATCAATTAGATTCAGATGAGTAAATCAAGACATCTGATTCAAGGGCTATGAGCTTCAAAGGCTGGTCACTTCTGAGCCAAACAGAATGTAAAGAACCCTGGAGACCAACAAATCCCCATGGCTGCTTTAGGACTTCACCAGTGTTCTCACTACCTTTGGAAAGTTCTTGCAGCATTAAGGATTGCATACCACGTATTGAAAGTTCATGCTAACCGGTAAATTGTATTTCCCTAGCACTAATATGGCACACTAGCTAGAAATGTTGAAGGTACTACAAAACTGAAATAGTACTGCAGGCTTTCATTATGCAAGAGAACCTAAAAAGAAACTTAAAATAATTCCAGAATCTTTGTTGAAGTAACTCTCCACATAAAAGAAACCTTCCAACTTAATGACATGGTTACATGCAAACAAATTGCACTTAAAGAAACACATAGTTACACGCTATGGTGTTACAGCCTTCAGCATTTTTTCTTTTTGCAAACCCAAACACTAAAAAAAAAAAAAAATTCAGACTGCTTACAAAAAGAGGAACTTCATTTTTGGCGGGCTTCTGTTCACTATATGATTTGGCAGAGGCAGCGGTAGCTGACAGAAGATTGATCTGAGCCTTGAGGAGGGAAAAGAGCTAGTGGACAAACGCAGCAGATCGCCTGACCGCTCCTGCCGCTCTCTGCACATTCCTACCGGAGAGGCACACGCGTGAGCGCGCACACACACACACACACACCCACTATCCCTCCTCTGCAACAGAGAAGAATCTTGATATAATGGCAGGAAACACGCACAGAGCGGTCAGGGAAGGATGTGATGTCAGCAACCACGAACAATAAAAGGTGTAAAGGTGCTTCCTTCCCTAAACTGTTCCAGAAGTGCAAAATGGGAACCAAAACTCTCCACTTCCTTCTCCGAGCAGAACTGTCTGAATCTGCTCTGCTGCAACACCCCAGACAGAGAGTTCTTTGAACAGTCACACCAGGGGCAATAAGGAGTATCAAAACAGCAGAGTCAAAATATTTAATTTATAAACAAGAAGGCAGCCAGAAAAAAACCCCACTAAGTTAAAATGTGCTAGGGTTTAGCATTTTCATGGTTGCTTTACAAATGAAACAAACTTGCCATAAAGATGCCCCTGTTCCATTAAGCAGCTTGCATTCCGAGTGGATTCTTAGGTTAAAATGAAGGAACCAAACCAAATTTTTTTTATTATCCTAATGTAAGGAAGCAAACAAAAAATGCTGTCCCTGTTTTCTGGCCATTCTTATCTTGATAAATAAAAGTAACTTCAAAGATCTATGAAATCTTTTTATGCAAGTCTTTCTGTTTACTCAAAAGGGTTTTGAACCAGACTCCAAATAAAAATCTGACCGTACTGAGTAAGAATACATTAACTACTTTCCTGGTGAAAAATCAGCTGCAAAAACTTCAACATAACCATAAAAATCGCAGTGGGGAACACATACTCACATAAAATGGTCACCCAAATGCTTTCTGTAAAAGCCCTAGCTGACTATGTTCCACATACAGACAAAGACAGCCACACCGTGAAGAAACAGCTGGGCATACAGCATCAAATAAAAACACTGATCATTTTGGTTCTGTCACCTTGAGCTGGGTAAAGCTGAAAGAAATATGGAAAAGGGGGACAGTAACGATCGCCTCTCCTGTTACCCGACTGAGATCAGCTGGCATTAAAGAAAGAAGTGGTCCTTCACGTTCAGTGTGGTTTGGTTGCATGGTCAGGGCAGAAGACACAGTTTGGGCCATTAACAGAAAAGTTATGGTAAAACTATATATGTCATCACCACGGCCATACATCAGTAAAGAAGAAATGGCACGGTCTACTGTATGGTTACCCAGGCAGAGAGCCATGCAACAAATGAATCTGAGTCATCTTAAGGTTTCAAACATCTGTCCACAACACCCTGATTCAGAAATTAAACATAACCTACATTTATGTGTTTTGATCTTATGGCCAGGCTGCCACATGAAAAGGTTGGAAGGGAGCTCATTTTAATCTACTAAATTTAACTCTCAAGAGATCATGCATTTCGCTACAGGAAGTATAAAACAAATAATGGGTATAACGTAACAGATTAAATACTACAGACTACTAGAGAGAGAGTTTCAGTCAAACTGAAAAAAATTGTACATAAAGAAAATATTTGTAATCTTTAACTACCAAAGCTTATTCACCTTTTCATTCATCTAACCTGATTCCTGATTTATGGCATGACTTTAATTTACAGCAGAGAACAATTCAAGGGCAATGGAGTTCTGCATCAAGGCAGGAATAAGATGTTCAGAAACTTGCAAACTGCAAAATCATTCCCTATATATAAGCTGTTAATTAAAACTTTTAGTGAAAACTTGAATCATTTGATCTGAATTCATACTTCATTGATTTTGCTACTCATTTGGAAAGCATTTGCTGTATTTACTCTCCAACTGGTACTCCATTTATTTAGTTATTTATTTGTTTGTTTATTTCTTTGTAAAGTATAGCAGATTCTATTTATTCTTAGGTCTGAGCTTCAGGAGATGTACCTTATTTGCTTTTCACATTTAAATTTGGACATATTCCTATTACACTGACAAAGCAGCAAAGAATTGCAGAAAGTTCCTCTTTCAGCTAAGTTACTGTCTTAGAATCAATGCAATTATTTGTAAGCCTGGGAGGAAGAAGCACGAGAATATCTAGCATTGCGAATTTTTTGGAATTTGGAGTTAAAACACTTCTGAAAACTGCTTGTAAGAATGCTTCACTGCCCTTTGATAAGACAGCTGTGGTCTCCGTAGCTTACAGCACAAACACATTACCAAGTTACCTCACAGAGCCAGAGCTTTGCAGCGTGGGTGGAAGAGTTTCACTTGCTGTTGTTCTGCAAAGTTCCCCTGAAATGATTTTTTGGGCAAACTAAGCATCGCTGCCAAAATACTGGAGAAGATGGCACTTCCTAATAGTATTCACAGAATCACAGAATCACAGAATGTTAGGGGCTGGAAGGGACCTCCGTGGGTCATCTAGTCCAACCCCCGCCTATTCCTACGTCAATGCGCCACAGACCCTGCTTTTCAGAAGACTGAGCCAGGCAGACGCTGAACACCTAGTCTGCAGGCAGCTATCAGTTTAAGCCAATCCATGCCTAGGTGGAAAGGAGAGGAATGACTTCAGCTTACCTTCCAGAGGATGCACAGAGAGTCATCCATCATGCACTGTGCAGGAGGGTTTTCTGAACAGCACACACACAGGTCATACCAAACGTGGACACACTGATAAAGATCCACGATCGGAAGCCAAAGGCCTTCCAAGTGATTGTGGAATGTGCCACAGATGGTGAGTCATTCCTTGCAGTGGTGCACCAAAAGAGGAAGCAACCACTGGCAATCTAGATGAAAACTGATTGCCTGAAGCCCCATGAGAAGAGATATGCGCCTGCTACGCTTGATGAAGAAAGAAAGACTTGGCTAAATTACAACATTTTTTGAAGAATATATGAAGAAGTATGTTTGATTTGTAAAGCAAAGAATGCGAACACTAGTGCATATTTTAGGGAAAGCAATTAAGTGAAATGCAAGTGTACTAAAAAACATACCCACGAAAAGTTGATTTTAAATCTACGATGACTAGCAGGTGATACTTCAGTGTCTGCCCATCACCCACTTGAAAAAAATGGGAAACAAATAGTTTGAAGGAAAAGTTTACAGATCTGTGATTAGGTTCATGACGTGCTTTGGCAGCTAGGCAGACATAATGGGAGTCTGACCAATAAATATGGAATAGGATCCTTGAAGTAGTTGGGACACTGGCTCAAGCATAACAGTTTATTGAATCAGACAAGATAATAATATAAGGGAAAAAATAAAGGGCTGAAAACTGAATCACCTAATTGGTCTGAAATGGAGACAGTGACTTGGAATGGGAACTTGTCTGAAAACGAAGTAGGGAAATCGGACCGCTGCAATTTCAGCTAGGAGTCTCGATAGTTTTCAGCTAATAATTTGACTGGATTTCATTATAGTTAATAGATGTGCAATAAATAGCAGAAAAAGTGTTTTACAAATTCATTCTGTCATTTAATGAGCTGGAGGAGCAGAGGAAGCATTTCAGTGGTCAACAGAGTATGATTTAGCAGCTTGTGTGTTGAAAAGGTGTCTTGAAACTACTCTGATCTTGATCTACCTATATTTAAAGACACCTTTCCTACTGGGTAAGATACTAGAGCTTACAGTTTGGGAGCAGTGTTAAACACAAATACAAAGGAATTTGAGGAGTGCTGGCTTATTACAGGAAAAGTCTAAGACGCCTAGAGTCAAGCCATTGCATCACCTGAAAGCAGTCTCTGGCTGTGGTTAGATCTAGATTTACAGATTTGTTACTAGTGCTTGTACGTGAGGAAGTCTGCGGTGAGGAACATAAATCCCCACAACAGCTTTTAAGAATCAGGGGACAATTACAAGTATTATTGGAAAAAGCTATGTACTGCAATATCAAATCAGAGTATGAAACTGGGCACAAGTGCTTGGTAATGTCAAGACAGACAATTTTAGATTGTGCTTTATTGGAGAAAGTAGGGATTGATTCTCAAAAGGATTCTTTGTTACCAGAAAAGATTTTTGATTACTTTCGGCTTATAATTTGCTAAATTGCAGAAATGCAAGCAAGCTTGGTACATGCACTTAGATAAGAGAGCTGGAGACAGCAGTGTCTGAACCACGGTCAATGATCAGTCCTGAAGTAATAGACAGAGCAGTTGGAGAAGAGAATTTAATTTGGGGTAAAACAGGTGGATCCGCACAGACCCAGCCTCTGTCATCTTCAGCTCCAGAGGAATTTTGTATGCTCTGAGCCAGGATCCTCCCATTCCTCCCTCAAAGGGCACTCTAATCATGCCTATCTACGTTTAACAACACAAGCCAAGTTCTGCTATTCTAGGTTTGTGTTGCACCACCACTTCATCTCTGTGAGGAGGAACAAAGATTTGGATTGTAGAAACCTAATAATCATATTTTGAAAAGGGATATCTTACATATTTGCAAATAAAAACTTTCAGGAATTTTTTAGAGAAGAAAGCTTTTAGAAACAGGAATTTTGTGGCATGAATAAACAAGACAAAACACAGTAAGAACCAAAAGTCTCTTTAAAGTACTGAGCAAATAAATGAGCGAGTAGTGTATTCGGTTCAAACACTAAGCTGAAAATTAGAAAGAAACATCTAAGGAGGTTGAATACGGACAAAATTGACAATGAAAATACCTTAAAACTGGGAACCTAAGTGTAGAAATTAAGAGAAGAAAAACTGAGATATGAATAAGTCCCTCACTAAAAGAAAATTCGTGCCTCTGCCAGACAACAGATGCTATAGAAATATTTTGTAGACGTTAATAAAAGGAGTCCTTTCCACCATGACCAAAGTGAGTGACAAAACTTGTTGAGATAAAGCTTGAATGAAAGTAAAACTGTTCAGGGTTAGTGACGGGAAACCTCTTGACGGGAATACTGTATGAAGATGTTCAGGTGGTGTAACATTTTTTCTGTCTGTGATGTGTTGCTCACGATGTTGCCATTTTAAGAGTAATTTGAGTAACGGCTGGAAGATGAAAGGCGGCAAGAAGGGGTAGGATTACTGTTGGTAAGCATAACTTTTCTGATCTTCTAGACCTGGATGCTTGAATAAAAGACAGCAAAGAACTTTGTTAGGTATTATTCTATGGAGCTTTGTGATCTGTGACCATCAAGAGAAGCTGAAAATTGAGACACTGGGAGAGAGCTCAGTCATAGAAAATACAGGGAGTAGAGCCCTGAAGTAAAACTGACGCAGAGACTTTGGAGTTACTGCTGATGGGATGGGGAAACAGACAGATTAATACTCCATAATAGAAATTCATTCTTGAATCTTGCTACATTCAGAGATATAAGAAATATTTGTAAACAAACAGCCCCAAGGAAGTATTTGAGTCACTTGTCAGTTTCCCTGCCCTAATGGAAACAATTTGTAATACCCTAAATTTGGCTAGCTACTCAAGCCAAAAGGGAGAAATATCTCTTAAGCATATCCCCTAACATGGTTCAGCTCCCTACCAGACAACTGCAGCAATCAAATGTGGAAGAATTCAGGCAGGTGTCCCTGAGCCACAGAAATTCCTCAAAGTCTGACCAAACCTTGGGAGAAATATTGAAGCTGCATGTGCCAGTATCTCCAGCTAAATAGCTAGGAGTTTGCTGTTATCCTATTCAGGCTTGAGAAATTTGATTCTGTATGGATTGACTAATGCCTTAGGCATTTATTTATATATTTCACCAGTATACCTTGTGTGATGTAACCAATCACCCAAAGTAATCATTGACTTGTCAAAGGTGGACTGAGTCTCAGGCAGATATGATTTTAAATCCAGAGAATGCCATTGATTTCTGTGTAGCGACTCCTTTATACTAATGCAAACATGAGAACAGATCCATCACTAGCACTGAAAAAGAAGTTAGACAACTTTGTAACTAATATAGATCAACTGAGCTGGAAAAAATAAATTGCCTTTATGGTGTATAAGACCTTCTTTGGATCCTCAGTGTACCCAAAACTCACCCCTTTTTTCCAGCTGTAGATGCTGGTTTAATGAAATACATTACGTCTGCCTAGAAACCATCTCTCCTTTGTGGTGTTAGACCATGTCAGCTACAACTATACTAACAAACAAACAGAAAGCGGGTTTTCCTACAACATAGACCTAAACATACAACTTTCATATTTAAGCACCTTTATTAATTTTCAGAAGCAACCTCAGATCAGTACTTCCTTCATGTGGCAATTCACTTCTTCGAGAGGAATGCTGAGATACAGAAATATTCTGCTTCACTCTTTTATACACCTAGTTCTAGAAACGCACCCTTTCCCCTTTAAATCCTGACCTTCCAGAAATGTCAAGAATTAAATATAGTTCTTCTGAAATGTAAAGTAGACTGCACAACATGGTGGAGAGCTGCAGAGCTGCTAACTGTTCACTCATTCTTTGTAAATGTTAATATGATAAACATGAGTACAAAAACTATGACACTCCCTGAACTCAACTTCTTGCCCAGAGACAGCTGCAGGCTTAAAATGAGGAGGAAGAAGGGGAAAAAGAAAAAAAAAAGGCAAGGGAAACATATCAATCTTCTCAATGACCGTGACAGCTGAAAAGTCTACATTAATGCTTCCAATCCCACTCAGACATTTTTTTCCCAAGGACAAAAGGAGATGAAATGTGTGTCAGGTACATAATAAGGCTAATAAAAAAAATGAAAACACCTGCATTTGACTGAATAGGGGTGAGGAACTGCCTCTGTCTGTGAAATATATGTCTTTTTCTAACGGCAAAGCTCATAAATTAGGACAGGTTGCTCCATTTAAATATACAAAATACACACAGTTTAAGCAGAAACACACCAACTCAGAATACATCTGTTCTAAAAATAGGAAAAAAAAAAAAAAGTACAGTGGCAGTATAGTAAAGAAGCATTTATATTGTGATTACAAAGATCTGATACCTCTTATAAGCCACATGAGAGGAAATAAACCTTGCACATATATTGTCTGGTGCCTCATGTCTGGAATTTTGTATGTTCAGGGTGATGCATCTGACAGAAAAATGGAAGGTTCTGACTACCAAGAAACAAAGTACACGGCCATATCTGCTAGTCCTAGCACACCATCACTCACTTGCTGAAGCTACTTTCTTTCTACTTCCTGGCTGTATCTAGACAAGAGGCTCTCTACACTGGAAGATCCAAACTGGATTCCCACTGGTTTGGAACTAGGAAAAAATGCATAAACAGACACGAGTATAAGAAAGGAAAAATAACATGGTATTTGCTGTGAGGGAGAAAACAGAAGAAGATTCCTTATGGGAAAAGAAACAGGCTAGGTGCCTGAAATAACTGATTTATTTTGTCTGTTGAGGAAGGAATTTTCTGCTGTTCTGGTTTACTGGGATATTCTACACATTTTTTTTTATCCTTCATGGTAGCACAAGGGGTTAGCAACAGATCTATTTGTGTTAACAATATTCACATGGAAAGAGAGAAAGAAAGCGAATGGAGAAAAGTAAGATATACAGCACACTGTGGAGTTATGCTTTGGTATGATAAAGAGCTAAAAGAGCTGCACTTCTGATACCAAGGATCCATCTTCAGTCAGTTACAAAGACATAAATAGCTCCATCTAATTTAGTGTGCTGTTCAGCCACATCATAGTTCGCATTCAGTTTCTGAAAATCGTATTAGGTAACTAATTCATACTTTCCACATGAGGATTTTGTTCTTCTAATTTTTCATAGAATTGGAGTCTAACAGTTCTCCCCTCAAGGCCTGTAAAAGCAAATTTTCTACTGAAATGGAAGGTGTTTACCACAGAGGTACACCTACCAATGTCTACAACAACAAAAGCCACAAGTGAGCATCACACCCTGCCTACTGAACCTCAGCTGTAACCACTCCATTAGCACATGCAGCTGGATTTATTTATTTTACTTCTTACACATACAAAACACATTGCATTTGGCAGTAGCCAATGCAAAGAGCCAACATCCTTAACAAATATCAGAAGAAAACAGACATACAAAATGTGCTTAATTTGCAGAGGAAAATACAGTGCAATTTGCTTGATAGCCTCCAATCCATCTCGAATGAGCATTTTTTTTTTAAACGGATCATTGCCAGCATTGCTTATTTTATTATTGTCCTAGAAGCATGCTGAAAAACAAAACACAATCAATACAAAGATACATTAGCTAAATCTTTTTGTGGCCTTGAGTGCACATTATGTTTTCCCAGAAATGGCACTTTTTGAGGTCTATTGATACACAAGGTGATTTCTGACAAAAAATATTCTTAGAAACAGACAGATGTGGCAAAAGTAGAATTGAACCTAAGGCTGGGATGCAAACATGGCTGAGATCTGCTCCTTTTTCTGCCAAAAATATTTCATGCCACCTTCATTTTTTACTTAGTTTCTCTGTTGGAAACCTGGGGATAAGCAGCCTGGGGATTTGTTCATGCAAATACTGTGAGAAGTAAGTACAGTGAATATTTATTACACAATAGAGAAGTTCTGAGGGCTTTCAGTAAACATACTATAATTCTCATCTGGCATAGTCAGTGAATATGTAAACAAATAGAGAAAATTATTTAACAGACTTAAAAATATATGAAAGTAGTGTCAAAGGCAAGATTATGATCATAATATCTATGCCTAAAATCACCGATTTCAGAAAGTTATAATTATCTTGTATATCTAAAGCATTTATATACACATGTTGCTCTTGCACTACAGCCCTTTATGCTAATGTATATCTTCTTGAAATGAAGATATTTGACAGTACTGTCATATAAGGTCCAGCACGGTACACAGCAGATTCATCAATTTCCTGTTTCTTACCCTGTCTCTCTTACAGCATCCTAATCAACCTAATTAAAGCTTCGTTCATTTGAAACCTCAGATGACAATTTGTTTAACTCTATCCCACTGTGGTCTTTTTATAAAGAGAATTAAATTTGATCTTCTGACAGCAATTATTAAATGATCCCAACTGGCCCCAATTAAGACACATGGCTCACAGGCCTCAAAATCCAATAAAGTGCCAAGCCCTCTCTTTCACTTGTACATCTTCCTTTACCTTGCTTTATTTTCTTAAAACCAATTAAGCTCATCTTATCAAGTGGAACTGAATGCCATTGTGTGGACTAATTCAAGATACAATGCATCAATTTACTTTTACAGACATACTGAAGTAGGGACAACACGCTCAAAATCATCCTTTTGAAACCCCTCCCTGATTCATGTCACCTAGCTTTAATGCCGTTCACTGTGCTGCACATGACCTACATATGCTGACTTTTAAAACACTGCCTGCAATGAGCAGTGATTAGAGAAATATATTAAATATCCATGGTACAAGTTTTGCACCTCTTAGAATTCTTACAGTCATACATCTCTTCTTTAAGCTTTTCCACTTGGTCACCATCTCTTAATTTCAGAAATTCAAAGAAATGTGGCACCTGCGCAACTTCAGTGGTTAACATTTTTTTATTCCTTTTAATTTCTGCTCTAATTTTTCCACACGTGTTCAGCAGTATGCTGTGAAGAAACGTTCCCATGATTTCACGTAAAAGCAGGTAGCCCCAGGATTCGGAACTCATTGATTGTGTGGTACTCCAGGGAAACAGCCGAATTAAAACCAGCCTCATGAGACCAAAGTAGCTTCTGTACACATCTGGCTCTTCTTATTCTAAACTCTAACACCTGCCTGGAAATTTAACCCCCATCTTTTCTCTGAAGAACAAATGGGACAGATTTATCTACTACCATTTGGTTTAGGTCAAGGCTGAGCTGTGTGGTGTTCTGCAAAATTAATTGCAATGTAATTGATACTGTTTGACACAGTTTTTGAAAAGAAGGTGTTCCATCCATTTTATGACCAGACTGCCTTTTCTGTATTAAAATATGTAAGATTTGGTAGTTCTCCACATTCACTTTGAGTACAGCTTTGTACATATGAAAATACAGCACACATTTTCTATCTCAACATTCCTAAAGAATTGCTGTACAAGATAAGATTATGTGCACAACTAGCTTAAAAAGAGTAAGGAAAAAGTAAAAGCAGCTCAGAGCAATACTACCTCCATTGTGGTGAATGTTTCCTATATTTCTTTAATTTACATACTGAACAAATGTATGCACAATGTTCCTTAAACACAAAAAACATAGAAAGACACTAAATTTCAGTGCAACATTTTCTTCACTAGCAGGAAGATGTGAGAGTTTATGTAAAACATAATTAGACACATGTCCCGTCCAGCTGGGAAACATACTCTTTTTTGTAAAAATTCTAAAAATCAAAGTGATGCTGACCAATTTTCAAAAAGTAAGATAAATTTCTGTTTGAAGAACTTGCAAATGTTACATTTAGGAATTTAAAAAACATTTACTTCAAAAGAAAGGCAACAATTTTACTCCTGGACATGCTAAGTGACTCTGGTATATTTGAACTGTAACACGCCAGAACAGTCGACACAGAATATCTAATATCACACTGAAATTTCTGAAGATTAAAGAAGGATTCAGTATACTGCGCTGCAAATAATTTCTCATTGTATTCTAATAATCCTCTGGAAGAGTTAATTTTAGATCATTCTTTTGCTAAAAAAAGCAAACCCTGTAACACATTTAGTGCAAAGAGCTGAAAATATCCTGTGGAAAAAAAAAAATTTGTACAGAAATCAGATCAACCCAAATCCTGCCATTACTCAGCACTGCAGTGACGTGCAGATGTTTGTAGTGGTTTAAGGAGCCAGCGGGGGCTGGAAACTCTATATACTCAACTCCAACATGATTGCAATTGAACCTCATCAAAGTAAGAGCTCATAATTTGTCACAGAAAACAGCCAATTAACATATGTTAGAAAAAGGCTCCCATAAAGATAATATATGATTAAAGATCCAATGCAGCTGTCACAAATCAAACTTCTGCATTTTAAAAAGAAGTATCAGTCTAGGTTTCTGGATGTTTACATCGATAATGGATACTATACTTTAAAAAACTACAGAAAAAAAAGCCCCTAATTATAGTATTTCCTCCAGGTTTGGAGTTACAATTTTGGAAGATCTGGGTACTAAAGCACTATTTACTGTCCTGGCTGTTGTGCTGTAAATAGTTAAGACCCTTGCCAAAACACAACTGTTAATTTGTTTTAGTGCTATTTTAAAAGACAGACCTTCCTTGTGAGTGAGGTGGCCTTCATTGATGCACTTTGCTGTCAAGACATTCCTCTGAAAACACAGCGTGTCCTTATTGCTATGAAAAATACAGTACTGTGAATTGTGAAACCGTGTCCTGCAGCCCCAGGGCCAGCGCTGCGATCCCGGCTACTCAGACACACGGCCGCGAGTCAGACCGCACTGCCACCAGTTTCATTACTTCACATTTACGTTGGTGAAAATGAGATCTGAATGTAGCCTGCAACCATCCTTTAAAAAAAGTACACTGATTAAAAAAAGTTTTCACATATACATACATGGAAAATGAAGCCTCTTGCTTTATTAACACAGGACACGGACTGTGATGCCTATTGTGAACAACAGTCTTTACTCCTTATATTTTTCACAGCAATATTTTAATTAGTGGAACACTGCACAATTAAGCAGCTATTTTTTCACAAGCATTGTGCATTTTTTTTTCCTGCTGTCCTGTGTGTCAGTCAGTAAACTCTGAAGCGATTCAAATAGTACCTTGTTTGGATGTGTGTGCATATGCGAGCGTGTGTGTCCTTGTCTTGACATCGTGTTGTAAAAGGAAGTGCTTCCTCTTTTCTGTTTGAAAAAGACCCAAGAAAAACAAAGTTTTGAAACTCAGTAGTCTGACTGGACATTAGTCAAAGTATTTTAAAAAATGCTTTAACTCCTATTCAGTCAAATATGGGTATAAATATACTATAGTATCCAATGCAGATACTACATCAATGTTACGTTGATGGATAAAAACAGGGATAAATTTTAATCAATGCTAACAGAGAATAATGTAATGGAGATAGTATTCGCCGTAAGTGGAATGTGATGATCTTCAAGGGTCTCCCCTTCAAACTCCTTCAGTGTTTCAGAAATGCCACTTCCATTAACGCTACATGCCGCTACATTAATGCCACTAACCTTAATGCTACAGCCTTAGTTCGTGTCATCAGCACAAAGTAAGTTCTCCTAAACCTGCACTTATTACATCGGTAACAAAGTATCTGTCAACTTTAAAGCTAAAGTTTCAAAAGCTCTGAATAGGCACAGATTTTTGAATGTGCTAAAACTTAATGCGCCAAGAGGTCAAAAGGGAAACTTCAAAGTATTTAAAACTACTCTTGTGCGTAAGACTGTCTCAAAATGATCAAAAGCACTGGACATTTCTGACCCGTTTACATGGAGAAAAAACTCCTAATGTTCTTTAATATTCTTCACTATGTTCTATTACGACAAAAAAATAATCATTTTGAATCACTGTCCCTTTTAACAAAACACTGTGAATAATGTTAAGGTTATGCTGCCTTTTTTTTCCTCGGGAGTGTGTTCATTGATTCCCAAGCAATCAGTAACATTTTTGATTAAGATCTCAGAAACAGCTGAAAATCCCAAGGCTTCTTATACTATTGAAACTTCACATGTCTTTGACTGTCCCCAACTAATGACAGTAAACTATGCAGCCTCAAGCTAAGGAGATTAATTTCCATTTTGCAATGAATAGACAAAAAGACCGGGCAAAATTCATTCCAGATCAACTACATTTTTATGTCTATTACAGAAAACACACTTTTGGCCCTACAGATAGATTGAGATGGGAATATTAAAATTCCAGGTGCTAAACAAGTAGTACTTAACAAATGATACAAGAATCAGATGAGAACTGTATTTTGTTCCTCATATCTATTTTTGTTAGAATAAAACTACTGGTTTTGGATAAGCAAGCTTCAAATTTAGTAGTTATTCCTGGTAATAAATCTGCTTTAAAAAACTGCTGCTAACACTAACAGCAGAATAATTCAAAGCAAGCTCTTAATCATAAGGAAATATTGTGTCAGAGTGATTTCGTATTCTGTAAACCTAAATTTCCTCTCTTCATAGGTAAAACCAGATAATTTTACAATTAGATCACTTATAAATGACAAGTAAGTATCAGTCCACTGTTATTCAGCAACATATTTTCCAAGCATAATTATCAAATTGATCTGCTGTTTACTTCTCACAATACTTCTAGGTAAGAAATCTCCAGCATATTTTGTTTTACTTCAGATTTTACAAATTATGCATGAAGAAATCTTTAAAAGTGTTCATTCTCCTGTCTATCCATGTTGTGCCGCAGAAGTGAAAACCATTTAAGTCAGTAATGGCATCTACTAAATGGAAATATTGACGGCATGTCATAACCTAATTCAAGATGTTATAGGTTTTTTACAATTATTTTAAAAATCTGATTGTAGAGGTTGGAAACAGAATTCCTGAAAACAGTACCCCACTTTCCGATTGCTTCTGTGCATAAGGAAGTTAGTGGAAATTTTTGTGTTTACTTTAACAATAGTAGCACTGAGACATTGGAAAAATAGTTGATAATATTGCATTAAATATCCAAGACCACTCCGGTATCAAGGGTGCAGTCTCTACGTGGTCTTACCCATACATCTCTATGGCATTATCCTGTTTAAATAAAGGAGAAATATGCTGATGCTTCTCAGTCTCTCTGATGAGTCCACTGTGTGGTTCTGGAGAGGAGAGATGAGTTACCACAATGTGGAAGGCTCTAAATCCTCATAGGCTACAGCAATATACAATACAGTTCCTATACAGTTACTCTACAGTAACAAAGCATCATAAAAATGAAGCATAAGACTTTCAAAGTAGATCACCATCATCATCATCATGACTCTGTGCCAGCCATGTTAATACAACGGTATTAGTCCTGTATGTTACCTAGGGATGACCACTGAGGAATCAGAGCCTCCATTTTGCATTTTTTCATGAACAACTATAGAATACATTGAGTATGTTTAAGTACAAATTAAGAACTTCAGCTACAGCTTTCGCTGTTTAAATTTCTAAGTTACCGAAAACTTTAAGGGATACTTTCAAGTCATTTTAATTATCCAACATTTTCCCATACCAGCTCAGGGATTTACTTTTCAACACCAGCAGCCTGAGACAAGAATGAACAGATTTATAGCCCGTGCTAGAGGAGCTTGTTGCTCAGTTGTCATTTTTTTCTTGGCTCCAGTAGATGGAAGCAACTCCCTTGCTGGGTTTTAAGTTTAGTGTGGTTTTGGGGCTGTTTTTTGGGCCAAAATCTTTATTTTTATATTTATTTTGTTGTCTGTTGATCTTTGATGTTACATTCCCAGATAATTTGTTCCAGTTCCCAGAGCAGTTTCTTCAGATGAGAGCCATGCGTAAGTCTGTAGCTCCTGCTGAAACCTCTTGGAGGGATAAACAGAGCCTGTAGCAAATCTACATGAGCTTGTCTCTGGAAACGCCGCAGCTGCACGGGTCTGTAGAAATAACCACTGACAAGACACACACAAAAAACTGTTCATGGTCTGCATTCAGGTGCTTACAGACTGGTAGTTGTCAGTCTTACGGTACAATACCTTGTCTGATGAAAAAAACATGGGAACTTGACATCCTGCATTCTTTTGCCACCTTGGTTAAGCCCGTGCATCACTGGTTTCCCTTCACCTCTCAAAAAACACACTGACCGTGGCATTCAGCACCATGCCCACGGTAGGCAGGTGTTAGCAGGATTTCAGGCATCGGGTTTTAGGACCGCAGGCCACCCAGCTCAACCTGGCTTGTATGATGAAAAGCAGAAGAGTAGAGAGACTGACACTACCTGGAGCAGACTCTAAGGGTTCCTTCAAAATTAAGCAGGCTTTGCGCCTACCACAGACAAAGCATACTCGGTATCAAGACAGATATGTATACAGGGGAGTAGTAACATTTGCCTCTGTTTCCTCAACCCATAAGTCAGTGTCATGCTTTTCTGCCTTGTAAGAGGGTGAGATTAGATGTTCATCTTTCTAAAGGCTTGTCACCCTCAATTAAAGAGGTGTCAGCTAATCTTAACCCATATGGCTTATGGTCACCCTGGTTAAGAGACAGTTTCCTGAGTCGCTGCAGTCAAACCAGCACGTGCTGTGATCCTGTTGATTCTTACATGCTAATCAGGGTCAAGCTGGGTCAGATTTATGTACTGCAAATTCTTTCGGACAGGGACAGTCTCCTCCTATAAACTTCTATGGCACAAAAAAACCCAGGTAACATAATGGGCCTGCAGTCATAACTGGAACATCAGGATATTACTGAACTCTTACATATCTAACTGTAGTTAACAAAAGACCTCCAAACATATGCAAGTAATGTACGAACATAGAGAGATTTCAACCAACGGTGTTTTGAAGGCACTATGCTAACAGAAAAGAGTTGTTACAAATGAGTTGCAAAACCAAGGTCGTGATCACTAAGAACATTAAAGATTCCATGACAGTCTTTACAGAATGAGTTATGTCTAATGTTCTGGCCAAATTCCATCTTGGATCATTATTCTGCCTACATAAATGCTAATGCCGTTGAAGAAGTCGTTCCTTGCTTTTTGTTTCAGACAGATTTGGTGACATTTTGTCTTGTTAGAATTGCTGGCATTTCACCATGGGTCTGCTTTCAGAGTCAGGTGAACTAACCACGTTCCTCGCTTATATTTTGCCTCCAGTGGGTTGTACAGAGGCTTATTTCATGCTATACAGTCAGAAAGCACTTTTACTAATAGGAATTTCACCACGTCTGAAGTGAGCAAAGTCTGTCTCTCTTACCAGCTTCTCCAGAAAAGTAACACAGAAAGAAAAACAATATTTATAAGACCTTCTTTCAAATCAATGAAGATTAATGAGGACATGAATATTTTGCATCCAGAAAACCCCAGTGAAATTAATATCTACATTTCCTGTTCTCAGATATAATTGATTGCAACATGGAGGTTTTGGAAATATGAACTTATGGATGACTATAACGATGCCATGAGAGAAAACAAGGGACTAAACCTAAAGGAATGATAATTCTTCATTCTTGAGTGCTATCTGAATAAACATAATGGATATTTTTTCTTAACAATCCTACAGTTTATGCGGACACAACTAATAGATGAGGAAGAGAACAGGATCATAGGACTCAGGGTAGCTTTTCTCATCACAACAGCAGAAACACACATTCTTGTAAAAGTTGTAATAGCCTATATTTTTCCCTGCATTAGTCTGCATGCAGAGTGATACAGATCAAACCGGTGGATATAATTAATTCTTAAACAGGTCAAGGGGTAAGCCATGACATAGTCCCTGGGGTGTGGAGATCCTTCATCACGTAATTTAAAAAAAAAATATTCTTATTGTTTTTAAATAAGGTCAACTTTTTCCTTTTTTGAAATTGGTTTTAGTACACAGCGTTTTTGATAAGCCATTTCTAACTGTTTCGAAGTATTACCGAAAACAAGTATCTTTAGAACAATTGTTTTAGTGGTGGTATTTTCAACCAGATCTGTGGGAAATTTGGTAGACTTTTTGGGCAGTAGCCTGTTTTTTAATCTAATTTTTAGTAGGGTTATGGCAGTGATTACATTTTGTGGCAAACATACCTCTGATTCTTTAACAAATGGATGCCCCAGTTTCATATTAACCTGGAGATGTCAGGTCTCAGTATTCGGTAGTAAATGGTTAGAATGGCCAACTTCCAGCGGGAGAAAGGCAGAGGGGAACTTGATTGTGTGACTAGTCAATTGGATCACCAAAATTTACCAAGAACTACAGTTTTTGACCAGAATACCTGATTTAGTGCCTAGAAACAGGGAATTACATTCTCCACTAAAACAGATTCTTAATAATATAAGAATGCATTAAGCAAAAGCCCTCACGAGGACGTGAAAATCCACTCTACACTGCTGACTTGGCATCATGAAAAAGACAGAGCAGAAAATTTTCCACACAAAAAATACTATGTAGGAAGAGAGGAACAAGACTCTTTCTCTTCAAATATTTTTACTGTTTAACCCAGTCAAAGATGGAGTTTTATGTATTGTATGTGCGTTTTTTTAGTACTCCCTGGTTATTAAGTTCTATAGGTGAAATCAAAATTCTCTATACTCTTTTGAGATGGAGAGACCTGGAATGTCTGCTAAGTAAGAAACTACCTCTATTCTAAATTCTCCCTACAAGAACATCTTAGAACAGAAGTTTTCACTCAGAAATCAGTGATCAGTGATGTTGTTAACTACCCGGAGACACATATACTATAAAGTGCTATAATATGATAGAGTTGGAGGCACTTTTATTATTGATACGAATAGATAGTGTTTCTTAACACTATCCTGTCACATACAGTACAGCTACTCTTGGTGTGGAGATTTTATTCTCTTGCCAGTGATAGGGGATGAGGTGATTTAAGTATTGTCCATTTGATTAAATAGGTTGAGAAATTCCTATTTCTGAAAACTTTATTGCCTACAAATTCTACCATTTGAAAATGATAGAAGGAAATTCGTTCTACACATGCATATCTTCTTACTGAAGTTAGGCAGACTTCTGTGGGTATTAAATTTGCCTGCTGTCCTGGAAAAATGCATGGAAAAATGGCTTTTAGTCTTGCTGATACAAATACTAACATAAAAAAAAAACACAACCTATACCCACAAAATAATTATTTCTTCTTTCTTATTGTGTATCACTTTAAGGCAACCTACATGAGGGAACATATTGACACAGGAACAGACAGAAAACATCAGAAACTAAGTTTAGATAAGGCAGAATGATAGACGTGAGCAACTCTGAGCATTTCCTTAAATTCTGGTTAAGGCAACACTTTAGCCTAAAGTCAGGCTCTGGGAGGCAGTGTTTGTAACGTATCAAACAACTCCGAACAAATCTGACAAGATGTCAGAGACTTTGCGTTTAAATGTCTGCCACAAACACAGACGACACCACCAACTTTGAATGTGGTCAAATTCTGCCTGGAATTGGACTAAAAGGGTAGAAGGACTTCAGAAATGCCACAGGTTAGAACTGTAACTCAGCAGTTCTGGACAGACACATCAGAAACAAATAGTAATTTTCAGTGGGTAAAAACATTGAGATTAGTTGAGGCTAATCAGAGGAAAAATTAAAGCACACACACCAATTCAGCTTCTATGGAAGCACATTAAAAAAAGAAAACCTTCAAATTTTAAAGCAGACTGTACTTTAGTGCGCTGCTTTTCTCTGGCTGATCAAGTTCAACCGTCTTTCAAATGCATTAAAAAAAGTAGTTAAACAAGATAAAGATGGTGCTGCAGCACAAGCTTGAATTCCTTAGCATTCTGTTTACAACAGTTCCAAGGGCAAATCCTCTTTCCAAGGCTGAGCCTCCGTCCGCTTTTGCCAAATGCCAGCACTGACTGGGAGTAGATTGGGTAATGTTTGTTACCAGCAGTAAGATACTTCTTAAGCCTGAAAGGATAGCCTATAATTAAATGAATTAATCTTACATTTTCTAAGGTACAGACTGCAAGATTCAATCAAATAAAATAATTTATCATTAAATTTACGAAGGACGTTTTAGTTTGCTGTTAAACTTGCATGGAAGAATATAGTGATACATTTAATTATATTTTTACAGATATTTCCCCCTGTTTCATACTTCAACTGAAATGCACGCAGTTTTCAACTTCATAGGGTAAAAATCATTGTGGAATATAGTAAGACCTAGAATTAGCTGTAAACAGGGTATAATATGAGCCTAGTCTCACTCAAAGAAATGCAAATTGTGAGAAACATTATATACTCTGTACATTAAGATCGTTAGCAAGTAAATACATCTATTCTAATCAATATCTATTGTGAGACTGATTTTTTATAAGCATTATAAACTTGAAGCATTTGTCAACTACAGATTTCATATTAACATAAACTGTCACTTTTTTTTTTGACTAACTGCGTGACTTTGTATGCTTTACTGCAGAGAACGGGCCCGCTGTCGTGGCTGTGCGGTTCGTATCTGTGTAGCAGGACTACGTGTCATGCACATTACGAAACCAAGAAGTGTGAAGGGTAAATATGTGCACTGCACAGAGATGGTGGCTCATCTCAGCAGCGCTGTGCACCTGTTGCGGCATGCTGTGACTCCTCTTCATTCTTCCCTGTCCACAGAATAACGATCAGTAACGATAAGAAATTCTGTTCTACATTCTCTTCTGCTGGCTAGGTAATAATGATGACAAAATTCCTAGTTAGCATTGCAAGAATGACTGTCTGTTCCCTATAACTGGAAATCTGGTAACGCCATAGTATAACATCTCACCCTGGCTGTCTTCAGGAAACCTAAAATATTTTTTAAAGATTTGATGTAGCATAGCCCTTCAGAAAATACATTCTACAACCTCGGTTAATTTTTAATCTCTTGCTGCTTATCAATGATTCCATCTGAGATAACAAAGCAGGCTCCATTGATTGTGTTATAGCCTGAAGTCTCTGTTCTCACTTCTTGCATCCGTGCACATGTATCTTATTTCCCTTTTGCCGTCCACAGAAGATAAACACATTAGTTACGTAAAACTGAAGAGAAAAGGAAATCACTTTGAAAATGTGTAATGACATTCCAATGTTTGCATGTATTTTTAAGGAAAACTGCAGTGTAAATGAATGTTATATGCAATATCCTGAAGGAATGAATCTTCCGTTAGAACCAAACACACAGAAATTTAAGTAACAGAAAAGCTCTGATTTGCTCGGTCATCTGACTTATCTAGCGTTCTCCATCTTAGTATCTGAGCTCATAGTAAGGCCACAGCATCACTCCTTTTACCTCTTACTGTCTGTTTGTAGTAGTGCATCTCCTTGGATGAGAAGTTCATCATTTTACCTCTTCTTATGCCAATGGAGTAAAAGTAAGTGCCCACTGCCACCTTGTTAATTCTCATGTAATAGTTCAGCTTTACGTTACTAAACAACACCATCTAAACTTGTCAAAAATAATGATAGAAGAAGACTTCAGAAGCAAATTCACTTACCCACTCCATCAAGTCCCAGGGCACTACAAAAAGGACCGAGATCAAATGAGAAAGAATTGAAGGTCCTGGGCAGCAACTTGTTTAAATACATTTGTTCAAGATAAGAAGGAAAGAGAAAATACACATTCCTTTGTTAAAGGGAAAGCTTTTTTGTGGCTAATATATTAGAGAAATTGTTCAAGAACAGTTCATCCTTACACAAAGATTACTCGTGCAATGCTGCCAAGGTCAGGGTCAGCCTGGGTTATCAGCCATGGACTGGTTAAGTGCCAGATGAGCACGATAAGCTGCCTTGATTCTCCTTTCTGCACTGCAGAGCAGCCAGTTTCTAATTGCATGCTGAGAAACAGGTAAGTGAATAACAATTTCCCTCAATTTAGAGATAAATTTTGCATTCTGACACACTTCTTTTCTAGTTGTATAAATTCAGACATATGTAGGGCATAAATCCCCGAGGAACAGTGCCCTAAGTATCCAATCAAGAGGGAAAAATCATATAAAATATTGTCATTCTTTAAGGATAATTTTGAGTCAGCTCCCTGTGAGCATTTTTCTAGTACGTAGCTGCAACTGGCATTAAAGCACATTATCTATTAGTTAATGTACAAATTCTATGCTTTTGATTTACGACAGTGTTTCGGGAAAACAGTCTGAAACATCAGAATGTATTATTTAGCAATGATCTGTAAAATGTGCTGCATATCTGTACCTGTAATTGATCAATATTCTTACTGTGAGCATCAGGTACAGCACGACTAAGAACAAGTTGTATGCTCATATTGGTTATTCAATCCCTCAACTGTAACAGAGCTATTTCTGTACTTTGAATAAAAATAGATTAACACATCTCTTTTACAGCTTTGTTATCTAGGGAGGATAAATGATAAAGGAAAAGAATGCACGGTATTCCACAATGCCACAATAAAATTTGCTCACAGGAATCAGTGCTATTAAGAACACCACATTCTGCTGGGATTGTGGTTCAAGGCCTAATGATTAAGAGTAAGTTACCCTGAAGACTATCCACTAATGAGGATTTGTAAATTCCCAGTTTAATAATATGCAATGTTTTTGGATTTTTTCAAGAATTATTTGGGCTAAAAATGTTCCTTGGTATTCTCACTGACTGCAATCCATCAGAATACTACTAAAAACAACAAGACAAAAAAACATGTTAAAAAATCATCTATTTAGCTGACCTAGCAGAAGAAGGAGTTTGCACTGAAGTTAAATTTAGAAAGATCTAAATATAATGAAGTTAGCTTCAGGTATGCATGTCAACTTCCTCCATTTCCTTCTTTTTTCAGGAAATACATAATTTGTAAAATTTGATTGAAGAAAAAAACCCCACCAACAACCTTTTTTTTTCCTTAAGATTAGCTTTCATTTTGTAGTAATACATACAGTGTAGAAAATGTTCTGAATTCTAATGTTAATTATAATAAATATATATTAAAACTACATAGATATAGATATATTAATAATTTAAAAGCGTACCAGCACACCAACCAGTCAAGTGAAGGCTTAATGGGGGGCATTTTACTCGACGAAAATAATTGTGACATCGGTACAACATCCAGAAACAGTAAACTTGAACAAATGTGTAAGTCTTTGCAGTACTATGGTTTGTAGCCCCAAAGCCACAAGCATGAACGTATACGCCTAATTTGAAACACTTGAATAGTTCAGCGAAGGCTGCAGAACTGTTCATGTACCTAAAATTAAGTACATATGTAACAGTTAATATGAATGAAATGACAGATATTATTACTGCATCCCAATCAGCGAAGTAAGCCAATGAGAATCTGAAAACAATGAGTACATTACAGAGGCAAAAGCAAATCCTTGATGCTGTTCATAAACCTTTGGTGGGTACAAATTGCACGCACCTAAAGCCAGGTACTATATTGAGGTGAAAGGTGGTACTACCAGTGCACTGAACAGTATTTGCAGCAATTTGGTAAAAAGTGTCCCAGCTGATTCCTCAATTGAATTCAGCTGTGAAAAATGTAACGAATTATTAGACTGAAAATGCAGACATGGCACTGAATAAAAAAGCCTTATGTATTGCACAAAGTACTTTATGAATGCCCACAAGCGTAGGAATCATCTGACCTCACTGAAGCCATCAACATTTGGCATCTAGTCTAAGCTTCTTCAAACATAGGCTTACTTTATCATCAATGGAGAAAATTAGGCACCATATAAACATAGCTGTAGACATCCCACCATAATTACAGGGACTATAATAGAAGCAGCAAGACAAACAGACAGCAAGACAAGCAAACAAAGATGAGGAGTCCTTTCCATCTGAAGCTTTGCACGGCTGAAGCCTAGTGGCTTAGATTGCACAATGGGAACAAGAATCATTCCTTGTAAGGAACAGGAATAAAGATTCAAACATTTTTTTTTTTTTAATTATTAAATGTAATAATGGCCCATGTGTCCTACTTAGTAAGCAGTTACATTGACATACTGCGTATACATAAAGTCTGTGCTTTTAGAATGCAACATGAAACTCATCATTAAGAAGTCACTATCAATAACCACACCACTAACATGCTTAGGTTACTCTACAAATAAGGAAACAAGAAAATCTGAAATAACAACTCCAGCAAGAACTACTGAGAGCAACCATAAAAAATATGGTCGTAATAGGAATTATGCTGAAGAATGACGGTGAAGAAAAAATAAGTAGTCAAAAATTTAAATTTAATTTTAATGTTTTCTGATAAAGATATATGGTTCAAGACAGATTTCCTGGGGGAGTTCCTTAACTGACGGCCTATCACAGCAAAGGACACAACTTGCCAACCTAAGATGTGATGCTGAGATTCCTAAAATGTGCTATGGGGGTGGTGATATCTGTCAAGATGATATTTGTGGAGGAGTTCTTGAAAATAGCCAGGAGCTAAACCATTAAGGATTTCAAAACTAAGAGAGCAAACTTTAAAATCAAACAGCTACTTCATAGCAGACAAAGTAAACGAGTTAAGGTACAAGAGGGATGATCGTATTTGCTCAAGGCAGGATGGGAGTGTGTCACTGCATTCTGAAAAGGCTGCAAGTGACAGAGCCGAGCTGCTGGAAACCTTTCTAGGAGGGAATTACAATAATCCTCTCCATCAAGAGGGCATGTGCTGCTGCTATGAGGTCATCACAGGATAAATAAGGGCACTGTCTGAATCAAGCACGCCACTAAAAAGACATTTTTCAATCTCATTCACTGCAGAAATCTCCACGGAGGCGAGGGGAATGAAGTGGACTTCAGCATTTTTACTACAATTTCCTGCCGCACTCAGATCCCCCAAATCAGCCTGCAGCGGCGTGTAGAGAGCGAGCGAGAGAGCAGCCTCCCGAAGACAACAAACGCACGCTGGCCAGACCTGTGCTTTCGCTGCGGCTGAGGAAGAGGTAGCCGGCGTGAAAACAGAGCCACGCTTGTGGAATCCCTGGAGTGAGAAGCACACAGCTCCTCATCGCCCAGACTGGGACGAAGCCTTTGATATTCAGCACTCCTGCAATACCCACCGCAAGCACGCACTTCGTGACAAGATTCTGGTGTCTGCCAAACTGGCCTTGAACTTCAGCACTGCTGTGAAGAACCCTAAAATATTTTTGTCCTTAATCTGATACTCTGCACAACAATATAGCTGGCTAATGCAGGCGTGAGGCTGAGCATTTCGAATATAAAGTACTTGATTTCCCCATGCTTGTGCAGACTAAGATTTCCTTGCTTTTGTGCACGTTGAATTGGCCTATAAACTGAAAAATATATTGTGAGTAATAGCACAGAAAACCTCCTTCTGTTCATAAATCATGAAAATATTAAACATGCATGCAATTCAAATGTCGGGGAGTTTTGGCTCATGAAATTGAGTTACGGTAATAAAGCATCGTTACACAGATTTTCTAATACCTTTATATAGCAGTTACATCTTGAAAGCATATACAATTATTCACATTATCTGTGAATGAAAGTATTCAAAATTAAGCACTCATCAGCCCCCAGTGAACAATAAATAACTTTCGTAAAGGAGAAAGCTTGTGTGATGTATACAGCACAGGAAACTTCTAGTAGCACGGTTATTAAAAGTAACAGCTTGCACCTCTACAGCCTGAGCGAGTTTGAAAGAAAGTTCAGAATGGAGTGGGGGAATTAGCTGATGAACTTCTGTCAACTATAGCAGTAGCCTTCATGAATAATTCAATATATGCCCCATCCCCTCTAAGTCTCAACAGACTAACAGCTGCAGCTCTCAAATGACAAGTGTTATTTTTTTCAGAAGCTTCTGAAAATAGTATACTGATTATAAAAGAATGTATATAATAAAATAAAGTTTTCCCGCACTGCTTTCACTTCTGACTTACAGTACCTAATGAAGTTTTACAGAAAAAGGAGGAATTTTCAAAGGGACTGTTCCGAGTTCTGCAGCAGGTCTACAGAAGCAGCTGGGAAAAGAATTCAGGTCCTCTGCTAAGGATCTGGTCCCTTACCTTTGCACAACCACACAAGTCACCCAGATTACTGCAACCCCAAAACCTCATTCAGAGCAGCTCTGTACATGAAAACTACAAAATTACACTTTCATAACATGGATCTTTATTTTGGCTTTGTACGAAGAGGAAGAGACTTTCTGGTCTGAGGTTTTTTTTGTACCGAATGTTTTCTGTAATGTTCTCCACTTCACAGTGACAATGTGGCACCTCAGGATGTCAGGAAATCGAGCATGCTTGGTGAAGATTCTCGTGTGGAACAGAGTTCCTCCCGATCTAACAGGACTGCAGCTAAAGGGGAGAGAAGCTTAAGCAGAGAGCAACAGAAGTTTACTTGGTGAGCGGTGCGGCTGCCTGCACCATCAGCCCGGTTCAGGAGGAGAAATGGCCTTCACAGAACGTCTTCTCACTGTCCAACAGCTCAGAGTAGGAACTGCGCACACCTGCTTACGCATTTCTTTACAAGGCAAGGTAGGTAAGGAAACCCAAACTCGCAAGCTCTGACGGCTCAGGAAAAGACCTCCCACTGCCACCAAGGCCTGACCACTCAAAGGAAGGGATCGCTCAGATACGTTTTTTAAACAATTTGAGTATTTTTCAGTTTTCTGAAATGATTTTTCAGTGGCATTATGTAACGGCGGGTATTTAGGGAAGGAAAACATTAACTTAATGTAATGCTGAAATAGCTACACACGTAGCTGTTTCCTGATTTACTGAGAAGCTACTGTGTGCAGCACTTCTGACTGAAAGCAGTAGTGGACAAAATCTTTTTGATGATACAGACTGAGACATCAGCTTGCTGCTTTGCATTTTTTTTTTTAAATGTAAATATATAATCTCTCCGTCCATGAGCCAGCTTCTGTTTATAGGAAGTGTGCTCTTTGCTCAAGAGAAGAAAAATTTTTGGCCTAGCATGCTGTATATGGATATATGCCGTAAAAATTAAGCAAATATTGAAGATTTGAAGGTGATCTTGTCTCCAAGAGATAAGCTGAAAGGTTTCTTAAACATCTGCTTTACCTTCCTGTAATGAACTGTTTCTCTTCTCAGCTTCAGAAATGCCCTGGCTCTTCTTGTTCAACACAACGGCAAGATCCCTCAGCATTTGAATTGCCCAGTGGGTCTGGTCCCGGCATTACTTTAATTGGGAGACAATTTATTTAACTGACCGTTTGAGTCAGAGATTTCTGGCGCTTAAATTTTTTTAGAATTGGACTTCTGTCTCCTACTGATGCCTTGTAATAGAAACATAAAGAAAGCAGATTTACACGATGGATCGCAATTTATATTGCTAAATCTAATACAAAATACCGAACAGAGGAGTTTTATTTTATTCCATCAAAGCGATGTTTTCTATGCGGTAGAAATCTGCACAACCAGACAGCTATAATGCACATTATATTTTCAGCTGCTTACATTTTATATTTTAACAGTAACGTTTTCAAACAAACTAAAACAGAATTAGAAGACTTTGGAAACAACAAAGCTATCTGTCTGTTCTTATTTTCACATTTTTTAGCTAACAGAAATAAAAAATTGGAACAGTTATTGAGATAGTGTATTTGAAAGCTTAATAACACTGCCAATTTAAAAAAAATGTTAATATGGGATTAGATAGCTTTGTCAGTTGAGCTGTTTTCAAGATAACTTAGAAGTGCTACTAGCAAAGGGCTGCTTCATCCTCAGCCATCTTAACACAGTTAATATGGTTAATTTTTTTGAATATTATGAAAAGTACATTCAAAAATACAGTATTTTTCTTCAAAATAATAAACTCAACATTAAACCACTGTCTGTATTTTTGCCAAGGACAAACTGTAACAGAAATGGAAAGCCATAATAGAATTGACCAGAGAACTGATTACTGACATTTTTGTTTGTTGAATATAGTGATTGGATTCAAAATGAATCATTTGTAAGGTATCTCCTGCACTATATAAATACACGCAGCTTCTACTTATGAGATTTATGCAGGTGGAACGTGACTGCATAGCACAGCCAAATCTGTGTGCCGTTAAGAGTCAGTGGTCAACTCTGACTCCAACCAGACAGTCCCCTTCTCTCTTAGACTGTGGATAAGTATAACTTCTTCTTGAGTAATGAGTTGGTCCTGCATCCTGGTGCAAACAGATATAAAAGGATAAGTATATTTTTAAAAAGAAAATTTCCCCAAACAAACAGTGCTTTCACTAGGGGCAGTACTAGCGCAAGAAATCCAAGCTATCATTACTGGTGAAGAGCCCTGCTCCATGAATAATACATTTCTGGGGCCAGCTCACATCACAAAAATAGATTGTCTTTGCTCATGAAAGGTCCACATCTAGGCTGATACAGGGAAAAAATCTGCTTCACTCCACTACGGAGGGTGGTACCCTCATTGGAAACGGGCTACTGGCAAGGCACTGGAAAGTACTTTCAAGTGAAAAAGCCCATACTGTTCCACCTTGTGAGCAGCAAGAAAATGTAATTTTTTAGTACTGATTTTACCTTAATTTTCCAGTGTATATTTATACATCAAACTAATCTCTTTCATGATACTTTCCAGTTAAGTTACTGTTAACAGTGTTAGAAAGTATAAAATGCCAACAAATACAGGACTTATTCTATGTATTTGTTTATTTAAAGATACACAGACATCTTTATACTGTCATTTAAGTAACTATCAATATTTATCCCTGTAACATTACTGGGAGAGTGAAAATACTAGTCCCTACTCGACAGAGATGAAAGTAAGGAGAATACAAAGCTAAGCGCCTTACTCTACATAAACTAAAACCAGCAGCATCTATGGAACAGCAGCTCCCAGCCTATTGTTTTTCTGCTAATCACTTGATCATCTTTCCTTACGGATTTTTTTTTTTTCAGATGGAGGTTATGTGCTATGTATAAAATCAGAAGAAAATCAATCTTGACTTTGCATCTTCTCACTTGTGATACATCTACAGCTAAGATCAGCATTGATATCTGAAACAGAGTCTGAAACTGGTAAACTTATGGAATAGAGTTCTATATAATAAATCTTCAGCTTTGGAATTCATCATCTGATTTGTCCAATCTGGATGTGTATAGCTTTCATCTTTTTTACCATATCAGGTTCCAAGTAGGATTGTGAAGTACCAGGCAAACAGATTTGAGATTCTTATGCTTAGCATTTGGATCGAAAAAGGATATATTGCTGTGCTGAACTGCAGTTCAGTTTGTGAGTTGTTTATTTTTTTTACAAAGAAAGCATAATTAATAAACCTAAGTTTAAAAGAAAGGGCATTAAAATAAATCAAGATAAATACAAGTTGACATAACGAGAGGGTGTTACATTCCGTAGTCTTTTGCTTGGTCTTTGGCCTCTCTCCTGACACTTCGTAGAAATTCTCGTGACACATATCAGGCTATAAAATCTACTCTTTTAGAAATGGATTAAATCATCCCATTCACTTCTCGCTGCCTGACTTACTAATAGGTGTGCTAGTCTCATTGTAATCTTCATCTTAAAAGTGTAACAGCTACACGGCAGTGCTATATCTGGCGTTGAACTGAGCCTGGCAATCAGTGCAGAGAGATACCAAAAGAAACCATTTGAGGACCCCTATCTCCTCTCAGCCTGCTTCTTACATTATGTGTGATAACTGACACACTGAAAATATTTATCTCTTAGGGATACACATATTAATGAATCCCATTGAAAAATAATTTCAGGACTAATTAAAAAAGTCAGCATTACTTGCAGAAACCCTAGAAAGATCTAGCTTGCAACAAAAAATAATATTAAATATATAGTAATGGAAACTAGGAGTTACAGTCATCTTCTGATCCAACTTGTCTATAAAACCAAGAAAAGTTATGTTTAGGATGCTTATATGTATTATTCCCATACCTGCATACAGAAACAAATATGAAAGTACACAGAAAAAAACACTAAAAAATACTCTAACCGATAATATAAAAGAAATGTAAGCCTAGGACAACACGAGAAAGACTTTCATTTTATATAGTAACTGTATATATGTGAATAAAGAGCACCACGTGTTTATGGACTGATTATTTTTATGAGGTCTAACTGTGAAGAGACATTTTGACAGTTTTATTTACTGTGTAAGGCATACCCAGAGGCATGTAAGCATAGTTTGAAAACCATATATATTTCTATATAAAGGATACAGATATGTATCTATGTACATATGTATAAATATATGTACATCACCATCGGAAGTGATTTTACAGAAAAACCGCAAGCCTAGCTAACGCGGCAGTCTACCACTGTAGCATATTTCTAGATAGCCTCTTCAATATATATACCCTACCAATAACATAAAAAATGTGAGGTACAAAAATATGAATTCAGAATTTTAAGTATATAAAGGCATTCCCCCAAATGAAAGTGTTTAAAAATATGTCCTAAACCCACAAATTTCTTTAAGCATATTTAGTTTATGTTAATATATATATGCAGTTATTTTGAATGCAGCCAAGTGACTAAGCTCATTAAATTAGATTTTGATTTGGGGATTTAATGGAGATTTCCACTGTTTAAGACTTTTTTTTCTTTTTTTAGCTATAGATAAACAAGAACCTGGAGACACCAACCCCGCTGATCAAAGTACAATTCAAAGATAGAAGTTAGATCATTAAGGAAAATAATAGGATTACAGGCAACGTCAGCTTGTAAAACAAATTCTATTCTTTAATAAACATCCAGTGTGCCCATAAATATTTAATGTTAACAGTTTTTCAAAGGCTTAGGCTGTAACCTTAGTAGCCCAGTGCGGAATTTACTGTTGTCGTCCCTGCCCTCATCGGGATAGAGGTAGAAAGCAGCAAAGCGTTAACTGAAAGTTGCATTTACGAAATCTGAACCGCTGATTAATTTTCCTCTGGCAGAGACATGATGGGAACAGCCCATCACCTCATAAGCACTATTACGCTGGTTAGACACCTTCCATAAAGTTTAATTCACACACCAACTCTTCCTACTGAACACCGAGAAGAATCACTCAGAATCACAGAACGGTCGGGGTTGGAAGGGACCTCTGTGGGTCATCAAGTCCAACCCTCCTGCTGAAGCAGGGTCACCTACAGCAGGCTGCACAGGAGACGCAAGACATTCTAAACGGTAAAGCTGTCTGCGTTTCTCGTCATTCTGCCTCCTTTGTGTCTGTCCGTGCTGTTAACGGCTCGAGGCGGAGGCTGTCCGCTCACGCGTGTTCGCACAGCGTCATGCACTAAAGGCCCTAACCTGTTAGGACCCGTAGCTGTTATCACAACACAACAATAAGTTGTAACGTTAATTGTGTTTAAAGGTTTTTTTCTGTAGGCAAGATAGTCAAATTTTACTTTGCTATCTGCTTCTACTCAGCCTCTTACTGGACAAGTACTTTGCTCCAGAAGGAACACATACCCCCTTGTAAAATATCCTTCTGTAGGCTTCAAATGCATGCAGGATGCTTAAGACTGCGCATTTTTGGATGATCAGCAATATTTATAAATTGGAATACAAAATTTAAAAGAAATACTGTAATATTTTCTAAATAAGAGTTGGGAATATTACATTTATTGCAAAATGACCAGGATAACAGCCACCACTTGAAACTGCGGTCGGTCGATGTAGTGTGATGATTTCCTGTGTACATTATTAGTAAATCTGCCTTTTACAAACAAGGAGTTAAAAACAAATCTAAGATATTAGACAAATACCCCGTTTAACCTGATGTAGAGTAGCATGGATAAAACCCTACGACTGAGCAATATATTAAAAAAATAAAAGGAACGAATTTATTCTCGGTTACTTTTTAGAAAAGAGAATCCTGTATAAGTGACTACAGCAGCATGTTCTGTCACATTCTTTCCATAAACTGAGCCCTGTCAGTGACAGCAAAACAGATTGTGTGCATCTGCTGGGAATGAGCCAGATGACAGTGGAAGAAACACACATGGATACCTTGGCACAACAACTAAAGAAGTAGAAGAAAAATGGACAGAAAGAAGCAGAAAGTTCTAAACTTTAATTAAAATGGCTCTCTAACAAAAGTGAAGTTATCTAAGAGTCTGTCGCAGACTGTGTGCTTTGCTTTAGACTGTAACTTTCCAAAAGCAACTACATATTTATACTCTACATTGTCTTGTTTACTCCCTATGGTGCTCATATGGCCTCCATTCCTACAGTGTTTGGGTCCCACAGAACTTGCCCGGGGGAAATACCTTCCTCATTCTACAGACAGGGAATTCATGCACCAACAAAGCGAAATCCTCCTAAAATAGGTTCTGGAAGAAAGAGTTAAATCCAGGCTGCCTTCCTAAATGCCAGAATACCCTTCCTGTGCTTAGCTCTGCTTTCAGACAGAAATATTGTTGTACCTAAACCCGACATTAAAAAAATAACCTGCTAGTGCTCTTGCATTACAGGACCAGTGAGCCTGGCAAGTCCAATTAGCACAAACGGTGACTGAGTCAGCTTTGCTATTGCAGATTGCGTCCTCTCAAGTTTTACTGTTGAATGTAAGGACTGAGAGCCCAAGATGGCTCTGTAAAGCATCAGTGAGTTACAGTCTTCAGTACAGAACTGCTACCACAAGTAGTGGTAGCTGTGTGTTCTCACATGAAAGGAGAACCTGGTCTTCGCTAACAGTTAAAAAGCACTCCCAGGTATTGACTCATCATGGCAGCAAAACTGCATGCTTATGCCCAGGAATGAATTCAAGAACTCTGCAGAGTCTCTGAAATAAATTGTTTATTTCAGGTGTAAAGTTGCTTACTTTGTTTCCCTTTTGATTAATCACTTGAAGACAGACCAAATGAACATGGAAGCGTATTTATTCTTTTTTTTTTTTTTTTAAAGAAAGTGGTATTCCGATTACAAGGACGTACAAACTCTCCTGAATTTTGCACTGAACTTTTACACACTTTTTTGCCTTACATATCAGGACTGAGATGCGACTGCCAGCTGAGTGAAGATTAGTATAGCACCTAATGGTCTGAGCAGCTCAAGTCGTCTATTCAGAGCATCTGGTAGCCTCATGAGGCCAGCGGTCTCAGCCTGTTATGTATTCCATATGCAGCGACTATCCAACATTCTGATGCTACTTCAGAATCACACTGGTAAAATGGAATTATGTGGTATTTATAAAACTGATATATATCATTACATAGTACAGTTAACATCAGCAGACAGCAGCTGACATATACTTGCCTAGTTTGAGAAAAGCTCTAGAACCGTGTATAATGCACCTCCATGTTCCATCTCATTTCAGGATGTGTGAATGGCAGCCGCACATGTACAGACTTTGACCCCCAAGAGGGACTTTGAAAACTGCTTAAGTCTGCTTATAATGCTCTTGACCAAAGAAGTGGTAGGTCTCTACATACTCTTCCCAGTATGGTCCCGAAGAGAAGATAAGGAGATCTTCTTTTGAAATGTTCTATTCAAATGGTACCTTTGTTTCTAACGAGTCTGGAAAAAGAGTGAGAGTGGAACCGAGAAAAGAGGTGGATGTTAATTAACAGCATGAATGACAATTCTGTGTATAAAGCATTTTTTAGTAGGTCATCAAGTCAGTGGAGTTATGCTGGAATACACGAACAAAAGACATAGTTTAATATATTCAGTTACACCAGAAATACTGTTAAATAAACATATCAATATCTGCAGACAGAAGTTCTCTTTGTATTTGTGAAATCAGAATTTCCCAACTATAGCTGAAAGAAAAGAAAAAAGCAGCACATTTTCACAACTTATAACGAGCTTCAAGCTCTTCGATAAATACTGGTCAAGACTGAATATCTGCACAGCTTTTTAACCAGCGTTGTTATTCTTCTTCATTAATTCAAGCATAATAATGTGGTCAGGAAGTCAGGTTTGGATTCACACCCACATATTCAACAGGCACATGAACTGTAGAAGAACCTGGCTGAAGAGGCATGCACGCTAGGCCACAAGGTCTTTCCTAAAGGACCACCCAAGCTCTGCTGAAGATGACTGAGAACATACAGATAATGGCTATTTTTGAACTATTTGTTCTCATAAAGTTTTATTGAACATTCTTAGGTAGCCCGAGCAATTTATCGCACCCTGAAGCAGTACTTCCTGTCTCAACCAACCTGTAATCAATCCATTACTCATGTACAGCACGCTCGTTGTCCTTGTATTCAAACACCTCTTCACGCTTCTAACTCCTATCCTAGATTTCAGAGCTGTGCTAGGCATGGTATGTCTCAGTTCAAGAAACAAACTCAAATGAAAGAATGAGGCCACTAAACATTATGAAAGACTGACACAGAGGTATTTATAAAAGATCTAGTTTCACATACTTAGATGAATACAGTTGTAAAGATAAAACACAAGGCACTCTCTTCTTATATGCTGTATTCTATGAAGTAAGATCAAACTTTTCAAACAGTGTAATGGTAAAAGATGGCATGGAACCAGTTGTTTAAACTAGTTTTAAGCTTTATTACAGACTAGACCACAGTAAGGCTTGTATTTTTTGAGCAAGCGAGATAAAAGAGCACAAGAGACCAACTCAGTAGCTAAGGAACTATGGCTTTCCAGTGAAACGTGACTCAATTACGGTCCTTCATTTGATGAACATTTAATTATCTATACAAAAATGGGATGGCCTCACATTTGGAAATTGAGAGTAGCTTTCTCCCAGAATATTCTGCAGACAACTGATTAAGGACCTTTCCAGAAAGAGAGAATTGTCTTTTCTGTGAACTGCTCTAAATTATGGGTAGGAAGTATTTCACATCAGGTCTCTCAAATCCTGAATCTCTGTTGTAAAAGCTAAACCAGTGCTTATAAAGAATTTATAGACTTAATCTGGGGATGTGGATTCCAGTAGACAACAGGACACAGCAAAGTAAAACCTAAGTTCCCCTTCTTCGTGTTGCCCTAAGACATTTCTAACGACGTGGATACATCCTGGCATGGTGAATAGATTTTAGCTTTTACAGAATCTGAGTAAATTTGCCAATTTTCATCCATGCTTTGCCCTTGGAGAACTAAGACATGGCATAACTGACTTGCACAAAGAAAGTCTGCAGCTGCATTTAAAATTTAGTGGTTCTGAGCCCCTTTCTTCTATTGTATGCATCGGACTGTTGTACAGCTTATGCACTTTATTTGCAGACTTTTTTACCTGGCATCTGTCACCTCAAACAAAGCACATGTGTCTTTTTAGGGAAGACGAATAGCCAATTGTATGTTAAACACATACGATACATTTTTTAAATTCCCCTTTATTTTCAAGTTTTTTAATTCATATTGAAGGATTCCGCTCCCTGGTCTTCTTAGGAATTGTCATTGACGAGTTGCCTGTAGTGCTGGAGATTCTTGTATTCAAGAGACTTTTTTAAAATTTGGAGCACACTTTGGAACTGAATATGCTGTATGTTCACTTTCTCAATAGAAAACCTGTATTTTAATAGATACCTAGTTTAGATCACAATATACTAAAAATGAGCTCTGTGAACAGACACGATAGTGGTATTTATTTAACTGTTCTGAATTTAAGATTAGCATTTAGACCAACATATGGAAATAGAATGCTGATGATTCTTTTTTTTTTTGCAAGTATCGACAGGGGGATCTCACAAAACTGTATGTTTATAGATTCCTGGTGATTTTAAAGAGGCCTTTTTTGATATATCTACATTGTATTTTGAACTTCTGTCTATCAAACACAGAAGCTGTATTTTTGGGATGATGTTTAAATCACAGAGCAATCTTCTGATCCACTAGTGGAACAGCTTCCTCCTTCCGATCACATCTGGAAAACAGTAGAGTGAAAGGAAAGAACAAATACTTTCTTCCTCACCATACTCAAAATTACTTTTTATCAGAAACATGTAGAAGTGCTATTTCATGTCCTGTTTGGGGTAGTCAACGTAGTGATGGTGTCACGACAGGTTTGCCTTTAATCTTTTACAGAAAAATGTGGTAGAACATAGTGCTACCGCTTTACAGACAACATTTAGCGACTTGTAACAGAAGGCAGCACCAGAAAATCACCACTTGTCCAGATACATGACAAGTACTGCTCTTCAAAACAGACAAGAATATCTTTCTTTTGTGCCATGCCTCTTTGCTGCATCAGATGTTGCTTCATGTTGTTATTAAGTGACGAAAAAAAGAAGAAAAAAAGGAAATAAAGAACACACTCTGCCTCCATTGAGAAATCCTGGTGCCCTCAATTAAGTGTTTTTCTACAGGATTTGAAGCATGGGAAAAAAAATTCCTAATAGCATTAAAACGCCATGCAAAAATACCACTTCTTCTATTGCTTTCTTTGTATCTGTCACAAGCATTTGCATTATGCCTGTCACTATCGCATCTTACACCAGATACTTTTTTTAAAAAACATGAAATTCCAGAAAAGATCGCACTCAGCAAGGATGCCTTCAAGACGACTATTCTGCTGATCACCACTGAACGTAATACTGAGGTTGTGACAGTGTCTTCTTGAAGCATAACTGAACTAAATGTAATGTTCTGGACAGGGACTGAAGTACTGGAACTTGTACTGAAGATAGATTCTCGTTCTGCTGCATCAATACCAGGTTTTGGAAAAACCACAAAAAAATTCATCCAGTTTTCAAGAATATTATTACAGGAAATGTAGAAGAATATTCTTCTGTTTATGTCCTATGCATAATCTTTTTTATTGAAGCATTAACAATAAAACGCCAGATCCTATTGTTCTCCCAGTGAAGACACACAGATTTCTACCTACCAAGGATATAGGTAGGCATTCTCAATTTCTGTACATGTAATTACGGGCAGTTCTGCTTTAATTAGGTAGCTTGCCAATCATTCCATCATGTTTTCTTTTAAGAAAAAAATGGAACATTTTTTTCCAATTAATCCACATTCTCAACTGTGATTTTAGTTATTTCCAATTGCTAACAACCTATCACATCAATAAGACTACCAGTAATCCAGCAAGTCTGGGTTATATTTTCTTTTAATTTGTGCTCCCAAGAAGATTAATGAAATTCTTCTTCATGCTATTCAGTTTTAAACGAGCATACCAGTCCATAGGCTCTTACTAAAATTTATGGTCATATTTCTGATCTCTAAAAATTATGTATGTGTGTTTTGGATAAAGTTGTACATTATCTGTGCCATGGCAAGGATGCATTCCCTGGCTGAGTATTCTGACATAAAAAAGTGTGTCATGTAGAAGTTTGGTAAGTAAGTGTGCAGTTTCACACTTATTTCATTTATCGCAGTGGGGTAATAAACTAGATTTTTCCTCATTCTGCTTCTGTCTGCATGTTACACACATAAGCAAGATAAAAGAAAAACTGACCACTTCTCCAGGACTCTGTGGGCATCTAATACTGCCTCAGAGATGAGTTCCTCATAGGTATGGAAGACATATAAACAACCACTTCTTATTTTGTTAAGATCGTTGCTCTACGTCTGCAACAATTAAGGATTATTCATAGCAAGCCAAATTCTATACACTTCAAACAGAAATTTTTTCGAATAAACTCTGCAAGATGCAGGTTTTAGGTTGGACTACCATGACTGTCCACTATCTGCCTTTTTCACAGCATCTCACCAAACAGTCCATAGCCACATTCGTCCTAACCTTCCTAGGCTTTTGCCTTCTTTCTTTTTCACTATTTCTCTCACTTCCCATATCCAGCATAGGCAGAAGCAACACTCGGGACACGGAGGGACAGAGATAAAGCGGGCCTGAGGGTAAGCGTAGAACACATACCGTCTCCTGCTGGTTTCACAGAATATCCTCAACCTCTAGTAACTTTACAAACTGCCCAGGCTTCCCCAAGGGATGCCAGGCTGAAGGGGACGCGTGGGCCAGTGCTGCGGGATAGTCACAGAACCTCACTGTCCTGTCAATTCTCTACAACACTCCCCTCCCCCCTCCCCCCCATTTTTTGGGACAGTTCTTCACCTGACTCCAATGAAATGATTTAAAACAATCTCCACTGAGAAGTCCATGTGGAATTTTTAAATTAAAAGTGCCATAGTCTAGCTTCTTACTCTGGTGGATACATTCTGGAACATTTTAATTCCTGCAATGATCTGACAATAACTAAATTATTTGGGTTAAAATAATGCACCCTTATTTCAAATACAATCTCATATCACAATATATCTGTCAATAGAGGAAAGAATTTATTAGAAATCAAATAAATAGCACATGCCACTATGTTACTTGTTATTTATATTACTAAAAGTAAAGTTTCACGTGGACAATGTTCTGCATTATGTTTACTTTTGCAGACGTGTTTTAGAAACAATTTCACAACCCTCCCTCCTCGTCCTTTGTACGTACTTTGCTAACGGCTATTGATTGACTGCTTAAAAGCAAATAGTGAAATTTAACTGAGCATGAGTTACACAAATGGCATGTGTCCTGCATCTATAAAAGCAATTATTTCCAATTGAGTTTACTTAACTCTACATCTTGTGATTACAAGACGAGAGATAAAAGAGAGTAACGTCTAAGGCGGATTCTGGCACTGTCATTTGGTTAACAATAATTTTCGCAATAAACTTCATCAGTTATACAGTTGAAGAAATAAGAGAGAAGACCTGTTAGGGTGGATTCTAAGTTTCTCATCGGCAGTGCTTTATACCCTAGGAAACGGAGGCAGAGGAGCTTTATGCCATCTGCTCCATCCCGACCCTACCCGCGGGCTGCTGCATGGGCTAACTCCGACGAAGGCAGCAGACTTCGACTTTGCAGGACCCGCTGTCCTGGCCAGGATCTCCGAAGCTCTCCCCGCTCGAACTCCTGCAGCCCTCCCGCGTCAGGGAAGGTGGCAGAAGGCAGAGATAAGCAGTACATCTACCTTGCTGAAGCAGGTGACTGCCAAGTCACCTGCTCAGGGAATTACGAAAGTGGCCCAGGCTACGGACCTCACTGGTGCAGCTACTGAACCCACCTTGCACGAGGGTTTATTCTGCATAATTGCAAAATAAACGATTCTCAAATAATCCATGCAGACCTGTTTCTAACCATGTCAGATAAGGTACTTCTAGAATTTCCTGGGGCATATTTCTGCAATCTCTATGTGCATTTAGCCTTTAAAAGAGGGGGAAAAAAAAAAAGAAAAAATAAATAAAAGGGGAAAAAAAAGCCTAGTGGAATTCAGTTTAGCTGTATTTCAGACTAATAGTCCCTCATTTAAACTGCCGTAAAGATTCTTTTTCTCTACGCTTCCCTCTATTTCTCTTGCAAATTTACTTTCTCTTTGCAAGGGAAGAAGCAATGTAGGAGAAAATTCTGTCACTTCTGCACGTTAGCTTTCCTGGCTGAATGACGGGTGCCATTTGCATACTTTGAAATACTTTCAAGATGCAAGGAAGTTTAAAGACTGGTTTAGTATCTGATTAGGATAGTATCTGATGTTTAGTGGCTTAAATAAATGGCAGATCTCAGAAAGGTCTCTTTGCAGTTTAAAAGTAATGGGAGAAAAATGCGACACTGACAGGGTTAATGGCAGAACACATTCCTAAAAACTGCATTTTTTTTTTTATATTCTAAAACCAAACACAAATTCCCGTGACTGAGATCTGCATGTATAGACTTAACTCCCTGTATTCAGTGGGAAACAAGTATTTTATCTATAAGCAGTCACCTAAATTTACCATACGTGCATTGAGAAGAAGACACAGATTTTTATTACCCATATTAACTGGCAAACTTATGATTTTTTAATTGCAAAGTCATTTTATTTCTCTTTGAAACTTCTTTAGTAGAACAAGTATCTAGGAATTCCATCGCTTTTCTTGAAAGTCTTAGAATAACAGGCTGTATTTCCAATGTCATCATTAAATTGATCTCATGCTTTACATAAAACTGTGTGACATTGAAATGTGCAAACGTGCACTCAGCCTTGGCTCTGTAACACCGTACCTGACGGTTCAAACATACAGCTGGGGCCCACAAGTTGTATTTTGTCACACTGATGCTAGGTAACTTTTAGAAAATTACACCCTCCCGTCAAAAAAGAATAAAATATTCTACTGTTGAATGGTATAAATCTAATTTAACTGAATGTTTTTTCAGGAATTCCTAAATTCTATGGCCAGACGGAACTTGTAAGAAAGGACACTATGTTTCAGTCTTTACCACTCCAAGCCCTGTTTCAATATTTTATGCACACGAATTCCTTTTCAGAAGTACTGATCTTCCACATCTACAATAAAAAGTGTAAGGTTCATGTTTCGCCCATTTGAAGACTGTCCTAATGCAGTTTTCTTCCTTATACAGCAGCAAAATAATCAGGAACAATTACAAGATGCGATAACTATTCTTTAAGCACTGTAATAAGCATGCATGTCTCAGACTAGTCTTTTTCATCTTATTTGACCACGAGGTACTTCAGGGTATTTCAGACATTTCCATAACCACATCTATTGCCTATTTCCAAGGGCTTACTTTTCAAAGCATTATCCTACCAAAATTTTAAAAATTCCCATCTGAGCCTCATAATACATTGTTGAGAAGTTAGTGCAATGCGCATCGGAAACAGAAGGAGAAGAAGAAAATGTACTTTACATATAACATAAACTTTTCAATACACAGCTAGGCAAAGCTAGAAGGAAAATCAAAATGTGCTTTCAGTGTCCATTACGATGCAACATCTGAATTTACAGGAGTTTCCTGTCTGATTATAATAACACACTCAAAATTAAACACATAAATACTAATTTTATGTATCACATAAGATGAAGACAATGAACAAAATGTTTACATTTATGGTTGACTCATTAGTGTTTTATTATGTGAAACACTAGGAGGCATCAGTTGGGTAAAAAAAAAAAAAAAGAGTTCTTCTTTTGAAAAATGGTAAGAAATTAGCATAGAAGTTATCAGCTTGGAAGTTTCATACTTCCAAATGTTAAAGGCTGTATGTTATAACTAAATTATGCAAATAGCTGAAACTCTCTAGTCTCACTGACAAATGACATATTTAATAATACAGGGACAACATTTAATATCCTAACTCTTTTCAAACCAGACTACTATGTTCACATACGCAACACGAAGTGTAGTTTTGTATCACATTACATTTTTAAAAATAACAGAACACAGGTAAACTAAGATGACTTACTTGTTCCTCAGTACTATACTTTCTGATAAATCTGCAAAGTCCTGACATGTTTTATGCACTCTCCTCTGCACGTAAGCTCTTAACAGGGTAAATGCAGTGAATTTAGTATAGTCCTAGGCACTTTTAAGAACTTTTAATCGCTATTACAGGGTATCACCTAGGCAAAGATGTTTTTAAAAAATGCCAGGACAATCATCTACTACATTTTAAATGTATTTCCCCAAACTGGTGATTTAAACAGCTTTTTTTAAAATTTGTATCACAATGCTACAAGTGGCTTTACCTTTTACTATAAAGTCATACAAAACCAATAATGTCAAAATTGAGCTTTCCTTCCTTCAAATTGCATTTAACAATGACTAAGCAACAGAGTTATAGTTGTCTTATAAAATAATCAATTGAAATTGAAGTGTGCCTCGCCATGCTGCAGCAATCGGCTTTTATCTCTGCCCAATCAAAATGACATGTGAACTGCCTAATCCTTCTTTTGTAAGGCACATAAGACTTTGTTGTCACTATTGGTTTTGTGAATCGCCTCTATAAGCTGGTCTGATTTCCTAAAGATGACAGATCCTGGTGAACAGACAAGCTCTACTGCACTGCAGTCAATGAGACAGTGAGATTAAAGGGGAGGACTGAAGACACTGGCTTTTAATCACCTGTCCACATACAACGTTGACCATCAGTTCTGAGAAAATTACCTTAGAGCTGGTCAGAGGACCCAAATGATTCATTTTAAAAAAAGAAAATTAAACATTTTAATTTTTCACTTGCACCATCAGTTCTGTTTGCTGACCAGAGTTCTTCTAAGCCCATTTTGTTTCTGAAATATGATGTGAAACTGTATTTTCATCCTTTTCAAATGCCCGAATACTAACATCTCAAGCTTGAAGTTGTCTTGGTGTTTGGAATTACATATATATATTTTTTTTTTGTATTTTATACTTAAGGGGCTATAGAGCCTAAATGAGGACGTAGGAAAATCTCTCTACTGTATCATATAGCAAAGTTTAAAAATCTTAATATACCTCACAAACATGACTGCTTTGGTTATTCTTCAAAATGCTAAAGCAGAGGCTATAAACTCTCTGAAATTATGCAGCACCTTATTTATGTTCACTTTCGTAATCAGTGTTTTCAAAAGAATACCACTACATCTTACTTGATTTTTGGATAAATTATTATGTCAATTAGAATACTGATATCCAACAGGTAAAAATGGAGCCCGCACATCAAAACTGAAATGCTTATTCTTTCAAGCACCTAACAGCAGTTAATTACTTCTTGCTCAATGAGATGTGGAAATCTCCTAAGCTGTCTCTGAAGATGAACTATTCTAGTGAACAATAAATTAACCGGTTACAGTGAAAAGTAAAATTAAAAGGAATGAAGTTGGCAAAAGTATTCTATTCACAACTCCTGCTCAGTTCCTAACCTTCTATGTAGCTATATTTATCTATTAAATAGTGAGCTATCAAAAACTTTCGTAGATAAACTTTTGGAAGAAGCTTCAGAAAGCTTCATTCCTCTTTGTCTGTTGTATTTTAGATGTTTTAAAAAAAAGAACCATTTAAGAGAGGCATCTCTGTTTTTGAATACACATTTTTCAGGTACACAAATTAAAGAGCGTGCATAAAAAAGTAAGAAAAATTGTATGATCCTATATTGAAAGAAAATTCACAGTAAGAAAGTATGTGTATGAATTTTCTTACGACTCTGCAAAACTAGCAGCTCAGGAACATAACTCTAAATGACATAATCTCACACACAATTCATCATTTAGTACCAATTTCTGTAAGGCTCTTAAGCCTAAGTTTCCTTTTTTTCTTGGCCAAGTAATCTTAAGAGGATACAGACATACCTGATTCCTGCGTTCATTACAGGACATCGAAAGTGACATTCTCTGCATCCCTGTCCTAAGAGACCTACGGGACAGGCAAGCGGTTTAGGTCTCCTAGGGGCCTGATCCTGCAAATCGCAATTCCTGTGACTTGCTCGCTTTCACAGAAGTAGTCTCAGCGTTGTCAGTGGGACTAGCTGTGTAAGTACTGTTTGCATGAAAGAAGGTTTCCTTGTTCAGGTCCCAGAACTATCTTCTCATACTAGCTATGCAGGGCATATTAGCAAAAATATACACAAACAGCAAGTTTTGAAAATAAGAGGATTTGTGCTACAAGAACACAGACACCCTGAATTGAGGGCCATTCACTTACGTTCCTCTTCAAAGAATTTTCCCGTGACTTCCAAAGGGACTTAAGTGTGAGCAGATACTTCAGTATTAGACTCGATATAATTACACGTTCATTAATACAGAAAGAATAATATAACAGGCATTTTAATAAAACCAATAAGGGAAGAAAGTCATGCTCATTTTTTGGCTTCAAGTTAGGTACATAAAATCACGCAACAAAAATAGTTTGCAAAATAACAAATCCCCAGAGTGGCCATGTGCCTGAGCAGTTGAATGGAAATCGGTATGTATGTAATGCAGAGGTTAGAAACTGGTTCACAGGTGGTTATAGTTCCATGCCCTGCCAAGCCCCTAGGGATCAGAGTTACTATACTCCACACAAACATCTTTACTCTTCAACCACAATACCCGGGAAAGTGCCAATAAAAGAAATCTAGTCACATTTGCATCTAATATAATTGGTTTATCACCCATCTTGTAGCTCTTTTAAAGTAAAGATAGGAAACTAGGACATTTGCCGTTAAGCTGATTGTCAGATACGAACTAGGAAAATGCATTTTGTGTCAAGACAAAAGACAATTCTTTTCTCATCACCAGTAAAATACTGGCAAAATGCCCTTCTCTGCTTAATTCGCTGAATCTTTAGTCTTAAGTTGTATTAGAGTGTTCAATTTCAGGATACAGGTATTTGCGAATAATAATTGCCATACAGAGTAAAGAAAACAGAACTCCTCCATAAAACACAATGCTTAGGTTCCCACAATGATTAAGTTTTGTTTTGCATTGTGCTGTCTTCTTTTTTTTTTTTTTTAGAAACAGAAGTATTAGCTTGGCTTTCTACTTGTTCTGTTTTCCAGGCTGACAGAAGGTCACACTAAGTTTTTAAGTATTACAGTTACATAATGCACAAACAGTCTTTTAAGTCTCTCATTTACATTAAAGTTTATCTTAGCCTGGAAGTAACTGTACTGCAACTAAACTGGCCAGTTTTGTGAGGCTGATTAGCTCTACTCCCCTCGTGTTAAAAAAGGTAAAGATTGCTCAAAGTGCAGTGTAAAGACCGAAGCATACTATTCCATAAGAGGTCTGCAGCTGTGACTTAAATTCCCACCTCAATGCAAGGGGTCCTTCCATCTCAAACGCGAAGTATTGAAATGAAAGATGCACAGAGTTAAACTCCGGGAAGCATGCATTACCCAAACTCCAGAGCTGGAGAGCCTACGACGCGACGAAGTTTAAGAGCACTTCACTCAGACTGGATCGTTTCCTCAGTCTGATAAATCAGGGTGCACGCACGACACGGTCATGGCATTTGGTGAACTGCTCAGACCAAATCAGCTTCGAGCACTTCACGATATCAAGCACACAAATGATGTAAACTAAGTTCACCAAAGTTTAAACACTGAAGACACTGATAGAGACAAGTCAGAAATAATTTACCAGACAGTGATTTAACTACGTTACCTGTCTAAAAAGTTACTTTTAAGCAACTGACAGTGCAATCACACACTTTCAGGAGTTGGCAAGCAACCTCAGTCCCAGTCCACACACAACGACCGGTAACATTCTCCAAACCCAACAGGAAACGCAAACAGGGCTTTCGTACCATGCCCACGATCTTTTATTCCGGTGCTGAATTTCACATGTACTTACATTATAAACATTTAGCTGTTTGGATGATCAGACTAGTCCTTGAGATATTTTCCTTTCATAGGAAAAAGAAGAAGAAGAAGAAGAAGAAAAAAAAAAATCCCTTTACTTCTTCTTCCAGCCTTAAATATTCACCACCTGGATCGACACGCAGCCTCCTCGAATGGCACACACAACCTTCAAAGTCAATCCAATAAGCAGCCAGAAGATGTCTGGGGTGTGCGTGGTGTGTGTGTGTGTGCAGCCCGGAGGAGGAGGAGGAGGATGAGGAGGGAGGAGGAGGAGGAGGAAGAGGAGGAGGAGAAAGTGGCGGAGCTGCTCGATCGGATTCAAAGTAACCGGACTCGTCCCGAAAGCGTCCAGGAAGGAAGTGACAGCAGGCGAGTGGGGAGAGGCGAGCAGCTCACGGCCTTTGTAGCATCGCGGGGGGGGACGGGGCGGGC
>Ga0065711_1027044_pt1 | contig 55113 bp, 30 predicted proteins | sample Hoacrofraction12_FD_59098 | JGI IMG/M metagenome (GOLD analysis project Ga0065711, IMG submission 59098) | Hoatzin crop microbial communities from Cojedes, Venezuela - Epithelial fraction 12 v2 (version 2) | ecosystem: Host-associated > Birds > Digestive system > Esophagus > Crop | place... | reverse complement strand
CTGCTGTAGGTGACCCTGCTTCGGCGGGGGGGTTGGACTAGATGACCCACAGAGGTCCCTTCCAACCCCTACCATTCTGTGATTCTGTGATTCTGTGATTCTGTGAATTTCTGCCTGACATCCGCAGACTCCTGAAAGTCCAAGAGATACATTTGAGATATCCTTGAGAGGTATCTAAAAAGTCAAAAGTATCACCAGTACTCTTATATTTAATATCTTTGACATTTTTACCTGAATAAGAATATGCACAAATGTTATATACCTTTATTCTAAAGCTTGTCACTTCTGAAACACAGCATGTTTAATTTTTAAGTTATTGCATTTTTCAGTGCCTGGGGATGTGAAAGCTAGGTAATCTGGCTAAAATTTCAGTAGCGGTAATTGTGCAATTTCGGTTGCTAAGCTGCACTTAAAGCATATGCCCAAATAAAAAATGAGATTAAAATTTTGTTAAATCTTGTAATAATAATGTGCCAGCCATGAAAGCATATTTTCTTTCTGGTAGAACTATGGGAATCTCCTTTGCTGACAGTTTCCTTTACTAAAAAACAGTTAAGCATTTTACAGCTATTTTGTTACTTAAAGAGTAGATTTTAAATAAAATTAATTTAGGAAAGAATGATGTGGTATAGGTAGGTGATTTTTTTTCCCATGGAACTTTGCTAACTATGGCTACACTTTTAACTCTGCTGATTTTCAGATGGACCGTAAGGAATCTATGGGGTATTATTCACAAACAGTTTTTGAGCATCTTAATGCAAGTCCTACTGTGAGAGACAACACTGTAGATCTGGAGTGACTCTGTTGGAGTTAGGGGAATAATCAGCATCCGTGGAGTCATGCCAGGGTGCAACCCAACTCATTTTGGCTCAGTGTTCAATGAATATAATTGCATGTAATCTCTGCCATATAACTTCCCATTTCCAGACCCTCCAAATCAAATGAATGTTAGTAACCTGATACAACTGGCAGATCTGGTCATTGAGAAAATAAGATGTGCTCTCTCTAAACAGCTAGGTGAATTCAATAGTATTTCCCAGATACAAAATTTCTTCCTACCTTTCTTCTAAATGTTGACAAACCATGTTTGCAAGTTGTATAATATCTCATGCAGGTACTTTCTAAACAAGATTCACATTCATCCCACAAATTTTTCAAGGATACTTGACATTGTCTTTCTTCTTCTTCTAATCTTTCCTTTACTTCGTCCATGAGTCGCAAGGCTTGCTAAGTAAGAAAAAAGATTCTGTTGAGGGCAATTTTCAGATTAATAGTCTAAATACTTATCCCAGTGTTGATCACTCATTTTAGCAACTTACTGTTCCTATTTTTGCTAATCCCTACCGTTAGGGTGTGTTGTCTTCTCAACTGCAGTCACATATGGAGGGAACTGAAAATTGAAAAACTTTTCTGTATAGTGTTGCTTTGATGTCATTCTCTCAGAGGACACATCCTTCAAAACCAAATGGATCTCTAGAGTCTACCTGGATCTTTGAGATTATGAAAAAAACAATGTCGTCCTGGGCAAGAAGCATTCAACGTCTCACAAGGTCATGTGCTCAACTTGTATGTTTTTTCCTACCTATCGTATTTGTAGTATTCATCTGCTCCACAAACAGTCCTTTTCTGTTGCTTTGCTCTGTTCTTTAAGGGAGTGATATTTCATGAGGCTAGGCCCTTGCTGTGCATAAATTCTTGCTCTAATACAGAAATATGTAGAAGTATAGCATTTCCTCTGTTTGGGGATTATAGTAATCAACAGATCGTAGTGAGGGGGTTTCTTCCTGCTGTTGTGGAAGTGTGAGGCACTTCTTCCATACTGAAGGGAAACAAGATGCATTTTACAAAGCTGCTTTGTTTATTTCATTCGTCATCAGGTAGAGCACAAAGTTGAGCAGTTCAGAAGCGTTTTAGAATAGACTTGGCAATGAAAAGACAGAAGACTCTTTGCTGTTGAAGTAGATTGCACATCGTTAATATCTTTCTGCCAGTAAAAGACATTTTAATAGTTTAGGTTTCCAAACAATGTTCCAGGTTGTTCCTAAGTATGACAGAAACCTTGTAATGGGTCAGTCTTATTCCTTTCTGGCAGTATTTCAATAGGGAAAAGAAAACTTTTGTCAGAATGTGCCTGGTGGAGATGGTAACCATGGTATTCGTAGTCTATGTTTAATTGTTTTCTGGCCTTTGTAATACATTTATACAGTGTTTTATGAACTCCCACTGTGGATGTAAGTTCTGTGTAAATGAAATCATCCAGTCAGAACTAACAACAGCGTAGATAATGGAAGTGCACTGGTGTTCCTAAAGATGTTAGAAAGCTATTCATCAGGTACTTTTTGGCTTGTTAATACAAATAGTTTAAACTAACTACCAGATATAAGGCCAAGAGGGAATTTTCTTTTAGGTTCACCAAAAGCAATAGTTAGGGACTACAAGGGCATGTAGCAATAGGACAAGGGGTAATGGCTTTAAAGTGAAAGAGGGTAGATTTAGATTAGCTATAAGGAAGAAATTCTTTCCTATGAAGGTGATGAGGCACTGGCACAGGTTGCCCAGAGAAGCTGTGGCTGCCCCAGCCCTCTAAGTATTCAAGGCCAGGCTGGATGGGGCTTTGAACAACCTGGTCTAGTGGAAGGTGTCCTCGCCCATGGACAGGGAGTTGGAACTAGATGATCTTTAAGGTCCCTTCCAATCCAAACCATTCCATATGATCTTTGTATTTTTTTAAATATACAGTAATTTCTGTTTCTCAGGATTATCTGAGCATGTGGCTCAGCCTAGGCGTTGCACTAGGACATTGGAAATTCCTCTGATCCCCTGTACTTTCTCTAGAGCACATTATAATTAGTGGCTTTGACAGTTTTCTGAAGGTCTGAAGTTTGAAAAGGAAGCTGGGCAACATCTTGTGGCCTGAGGTATATAAAGACGTGCAGGGCAGAGCTGCTGGACCTTCTGCATGAAACACCTTTATACAGTTGTTTGCAGTTGCCTTGGTGTGAATTCAGTGAAGAAGGAGATTTCTGGAAATAAGCTGTAAGTGCAATACTCTATTCAACACGTTGTTGCAGCAGCTCTGGCTTCTGGATGTTACAAAACTCAGGTTCTCTTTCTAATATTTGAGTCCACATACAGCGTTTAATGACTCCTTTTACTGCAGAAATTCTGCATTTCTACATGGTGGTCGCCATAAGCTTGACTATGCCTAGGCAGCTGATGGTTACCTCCCAGCTGCAGAATAAAGTGAGAGAGCTCAAATCTCGAGGAAGGCTGTGACAGTTAACATGTTTTACCTTGCAGCTGGAATGGACTGAGCGAAGTAACATGGTAGTTAGTGGTTACTCAGCTGTATTTTGTCCTAGTGCTCACTCTTTCAGTTTAATTTCAGAAATAGCTTAGACATTCAGCCACAGGCAAAAAATAACAGCATGCCACTTGGTTAGAAAGCTGTATTTCTAAGGAAAGATGGAAACTCTTCACCTCTAGCTTTCAAAAGAATGGCACAATCTGCCAGAGGCACCAGTGAGGCAGGTGCTGCTTTTGTTCAGTGCCTTATTCCAGCACAGTCTGAAAGCTTCCCTCAGGGTAGAAGCCTCAGTCTGCCAGGGTTCTGCCAGCAGGCAAGCTCTTTCTTAAGAAACTGGCAAATATAAATTAATACTTTAAATTCTTCTGAAATGTGAACATCCGGGTTCCTGATGGGCTAGTAAAGGATGTCTCTTGGCCCAGCCGCAGCTTCCAAGAGACAGGCAGTGAGAACCCCTGCAGAGGTGCCATAAGAGTTCTTTTCCACTAGTGAGAGAAAGGGGCAGAAGCAAATTTCCTATCAAACCTCTGACCACATAAAGAGATGTATGCTGCTCAGAGTGTACATACGATGTGGTTTACATTCTTCCCAGAAAAAGGGAGACACCAAGGGATCCCTTCCAGGTTGTTTGTGTGCCTAAGCACAGTGGCATGCTGTACTAATTCCAGGAGGCAGAATAAAGCCACGTACAACCTGCCTCATCTTTGATTAAAAATAGCCACAACTTAGCAGAAACACAAACAAAAAACCCCAGATGCACTTCAGTTACCTGTTTTTCTTCACTGCTCTTCTTCAAGGTTTTCATCAGATCTACGTGCTTGTCTTCATTTCTTTCCATCATGATTTTCATCTGCTTAATGCCAATCAAAGCTTTCTTTACCTCTTCATCTACATACTTCTCTCCAACTTCAGATAATACTAAAAAAGCCAAATTATACAGTGACTTAATCAGTTTTTGACGCTATCACAAATTGTCATGCACTGACAACGAAGGAGAATGAAACAGCTCTGTTTCCCTACGGTTGCAGAGCCAAATCTTGAGATAGAGAATGCTGAATAACACAGAACCAAGGCAATTTCCGTCAGAAAAGAATCTGTCCCAGAGCCCTTCCCAGTGATTGGCTGGGTGTAACTCAAGCTTTATACTCATTTGTCCCACTGCTGGTCACTGAACTGCGGAACAGTTGAGGTTGGAAGGCAGCTCTGGACAGTATTGAGTCCGACGCCCCTGCTCAAGGCAGGGTCAACCAGAGCAGGTTGCTCAGAACCTCATCCTGGGTTTTGGATATCTCCAACGATTACTCATCAGTTTTCTAATGCCATAACCTATATATTTATCTTTTATCTGAAAGCAGCCTGTGACAGCTTCCCTTTAGATTTTGAAAACGTAAATTACAGGTGCCTTCAGCTTGCTTTCATAAGAATGCAATCTCTAGACTTCCTGTGAAGTAATGATCATAGAGTTTTAGTGGTGAAAGCCCGGGTTGGCCCACACATTGCACCTCGAAGCTCTGCGTGATTGCCTGTCGTTTATCTGTACTTGTTCCCTTTGCAGAAATATCCTCAATATCACTGGAGCTATACAAAACAAACAATGAACACATCACCCTGAGACTGCCAAAAGTACATGTCAGTCATTTTTTCCTTTAGAACTTTGTTCCCCTCCCCTAACTTTTTATTTATTGCAGAAATATTATTAACATAGATTGAAGCAAAGGAATATTTAGTGGCTGATCCTCTTGGGATTCCTGTCCACAAAAGAAAGCCGTGCTTAAAGGTGACTATGTGCAGAATAGCTGCTTTTATTCTAAACTAAGTAATTTCTTTTTTCTTTTTTTTTAAATAACCATCTTTCCAGTGAAGTATGTGATTGTAGAGTAAACATTTTCAAGATTATTTAAACAAACAAAATAATTCAAAATCTGTTGAATTGAATTTCGGGTTCAGTTTATATTCTAATGATTTATGAGGGACCAAATAACCTATAAAAATGCTGTAAATACTTTTTTGTAAAGGGGTGCTTATCTGTTAATCCCATTACTTTCTCATCCTGGTTGTTGTTATCTCCCCATTGTGTGCGTGTGGATGCATGTAGTCAGCTGTATGATGGTTTCTAAACTCCACACATGAGAGCGGATCCTCTTGACCCCAGTGGGTGTAGAAGTCAAATTACACCAGGAGACTGAAGGCCTGGGCCCAGGGGCTTCCAGCACACCCCTGGTAAGAAAAACATACATACGTTTCAGGTTTTCCCGGAGATTCATTTCCTCCTGCCTTGTTGGTGCACACTGATGACCTTTCAGCCATAGCACATATATTATAAATAACCAGGAGGACTTCATGTTTTTTCTGTGAAAGAAGCAGGTAAGTGCAGTTAAATGTAAGCATCTTCATGATGCTGAAATTCCTAGATGTGAGGTTTACTAAGTGTTATACATGTTCGCATTACTTTTGACTTTAACTAGGGCTTCTGAGATCTATAACATGCACCTAAATTCTACTGTTAGTGAAAACATATGAATAAGAAGCTTGACCTCGTTTGTAATCTATTCAGACTAACTAGATGAATTCCACTGAGTTTGCACAGTAGTGTAATAGAATCAGGACACACATATATAGATAATAGCCCAAAAGCTTATGCAGCTCAGTCTGTCCCTTTTCTACCTTGTGAAACACAATAATTACCAATCCCACGTTATGTTCTTAATTCATATTAGAAATGTATCCTCACTAAACTTGTTACCAAATTTAAAAAGGGAAATTTCTAGAATGTTTTTCCCTTCCTTGTCTCCAGATATACATTTCCTTTCATTGTCCTTCAGGATAATACTTAATATAGCAGATGCAATAATATGTGTGCCAAGAAATTGGCAATTAGAGCAGTTTTGTAAACAAAAACATCAGCAATTGAAAGAAATTCCTACAAAAGAAGGGAAAGAAATGCCATTTTCTTTATTTCCCTCTGAAGAGCAGTTAGAGGAGAAAGGTTTATTTTTCAGAAATCGTGCAACTACGCTTTATAGTTCTTATCTGATTATGTGAATGCAGTACTTAAGTGCCTTCTTGTTAGCCGGTATAGCTTTCCTGGAGGTGCAGTAGTCAGCTGCAAGTGCAGATGTAAATTAAGAGCCTGGATTTATTTATAGCCTGGATTTACTTCTATAGTTACTTGCATATTGTACCTTTACATTCATAGGAAAGAAAAATTAACTTTGCAAAAAAACGCAAACCCATTACCAAATAAAATTAAAAAACCCCAACATATTTACCATGAATACCGAAACACCTCCTCTGCAAAATTGCTCCCCGCGTCAGGAAGGGGTCGGACTGTGTTCTGATCTAATTGCTGGGAGTGTCGGGGATTTTGCCATGTTCTACTTATCCGATGAGAAGGTACTTAATCCTATTAACAGGACGTTTTGTCATTCGGCTGGAAGATTTTGCGTGTATGGGACTTTGTGCTCCTCGCTGTGGGCAAAACCACTAGGGGGAGCGTTGGGCAGAATTGCGTAATTAATGTCATCTGGATCTGCTATTTTTCTGTCAGTGGTAGCCGTTCGTTTTACTAGCTCTTCCATCGTCTTGCTTTTTACCTTAGGAGACATCTGCAGCTTGTGTTCTTAGTGAAATTGTTACAATTAATTTGGCTAAAAATAGCTTCCAAAGTTTAATCTCTTCAGTGAAGTTTTAGTTTGCTATAAAAAACACTGGATTACATAATGGCCTTCTTTGTACACCTTCTGGAGATATAGAAATCGAGAAACATTCAGGAATCCAGATGCAGGCTGGCATATGAGTAGAGTCTCAAATGAGATAATCAAACAGTGGCATTTTGTACATCATTATGCTTGCTAATGTTTTGGGGATTTGTGCTCTTAACAATTTTCTTCAGTTAATCCATGTATGCAAAATATGTCTCGGATCTGACCTGCATGAACTTGTGGATACTTTGAAATGAGATGTTTAAATGCTAACTGATGCTTGAGACAAAATACGGACAAGTATTGTTAGCAAGTCATATCCCACCTTGTGATATTCAGCAATAACGGTCCCTTGAAGTCAAAGAGGAGGCAGGGAACGTAGATGTCTGTAGCTTATGGTCTGTAACAGCATGTTTAAAACATCCCATTTGTTTTTGTTTACCTCATAGTTCATGAAAACATATTGATGATTGATGGCTAAGATCTATCATGATTAATGCTGCTTAGGCATGAGATTTGAGGGTTTTACTTTCAAACACGTTATCAGGAGGAGTGGACAACCTGTTAGCTCCAGTGAGAACTGCAAGTCCTCAATTTGCATTAAAAATTAAGATAGCTCCACTCTTATTTTCTGAAAATGATGGATGGGAGGGGAATGTGTATTTTGCTTTAATATATATGAATTGCTGGCTCACTGAAATGCTGCTGACTCCTTGACCAAGACTCATCATGACACAAAACCTTTCAAATTGCTTTTGTGGCAATACCAAGCAGGCACCCTTGCAGACTTTGCAATCCCTTGGCCAGACTGTTTGTTAAGCACCCCTGGGTCTTGGGCTGAAGTGAAAGGGGCAGTCTCTCTGGGCCTCATGCTTAGCCCAGGATAAAGAGTAAATGGAAAATACATTTGCACAAAGGAAGACAGTCTATTACAGACACTTTTGAAACGCATATAATTAGCCTACATGTGTAATGAATCCTTACAGAGACTTTAATCTTTCACTGCAAGGGTTTGCCCTCTCATTTCTGGCATTTATCTTTGCTAATATTCACTTACTAGCAAAAGTTACTGCTGGCCTTTCTGGTCCTGACTTGATACAGAGAAAGCTTTGCTTGATCCAGAGTAAAAAGGGCAGTTTCAACACATTGCTCATAGTTCACAGGAATTTGCAAGAAAGCAGACAGTCTCAGCGCTGCAGGGAGGGAGAGCAGCACTGGAGAGAGGGAGAGACTGGAGGCTGCTGCTGGCACAGATCTCACATCTCATTTTCAGAATTGTCTGTCTTCTGAAGGTCTTTGTGGGTGTCTGGTTAAACACACTCTTGCACCTTGCAAAGTCAGTGCTTAAGGGAAGTCTGTACCGAAGCTAATGCTGAGACCTGGAGTCCTGGGTGGGTGTCGGGCTCCTTTTCCCAATTCAGGTGATTTTGAACATTGCAAAGTGTGTTGCATCGTCTTAGATGTTATTCCTCACACTTTATTATAACCACTATGTAACCACATGGAAGTAGGCATTATTATTTTCACAAAACCACCAAATCCTAGTTCTTCGCTCTCAAGTTATTTCTTATATATCTAATGGCTGAACAAGGAGGTCTAAGGAATCTGAGGACAAAATTGTCTAGAGCTACCATGCCTGTTACAGTTAATCTTGGGCTTAAATTTAGCCTTTGAAGAACACTGAGGAACCCAACACTCTGTTCTTGAAAGGCAGTTATTAGTCGTGCTCACTCTGGAAATCTTTGCTTCTCCCATTTCCGTTTTGAGTTTAATTAAACAAAAATCTCACCAATTATACCTTCAGGTTTCATATCAATTATCCACTCTCTTTTCTTTTAACATTCCAAATCTGATTTGCAGTGACCTGTTGTGGAGAGCTCCAATTTTTTGTCTCAGCGGCCATGTTCATCAGTTTCCTCTTAATATTTTATTTTCCTCTGAATTTGAGTGCTTCAATCAGCCACAGTATGCCATGTCATGACATTGTACCAACATGTTCCTTTTTTCACAGTCTAATACAAATAGATGATTCAGTGCTTGCTGTTGCTGGTGGAAAATATGAGGTACTCTTCTAATATTGAATTATACTGGAGACAGTGTAAAGAAGCTTTTGTTACCAAGTTGCAGAAAGTGTCTTTTTCCCCACCCCGACTGTTATTCAAGTACCACTGTATTTTAATTGAAATTAATATGTATATATTGGAAAAAAAGAGAAGGAAATAGCTTGAAAAGTAATTTCAGTAAAAATAGGCTTTTTGCAAGATACTGATAAATTGAAACGTAAATAATTGTAACAATGCAGATAGACATCAGGCTTGAACCTAGCTGAACTTGAGTGATGAGAGTTGGAGCTGCTTTGTGGAGTTTCCTTCTGTCCTGTTGGATGACCTCCGCAAATGTATAACATTTTTTCGCAATGTCCTGTGACTTCTCCCTTTTTGTTGATCCATTCCACCTGGCAGGATTAAACCTCAAGAAATATGTTGAAATGGAATTTCCTGTGTTATACATCAGCTGTAGGATTTTGTTCCAGTTATGTATTTACCCAACTGTTTGCTGTTTGGAAGAGTTGTTTTCTACTATGTATTTTCACATTTCTTTCTGAGCTAGGCCAGCCATGTAATGATGAGGCTGAAAATAATTGTACATATTTATAGATGCTATGAGTCATGCAAAGTGCTACATATTGACATTAAATCTCTTGATACTTTTATGAAATAGTCCCCAGTTCTGCAAAATCTTAATTAGCTTTATTTGTAAGCACACCATTAGTTCCACTGCTTTCAGATGAAATTAAAACCTAGTGGGAGTTTATGGTGTAATTACATGGCTAATCTAAACCACGCACAAAGCTTTGCTAACAGTTAGTATGAGTTTTAAGGCTACAGAATTGAACTTTTGTTGTGTGAATGTTTTTTTTTTGTTTTGTTCCTAATCCTCTCTAGTGCTTCAGGAGCCCCTGAGCGGTTTCTGCTTTCTCCTGTATTTCAAAGGCTCTTGGAGCCCTCCTTCAGCTTGTATTCAGTCTGTCTTTGAGCTCTAGCTGAGTAGCTGAAGTTAGGAACTGAAGCTCCTTCTTTAGCCTGGAGAGAGAGGCAAGCTCCTGAGACGCTCTCAGTCGTTCTGGAAGGCCTCAGACTGAGGAGCTGAGGCTAGGCTAAGTTGGATAGCTAAAGTTAGTCTAAGCTACACATCTTGCAAAAATACCGGCTTAGGCCTCAGAAGTAGCCCAGCTGTGTTAGCATGACAGGATCCCAAAGTTCGTGAGCCCTGCAGCTCAGAGTCAGGCTGGCACAATTAGCCTGACTGGAGGAGGGTCAGGTCAGGACTCTGCGCTGTGCTCAGCACAAACATGAAACCAGCTGAAGGCATGAAATCAGTGTGAGTAACTTAAAACATCACACTAAGATTTAATGTGGCTTTATTTGAAACTATTAAGCTACAACTTTTGAGGTCAGCAAGACCAACTCACAAGGCTTAGCGTGCTTTAAAATGCATGAGCTTTTTCTGATTTCCTTTTGCTTGTCTACCCATGGACACTCAGGATGACTATTAGATGTGGAAAAAATTTTCCACTTCACTGCTGTTATCTTTTTTCCAAGCCCTCCAGGGCTTTGACACAAAGTTCTAAATACCAGTCCCAGCAGTAACGTGACAACTGTTGTTCACAAAGGCATGCTAAGTTTCTTCACGCCTTATCCAGAGATGTTGCAGAAGGGACCTATTTTACCTGTAAGCGATGCTGAACACTGTATTTGAGAAGACAAATCTATAACTTAAAGGAATTTAATTAATTTTAAGGAACAAAGAATTTAAACCTTGAAGTTGAATGTAAGATGGTATAAAATTAAACCTAAATGTTATGCAGTTATCTTCAGAATTTGTGCTTGGGATATCAGCTAACTATTGAACTTGGAGTAGCACTATTACTGATGTTGTGTTATCAGCAGGAGATATCAAAGTCAGTGCAAGGATAACAAAATGAGTTAGAAACTATCTACTATACAGCTATGAAGCAAACCTGCATGGTACAGTTGCACAAACAGATTTCAGGAAGCTTTTAATATTAAAATGCTGAAGTTTTGAACCAGATGTTTTGCAAGGATTGAGTTTCAATCTTCCATAGGAACATTAAAACAGAAAGTTTTATTGCATGCAGACATATAATATATCAGCTTTCAGCTTCCATATGAAAGGAATGGAGTTCTTTGTGTGTATTCATCTGGCTTGCTTGAGCACATCTTTGTCATTCAGCTCTATATCAGCTAGTTAAAAGAGTGGAGGCTTATTGGAAACAACTCTGGAGTTTAATGAAATTAAGATGACTGAATTATCACTGCCCCAAACTGCTGCTTTCTTGAAAAGCAACTGAAGGCATTCAGGATAGGGACTTGATATTATTCCATGAAGAAACTGGACATTGCTTTGATGGGGAATAATCCTCTGGCTGGTAACTTGGCCTCTTGCTTCTGCTGCACTTAAAGTGGAACCTGCTCCAGTGCCTGCAGGACACGAGCCCAAAGAGGGATGTCTGAAGATAAAGCTTCCGCAATATAGCCGATAACAGGACCCACGCAGTCCCCTTGCTTGCAGTAGCACGGAAGTGGAGGAGGTAAAGCTGGAATGCTGCCTGAAGCAGACTTTTTCTCCATTTCAAATATTAGGGACAATTTCTGTTGCCTTACTGCAATTAGAACTAATGACTTCATGCTTTTAAGAGTTCTTGCTTAATTGCTGTCACACGTGTTTTTACAGCTGTCCTTTTATATAACTAGTACACTGCCCCATGCATCTGCCTCAGTATCCAGAGCTTTTAAAGTGCTGTGAAAAAAAACATTAGTTACGGAGACCTGACAAATGGGAGGAGAATAGAAAAGAAAAAATGAGGTCAGAGCAAATGAGAATTAGAACTGAGACAAAAAAGTCAGTAAGGAAATTGAAGGTGAGGTAGGAAAGACCACTAAGTACCAAAATGTCAGCGGAGATACTGCTGAGAACAGTCTCTCCAATTGGAAGTATATGAATGCCTTTCTCATTCCTCCCATTTTCTGCTCTGGTACGAAACCATTCTGGCAAAGACTGGGGGATTTGCCCACACTTCAAGTTGCTTAAAACATTTGCAGGCACTGTGAAATACTAAGCGATAACAAAAGAATTATGGTTCTTCATAGTCCAGATTTGACTGTGCACTGTGTGTGCACCTCAGCTACCGAGTGATCTAGGTTTTCTCTTTAGCCAAAGAAGAATTTTAGGCTAAGCTGCAATTTAACTGACCTACTGTAGACATTGACCTCAGAGTTACGCGAGTTGCGCTTTGGAAGACCGTTTTTTTCTCCTCTGACTGGAAAGTGAACACAGCAGACTAACCTAAATGTAGATCTCTAAAACTGGGACAAATGAATCTCATTGATGTAATGTGCAGTTTCAGCATGACTTGGATTGTTTGCGTTTGCCAGCAGCATCCCAAGCTGCATTAAGAAGAGGATTGCCATCAGGTCAAGTGAGGTGATACTTCCTTTCTACTCAGCACACTGGTGAGGCCTCACATGGAGTGCTGGGTCCGGTTCTGGGCTCCCCAGTGAAAAAGACATGGACACACTGGAGCAAGTCCAGTGCAGGGCTATAAAGATAATTAAGGCACTGAAGCATCATTTGTATGAGGAGAAGCCAAAGGAGCTGGGACTTTTTAGCCTGGAGAAGAGAAAGGTCAGGGCGACCTTATCAATATGTATTAGTACCTGATGGGAGGGAATGAAGATGAGGGAGCCAGGTTCTTTTCAGTGGTGCCCAGCACAGGACAACAGGCTATGGTCACAAAGTGAAACACATGAGATTCCGTCTGAACACAAGAAAGCACTTTTTCTCCTTGAGGATGGTCAGACACTGGAACAGGTTACCCAGAGAGGTTGCACAGTGGAGGTATTAAAAAGCTGGCTGGACGTGGTCCTGGGAAACTGGCTCTAGGTGGCCCTGCTAGAGCATGGGGGCTTAACTAAATAACCTCAGAGAGGTCCCTGCCAACGACAACAATTCTGTGATTTCCGTGTTTATCCAGCTCTGGGGACCCCAGCAATATTTTTTTTATGATGAGCGTAGTGAAATACTGGAACAGGTTGCCAAGAGAAGTTTTGGGTGCCCCATCATCGGAAGTGTTCAAAGTCAGATTGGAAGGGGCTTTGAGCAGCCTGGTCTAGGTGTCCCTGCTTGTGGCAAAGGGGTTGGACTAGATGATCTTTGAAAGTCCCTTCCAACCCAAACAGTTCTGTGATTCTGTGATTCTATGATGTACATGATACAGGGCAAAATGGGATACATAGCTAGCTTGCTGAATACGTGTATGTGCAACATCTGTCATGCATGGAAGTTGACAGGTTCTGAACATTCACACTTGACGCACAACCAAGTTAGAAATTATTTCAAGTTACGCAAAATCCTGTCTACCATTTCCTAGCACAACCTGCAGTCAGTTGAGATGGCAGCAACCACATCTAAATCATCATCTTTCTGAAAACTTGCATCAGAGTGTTAAACTCATAAAAGACAAAGGCAGACTCCTACAGAGCACAGTATAGCACAATAATTTACTTAGGATTAGACTCTAACACTTCGAAGTCATGCTAGATTTTCACTTACGTTTTGGATTAGCTACACTATAATTATGAGTCCAGCATAGTATCACACATCCTACTTTCTGAATAGTGACTGGTAGGCATTCCTGATGCTGGAATTAATAGTTAATTGGCATTAATAATGTTGATTAAATGTCGTACTCAAATTTTTTTTCTCGGTTTCACTGCTGTGACCGTTTACAGAAACACTCATTTATAACAGTACAGAAAATGCCACCTGGCTTGGATATTTTATTTCCCTTACCGGTAATTATCCTAACCTCGCTAAAACGTAATGTGCCAGTCTAGAAGCTTAGTGTGCATTCTTAAATACATAGTTTCTTTTGGGGCACCCTTATGGTCTGTACAGACTGATGGCATAGGGTTAGAAGTGTAATTTCGGGTTGTGTAGATGATACACAAGTTTTAATTTTTCATTACTGCTTGGGTGCTGCCAATGTAACTATGGCTGCTCAGCCTGCTCAGTTCTGTGACTGTATGAAGAGCATCCATGTTATCATTTTGTTTCCTACAGACAAAGGATGTAAAAAAAACTCGTGAAAGGTAGGGCCTTTGTGATTGCTTAGCACGATGGAGAAAACACTGTCTTCAGATCAAGAAGTCCATGAGCTTCTATCTGCTGGAAGGATATTCGGAGTAGGATCTTATTTATACATTTATCTGGGAGGTATTCTTTTTTCTGATAAAAATGCTAAAGTGAAAATCTTCACTGTTTTTCAGTGATACAAATATTTTTATGGCTTTGCTTGTCTGACTCAGTGATTACACCAAAATGTTATTCCAGGAATTGCTGGAGATCTTAGAGGATCTCATTGCAGTGGCGCCCTGCCTTTCCTGAGCGGTGGAGAAGTAAGCTGCCTCCCATGCAAATCAAGGGTATTTTGTACCACTAAATTGAGATTTTTATAAAATTTGAAGATGTAAAAAAAATCACCTCAGCTCCAACTGGAAATTGGGCAGTAAAATATAACCTTTTTCTCATTCAAGTTGAGTTTTGTTTAGTTCTTTAATAACTGGATCTCTGTTATGTACGATATAGTTTGTATATGAAAATTACTAATAGGCAATTTCATGAAAGGAGGTTTTACTCTGGAATATTGACAAAAATCTGGAGTACTGGGGAGGAGTCAAGGAGTAGTCTCACTGTATATTCTGAGCACCTTACAGAAGGAGTTCGGCTCTGCATTTGGCCAACAGACAGATCTGGATGCCTTAAGAATATAATTGAAACCATGATTTAGGCAATACTTAACTTCCTATCTTGGCTGATCTGCAACCGTCACTTTGCATTGTTTGCAAAAGGAGTCAGAGTCCCTGGTCATGTGTATGTAGGACACAGGGATGGTCAGTGTCTAATACTAAAATTTCTGAAATAACACAGATTCGTTTAAAACACAGTAAGTGCTAGAAAGCCTTCAAACATACATAGTACAGATGTAAATATGTTGCAAACCTTATTCAAAAGGATTTTGCTATTGGCACTGGGAGGCAATACCTTATTACGTATTTTCATACCTGACCTCAGGAAGATATAAGCTTTCATTTCAGCCTTCTGCCCTTGCATCTCTAATATAGTATCTCATATCCCAAGTGCAGATTATTGAAGGCCTGTTCCTCTGTCCAGGTCTTACAAGTTTAACTGCACACACCCCCCCCCCATTTGTATATTAAGACAGTAGACAACAGGTCAGATCCTTAGCTGATGTATATAAGTGTAGCTCCCTCATCTCTGCAGACAGCTCTGATTTATACCAGCTGAAGACCAGTACATTTTCCCTAAGTCTGGATTCAGTAAACCACACACACAGAGTGCAAAGCAGCCTATTGTTTGAGGGAAACCTTTCTTGTTTAGGACATTGCTGAATAAATAAACTAGGCAGCAGAGGGAATTAACAGGAATGAAGAGCATTAGTTCCTCAGAGAAAATAACATTGAAAAAAAAGCCCTTGGTATCCATCAGTCAGAATTCCTTCAGTGCTTCACAAAAGCTGCAATGGAAATTGCTGTGTCGTAACATACGTGATCCCACGCTGAACTATTTACTTGAAATGCTACACTTCCAACACATTGTACAGATCAAGTATCATGAGCAAGGAATGAGAGTAAAGGAGAAATTAGAAAGACCTTAAATACTATCCAAGCGAAGCACTTAACCACACATTTAACTTTTAACCTGAGAATAGTCCTGCTGAAGTCAATGGGATTACTTACGTACTTAAAGTAAATCATGTGATTAAATGGTCCTATGGATCAGGATTTTAAAAATCCGAGTGGCTATTACTTAAAAATAGAGACAGTACAACAGGGGAAGGGAAAGAGAAAAATCTGTTTTCTATCCTCTATTTCAAATGTGCTGACAAAGGCATGATAAGTTCTAGCACCGGGACATTAGAGTTGGAAAAATCCAGCCTTGAAATAAGACATTTTCTCATAGCTGTGAGGAAAATATTGAGACAGCTTATGAGAAAGAAGCGGATTTACCCTCACACAGAGTTCTTATAATGACATTAAATATATTAAAAGAAAAAGGGGATTAATCCAGATTCTGGGAGTAAACTCAATGGGTTAAAAAAATAAATGAGGCAGTTCCTGGAGGAGAGACCCCTCCAATAGTTTATTGCTGTATGATGGTCCAGGTCCAACCTCCTGTTCAAGAGATTCCTAAACCACTGATTATGAGACAGATGATTTTATATTGCCCTGCTTTTTGTACTTCTTGTAAGCATCTTCTACTTTTGGAAGTAGTACTGGGCTAGACATATTTTTGACTTCACCTAGTACAACCGTATTTCTATTCGATATATTGCATTGTACGTACACACACATCGTGAGAGGATTAGGCTGGCTGGTATTTGCAGTCATTTCTGACCCTAAAGTATGTCAGCCTGACTTCTTCTGCTTACCACCTTTGTTCATGAGTTTGATGGGAAACGGCATTGATTAAATTTCCTTCAGCAGTCCAGCAATCCTGAGCGTCCTTCAGGACCTGGGAAGGAAGCGGCTACTGTGCTGTGCAGTCAGTTGCGGTGCGGTGGCTGGCAGTGGAGCTAGAGTCACCTGGGAACATCTTGCCTGAGCAGGTCCCAGCAGCTGGGGTGCCATGCCCTGAGGAAGGCACCTCTTTTTCTCCTCTCCGTGGCACACGCTTTCTAATCTCCTGAGGAAAAAAAAAAATGCTATTTCAGTAGTGGCATATCTGGGTAAAACTTGCGTATCCTGTGATTAACTAGAGATCGGACAAGATGATCTCATTCAGTTTTTTCTGGCTCCAAACACCATAAACTCTTGTCCTGGGCTAGGGCCCATCAAAGCCTGTCTGAGTCCCTGGAAATGCTCTTGCTGACTTCACTCTGCATGAACAAGACTTCAGCTCAATATGTGGCCTCTCTCCGAGTCAACGGGAGTCAAAAAACAATGCAGCTCAGCTTGCAGTAAATCCATACACCTGAAATGGCCACAAGCAGAGCTATTCAGAATGGACTAGTAATAGCAGCTTCACAGAAACTAGATGCGTGAATGCTCAATTAGCTAAAGATATCTTCAGGTGATACTCTTCTCAGCTTTCTCTGTGAAAAGTCTGTTGAAGTTAAAAGCTTTTAAAGTTATTTATAGGAGACAAGTTTAGCATGGGCTATAGGGCCCGGTAGGATTCAGCCACTGGAGAAAAGCTGTTTCACCACAGTTTGTCCATTTCCCAAAATAAAACGGAGATCAGCCCACATAACTTACATGAGTATTGGCTGGATTTTAAATGAGGAAAGGCTCGTGTTCTGGGCCAGAAGCACAGCTGGTATAACCCTAAGGATCTTATTCATAGCAGTAATATTTTTCTGCAGTTTTAAGCCAGAGCTCCTGCAAGTTTCAATATGACAGCTCTTAGCTTTAGACCCAAGACATAACAGAGTGCTGGGAGCAATTCACTGTGCGCTTTCCCCAAAAATATCACAGTTTAAAAGACGCCTGTGTCTTTCATGGCAGAGAGATGATCCTAGTTTAAATGTTTGGGTTTTTGCTAAATACTAAGCTGTAATTTTTCTATTCTTGTTTATGCAGTGACATAGGATCAGTGAGAAATAGATGCATACTTGCATATAAAATAAGTTATCTTTGTCATAAGAAAGGTGTTTATATAGCATTTACGTGTCTGCCATTTAAATAATCCAATTTAAATAATACGGTATTTAGGAATGTTAGATGAAGAATGAGGAATATTTCACTTTTTACAAGTTGCAATAGTAAAAACATCCCTACAATTTCACAAAATTATTGTCTTTGTGTGTAGTCACAAGAAGGGAGATTTACGTGTGATGGTTTTGTGTCTTTGTGAGTGGATTGGTCTTCTGTACCTTCTGTCCTTGGAATATAAATGCTCAGGACTTTATGAGGCAAAAGTAACTTGAGATATAACTTTGTAATTCAAAATTCCCACAGGCAAGACCAAAAGGATTAGAGTTAGTTTTCTCAGTGCAGGTATATTAAATTAGGGAGGTAGCAAGCGTCCTGGTTTTCAGATGTGCTAACCACCCAGAATTTATTTTCCAGAGTCTAAGTCTCCTTGACTACATTTACTCTGCCACGGCAAAATTTGCACTTTAATTTGCTGAACCATGTCTCGATGTGCTGGTTTCTACACTGTCTGAAGGAAAAAGCCAGTTCCTCCCTTGCTCCTGGGCTTTTCTAGTTGTCAGCCTACTAGCTTGCCTTGGACATCAGCCAGAGCTTGAACACTCATGTAGGCAGTATGGACAATCCAATCTCGGGGCTCAAGCACAAGTCTGACCATAGACTCTACAAGTACTGATGTGCCCAAGGTTGTCTTCTGGAGCTGTCTGCCCTGGCACTAGCAGAAGTTGAAGGTGGCAAGCAGAGGAGACCATGTTCATGGTCATTGGGTGTGATGGAGGTAGCAAGCAGTAAAAAACATGAAACACCAAGTATGTACATGTGTGCGTAAAACACGGCAGCTGGTCAGAGAGCAGGGCTCTGTGTGTTTGAGAGGCGATCGACCTGGAAAATTTACTTGTCACTAAGATAATAACCTGTTTTCATAAGACGGGGATATTTTTTCCACTACTGGTTTGTGAGTTGTGCTTGGTTTTCATTTGTTTTCAATTATATTATTTGTAATTGTTACATTATCCTGAAAATTTATAACTTTGGCACATACAGTTGAAAAACAGTTTTCATCTGTGTCAGAGGCATTCACTCAAGACAATTAGAAGTGATGTGTTTGCTTTTTAATAAGAAATCAGCTGCCACAGGAAATTATCTTGGTAAAAAAATCCAGCAAAGGCTGCCTTTGCTATATGATATATTTTAGAAATGTCTTAGCTTTCTCCAGACTGCAAAAACTATGCCTGTCATTTCAAAATGCTCTGGGGAAAGGCAGCTGAAGCCCATTTTTAATAGTGGAATGGTAGGTACAATTTCATGCATTTGGGGGAAGGTAAAATATTTCTGTTATGGTTTCTTCCCTTTCTCCTGATCCCTGCCTCCTCTGTCTCTTCTTTCCCCCTCACTATTCAAAGCAACATTTGGGATGGGAGAGCCATGTATCAGGAATACATACAAAAAGCTTTCCCAGCCTTTCATCAAAAATAGATATTGATTAGAGGCCAGGGGGAACAGGCTTTTTCAAGAAAAGGCTTAACAGCAGAAATTGAGCATTTGATACAGGAGTGTGAAGAAGAATGCTGGACCATTGTCACAGGGTTTTGGCAGCTGAGGAGGGAGAAGAATGGTGTGGGGCAGCGCAAAGAGATCAAAGTAGCAAAAAATCAGCCTAAATATAAGGGGAAATACCTTGGCACTGTTAGACTGGAATACAGTCCAAAGGGAAATTTTGGTATTTGAAGACAGAAACTGGACAAAGGACTGGAAACACCTCTTAGGCAAGAGCTCCGCACTGACAGGGAGAAGGATGCATGTCTGTCAGCGCAAATACCATGTGTAGAGACACAGGATTAGTCATGAACTACTAACTTCCACAAGGAAATCCCGGGAGGCTGCAGCACTGACACTGCCCTGTTATAAATCTCCTGTGAAGAATCAAGGTACCCAAGAAAGATGTTTAGCAGACAGACAAGTAGATGGGAGACCCAACTTCCATGTATCTCAATCCCACATCCTTCCTTGTTGTCTTATTTGCTCAGATGCTGAGTTTCCTGTGGAGACACTTAATTCCAGGGAGGCATCTCAATTATGTAGATCAGCGAATCACTGCTGTTTCTCAAACCAGATGTTGCAAACTGCCTCCAGCAAGCTTCTCCCAGGAGCTGAGTCGCCTGTGGTCGGCTTCGCAGACAGCTCCTCCTCTGCCCTCCTCCTCATCCCACCAGACCTGAAAGCCAGTCCCCCGTGCTCCTTGGTGCCACCCCACCAGGCTGGTTTTTATTACAAGTCAGGACAGATAAGACTTAGTCTGACAGTTCAGAGCTGTGGTTGAAAGAGAACCGGATTATTACGGAGCTACATGTCTTTTCAGATTGATAAGTAATGTTTTCATTGCAGACAAGTATACTTGGGCAATATGTAAGCTATCAGAGCTGTCTTCGCTTCCAGTTTCTGGGTCCAGGCTGTGCTCTGTTTCCAGACTGACATTAGGTACTGGTGTGCATCAGCTAGCCTTCTCCCTTGTCCACCCAACCCTGGCATGCCTGCACAACCTACACAGCCTGCACAACCTACACAGCCTGCACAACCAGGGAACTGGCACTTTGGGTATGTGCATAGGTGCAGGCTAAAACACATATGGGGAAGCACGATGTAATGTATCACATTGTGATGCTCACCACAAAAGCTTTCACTAATTGGGTGATGGGCCCCAGGGAGATGAGGAACAGATGTAGAAGCTGCACAGGAACTCATCTGCAGTTTGAATTTGAGAGCCATAGCTCCAGGGGGAACTGTCTTTCTGCAGGCCACTGTTCTGCATTGTGGAATAAAAGGGCTCCTGTCCTCTCCTGCCCCAGTGACATTCCTCCCTTCAGGGCTTAACCATCTCCTTAGCTGCCACTGTCTGAAGGAGGAGGATGTAGCAGAGGAAGGGTCTTGGGAAACCTGGTGGAAAACAAAGTATCTGACCAGTACATTTAATTCAGTAGACTGATAGGGGTTTGAATTGTTAAATGCCTTGTGTGCATCTGACCTGGACTCACATTTAGAGATAAGGTTTCTTTTCTTCCAGATCAAGCAACATTTAATTAAGATTTATTATACAGAGTTGCAACTTACAGTTTCCTGGTAGTGATGCAGTTCCTTCCATTAAATGACATTTTTAAGAGTGAATAATACCCATTCTCTTACCTAATAAATGCATAAAATAATATTTTTTTCTCATCTCCTAACAAAGATATCTGACACTGAATCACCTCCTGTTATTATGTAGATTGGGTATTTTCACTACATCTGAGGAAACAAACCAGACAAGGGTCACTTACTCTGCAAAGTATATTTTAAAATGTTTGTTTGGCACCTCTGAACTATTTATCTCATGTCACTGCCATTACAGAAAAACACAGTTTCATACATAACATCATACTTAATATCACACTTAACATCAGTGAGAAGCTTTCTATTCTTGTTTAAAGAAGTCTGTGTCAAAACAAGTAGGTTAAGCTTGACTAATCAGCCTGAACTCATTCTATTAATAGCCAAGGTGGCATCATTATTCCATTAAGCTTTGTCTTGAATATTGGGGGCAGGTATCTATATCCATACCGAAGAGGTTAAACTAGATGAATCTTTCCAAAATGAAAATAGAGTAATTGTCATTTATTCTGTGTTTCTTCAGTGTGGTTGAACAAAACAGGACACATGAAACTGAGACTTTTTCAGAAAACTTTGTTACTTTGCTTTCTGCAAGAGGACAGTTGCTTGATTATGGCTTGGTTAGGCGGAGTCTGAATTGATGTTGTCATTCTCGTGGAATATGATCATATCTGTAGCCAACCTATTTGCATTGCTCATCCTATATAAAGTACTTACCAGACAAATACGTCTCAGCTGGGACATTAAATGCAATCTGATTAGATTAATATACTCACGAAACAAAGATGCACTTTTGATTTCTGTCAGCCTCACAGTAGAAGGATGTAAAATTGAAAAAGAGGTAAAATCAGGCTTTATATTTTCAGATTAAGTAAATGCAAGTTTACCAGCTGCATCCAAACTATGACTGATTACCTGGGAACTCACATTCTGTCGCTATTCACCATTTCCTTCATTCATAACACAAAACACTTAATCCAACAGTGCCTCAAGTAAAAAAGCTAAGTCAGCGCTAGGGCATCCACTGACAGCATTTGGGTTTAGTTTTCTTTTTTGTGACAGATTCCTCTCCAGCTCTAACCAATAAGTGTTGTCTGTGGCTCCAAGAGGAGATCTCTGTGCATAGCTTCTCCAAGTGATCATCCACAGTACTGAAAACCACAGGCGCTTACTCGTGAAAACTCTTCCCCAGAAGCTGTTTTTCCCTCTCAGTTCTTCCAGGAAAATGTTTCCATTTCTGAATCTTTAGCCCAACAAACAAAAATGCAACAAAATCTTTATGAAGAGAAAAGGCCTGAGACTGATGCTAAGGCATTGCTTTTAGCCACCAGCTGGGGCAACAAACTGCAGCTGAGAGCTGCCATCTGTACACTGCTGAAACCATAAAGATAAACAACTAGGACAAGCGTCCCAAGGTCCCAAGGTAAAAGCTGTGTAAGCCACCCAGAGTGCAGGGGCATAAGAGAAGAGCCTGTAATTTAGCCTGCATATCTCCAAAAGATTAGCACTGTCACTGAAACATTTTCTCTTATTGGGAACATGGAAGTATCAAATGGACAAAAGCTCACCATCTCCCCAACAACTGTCATAATGTTGTGGATCTATAGGGCACTTAGATCTCAGTGTTTCAATAAAATAATTTAATGTTTTTTGCCACAGTCCTTTGTTACCTTCTCATGGCACCTGTACTTTCCCTTTAGTAGTATAATCATTTGTTGCAATGGTTTCTTACAGGCATACATTTCCATGACTTGAGACCTTGAGGAGATCAGATCCATCACATAATTTATGTGAACATTAATGAGAAAAAAAATAGGCTATAATCCCCCATCTGCCTGAAATGTTTATGTTAAAAGAGCTGCATGTGTAAGGGCACAGTATATTAATAAGGGACATGCTATCACAGAAGTAAGTAGTAGGGGCTTCCGAATTTTCTTACAGGTCACTGTGTTGACAAATGACTTTTACCACTGTTGATACCACAGCTAACCTCAGTTCTCGCTACGCATGACAAGTATTGTAGTGTCTAAGCCAGGCTTCAGTTCTCACATATGCAAACAGTTTTAGGATTTTGTGGTCACTGAAGAAGTGTACACACTCACATGTAATTCAGAATGGAACAGCTACCAAAGAAATCACAATAAAAAGTAATGCTCTGTGACACATACCAACATTAGAAAATAGTGGTTGTTTTAATTGTCAGACTATGGCCAAAACCCACTTCCAGTTTTCCTGAAGAACGTAAGTGGTTTTAGAAATGAAAGATATGTACTTCATTTTGCAACATGTTCAGAAGTACGAACATGTCAGACAAAGTACTCTTTTAAATGTTTTCCATGTTCAGGCATAAAAATAAAACATTTCAATTTTTAAAAGTTTCATACTTTCACACCCACAGTTGCTGATAGCTATTGTCTTTATTAGCTTCTTCCTCTAAATTTTATATGGGGAAGTTCTCTTCCCATTCTCTGCAGCTCAAGGAAGAGCTTTCTTCCCGTTCTAGATTCAGAGCTAATAGATGATATTCTTATTTCCTTCAGACAAATTACAGACATTTTGACAGAAACATCCTTGACAAAATGCTTTTAGTTGTACCCAAAGGCCATGAGCAACCAATATGAGTTTATCTTCAATACCAGGAGAATCTTCACGTGTATAACCCCATCAGAAGGATGCTCTTCTGGCAATCCAGCAAACACGAGTTAGGACAGGAATAGTCATATAAAGTGCTCACTTATCTTTCATGCGTCCTGACTTAAAACTGTTGCCAGAGCAGGGAGCAGTTCAGAGAATAAAACCTTATAATCTACTTATTTCATCACTGGCCAATATTAAAGAGAAATGTATATCAACAGTCTTCCAAGTGAGAGCAGACAATCAGTTGCATTCACTTTATTATGTGCACTTAGAGCAGTTGCTCTTTGCACACACACAAAAAAGCCCCAACATGTAAACTTTACTCAACTTATGTTTGTAAAGTTTGCTTACAATTAAATAGCATTTGCTAAGCATAAGCATTGCTGGTTGGACTTTCTGGAAAAAGAGAAAATGAATTTTTCATGTCATGGAGAAAACAGAAGAATTGAATTTTGTCAACAACTCAGAACATTCATTCATATAATGTGAAAAGTCCACTTAAATGTGGACATTTGCCAGAAATACCAAATCTATATCCTTAGCACATAATTTTTCTATTTCTTACTTTTCAGCTGGGTCCTCTAAGGTCTTCCTCTTCCATTTCTTATTCCTTGTGTTCCAAGTAGCCCAGAAACTGATGGTAAAATGAAAGAGATTTACAGGCAGACAGCTCCCATTCTGTGACTGTACGAAAACCCTATTTACATATGCAACTGTAGGCAATTGTATTAGGAATTTGGTTATGTGGCTGTGTTAGCCCATGCAGATTTTGCAAGATATCCTCATAGCCTTGCCAATCAAAAGTTTTCCTCAAATGTTCCCTATAAATCATATTTCATTTTCACTGCATAATGATTCACTCCTTCCATGAGAGCTGCAGCTAATCCCTCCGAGCCAAAGGAAGCTGTGCTGATCATGTCTGTATGGCAAAGATGGCACTGTCCAGGGAAGGAGGCTTCCCTGGAGAAATCCTGGAGCTGGGAGAAGTGCTCATGAGGTCTCCTACCTTTCATAGCCCTTATAAAATGCTTTGAGTCAAGGTGGCAGCGTGGTATTGAATGCTATTGGGCTGCGATAGCGATATTACCTGCTGGGTGAGAGACCGTGCTATGCTCCTGCCCATAAGGGAGCAGTCTGTCTTCACAAGGGATGAGGAGTTTTGACCAAATTCCATTATACGGGTACACATATCCTTCTTGCCTAATTCTTCTGGTTTCTTTTGTTGAACTAGGTGTTTTCTTCACCATCCTGCCTCTAAATTCTTTTGTGTTGATGCTAGCACACTGCAATGGCTGCATATTGCTGATATGATCACAGCAAGGTAGATGTTGTCTGTCCCACTAAATCACTTGGTATACACTGTATTTTGCTGCATTTTATTTTTATTTAATCCTACACAAGCAAAACACCGAGCACAACAAATCTGAGTAAGGACTAGAGGAATTTAGCCCACCCATAAGTGCTTATTAAAAGTAAATGCCTCTTCCTATCTGATGCCTAAACTCCAGAAATACAGAGGCATTCACTAGACTGTCTAGTGACTGATTCACTAGTTTCTTGTTAGCTCTTCTTCAGGTTATCTAGAGCATTTGCGGAGCCCTGGTCTGCTCTGCTTTGCCTGGAGTTTGGCCATAATACAGCAACAACCGCTCAGCATACCCAACTCCTACTTAATTTTAGCTTCTTCCAGGTTGGTCAGGACAGGAAAACTTACACTGCCTAACATGCCAGAAATAAAATTCTGGGCTCCCCTGTTCCAGAAAGATGAAGAGCTACTGGAGAGAGTCCAGCGGAGGGCTACGAGGATGATGAGGGGACTGGAGCATCTCTCCTCGGAGGAAAGGCTGAGGGAGCTGGGCTTGTTCAGCCTGAAGAAGAGAAGGCTGCGAGGGGACCTTATAAATGCCTACAAATTTCTCAAGGGTGGGTGTCAAGAGAACAGGGCCAGACTCTTTTCAGTGGTGCCCAGCAACAGGACAAGGGGCAATGGGCACAAACTGAAGCATAGGAGGTTCCGTCTGAACATGAGGAAGACCTTCTTCCCTCTGAGGGTGACGGAGCACTGGAACAGGCTGCCCAGGGAGGTTGTGGAGCCTCCTTCTCTGGGGATATTCAAGACCTGCCTGGACAAGGTCCTGTGCAGCCTGCTGTAGGTGACCCTGCTTCGGCAGGGGTGTTGGACTAGATGACCCATAAAGGTCCCATTCTGTGATTCTGTGATTCTGTGAAAGGTATTTCTGCTTATTGTCAGATTTTTCATAACTCCAAGTTTAAGGCCACCTGCTCCACTGCTTTCTTTCTATCGGTTTGGATCATGGAGGTAATATGTTTCAGCTGAAAACTTTTGAGCTGCTTTTCCAAAAAGCAAGATTTGCTTTTCCATTTTTTCAGCTATATCTCTTTAACTAAAGCAATCTTGCAGGGAAGTCCTAAGGGAGCTTAATCTTAAAGCCTCCGTAACCAGTTGCACAAAAGGAAGTAGTTAGAGATGGAAAGTACTTATTCTCCAGGCTCAGGCTTGGATTTTGATCTTTGGGCAAAGAACTTTATCAGTCCACTGTCTGGGGAATCTCCTGCTGGAGATTTCTGTGGAAATCATCTGAAGCCATAGGATTACACAAAAGTAGCCCCGCTATAAACGGGCTGGTGTTTGCAGAGGGGTGGCAGGCTCGCTGCCAGATAACCCCCTTGCTTAGAGGAAATAGCTCTCCTGCCCACTCAGGGATCCTGAAAACATCAGAGGCGGGAAGTTCAGTCAGAAAAGGCAGCCCCACAGGCAAGCCAAGGGGAGAAATCTTGGCTTGCAGAGTGCGTCCCGTAGGAACACCTGATCCCAAGCAGTGGCCTCCCAAAGAAAGCTGAGATGCTGCTCTTCGGTTTGGTCACAAGCTGAATGGTGTTATTTCTGGATAACTTTGCTTCCTTTTTTGTTTTTGGGGTTTTTTTCAGTCTCTTTCTGAGAATTGTGTGGGATTTTGCTAGTTCCTTGTTATCCACCGAACATACGTCAAAAGTGCTTGGTGTCTATAAGTTTTTGTTCTGTACATGCGGACGGAAGCAAGAAAGATTGCTTTGCTGCTGTCTCAAGCAGTCCTTGGAAAAACAATCTCTATGATGTCAAAAGAAACATTAAATCTCTGGCATAACAAAAGAGAATCAAAGTGACTTACAAAGAAATGTGGAAGTGGTGTTATTTTCCCAACACACACACTCCAGAGTGTTGTAGAAAATTCCTTAAGCAACAGAAATGGAAAGAGAAACAAAGTTTAACATTTCAGCGTCTTACTCAGCAAAGTTTTCTGAGGAAAACAGATCAGCTGAAATAGTAGACTTTGTTAGTTTTTCCATATTCTTTATTCAAATAAAGATATGTGAGCAACATATGTTCCTGTTTAATTCGAAGATTTTATTCTAAATGCCTTTGATGTACATTAACTTGATATTTTTATTTATTAGTTATTGAAAAGAGTGACACATGGGGATAATGTTGAATGTGCTGTAAGTCAGTGCAGTATCCAGTTTGCAGAGATTTAAACAGAAAAGCGAGACTTGTGGAGGGAGGTAATATCTTTTATTAGCCTAGTTGCCATAGTTGAAAAAAAAAAGACACAAATCTAAAAGCTTTGCCCATTTTTGCAATTAAGTAATTCAATCTAATACAAAATAGTACATTTCTTGTACCCTTACACCGCAAAAGCTACAGCAACACTAGAATGACGATACCAAAGATTAATCATTCGTGCAGACATGGCCACGAAGCTATGTAACCTCATCGTCTGCGTTTTCCCCTCTGCCCAGAATATAAAATATGGTTATTGCACTCACAGCTAATGGTTTTGTTAGAAAAGGAGAGGCTGTAGTTGATGCACTTCATGAGGGAAATGGGCTTAGGCAGATAAGACTAGCCTGTCTCAGCCTCGTGTAGCAGGCGGGAGGACGGTGTGTGTGGGACAGCTGCAGTATAGCACAGCACGTACGTCCAGGAGCAAACTCTGCATTTCAAATCCTGAGCACTCACAACAAAAGAAAAATAAAGCCAGCTCTGTGATCCCTGTTTAAATATTGTTCAGGTTTATGAAAAGAGACAGGATTGAGTTTGAGTGACATGTTTAGCCTCCTTTTAGGGCAAAGGTTTGAAATTCCTTTACCTAATGAGTAATTGTATCATACCACCCCTACTGAGCTGCTAATAGCAAATGAGAGACATTTTGGAACAGAAGGAGACTAGGAGTCCTTTCTAATTAAGTGTTCCCCTCTCTGAGTCTCTAGATAAATTCCACAATATGTTTTAGCCCATGCTTGCATACCGCACCTTTTTCTTCCTTCACTGTTTTTCCTGCATGCTCTATCCCCTGCTCTGCAGGCAGAGAATTCCGCTTGAATTCCATTTGTGTCTGGTCATTCCATAGATTAAATCAGAGCCCCTTGGTTTATTGTTAGGAATGCAATCATCTCTGCTGTCGACATGTCTCTGGACCCTTCCTACTTCTATTTCCACCCTGAAGGTTCCTTCAAGTCTTTTATTTTATAAAGTCAAAATCTCCATTTCTTTAACCTTCTTAAACTACTATCTGTGAATTTGTGCATCACCTGGTTTATCTCCACTGCTTTGTCTACACCAAGAAATAGAATGTCATGAAGCGTGCTCAGTTCTAGATGAATTGCCACTTCTCTCAGATTTCAGCTAGATGTGTGCAAGCTCACGCTGAGCCCCGGAGCCCTGCAATGGCTAAGGTGCTCTGCAAGGGCTGGAAGTGACTTACCACAGACTTGCACCCCATAACCCCTGTGCCTCTTGGAGAATTGTCCCATTTCTTCTTTGTGTCTTCACCAGCATGCCATTCTGCCCCATGCCTTCAGCTCCTCCCACGTCCCCCACGCTTCCCACTGCTGCAATACAGATAACCCTCTCCAGTGTCCCTCAGTGCCCCTAAATCTTCTGGGCAGCATGAGCTGTGGCTGGCTGGGACAAGCCTGCATGCCACCCGGCCAGCTAACGTGCACGTGGGAATGGGTTGGGTGGCCACTTTCAGACTGAGCAAAGGCTGAGCTTTGTCTGCATTCCCTTGCAGAACAGATGTTCTTCTGGCTCTTGTTTCTCTATGCAGACAAATGGTTCAATCAAACGTTTGGCAACTGAACAACTTTGAGCCCTGTGCCCTTCTGCTGAATCGGATTGAAACTGGTGAATTGCATTGCAAAGTTCTTCAGCAAGTAGTGATAGAAGACACATCATACAAACAGGCTTCAAAAATCACGTAGGAATCATAAGGCTAAAAATCTGGGTGGAGAATGACATCAGGGAAGCTGGGTTTGGCTTCCTGATTCTGAGACTCAGCCTGTCCGTTGCCATAAATAACGTTGCTGACAGGCGGTTTTAAATTGCACAACAAATGGACCAGGGCAGGGCTACTTGATGGAGCAGAGCACAACACATCCCCTGTCCTTTCCTGCTTTTCTGCTCCTTGCTGCCAGATGCCTCCTCCTTCCCCTTCCCATGCCCAACCAAGTGTAAAGAAGAGTATCTGCACTAGCAAGCTTCTCCTGTCCTGAATGGAAAGTAAGTCCTGATAGTTATTGTACCCTCAGGTTGCCTCATGCAAAATACAGCCAGCTTATATGAGTGGATCTTGGGCAGGTTGCTGACCCCCCCTCATCTACAGCCAGCTCTGATGCTGGTCTGGGTCTGCTTCTTGTGCGTGGTTTAGTTCTGGCACACCTAAAAGTTCACATGCTCGAGGTGGTGGAAATCCCTGTGGTAGACAACAGATTCTTAAAGGACGGATATTAAAGTAGTCAAGGCACAAACTGAATAAATGAGTGAGACTAGAAAGGGAAGGAGTATGCTTGTGAAGCAAATTTCATAGTGTATGGGCTCTTTGCAACAAGTTGAACAGAAACTAGCATTTTTCTGCAGTCTTTGTTATATTCCATCTTCCTGGTACCTTTTCCATGATGTGAAATGGAGATGTTTTGGCACTGGAATTTTGTCAGATATTCTAATTATCCTGCCCTAACAGGAGCCCAGTTTCCTAGTTCACTGTTTCTTTTTCCTCCCTCGAGACTATTTCTGGCATCTGTTTCCACATCATTATGTGAACACAGAGTGCAAAAATGTCTTTAATGTTTTAGCAAGACTCTAGCTAGCTTATCAAATAAATATGAATCTAAATCTGTAAGAAAAATCTACTGTCTTTTTCACTAACCCTTTTTCCCTTTAGAATGAGCTTGAAAAGTACCTTGTAACACGTATGAAAAACTTCTGGTTTCCTCTCCCTTTTTTACTTCCTTACCTGACACACTTGATGTGAAGCATCACTGGCTGATACTTCATTTATCTGCTCTCATCCATTTAGAGCCCAGTCCTTGCTGATGATAATGGGTGTAGGGAGGGAGGGAATGTAGCACCTCACAGAATTCATCTCTAAGAGGCAAACCAGAAATACTAAAGAGATCTTGAAGTCTCAGGCAAATTTTGAAAAGATGAAGTTCAACTCATTGGGATATTGTAAACAGACTTGAGGGATTTCAAGGACTATTTTCAATTAAGCTGAAAAAATATGGCAACTCCCAGAATATTGCTTATATTTTCAGCCTCTCATACAATGAATACAGACTCCTTATCCTGCAGAGAAGATTAAAGAATGGTGGTATGAGTAGACAGACAACATACTAGTTCATTTAAAAATTTTCTTTGATGACCTTCCTCTTCAAACTTTACATCCCTGTAAGATTGCCTACATCCCACATGGACCTGCAGAGCCCCCTCCCTGCTCATACAGAGATTTCATACCATGGAACCAAAGAATCACAGAACGGTTTGGGTTGGAAGGGACCATAAAGACCGTTCAGTTCCAACCCCCCTGCTGTGGGCAGGGACACCTTCCACTAGACCAGGTTGCTCCTTTGAGCAACCCATCCAGCCTGGCCTTGAACACTGCCAGGGAGGGGGCAGCCACAGCTTCTCTGGGCAACCTGTGCCAGGGCCTCACCACCCTCTTTAGCTGTTGCGTGCAAATGTATGGTGCCAAGCAGAGGGGCTGAGGGCTTTGCAAGGCTGCCATGCAAAAGGGAGGCCAGGGCCAGTCCCAAAGAGGAGACAGGAGGAGCAGGGCTGGTGTGGGGGGCCAGGGGATAGCAGAGCAGCTGCTCCCGTGCAGCCAGAGGCAGGCAGGAGTCTCACCGGGGCTCCCTGGGAGGGCTGCCCCTGCCAAAACAGCTGCCTCAGAAGCTATAGCAGAGGCAGCAGTGACTCTGTTTCTCCAGAGCTGTGGCCCAGGCAAAGAAGGCATCCAGGTTACCATTATTTTGCCACGCAGATGCTCTGCCCCAGCAGCTCTCTGTGTTGCCGCCTGGCGCTTTCCCTGGTACAGGCAACGATGCATTCCACGGCTGCTTTGCCCTCGCTCTGTCAGGCTATGCTAAACCGATGCCCAGCCCCTCAGTGTGTGCGTCAGAGATGTCCAAACACCCGTTTTTGAACTCTCAAATGGGCTTTGTAATTTCTTTGCTGTCCCTGCCCTGCTTTAAAATTATGTGCTAAGCTACACTCTGGCCACAAAGAGAAGCATGCCATTTTAGTAAAGAAGATAATTAAGATTTTATTGAAAACACACACCAGGAAGAATGTCTACTTAAAAACTGCCTGCCTGCATGTAAGTACAGGCTCTACCTTTTGCTCTCAGCTCAGGAACGAGTGAACCATGCAGCGAGGATTTCAGAGGAATGCTTGTTAAGAACCTGCAGCTTCAAAGAAGAGTCTGAACTGCAGCATGCAGAAATACTAACGGTGCCATGAAGCAGACAGGGATTGCAAACAGACCAACTGCCTTTTCGTGATCGGAAGTTTCACTCCTGGCAGCTGCTGCTAGCTGATTCCCCCTTCTGCCCTGCCCGAGAGGTGTGTATGTGATATGTACACGTATGGCAAAGTGAAATGAAAAAAAAAAAGGAAAATACTTTGGTCTTAGTGGGAAAATGTCTATCATCTCACAAGGCTTAAAGTGCAGAAATTGCTATTTGCTTTTGCCTCACAAAATATAAACCCTTGAAAATGTAGATACGTGTAAAATAGGCCCCTCAAAAACCCTTTAAAGAATGAATTAGTTAGTTCTGTGGCATCTCACCAGGCTGTGGAATTTATGAAAACCACATTCCTTGGATTCTAAAACACTGGCCATCCCGCTGCTCTTTCAAATAATGTTGATTTTGCTGACTAGTCTCTCTGAGAGCCCGCACAGTTGTCTAATTGTAAGTAAATAATCTCGGAACAAATCCGTGTTTGACATACTGTCATACTAACATTTACTGTTTTGCAAAGGGGATTTACTTCAAGGATATTGAAAAATTCCATTGGTATTTAAGAGGAGTAGCAACTGTGACCCTCTATAAATTAAAATGCTTGACCCTGCTATATGATATAGATGATCTGAAGTATTTCACATGTTCAGATCAGTACGGGCAGAAAATAAACCCTCCTTATGAAGGTGCAGTATTATGTTCACACAAACATCCGTGAGGACTATGAAGGTCTACAGGGGTTAGCTATTTAAAGCTGAGACTCTTCAGCTCACGTGTAGCCCCAACAGCTTCTTTGGGAATGTATAAGGTTGATTAGAAAGGTCTACCCTTGCAGATCGTATCGCCGGGAAAGGACATGTGGGCCGCATTCAGAGCCACAAATACAGCTCTTAAGGACATTGGTGCCACTGTGGTGTCAAAGTTCAAGAGCTTCATGACCCCTTCGGACCACCCACAACCTGAGGCTGCCTAATCCTCACGTGCTGTGTATTCAAGGGAAAAAGGTGTTTTGACACCTAGGTTAGAAGTTTGGAGCAGACAGCCCGAGCATGGCCCACCATTGCTCTTCAGAAACCCTTGCAGGCTGGCATCATACAGGGACTCAAGGTCCAACAGCCCTGCTGCTCCTGAACGTATTGCCATAGCAGTGGTAGCACCCAAGACAAGTGCCTGCAGCAAAGGTCTTGCTTAGCTGAGATGTCACAGTGCTCTGTCAATATAAATCAGGACCTAGCGATCTGGCATACCTGCAAGCTCTGAAGAGCTCATCATGCTCTTGAAGGAGGACACCATGGTAGCAACATAAGCACAGCGGTCTGCATGGTCCATGGTGCCTGGGAGTCGTAACCGTGCAAACCTCTGAGCCTTGCAGCGGACCTGCTAACATCCAGGACACGGCAGATGACATGGTGCATCATCTGAAGTGCAGGCTCACCTCCAGGGTTTACAAACCCATACACATACACTGAATATCATGGCCAGTAATAGGAAGGGTGCTGGACTGGGGAATGAGGGCACCTGAATTCCCACCTCTCACTCTTCGAATGAATGTAAGAAGCTGCTTTGTGTCGGCTTTTTTCCATCACCAGCATGAAGACACAGATCCATAGCTCCCTTTGTGAAACGGACGTTTATGATGTAATCATCGTAGTTGCTGTTTTAATTTCCATTGGCGCTGCTTACCATAGCTCTTGTTTAACATAGCCTTGGAAAGAATACCTCCTTTTCTAGCACGGCCACTGTAATATCACAGCCACCACATGACCTGCCTGAAAAGGAGTGCAGAGCTCGTACAAGTTCCAGTGACGCAAAACGCAAACCTGTGAGCAGAGGTACCCCAGCAAGATGCTCCGTTAAACCAGTGCACCTTATTCAGGCATCGACCAAATTCTGAGCGTGATGCAAAATTCCCATGGATGCGTGCTTTGGCTTGTTAGATATAGGCTGATGTTTGGGGGTTTTTAAGAAGAAAGCTTGCCAGGTTCTCTCAGTCTTAGACCCAGCACTGAATCCAATGTGCCTCATGTCATTAAGTGTAAGAAGGCAAAAAGGTGAAGAATTTCGCTACGGACTTCAGACCAAGAACATTTTAGGATGTAAGTTTTCATATCAGATTTTTACATGGCTGAATACTTTTTTCTTTTTACTGTGTGTTTACTGTACATAAAGGGGAGAGCTTTTGCCTGTGCCATATTTTAGTTCTAACCCCTTTAATATTCTCGTTATAAAGAAGTGGCAAAAATGGCTTATTGTGAACAAATTTAATACAAATATTCAAAAGAAACAACAAAAATGTTCTGTGACTAATGAAAGCTTTAAATTAGCTATCCAGGTGTCTAATCGGTCCTGCTAATAACAAGTTTGCATGGGTCTGAAAACTCAAACTGTTGAAGTACAGTCAGTGTGATGGAGGTGTATGAAGTTTTGTTTTAAATTCTTGGCTCCTACAGGGAAAAACCGTCTCTTTGGATTTGTGTACATCTGTTTCTATCTGAAACTAGAATCCAAAGAAACAGGAGCTGGAACAGTTTTTGGTGTTGATTCAAGTGATGCATGAAAAATCAGGTCAGTTCTCACTGGATCAGTACCAATTCCACTATTTCCAGTCAAAAAAGTTATGATGCTTGTTATTAAAATGTTCTTGAATGGGCCTGTGTAAAAGACTCCAGTGTGACAAGGCAGTTCTTTTGGACTTGTGTGCTACCCATGGAGAGATCACTCATAAATGCTGCTGACAAATTTGCCCTTTGCAACCTCATGCTGTGAAGTAACCGCAATAATTAAAAGAGTTCCTATATCAAATAACAAAGCCCTTTTTCTGAGAGTGGAATGTGTAATGTTTGTAGATTTTCCTCTCCAGTAAGCTGTCAACATTTTCAAAGGACAACAGGAAGAGGTCTACTGGGGAGATCACAAGGTAGGGAGTCAGGAGGTCTAGGTTTATTCCTGGCCCTGCCACCATCACGCTACGTGGTGCACAGCTCCTCGCTGCTTCATTTTCAACATCTGCCACCCAGCAGCGCTGTCCCTTGTAGACTTTGGCTGGGCTGTGTGCTGGGTGCTGGGGAATTTTGGGAAAGTGCCAGTACCAGGAGATGCTCACAGTCATCCGGAGCGCCTGGGCACCTCCAGCAGCGTGAATTCTCAGAAAACATCAACTGCCTCTGGAAAGAAACTGTGCAGCTTTGTGCCTCTCTGCAAAGTTCAGCTGCTTTGCAGGGAATAGTAACCGCTTTCCCATGAATGCATGTACTGGCCACGAAGGTGCCATTATAATAGTTGTCATTTAATCCAATGTTTGTCTTAAGCAATAAATTTTCAGCAACAATCCAATAATATTTCCATGGGATCCCAAATGGCTTTTTTTTTTTTCTTTTCTTTTTTAAGGCTGAATTAACAGTTACGTAATATAAGGAGGTTTTTTTGCTTTTGCTTCATAAATGATTTTTTGTTAGGCACAGTGGAAAAAGAACACCATATAACAATTCAAAATGAAGCCATCTGGCTTTGTGTCCATCTAGCAATGTTAACAAATATCCCACACCTGAAAAAAATACGAAGTACTATTTCTGTAGTGTGTTCATCTACTTTACTACAAAGGAGCATAGTGCATACATACATATTCTAAATGGAGCATAGCACATTTCATGAGTTTTTGCCACGGCATTTCGTTGCTGCTTTGCCTGTGTTTCAGTGATCTTGCTCTCCACTGTGGTGAGCCTTAAAAAAATCTGAAACAAATTCTCAGAGCCATAACCTCACTGTGCAGTACCTCGGTGTGGGCTCCTGCCTTGTAGGCAGCAGAAGGCAGGTTACCCAGTCGTGACTGCAGGTAAACTACTTCACATGATGGGAAAATGGAAGGGAACTGCGGTTATCACCAGGATGCAGCTATGCTGTAAGCTCATGCCCTTAATTTACTTCAAAAAGTAATTTGTTGGCTTGTCCCGTACCATGATGAGCTTACGCATCCAGCATGCGAGCACACTGGATGAGGCAAGATAAATATGCTCCCATATGGAAAATGTCTCTCTGTCTGTTGGCATTTTGATATTGCTTGTAGGAAGAAAAAGAAAAGAGCAGAAGGGATTTCAAGCTTAAATTCATGCTACTAGAAAAGTCTTACAATTAGTCTACACCCAGTGTTCCTCAATGTGTGGTCTCCAAGACATCAGAAGGCAGGCTGTGAAACAATTGCGAAAAAATTTTAAAAACACACACACACACGCATATTCCCACAGACGCAAAAAAAACGAGCAGGCAAAAGGGGAGAAAATAAAACTAATCAATGTGTTTTTGAAGCCTAACCTTAGTATTTGGTTGCAGTGAAAACTATCTTGGCAACACTGTGCAAGCTGATCCTTGGACTTCTTTTTTGCCTCCCAACCCATTAGGTGGTACTTCAGTAAGCAGGACCAATAAACACTGGCAAACACCTTTACTGAAGACACAACTTTCACCAATGAACGGAGTTTTGTGCTCACACAGTAAAAGGACTTCACGGAACAACATTGTAAATACACATGGAGTTTGTGTGGATAAATCTGTCAGTTTGGGAGTGCTTGTTTTTATGCTCCTTTCCGATAAGACATAGGCCAACAGAACTTCACAGAATGACGCTGGCCTTCCATCACAAGGAGGTAGGTACCTTTGATGAAATAGCTCTGCTAGGAAGTGAAGATGGGCATCTCTGTAGCTGCAGCTGTGTTTTGGTTTGGAGGGAATTGCATCCCTCTTGGATTCTCTTCCAGGAGTTAGTACATGCGTGGTATATTACGCAGTGAACTGCCCCTCGTGTGAGCACAGAAGAGATGGGCAATGTCCAAGGACTTGCGCTGCTGCAGCTTCCTCCATCCCTCCTCTCCCACCTCTGAAGGGAACTACAGGTACTGGATAGTAGGAAATACAGAAGAGCTTGTGCAGGGTTGTCTCGCTCTCTGCACCTCTTCAGCCCCAGGACTGACACAGCTGAGCAAGCAGAAGTCCATAGGTCTGCCAAGCTTTAAGTCAATTAAATAAATTAATGCAATGTTTATATATGCAACTCCTAATTTATAGATAACACCCACTTTCAGTAACACTTCTGAAAATTGTCATTTGAGCTACCTGAAGTATGGGAACAGTTTGGCATATACGTTAGCAATCACAATTTGTTGTCCCTGTTTGTAAAAAAAGAAGAAAGAGCCCAAGGAGCCTGTTGCCTTCAAAGGCAGGGACCAGGGGCAGCCACCAGCAGTGGCGGGACTCCAGCACATGTGAATGGGCTCTGTACCAGGCTACAGGCTTTGGTTCTGGGGATCCCGATGTTTGCATGCACACACACACACACATGCTTAGCTGATGCAACTCTGCTGTTACTATCAACTTTGCTTCTTCTTTTTCATGACCATCTGTGATTTTGACTCATTTATTCCAAAACTGCACAGCTAACTCTGCCTATGTCAAATTAAAGATCTTCGTTGGTCTTAGCTGGCTTTTCCTTTTCTTTTATTTTTTTTCCCCCCTTACTGTGATTTCATTAAATTCTGTCCTCCCTTCTGCTCTTGTGACTGACAGGAGCTCATGCAGATGTCCTAAGACAGGGGAGAAGAGCCCAGAAATTGTGTGGCATCTCCACTAACATGTCTGAGAGAGCATTGAAATCTTTTCTGTCCCTGCCTGAGACTTTCTCTTTTCCTCAACTGTGGTGACACAAGTGTTCTCCTTGCCATTAGCTCACTATGTGGGAATCAGTGGCTTAACATGCATAACAGTGCAGCAAAAGTTTAGAATACACTACGGAGCTTAATGACAAAAATATGTGTAGAATCAAATAAATCAAAATCTTACTTTTGGACTGTTTTTTGTGGGCGGAAGGTTGTTCTTGCATTTCATTTTAAAGCCTTCATTTATTCCTGCAACAGAAAGCGATATGTTTTGATTCCAATTTGGTTGTCTTCACACAGTTCTTCACATGCAACAGTCTATAAAAGGCAAAAACTACGCTAACCATTAGACAATACATTTAAGATACCTCTTTACTATCTTGTTGCTCTATCATCTGACATATTTTTTAAAAGTATGTGATGCTTACAGTTTGACAGAAAGCAATGTCTTTTACTCATCTTAGAAGGATTAGCACCAGGGGGCCCCATCAAATGGGTGTCTCTTAATCACACAGCCAAGCAGTTAAGCTGAAAAAGATGATTCTCTTTAATATAAACTCACAAAAATATGTCTTGTTGAGGCCTCCCAATATGATGTAATACAAAAAATATATATAAACATAGGAATTATTCAGTGAAGTTTTGTAGCCTTGACAAACTCTCCATCATAAGATGGATCTTTTTCCCTGAGAAGGAAAGTTAGTCTTAGTGTCAGAACAGAGCCACTTTCAAAGTGAAATCAGTGAAAAGCAGGCTGTATTTGTTCACAAGTAGCTCAAATTTGTATGGACCTTCAAAACATTGCAAAGTCTGTTGAGTTTTGCATCAACATGGAGAGAACTGGAGTAGAAACATTAGGACTGGTACGAATGGAGCAGGAGTGGGAACGTCAGAGTGGGCAGCTACCTGAAGAAGCAGCAGCGAAGGATTATGAGCACAACAGCTACTGACAATGCCTGGATTAGCAGCCTGTGGAGACCCCAGCTGATCTGTGTGTGGCTTCCCAGGACACCTAGACTGGAAGACACAGAGGTGGGACGGGCTGGAGTAACTACTGACTCTCAACTCCTAGATAGTACAAAAGAGGCACATATAAAAACAGGTCATTGTCATCAACCTAAGAAGAACCCAGGAGATGTGGGGAGGACTTCATAGGTGTCATCTCTTGCCCTAGCTGCCAGGGAGTCCCAACTAGACCAGCTGGGTACTCACATCTGGTTGCCTGAATGTGTCAATTTGGGTAACTACCTCTCCTGGTGCTTGTCAGCATCAGCCTGTGGGCACAAGAGTGTAAGGTGTGAGTATGAGTGAAATTGGTTGTTTTTCAAATAAAATCACCTTCCCCTCTATATAGATAAACTGAAAGAGGGTAGATTTAGGCTAGATATAAGAAAGGAATTTTTTACAGTGAGGGTGGTGAAACACTGGCACAGGTTGCCCAGAAAGGTGGTAGATGTCCCGTCCCTGGAAACAGTCAAGGCCAGGCTGGACGGGGCTCTGTGCAACCTGATCTAGTTGAAGATGTCCCTGCTCATTGCAGGGGGTTTGAACTAGATGGCCTTTCAAGGTCTCTTCCAACCCAAACCATTCTAGGATTCCAAGGTTCTATACAGCTTTGCCTTTATCTTTGCTAGATTGTTGCTAGTGTTGCAACATTATTTCCTACAGATGTATGGGAAATTCTGGCCTTCAAACAACTTTGCGTGTTGTTATGAATCAGTGACCACTCTGCCACCTGCTTGCAATGAGCACGGGCAAGTTCCAGCACGATTTGCCTCTAATACGGATAAAAAGAAGAGTTACGCATCCAAGCCCATCATGTTTGTTTAACTGTATTGGATTTGCACGGCTTTCCTTTCTGCCAATAAAATACAAAAAAAAGGTAATCCTCTCAACACGCAGTGAAATTCTGGCTCTGCTGAAACCAGTGGCAGATATCCCATTGACTTCAGAAGGGCCAAGATTTCAGTGATGGCTTCTGGTCTTCCAAGCCGTTAAACGTGAAAGCTTAAAGCCAAGGATGTCTGCAAAGATGCGGCCTTCCCAGGGTCTCTAGAGCCAGCACCATCAGAAAGAGCAAAAAAGTAGTAAAGCTGCTCTAAAAAAAGCATCTTGAAAGAGCAGCTGAAGTTGAAGCAGATATTTAATAGCTCTTAAAGGACTAAACAATACCCACTCCTACAAGAGATGAAAAGTGAATAGGATCTTTTCCGTTGACTTTGATGGCAGCTCAATCCACCTCTCAGGAAACAAGCAGTAATATCTACATCCACATCTGCATGTGTCCTTGAAATGTGTTCTATTTTCTTCACACGCAGGTTTTAATAAACTGCCATCCTGTCTTAGAGCAGTACCTAAAATACTGGCTGACTTTTCCATCAAAATATTTTCCAATTCATTAGTGTTCTTTTCATCAAAATTGAAACAGATACAAATGAACTCCGCCCCCAAAGGCTTTCAGCACAAACACTGACTGTTGCAAGAAAATAAAATTCATCATACATTGTGAAACTTGATTTTGGCATTCTGAAATTATGTTCCTATTTGTCTTCTATTCATTTTAAAACAATTTCTACAACTTATGGCATGTTATACACTACTGCAGTTGGCATATGACAACATAGCATAACGTAATGCAAACTAACATCATAGCTGAAATATTTGATTCCCTTACTGGGTGGTAGAATCTTTTAAAATCATTACTGTGTGCTGCTATCTATCACTGAATGAAACCTCTTTCCTCGATCGCGGTGTCTCCTGTTTTTTGCAAAGAACTGGTTTGTCACTCCCATCCAAGCATTTCCTGTTTGTATTGGAACTGAACAGTCTGATGATAAACTGTTTCAACCCAACAGAAACAGGGGACAGTTACATCGAGAAGATAAAATGCTTTAAGGAGTAGTAAACAGAAGCCAAACTTAACAATTTTTCTAAAATAATAGAATAAAATATAGTCCCACTGAAGTCATGAACTGATTTCAAAACACTAAAAACAGCATAAAGTAATATCAATATAAAAATATAATAGCATAAAATAAGAAATACAGCAAACATTTTAAAATTTTAAACAGAAATTTCAACCTCCAAACTAAAATTTACAATTTTCTAAATAGATACTCTTTTTTTAATTTCTGTACCATGGGGTATAGGGAAAATAGGTTCAAAAGTCATTTCTCCTTTGATTCAGAACAAAAAGGAATTTTCGATGGCAAAATTTTCTGAACGCATAAATTCCATGTTTTGATCAGGACTGGTATTTACACAAACAAGTTAGAAGAAAATTGCTCTTTCCAAAAAGCGCCACATGGCTATAAAACAGCATGAGTCTGAGCAAGCATTTAATCAAAACTGTTTAAATTCAGAATGGTATTAATAAACCGTGAAGGAATTCAGTCATTGTTCCAATATCAATTCGTACATCATCACCATGTACAGTGTAAGATTATATATAGATTTCTTAATAGCCAAAAATGCTGCCCATCAGCATAATCGGGAAGCACAAGTCAAAGCAAAGCTGTGTAATTATATACAAACCATTTTGGTTCACCCTTGCCAAGAAAAACATTAACAAAAGTATTGGCTGCATGACCAATTAATTCCTGCAGAAGGCTTAGCGCATCGGACCATGAATGCAGCTCTTCACCTGCAATCCCCGAGCTCCCCAGCCCCGCGCTGGCTGCACATCTGTCCAGCCTCAGGTGTAAATGAGTTGAGACATCGGTTGTTGACAGTTTATAGGACGGTTGAAGATGTTCGGTTACCAGAAAAACTGCAATCACAGACTATCAGCAACAGCAGGAGGAGAGAGTAGCTCTGAAGTCATTCAACTGATTTGGTAATGCCAGGGTCTACAACCAAGTGAATACGCCTGAATAGATCAGTTGTAAAGGTGTTTTGAACAACCGGCATAAAGTTGGCATAAAACTAGCAAGAACAGAAACTTTAAGGTAGAATTTAAAATGTCACAAAATAATCCACTCAATAGGGTTCACCTGAACACATACAGGTTATGAACTTTCAGCTTTCTCGTTCATTCTTTGCAGTTATTAGCTGCAGTCTTGTTTTCACAAGAATCTTCAGACTCAGAATCACCTTTTGCAAGCAACCATTTTTACCATTTTACAGAGCAAGCCATCACAAGAACTGCCACCACCTTGAAAAAAGCTTCCAGTGGTATAAAATGCTGCTGCCTACTTGGTTAGTAGAGCAGATCATATCCCAGTGCTGCATTCTTCGTATTTTGACCCCACCATATAAGAAATTCATTCCCTGATTTCTTGTCTGGTGATCAGATGCCCACATAGCTGTGTCACTGGATGAATTAACCTCCTACATTATCATCTCCTACAAGAGTTGTGTTTCTGGGGCAACTACCCAAGCCAGCAAAGAAGCTCCAAAGTGCAGAAAATGGAGGGCTCACAGGAGCACTCTGCTTCTAGCTGGATGGAAGAAGTTGGATCACAGCCATGCCACATAACACAGGACTAGGTATTGTGCTTGCTATCAGTGCAGGGAGGATTTTCATATTTCATGGATTTAAAGTTGAATTGGGACTGGAATAAATTCTGAGAAGACTTGAACAGAGTCACAGACTCCATATTTTTGCAAATAACATATGTAAAACTCATGTTTGTGATTTAGCTTAGCTCCCTCCAACAGTTCCTCACAGGCACCTAGTATGCACAGCAAATGCATTGCAGTCAGTGGAAATTGGGCTGTTACTGACCTCAGTAGGACCAAGATGATATTAGCGCTCTGCCATCTTTCTAAATGCATAACTCTCCTCACCCCTATGAATACCTTAAACACTATAACGGAATAATTTATTCTGAATAAATAGAAAAGTGGCTTTACTGTAATTATTTCCTTTTTTCAAGCTTGGAGCTAAGATGTTAAGGAAGTGGGTACATGGGCAAGCCCAGAGGAGCACCCAAGTGTACAGCTAAAAAGACTGGCATTAGGGTCCCGTTGTTAAGACATTTGTCAAGACAGTTAAGTACTGCTCTCCGAATGCTGATACATATTTAGTGCCTGGCCATCCATCGATTCATCACAGTTGTCTCTTCTTCTGAAGATGTTGAACACTTTTCTGAAAAGTACTCCTCACCTGGAGTCCCGCGTCCAGCTCTGGAGCCCTCAGCACAGAAAAGACACGGAGCTGTTGGAGCGGGTCCAGAGGAGGGTGACAAAAATTATCCGAGGGCTGAAGCACCTCTGCTATGAGGACAGGCTGAGACAGTTGGGGCTGTTCAGACTGGAGAAGAGACTGCTGCGGGGAGACCTTACTGCGGCTTTCCAGTACTTAAAGGGGTCCTATAAGAAAGATGGGGAAAATATTTTTAGCAACAACTGTTGTGATAGGACAAGGAGTCATAGTTTTAAACTAAGGGAGGGTAGATTTAGACTAGATGTAAGGAAGAAATTTTTTACAATGAGGGTGGCGAAACACTGGAACGAGTTTCCCAGAGAGATAGTGGAGGCCCCATCCCTGGAAACATTCAAGGTCAGGTTGGATAGGGCTCTGAGCAACCTCTTCGAGTTAAAGATGTCCCTGCTCACTGCAGGGGGGGTGGACTAGATGACCTCTAAAAGTCCCTTCCAACCCAAAGCATTCTACGACTCTATGATTCTAAATTGGAGGTTGCACTTCTGTGTCCCTTTCCTTTAACCCTAAGCTGCGAAGAGGTCCGAGGCATCACGAAGAGTTACCAGAAAACATTGTCAGTCAGAAGGAGCTCATTCCCTGCAGGAGGGGGAAATGAGAGGTGGCTGCATTTGTGGCCAAGGCTCTGCTAGCTGGCTCAATTTGCTGGCATCATCACCATTCCTCTCAGGCAAGGTAATGTTTGTTCCCATAGCCAGTAAATACAGCCAGTTTTCACCCTCATCCCTGAAGGCAGCGAGCTGCTGCTGAATCAGGGTTACACAAAGACAAATGAGCCCAACGGGAAGGGGCAGGGAAGCAGAGACAGCTTACACTCATAAAATGAGAAACACAGAAGATTTACAGAAACAATAAAATCCATCTGCACTTTGGAAGGTCCTTCTATCAGCACAGCCTGGGAAGTCCTTTCCCCCCAGTAATTCCTCTTCTATATCATCCAAACCTCAAATTCCTCTCTGGAAATAAATGTGAAAGGGGTTGTATTTCCCTGTGGTTATTGCTGAATGACTCAGAACTTTTCCCTCCCTTTTCCTGTGAGACCAAGGGGCTACATCCACCACCAGCAAAATTTTGCATTCTGTGTTTTAGTTCTGTGAAAGAAGTAGCATCTGGGCCAACAGGACATGAAAGTGGCGTATAAGTTTCAGCTTTCATTAACTGCAAACACAAATACTATCAACACGTAAAATAAAATAACATGAAGGTAAGCTCTTTGGCTGGGTTGAGGGAGGCTTGCAGAGGTAAACAGAAAGTAGTGTACAGCTCCGTAGCAGATTCACTCAGATGTCCTGCCTTTACTACGATATATGCTATTGCTTCTATGAGCTGGGCCAAAGCAAACTGTCTCAAAGAATCCTTGCTGTATTGCCACAAACACCCCGCAACTAATGTACATTAACCTGAGCATGTGTCTAGCAAGGTTCTTTTTAGGACTTGTCTGGTAAGGTCAATGGAGGGAAGATCACTGTCAGGAGCACCTGGAAGTGTCCAAGATGGACCCACTACTGAATGTAGGAGATAAGTCAATGCCAGCAGATGCAAAGCTGAGCAATGACTTCTTTGCCTTGGTCTTCACCAACAAGGTCTTCCAGGCCTTTATGTCTAGCAGCAATGTTCAGGGAGAAAAGAAACTCCTAAAAGTGGCTTAGAATTGAGTCAGCGGTCTCTCGGGAAACCTTGATATATACGAGTCCATGGAACCAGACAGGCTTTGTCCAGGGGTCCCAAAAGAGCTGGTTGATGTCATTGTGATATGTCATTGCAAGTCATCTTTATCACCTTTGAAAGGTCATGGAGATTGGGGGAGATCCCAAATGACTGGAAAAAGGCAACTGTTGCACCCATCTTCAAAAAGGGCAAGAAGAGCCATCGGGGAAACTACAAGCCAGTAAGCCTCATTTCGGTTTCCGGGAAAATCCTTGCACAAGTCTTGTTGGCTTCTGGGCAGGTGAAGAAGAAGGTCACTGAGAACCAATGATAAATTATGCCTGCCCAGCTTCGGTGACTTATGATGAAACAACTGGACCTGAGGATGCAGGGCAGCAGTGGATGTCACTTACCTTTATTTTAGGAATGCTTTTGACACAGTCTCCCACAGCATATTTGTATTCAAGAGGGGATGTTACAATCAAGCTGGGTGTGCTACGAGATGGATGAAAAACTGGCTGGATAATCAGGCTCAAAGGGTGTTTGTTAAAGGTTCACCCCTGTCTGGAGACTAGTTACAAGTGAGGTCTCTCCTGTTTTGTACCTTTATTACTGACCTGGAGGAGGTGATAGGGTGCACTTAAAAGTCTGCGGATAGAACCAAACTGGGGAGTGTAGTCCCTGTGCTTGGGAGCAGTGCTGAGACCTAGGCAGGCTGGAGGAATGGGCCACCAGAAATGTTTTGAAATTCAAGAACAGTACAATTTACTGCACCTGGAACGGGCAAACCTACCGCTATGGGATGGGATTGGGAATGAGTGCCCAGGGAGTAGCTCTGCAGGAAGGGCTGGGGGGACTGTGGAGGGCAGTGAGATGAACAGGGGCCAGCAGTGCAGCCCAGCAGTTTGGCAGGAGATAGCAGCTTCCTACGGAGACGTTACGGAGAAGATGGAGCTGGGCTCTTCACAGTGGTCCATTGTGGGAGAGCAAGAGACAATAGGCGTGAGTTGAAACAAGAGAGTTTCAGACAGCATATAAGAAGAAACCTTCTCAGCCAGAGTATATCCAGGTAGGGGGACGGGTTGCCCAGCGAGGCTGTGCAGTCTCCATCCTTGGAGGTTTTCAAGACCCAAACGGGCAAAGCACTGAGCACCCTGGTCTGATCTCACAGGTGACCCTGCTTGGAACAAGAGGCTGGACCAGACACTGCCTGAGGTCCCCTCCAACATGAATGACTCTGTGCTATAATTTTGCAGTCCAAGTGATTTTTGTTCTCTGGTATTTCATTAAAGGATTTCTGCATATATTTGGATATTTGTTTCTTTGCAAGTACTTTGACAACATCCGTTTAATAAATAGAAAAATGGAACTTTATTACATAGGCAAGTATCTCAAGGGGGAGGGAAAAAGAACATTACAAGCAGACCAGCTGCCTATTAGCAATTTTAAAGTATACTTTTTCAAGTCTAATGCAATGCAAAACTAGCAACCCTCTTAAACCTAAAAAATTAAATGGCAGCAGAAGAACCAAACTCCTCCATACTTAAACCTATAAACAGACTTCAGGAACAGTGGTCAGGTGGTGCCTTGCCTTCTTTTCCTTCCCCTGGGAAAAGTTTCTTGCTTGCATTGCACGTGGCACACGGGCTGAACACGTTGTTTACTTCTGCTCTGTGCTTCACACTCCTCCCTGCTCTTGCGATTCTCCCAAGAAACCCCAGAGATCTCCAGACCAGAAGGGAGAAGTTTGAATGAACAGGTGTTCATATACTTGTTCTGCAGTTCATGAAGCTTTTGGCAGGTTTTGACCAAAAATTGCTTTGTCAACAAGCATGCCTGGTCTCTTTCCATGAAGGAAAAAGTATTACAAACAACAGCAAGAAAACTGCACCTCAAAATGTTATTTTATAAATGTGTAGCAGAATCCTTCTCTATCCATCCCAACTGTCCCAGCAGTAACAACACAGAGCCGATGAGTAATACAAAACTTTGCTCTCGGTCCCTGTGCTTTTGCCTCCCTGGGAGGCAGAGAGCCGGCGGCCTCGCTGCACTCTGTTAGCAGCAGCAGATGTGCTGTTGCCAGAGTATGAGGGAGTTTTTCCAATCCCAATACTGTAGCACCTGCATGGAATTGGGCTAGTAACAGTGCTTGTTTGCTGAACTTTAAACTGAGATGCCTGGAATATCCTTTACACAAGACTCTGCAAGCCAGCTGCACACTGAGCAGTCATCTTCCAAGTAGAGGAAGTAATGGTCTATATTCTGCCTAGGGAGGTCTGAGTGGCTAATGCTAACCTTGGAAGCACCAGCTGAAGGCTCTATCCCATTGCTCAGGTAGGCTTGTAGGAAATTTTATGTGGATCTCAGGGAGATATGGATGCACATATCTCATTTCTTATAAATTTCTCAAGTAGAAAAAACTGACTTTTCTACTGGGGGAGGAAGATTTTTAGAAGGCCTGACAGCCTGGACTGACAAAAGAAAGGTCAAAATCAGCTTGCTCCCTTGTGCCTTCTCCATAGATATCTCCAAATACATTTTGGGTTATACCTTTTCTTTACAGAGTTGCATGATAGATGGAAGATTAAAATCACTGGCCACCATGGTCATTCTTTCTTCATTCCTCAACCAGTTTTGGCCTTTCACTAAAGTTACTCAATACTTCCCATTATAAGGATGTTATGGCTTTGCCAAAGTTCAGTCATTCTAGCTGTAATTTCTCCTGCTGGCTGGATGCCTCTGGCTGATTTTGTCTGGACTTCTTTTGATAATTTTTTTGGAAAATTTTCAGTCATTTCCAAGAAAGAACCTAGGGGGAAATGTATGTATTGTTGTATAAGTCAAAAACCTGTAGACATTTTCTTTTGAAAACTTCCCAGGCTTTGGAGCACAGTCCTGAAATTTGGTGGGTAGATGATCTTTGTGCCTGGAATGGTCTTTTTGCTTTCCCACTGGAAATCTGCACAGCGTAGAATCAAGAAGTCAACCACAGATTTGTATAGTGAAGAACACTTTAAGTCTTTAAGGGTTCTGCCTCACTTCTTGTAAAGGTCAGAGAAGAGGCAAGGGAAAAAATAAATTCGTATTTTCAAAGCTGGTGGCTTCAGTGCTAGAGAACAAGACCCTGACTCTGCCAGGCCGTGCCTGCATGATGTGAGCAACTGCCCTGGGTCTGGCTGGGGTGAAGTTCATTTTCTTCGCAGCAGCCTGTAGGGTGCTGTGTTTTGGATTTGTGACCAAAACAGTGTTGAGAAGACACCGATGTTTTTGATACTGCTGATCAGTGCTTGCACAACATCAAGGCCTTCTCTGTTTCTCACTCTGCTGCCCCAGCTGGGAGACTGGGAGTAGGCAAGAGCTTGAGAGGGGACAGCTGATCCAAACTGACCAGAGGAGATATTCCACGCCATGTAGCATCATACTCAGCAACAAAACAGGGATGTTTTTCCAAAGTAGCTGCTGCTCAGAGACTGCCTGGGCATTGGTTTGCTGGTGGGGGGTGATGAGTGATTGCCTTTTTGGTTTTTTTTTCTTCCCATCCCTTCACTTATTAAACTGCCTTCACCTCAACCCATGAGTTTTTCTCACTTTTGCCTTTCCAGATCTCTCCCCCATCCATCTAGGGTGGAGTGAGCGAGCAACGGAGTCGGGCCTGAGCTGCCACTGCTGGGCCCAACCCACCCCAGCAACTCACCAACATCCAGCTTGTCCTCGTTTATCACTACCAATGTTCTCCTCAACTGTCCTGACACGAACCCTACGGTATCATTTGCTGATGGGCGGAGTACTCACCCCTACCATGGAAGTCAATGGGATCGACCCTTCAAGTCTGTAAAACACCACATGTGACTGTAGCTGGATCACCGGGTTTGTGCTACCAGCAGCACAGCTAATGTCCCAATCGCTCAATCATCCACACGTGGGATCTGGCTCAGAGCATGCCAGGGTTGCTCTTTGCAGGTTTCATACACGTGGAAAGCAGGGAGAGGAAGGGCAGAGGCAGCATCATATGTAGCTGAGTCTTGTGGGGCTGTGACTAGGACTTTCAGGCAGGCTTGCAAAGTGGAAAGTGGAAAAGTGGTGCCCTTGGGTGTATAGTGTAAACATTGACTGTAACACTGGGTACCCTGAGAAATCACAGCACTTCAAGTGATTCTCTTTTTATGAGAGGTTAGCTTTTAAATTCAGTCTTACTGTGCCTCAGTCCTATAAAATGGAGGTAATAATACTCCTTATTTCTTGCAAAGTTTAATTAACATTTGTGAAATGCATAAATGTTACCCCGATGACAGGTTTAGAGGAAATCAATAATTTTATCTTCAGAGCAGAGTGTGAATGTTGCCACTAATGGGACTTAGAGGAACAATGAAGAGAATATAAAATATTGAATGGGTGCTCACTAAATGAGTTCAGGCCCTTCTCTGTACCAAATAAATTGAGTTACTGGAGAAAAATTAATACACTATTATAAACTAGCATCCACATTGATACTTTTTATCAGTAGGAATAAATATGTCTTTTCAATAATCCCAAAGATATGCAGGTAAATTAAAGTCCCATGGGAAATCTTTCTCCTGGCATTTCCTATCTTGTGAGTGCTTGATTCCACCACTTCAGTAATGTTCTTCGACAACAATTATTTGCGTGTGGTATTTATGAAGTCTGAGAAAATGAAAAAGACATGGGATGTCTCCAAATCTTTCATCAACATTTTCAGGGACTATCTCATGCCTTGTAATCTACCTGAAAGAAGACAGAAATACTGCGTCAGAAGCAACTGTTGATAAGACGATCTCAGAAGCAATATACAAGGGACTATTTATCACTACCTACATTTTGGTTCTTTTGTTCCTTCTGAAGTCCATTTACTCTAAAAAGCAAGACCAATGTAAACCTGGTAAATACAATTAAAAATACTTATTAGAGTGGCTATATTTATTGGCATTATACCACAACAAGCAAAACTTCAAAGGTTCAACATTCTCCATAAACAGTAATTTACACAAATTACAGACGTGTTCTACATAGTGAGCAAAATACTTTACGGTTGCAATCATGATGTTCCCTGATTTTCAAAGTTTTTTTTCTGTACTTTGTGGGCCAAATTCAGAGCTGAGGAGCTGTAATTTAATATTCCCCTGGACCTACTTACACCCACTTGTTGAAGCGTCAGGGAGCCCTGGTGGGTGTAACTCCCAGGCTGAAAAGCCAAAATACATTGCAATAACGTTAACTTAATGTAGGGAGGATTCACTGTCTTTTTATTTGCTTTTCTTGCTGTGCTCCTCTCCTGTGGCCAAGCAGTATAGAAGCCATAGTCACTTCGCCTCTGTCTGACTCTGAGGTCTGCACTGCAAGGCTAGGTGTTGGGAATACCATATATGATGCATTTGGACTTGCCATGTGGATCTATATTGACATAACCAGCAAATTTGGGGAGCGGATACACCTCAACCAAGACATGCTAGTGCCTGTTAAGTAGATTACACCGGCTTTCACTCCCTCTAGTGCCAGATGGCCTTATGGAGACACCTCTGTGCGTCACCTTACCTCTGGGAGAAGCTGCACAGCTAGACAGGAGCATGCAGAATGTGTCCAGCTGTCCTGAACCCCAGATGAAATGTGTGGCATGTGACGACAGCTGGAGGACGCTCCTCCAGGCTGACAGAGCCCAGTTCTGGGTTCCTGCTTGCTGGTTCCCACTGAAGATAACTGGAAGCTGAATGTCTTTGGCATTTGGATGGTCTCAAAACACGGCAAGATCTTTACCTCCTTCCATCAACAGGAACCAGACCCTGGCCAGTATCATTCTGATACGCTCCAGCTGAAGAGCTGACCCAGTCAGACCTCAGGCAATAGGGAACTATCTCTGAGGAAATCCGAATTATTTTACTGTGTGTGTCAAAAGAAACACACACTGTGAACGAACAAGATGTTATTACTAATGTATAAAATTCTACTTCTGCAAACATCCTAATAAAATTTGGCTCTAATTATTTGGTCTTGGTTTTGCTGTCTTCAACATTTAAGCACTCTAGCAGTAATGGAATTACTTTTCATTATATGAAATTTTGGAGCACAAAAGAAAAATATTTTATTGGTTTAAATATTCAGCAGGCACAATGGTTACAATTGTTTTAGACAATTTTGACAAAATACTGTGCAAGGAAATTGGTCTATATATTGCCAGAATAAAATTTCCCAAACTTTCTGAACTGTAAATACTCACTTTTCATTCAAAATATTAATTAACCTCATAGTGGTGGGTTTCATCAAATATCAAAAATAGGAAACAGTGGTCCCTAATTATCACCTCAGGTAATCATAACAACTGTACTTTTAATTGCATTCCAGCATTTTGCTTTTCTAGGGCAATGCAAGTGTCAAGCCTATTCTAGAGCTGTCTTGTGTTTTCCTTCCAAGAAATCCAGTTTCTAAAAGAAAAAGGTCACAACAGTTGAAAGACAAGAGAACTGGCATATGGGCCTTTGCATGATCAACCTCCAGACCATATCTAGAACAAGTCTGTACCTCTGAGCAACCAGTATACTGAAAAGACAGCCAGGTGTTTTGCTGCTTTCAGAATCTTCTTCAGTATCCCAGTTAATCAAAAAATATGAAAGGAAAAACAAATCTCAACCTCACTTGTCAGAGACAAGTCTAGATAACTAAATACTTTCAAATTACAATGCCAATTACCCAGATTAAGAAAAGGCTCATCTGCGTATTTAACAAAATTATTAGTAAATAACTTCACCATTTGTTCAGGATCATTTACAAATTCATTACCCGGATCCAAGGATAATGTCTTCACTCTGGGCACAAGTCCAAAATGGTCATTAACAACAATACAAAATTGTTGTGGAGAAAAAGATTTATCATTAAAATATGTTATAATACTCAACTGTAACTTTTCAAATGCACATTTTGTATTGAACCCAAATGGTACTTACTTCAGACAAATGATCTTCCACATATGGTTCCTGTGTCACACGCAGTTCTCCTCAATGATGCATGCAATTCTTCTTCAGATTTCTTTGTTTCATTGTTGCCTTGATATTGCCTGTAGCCTCAGGCAAGGAGAAGGTTGCCAATCAAAAGAGAATGCCACACATACTTCCATGTGCATGTACCAAGGCTTCCAGCATCTCCAGGACTCACCGAACAGCCAAAGAGCTTGTGGTTGGAGAAGAGAGGAGCAATGCTGAAAAAATTGTGTAAGTTAGGCTGTGGGAAAGAGCCAGGTGAGGGTAATGGTCCATTGCAAAGTGGAATCAAAGTGAAGAGGAGCTGAACATATCAGCTTTGGTTTCAGATCACCTCAGTGAAGTCTGCACAATTTATTCTAAAGCGCACACAGGGAGATTAAATGTGCATCTTTTTCTTTTGGATTACTGCCGAATTTGAAGGCATTTTGCAGAGTAAAAGTGAGTGTGAACCGTTGTAAATGAACATCCTTGATATTCAAGAGAAGGAAAAAATGAACACCACACACATGGTTGGTAAGTGCTCAAAGTCACAGCATGCCACAGCCACTGCAAAGTGCTCACTTGGGTACCTTCTTTCAGCATTTCATGAATAAATTGTAATAGCTCCATATAAACAAGCCATATTAAGCCAATATGTAAACATTTCTAAACAAGCATGATTTGTTTAGATGCTCTAGACCTTCTCTGAGTCTGAATCTGGCTGCAGTGTGGGATCATTTTGTGACAGGCAGCCCGTTGCGGTAGTAAGCTGTTGTTATATTATTATCATTGGATGAAAAAACAGGCCTCGTGATTTATGGCCTGAACTTGAGTAACAAAAAAGTCCCTAAAATGAAGTATTCCTGTGAAATTAGATTTCCCTAGAACATAGTCTAAAATTTCCTAAAAATAAAAGAATACAAAAATATGCTTGAACCTTTTTCTGAGAAGATCAGTGGTTTTAACTGGAGAGGCAGCGTAATTGTGCTTGGTAAATTTCAACACAGCTTTAAACGAAACCTGAGAAATATAAAAGTGTGTATACAAAGTTCAAGCTTGTGAAGGCCCAGGACCAGGCAGTGAGTTGCATATTTCACCCTGTATTGCGTACTGTATTGCACCCTAAGTATGTACATATTCAGCAGTTTACCTAGCTAGTAGGAATGTCTCTTGATCTCCAGGTAGTAAGAAATGGAGATAAAGGGAGGTCCAACTTCATGGGGAGCTCACACCTCAGCAGAAGTAAGAGGGGGAGTCTGAGAGTAGCACCTGATTTCGTTATTCAGGGTCAGCATCTGTCTGAAACCCAGGCTGTGGAGGAATGCTGGAAGGAGCCTGCTCTTGTTACCTGAAATCATGTATGCTGGGGTGTCGGCATGGCAGCTAGGGATGAAATCTGGGAGAACTGAACTCCTTTTCTTTTCAGGCCACAGGTTGTGTCTCTGGGTGATTCCCAGTGTCTTTGTGCCCAAGAGTCCTTGTGGGCAGAGCTCACAGGGTGCGGGAAGAGAAAGGGAGAGATTCCCAGACGGCAGGACAACCACACCATCTAGCTCTGAGCAGCCCCAGTAAAGCCATCCAGTTTAACCCAGAATACGGAACAAGTCAAACCTTGGGGCCTGTGATGCCACTTCCAAGAAAATATTCCCATCAGGTTGGCTGGGAGAAGTGTCTCTGTCAGCATTGCCGGCTGCAGCACCGTCCCACCATACCTTCCCTGTAGCCCACCCCAGGGGACACCAGCAGCCCTACAAAAGCCTGCACCCCACAACCCACCTCTGGCAGGTAGGACAGGGTGTCTGAAGCCAGGCTAAACAGAAGGCAGGTCTCCTCTGGACATTGTGGCTGAGACCATCATTTTCAGAGCGCTCATCCAGCACAACCTGGCAATGTGGGGAGCTATTCGTACAGGCAACTGAGTCGGAGACAATGGAGACTGGAGAGCTGGATCCACTTACGGATGGAAAGGGACATGCTCTCTCTGATTTTTAAAGCCAGTATTTCTAAACTGTTCCACTCAGTCATTGGGGTGGGAGCTCGGGGGATCTCAAATTCTCCTGTTTAGTCAAACTGGTTTTGATGAGAAGAGTATATGCTCCATAATATCAATAATCCACTGATGTTCAGCTCATTAAGTATGCTTGCTCAGTTACCCCATCTCCATGAACTATCAGCATCCCCCAGGGCTGGTGATGGTGTCTAACAGCTGTACCTTCCTCTGGTGGGCAGAGATGGGTCAGTGGGAAGAAAAAAGGAATGCTTAATTCATAAACCAAAACATAAACTGCTTGGCTTTAGAGGACAGATGTGACACACGAAATAGTTCATGTTTCCTGAATTTCTTTACTAACACTAGATTTTTAAAGAGGTATTAGTAGAAGCTCATCAGCTATTTAAATATATAATGTATTTATAAGAAATCCAGTGTGGAATACAACTTACACAATTACAAGACAACATAGAAACTTACTTTAGAAATATGAAGTGTCACACTATGTCCACAAATCAATAAATAAAGTCACAAGAATCTCAGGCCTAATGAATCAATCATAAACTCCAAATGAATTCAAAATACTGATTATTTTTCTCTCAGTTAGTAAGGAACGTGTTTTCCTCAGACACAGCAGTTCACTCATCAGTCTCTGCAATTTTTGGTTGCTATCCTTCAGTTCACTACGGTTACTGTCTGAAGAATTAGAAAAGTGTTATCAGTTAGTGCTTTTGAGGAATTTTCTAAATGCCTGCACAGTCCTGCTCCTGACGGCATAGGTTTAAAGCACTGTTCTTCTTTCTTCTTCTTTTTTTAAAGCATTCCTTCTGTGCTGTGTTTTCAAGCAGAAGTGCTTTTCCTTCGGAGAAATGGAGCTTCATTATTGGTTTCATCCAGTCCATGAGAACTAGTAGAAAGACTTCTTCTTAGAAACACATTCATGGGCTTTGGATCAGAGTCTAGCTAGATTTTAGTTTGGGAAACTGAATGATATCAGTTCTTCAGAACAAAATTGTAAGTTAACTTAGGATCCAAAATAAATCACACAACAGAACAAGAATTTATTGATCATAAATGCTGCCAGAGCTGTGGTCCTAATCCAGCACCACACTACAGGACATCTGTGATTACCTGATGACTGTATCCAGATTTAAGCATTTTACTCATGACTTGTACCAAGAATAGATATTCCAGTCAACTACCAGAGCGTAAACTAAAAGCTGAGTCAAGGCTCTTTGATATCCGAGCCCTGCTTTAAAGCAGCAAATGGCTACTGCAGCCGGTGTTCAAGTATTTTTGGCAATCCCAAACCAAAGCCACTGCCTCTGAGTCAGCGAAACATACTCAGGTAGATGCCAACACAAGCCACCAACTGAAGGAATTCAGATTTCTAAACCTGTTAATTTTTGCTCACGATGGCTACTTTTTGTGGATTTAATCCTGCTTTCCTTGCTCAGGCGAGACTGTACCTGATGGGTTTCTAACGCTTTCTGACCTGGTGTTAAAGTAACGCGGTGACACTGTGCCACAACCCTTCTGGTATGCCGTGGTCCTCACCGGATCCACAGACCCCCTGAAAAGACCATGTCGTACAATCATTTCTTTGGGCGTCCCCATGCTCAACAGACCGCGACACCTCTAATTGCAACGGGAAAATCCCATGCATCCCCTCTCTGCGACGGGAAGGGCTCTCTGGTTCCTCCGCCACTTTGTCCATCCCCAGAAGGAACTGGTCCACATTGCACTGGCTCTGCTTCATCACGTCACACCGACGTCACTAGCCAGAGCTGGATCATAGACACTTACCACTGTCTTCAGCAGCCTAAAAAGGGGTGGGTTTGCAGGAAATCAAAGCGCGCCTTTCACGAAAACAGGAGCCTGGAAACAATCCATTACTCCTGGCCACGTCCAGAACCAGAGAAACAAAAGACGGCGGGCCCGTGTACCCCTAACCCCACGAATATTTACACACGCTCCGCAGTGCGTGTGCTGCGCGCAACCCCGTCGAGCCCAGCCGGACGCCTCACGGCCATCCGCGCAGCACCGGGGCGAACTTTGCGTGGTCGGTGCCCTGTTCCACGGACACGCGCCCGCAGCCCCACCGTCGGACACGCGCCCGCAGCCCCGGCGTCTCTCGCTCACGCTGGCCCGGTGCGATGCCCGCGAAGGCGGCTTTAGCCAAAGACCCGTGGGTGCCCGCCACGTGGGACCGCTCTCCCTGTCGGCGACGTCGCGTCCCACCCAAGCTCCCCGGTGACGGGCGGGAGCCCTGTCTGCCCCGCCGAGGGCTGCTCCCCACCGGCAGGCGCTGCTGCCCGCGGCCCCGCACCCCCGCAGCCCCCGGGGCGCGGCGCCC
>Ga0065711_1000794_pt1 | contig 55113 bp, 33 predicted proteins | sample Hoacrofraction12_FD_59098 | JGI IMG/M metagenome (GOLD analysis project Ga0065711, IMG submission 59098) | Hoatzin crop microbial communities from Cojedes, Venezuela - Epithelial fraction 12 v2 (version 2) | ecosystem: Host-associated > Birds > Digestive system > Esophagus > Crop | place... | reverse complement strand
GGGACCCGTCACCCGCCGAGGCTCCCGGCAGCCGCGCTAGGCAAGGCGGCCTCCGGTCAGCCGCCGCACCGCGCACCCCTCGAGGGCCCGTACCTGCATGGCGGGCTGCGTGTGGGCGGCGAGGAAGGGCTGTCCCGGAGCCTGCAGGTACTGCTGCCGCGGCGGGATGAAGGGCCGCGGGCTGGCCGAGCCCGGCTGGTTGAAGTGGAGGATGCCCACGGGACCCTGAGGCTGGATGTTGGGCCGCACCGGGCGCTCCCGCGGGAACACGGGCTGCTGCGCGGGCTGGGCGAAGGCCGGGCCGGGCTGGCTGAAGGGCATCGGGCTCTGGGCCGGGACGGGATGCGCGCTGTTCAGCAGCGGGGGGGGCGGCGGCGGCGGGGGGCTCCGCTGCTCGAACAGGTGATGGCTGGGAAACCGCGGATCTGTGGGAACCCGGGAAGCAATGAAACGAGGACTCCCTCGGGACACACGCACACGCTTTCAAAACACAAAGCTCTGCTTCGATTTGGAAAAGTAAGCTGCAATCTGGGGAAAGCAAAACTGTACGAGCTGGTTCAGCTGGAAGAGCTACCCTCCAGGTTACATTTCTCTTGCTTCTGCCTCCTGTGTATAAAAGGAACCAATGCTCGAAAAACCAGCACAGCCGGTAATTCGCTGGAATCAGGAACGCCTTTTAGAAATTCTACTCTAATGAAGCCAGTGAAGGATTCCAGGGATTACTTTAAAACATACAAGAATTCACAAAATTTTGACACCATTTGCTGACCAGACATTTAGAAAAAATTTTTATATATATTTTTGGTGTGTAAAATATCTATGAAATAGATGTGTAAAATATCTATGAAATCATTATGATATCATTATGTGTACACACATTACATCTATATGCCTACTTATAGACACACACTACCTTGTTTGCTATGCTGTATCATTTCAGCTAACCTTAACAATTTTCTTGCAGTACAGAAGTAGTCCGGACAGTTTAAAGAGTTGCCGGTGGAAACCAAGGCGTATGGACAGTGCTAGCTATCTAAAACATACCAAATCACAACTTTATTGCAGCAATCACTTAGACACTGATTTCATTTTGTACATGTATAAATACACAGATTGATGGTAGTTACAGATGACACAAGATTACATCAAGGAGGGAAAAAGATACTGGACCACTGGAATTTTTGGCAGCTACTAGTCCAGTCGCATCAAACAGGATGTTCTGGTCTTCAGGCCCTTCCAAACATTTCATTTTGTGCAGTGTAAGTGNGTATCATACAACAAGTGGGCTTTGTATGTTAATGGAAAGGAAAATGCTCACCTGGTATGAAGAAAGGATCTCTGTCCTGAGGTGGCGGAGGAGGGAGTGGTGGGGGCGGTGGTGGTGGTCCTCTCCACTGATCCTGGATTGGCAGCCTTGGTGCTTGGGAGAAGTTGGTAGGAACTGGTCCAGGCGTATGCTGCTGGAAGTCTGGAGGGCCCTATCCAATAAGGCAGAACTAAGATTAAGACTACTATCCAGGAATTCATCTATTGCCTGCTATAACTTTTTTCTCTTAAAAATACAATTGCTTTACAACTTATCTTCTATCATCTGTACAAATTGGCAGCTCTTACCGAGTTATTCTTTCACTAACAGAAGAGATATTAAACCCTGGTACAGTATCTTGAAATGAACTCACAATGTTTTAATCATCACTAGCACCACAGGAATGCCATTTCTGCTCAAGCTTATTGAAATCCATGCAATTATTGACCTTCTTTTGCACTAATCAAAAAAAATCTGAACGTCTACTTTGTCAGACATTCCTCACATTTATCTTCTTAAAACATGCTGTTCTTTGCCATTAATTTAGTACAATGTAAGCTACAAAAGTGAAGCAGCTTTACTTAAAAAAAGGAGGTGGAGACAATTTATGGCATCCAGAAAATTAAAGAAATCATCTTTCAAAGGAACTAACAGGAGTAACATGTCTATCTATTCACAACTTAGCATCTGAAGCATTATAAGAGAGAGTGCAATATTATCTTTCCTCCAGTAATTTTTTTTTAAATGTAAAGTGAGCCTTCACATATTGCAGAAAGCAAGATGTTAATTCAAAAGCAGAACTTTGCAAAGCCACACTTCATTGACTAATTCACACTACTGTATTTTTTTTTAATATCAAAAGTTGACAAAATATGTTGGCAACCTCTTGTAACTGGAAGAAGCCATGCCTCACATAAATCATATTAACAAACATTTCCTTATTACGTGTCAGCAAATCAAATAAGTAATTAAAATAATCTAACAACATCCCTGTTTTCCTCTTTATACAGATTCTGACATCAGTTGTGGCATCTGTTCCCTCTACATTTGATGCTCGCCTTAAAGCTTAAAACTTGCCATTGCTGAAGACAAGCCTCCCAAAACAGATTTCAGACCACACACTCTCTGCTAGACTGAAATACAGTCACCAGCAAAAGACCAAACAACTGAGCTGCAGTGTCTTACCATTTATCTGGTGAGTGCCGCTCAATAACAGCATGCGCAGTCTCACTCTATCCTATTTGTACTGCCAAAACACTAGCATTTTAGGAAAAGATTTTCTCACACAGCAAAAACGGGTATCTGCCCTGGAAACTGAAGTCTACTCACTACCGAAGTAGCACAAGACAAAGCTGCTTCACACCCTTCTACCAGCACAATACATCTGGGACTGGCAAGGACCAAACAAGAAGATGAGAGGGACACTGAGGATCGCAGCCACTGTTAAATCTGTGGCCTTCTTGGAAACACCTTAACAGGGATATGCAAGATACTAAGACCTCTCAATTGGAAGCAAGACTGTCACTACTTATTTTACGCCATTATACAGCCATCAACTGTAAATACTTTATCATTCCTAGAGATTAAAGGGTCTATATGCCCTTGCCAGTACTCCTAGTGAGCCAGTCTCCTGTGGGTATTTCATTTAGTGGAAATACATTATATTACACTCAAGCATGGCAGTCCTCATAACATACACACTGTTTGTAGGAGGAGCTGCTACACTTCCACAAGTGAACAGTTATCAATGCAAAATATTCTTGCCACCTCAGAAGAGACTAACGCCTCAATTTCACAGGCCGCCTGCAAAAAGCAGCAGCTGGAGGAAGAGAGAGTTATTTGGGAGGGAGAAGGCGACATTTATTTGGCCCATCAAAATCCATTCCGGTTTAGCTGAAGCGGGCTGTGCAACGGCACTGCCTTTCCCTCCTGTTGAGCAGGACAGCGCTGGCTGCCTGCCAAACGAGCAACTGCACACAAACCTTGAGCATCCTGACCCTTCACTCCCAAAACACACCTCTACCGTTCACCGCACACAGGAGCTGCCAGACGTACTTTCAAACTAAGGTTAAATGCATTCCCTCATCTTGGAAGCCTTGGTGATAAAAACATACTCCTCAAAGCGTTGCTCTTAGAGCCATCGGTCACCCTGGGGAACACACCACGCTTCTGGAAGCCGCACAGCCTCGAGGGAGGCACCCAGCAAACCAACTTATATTTAGTTATTCAGTTATCACTGGGTAACGCATCAGGTTGAGGGGTTGGAGCAATCCCAAGCACAAATACAGGCTGGGCAGCACAACCGAGAGCAGCTCTGAGAAGAACTTCAGGGTGCTGGTTGACGAGAAGCTCCGCATGATCTGGCAATGTACACTCACAGCCCAGAAGGCCAACCGTGCCCTAAACTGCATCCCCAGCAGCGTGGGCAGCAGGGCGAGGGAGGGGATTCTGCCACTCTGCTCTGGTGAGACCCCCCCCAGGAGTCCTGTGTCCAGCTCTGGAGCCCTCAGCACAGGACAGACATGGACCTGTTGGAGCGGGGCCAGAGGAGGGCACAGAAATCATCAGAGTGCTGGAGCACCTCTCCTGTGAGGAAAGGCTGGGAGAGTTGGGGCTGTTCAGCCTGCAGAAGAGAAGGCTCCAGGGAGACCTTACAGCAGCCTTCCACTACCTGAAGGTGCTTACAAGAAAGCTGGAGAGGGACTTTTGACAAGGGCGAGTAGCAATAGGACACAGGGTAATGGCTTTAAACTGGAATAGGAGAGATTTAGATTAGATATTAGGAAGAAATTCTTTACTGTGAGGGTGGTGAGGCACTGGCACAGGTTGCCCAGAGAAGCTGTGGCTGCCCCCTCCCTAGAAGTGTTCAAGGCCAGGTTGGATGAGGCTCTGAGCAACCTGGTCTAGTGCAAGGTGTCCCTGCCCATGGCAGAGGGGTTGGGACTAGAGGATCCATAGAGTCCCTTCCAACCCAAACTATTCTATGAAGGTCACTGCAACAGAGGCAGGGGAGAAAACAGCTCACCAGGGCAGTTTCACATAAGATGGTTTTTATCTTGCAACTTATTTACAGCATGTAGTCACATGAGCACATCACACTTGCAGAGAGAAAGCCATCTCAGACAACCTGCTTTTTCCTATTTTTGGAGAGCTTGACTTGGAAGCTCTGAAATTCTCCCAGAATTTTTCTCCAGTCACAATATATGCCTACACGCAAGTTATTTCTGAAAAAGCCAGCAAAGAACAAATTATGCGGAAACTAACTGAAACCTGGGCTAATAAAGCATAAGTATCACATATTTGCTACCCGAGCTGAAGAACTGGCAGCAGTAATGATACGGCTCGGCTTGTTTCCAAGCACCAAAGGGCACTGCAGTGACCACAGTCTCCTCTACTTGCTTCTTCCAAACTCAATGTATCCTGCCCTGGTCGAGCTAACAGATCCTTATCAGTCTTTCCCCCCAATCCTAAACTTCAGTTTTAGTGCTAGGCTACAAAATCCAGGCGTAGGCTACAAACTAAGCAGGTTTCTCCGCTCCTATCCCCCAAATGTGTAACGCAGTCTCAAGCATTGTCCCCAGTATTAATTCTTTGTCCAATTAGTCTTGCTGTTCTCCTGGCTCTGCCTGCTCTTCAGATACATCCTCTCACCTCCAACAGGTCTTTCATTCTGCCCAGTGGCTCCTAATCCCAGCCTGGATCCAGCTTCCCAGCTCCCTGACTCCAAACTCGAGATCTTGTCTTGAGGCAGCTGGTCAGAAGCTGCCATTTACCACCCCCCCGCGCCAGGCCCTGCCTTTCTTGCTCTTACACTTAGTCCAGGCAATCTCCCCTCTTTTTTCTGCCAGGGAAAGAGAAGCAAATGAGAGCACAAGTTGAAAAAGATCCTCTACTTATATTTCAAATAAACACTTCTTCATACCAGCTCTCCCTCTGCTGCCAACCCATAGCCTTCTTATTATTCCCAGATCTACCTCATCCCAAAGCAGTCCTGAACTGCAAATGCATGAAAAGTCCAGCTGAATTTCACATAGCTCTTATGCACTGGAACATCCTCAGTGCAGTCAAACTCAATTTTCTTCCTTGAGAAACTGAGCAATAGTAAAACACTTCTAAATTACCTGGGCATAACAGTATTTGGAAAATTTCAACCAAAACGATTCAAAACCAGGCAGGCAACCAGCACAACATCTTGGTTCAAACCACAGTAGCCTGGTAGTACTACACGCACTGAGAGCAGCTTTCTCTTTCTCTTCATAAGGAAACTTTAAACCCCTATGAAATAAGTTTTAGTTAAGTTTTAGAACTGAGTAATATAAGGTTATTTTAGATCTAAGAAAGGTCACAAAAGATTGTAGTTTATTTAAAAAAAAATTACAGAAACCAATAACCAGTAAGATATTTTACTGTTAAAAATACAAGCAATACTGATTTCAACCTCCCTTCAGTACCGAAGGTATCCATCTGGCTTAATTTAAGAAGCAAATATTTATTGTCCTCGAAATACTTCCACTGATTTTAAGACAAACTAACAGCTATCCCACTGTTACCCAAAAGCTCGTACCCAAAAATTCCAACAAATACCAGCCAAGATACATTGAGAAACTTTTTTTCTTCCTCTAGTTTTTAGCAGTGTATTTCATACGAGTATATCCCACCACACAAGTTTGGGTCAAAATAACTCCAAAACACTCCAAGAAAATTAGAGCGAGAAGGAAGTATTTGAAGTTTGGAACTCTTCCTACTGGCCTCTCTTTTTTCCATCCCTCACTTAAGAATTCTCTTTTTTTCACTTACATTTTAAGTGAGATTGCAGTCAAACTTTAAGGCTGAATAGTTTTTAGATATAACAAATATTTTCCAATCCTAAAGCCAACCCTCCTCCATTCTACATTTAAAGTAACGTGAAGATCCTGTTCATACTGTGCAACAAACACGAGTTGTTCCTCACCGCCAGGATCCATCGGTGCTGAACAATGACCCTTCCCTGCCAGAGCACTCACTCCATGCGCACTGGTACAGAGGGCTGGACTTTTTGAAACCTAAAGTTTCAAAAATTGCAAAACTATAGAAGTACAGCTGATATAAATCACACCACAGTAAAGCTGTGTGCTACACAGATAATTGAGTATCACTAAGAAACACGACTTATTTGAGCACTGAACAGATTTTAGCTTTATGTATACAACATTTTGAAGAAGTACTAAAATATGACTGATCACATTTCTTGCCTGATAACCAAAGGACAATCATGCAAAATTAATTGCAAAGACCTTTGTTATTTGCAAAAAAAAACGAACTACCAATGTTTGCTTCTAAAAAAAAAAAAAAAAAAGAAATTAGTTTGATTCTCTTCCTTCTAACATCTGTGAAAAAGACTGACCTTCACTTTTTCCCCTAACTAGCTTTGCTTTTACTATCCCTAAACAGTGAAATAAAATTCTGCCCCAAAATTACAGTAACATAGGTAGGGAGAAGCTTGTATTTTCAGATTTTACATTGCTGTGGTTTTTCTTCTGAAAAAGCTTTCAGTACAATTCCAACAGGAATTTGATTGTGTGATGGATTCATTTCATATACTACATGTGAAACAAATTCTGCGGTTCAGCCAGAGCTATTACTTCCAGACACAAATGAACTTTTTTTTTTTTAATAAGAAAGTATGTAAACTATGGAGGATATTTTTCAAAGTTATGAGGTGCCTGCTTATTATTCTGAAATGTCATTACATTTTTATCATTTTTTTAATTTAATAGGCATACACTAATAATATAACTTCAACTTTTACTTATGTCAAATTCTAATTGTCCTAAAAATACTACAAATTAATACAACAGTTCTCCATTACTTAGAGTTTTTAAGTATGTTGCTTTGGGTTGGTTTTTTAATTTTTTTTTTTTGCTTAACAGTAGTTAAACTACAATACTAGGAGTGAATTATTTTACCATTAGAGTTAAACTCTACATTCAGCAAGTATTTGCTACTAATAACCCCCCAGTGCCCTCCGGTATTTTGTAGAAAAGACCACGCAGAACTGTTTAAGTTCTAAAATTAATGAAGAGCAGGTGCAAAAGCCAGTTCTCATAATGGTCTATTTTGGATAAAATAAGCATATTGTAACATAGATGCCTAATAAATCTTTACATGCACAGTAGATACTCCCATTTTTCATGGCTTTGCTATCTGGACAGTTTCAAATTACAACCAACTATTCAGTACACACATCAACTGAGACTCCCTACAAAAAAATAATTTTAACTACTACCTCACCACTATTAAATCTTTTAGGAAGCTTCCCCACTTTATAAATCTCATAGTCTTCAAAATACCTATTCTCAAGTTAACAGGTTTCAACCTAACAAAAGAAAGAATTGCAAATTTGTACGATCAGCCAAGGCTGCAAGGTTCTACATTTCAGCCCAACACTGGGGCCAACTCTGACACTAGGGGAAAAGCATAAAATATTTATGTGCTTTTCCAGTGAGACCTCACAAGGCTGGTTCACATGCATAAAGAAAAGGTTACAAAGACTGAGCTACCGAATGCCCATATGAGAAAGACCCAGCAGAGCACATCCAGTAACTTTTTGGAAGAGTCATCTCCCCTTCTCATCGTTAGTGGATTATATAGTATCATTGTTATTGATTTAGTATCATTATCAGATTGATTACTTAGTACAAGTGCACTGAATTGCAAGGAAAGACTCCTAAAATGGAGTTTTCAGCTATATTTAAAGATAGTTGCACAAAGAGCACGGAATTAGGAAACAGCACAAGACCTGAAGTAGACGTACCCATCAAGCCACAGTCTGGCCTCAGAGCCCTTAACCAACAGACACGTACCCCTTCACAAAACTGCAACCACTTCAGCTCCTTCCAAACCACCACCTGCAGCCCTGGCGTTAACAAGTGTTTCAAAGACCTGAGAGAGAAACTGTCATTTTGGAAAGCTGGAGGGCTCTTGAACAGTCTCTCAGCAAGGCTTTGTGGGCTGAGGGGGACAGCTCTGGCCATTCTTTCACACCTTCTGTGAAAACCAAAACATATCAATGCCTGAACACTGAAAGAAAGGTACTGAACATGAAGATTTTTCTTAAACTACCAAAGCAAGCAATGTTTGGTCTGCAGTTTTTCCTGTTTTTAAGGAATGTGATGAACTCTCATTTAATTCATCCTCTTATAATTTTACTTTGAAAATTCTTATATACCATCTTCTTTTTTTTTTTTAACACAACAACTGAGGTCTAGAAAGAAAATCCACTGGAAATAGGGTTCCATGGGCTTTCTGGAAATCCACACAATCACAGACATTTTAGAAATACTTAAAAGGAGAATATAACCACACACTGAAAAGCCACTGACAGGTATTTTATTGTCTTCAATCTTTAATTTTGTGAAGTTCACTCTGCCAAAAAAAAAAAAACCCAACCCATTCTTCCTCCCCACGCAGTGTAATTCACAGCACCTCAGACTGACATTTTTATACAATTCTGCATGCCTGCAGGTTGCACAATTTCCCCTTTTACTAACTTCCACTATTCAATATAGCTAAGGCATAACTTGCACCTTATCAATCACTTTCAGGAAAAAAAAAATGCAATGCAAACTTATGTCTACAATTCATCAGAGTTGTGAATAGCTCATTGAACATGACTTTCAGACACTGAGGCAATCCCACCTTCTGAAAGAACACGAGATAAGGTTACTTTAATCCTTTCAAAGAACTGCACTATTTTGCCTTCCTTTTATCCCTTAAAATATCCTTCCTAGTTAAGAAATTAACATTCTCTCTCATACAATTCTTACACAAATTGTACTTATACTTTTCTGCATCTCTTGTTAATTACATGATGTTATCTCCAATAATCTATTCATGAAGCACAGATAACTTTGGTTACCAATAAAAGGGAAAACTTAGCATAAATTGCTTAGCACAAAGTTAATCTTATAAAGCAAGGAATAAAGAGGATCTAACAGCCATTATATGACTTATCAGCTTCTCTAAAAGGGTCACTCTATTTTTTTTCATGAGACTAATTAAATACCTTAACAATGTCATTGAAACTTCATGAATCTTTCAATAAATTATACCCTGCCTTTACAACATGTTTTCATTTATTAATCTCACTTAAAATGCAAAGAGCTAGGAGAACCCCATTGACAGTTAAGCAGGGCCACTCAGTTAATTCTTCTTATATGGTTTAAATGCAAAAAATAATGACCACTATAACCTATGACAATTAAAACTATAGCCATCTGTCACAAGATGTTAATCCTCTTATTTCAGCAGCTACTAGACATTTTGAAAAGCTTTCCTAAAATGCCTGCCTTCCAGTGGAAGGAACTCACTTTCCATCCTCTTGTGTAAGAAACCCTGCTTCATATATCCTGGATATGGTTCAAAAATTTTAAAGTAGAAATGTATACATCCCATAAACAATGGCTCTTCACATTCAGGTTTCACAGTATTCCCACTTACTGTGCACAGCATACAGAAAGGGAATGACTCACTAAATTCTATTATTTTATAATAAAATGTATTTTGATTTTTCCTTAAATATAGTTTAAATGGCTCATTAGTGTCTCTGTGATATCTATGACAATCATGTAATTCCATCAAGGAGAACTAAAACCTACTAAGCACCATGATTTTCCTAATGGATTTAGTATTATAAGACGACCTTACATAAAAATTCATGTCTTTAATTTTTGTCCTTCTTGACTGTAATGTATTTAAGTTCAGAGTGATCATAAAATTCAAGACAATGAACGTATGCTACCCATTCTTGAGTCTTTTCAAAGCTTCTGGAGTATATTTTCTGAAGGAAAAATGCAAGGAGATAGCAACTGCTGGTTCAAGGCTGTGGACTGCACAGATCCTAATATTAGAGGCAGGTTGAGTCTGAGCAAGAATGGGTTGGTATTTTCCTCAACTGAGCCAGAAGTAGTTTTTAATATTAAAATGTTCCACGTAACTTGGACATGTTTCTCTTTGATACTACACAACAGCAAGAGATGAAGTAGTGTGTTGGGACATTTAGGTACAAGTCCAAGTCATCTGTAAGAGAAATCACCAATGCTTGATTTCACTGTTTAAGGTCCCAAAATGGAATTCAGCCATCATGGAAAATCAGTACAAGCAAGGAGAGAAAGGCATGGAATCCCTTGTTATTTAAGACAACCCACAATCAAGCAGCTAAAATAAGGACGCAGGCAACACAGAAAAAGGAGGATACTCCCAGCACAATAAGACAATCCCAAACAGTTCAGAAGACTAAAGCTAAAAATGAGATGTATTGCGTGTTAAAAATATCCTTTTCCAGAAAGTTTCAGGGCATCCTCCTAACACATCAAGCAGGGACACATTCATGCTGCAAAGGGAGACAAAAATACTCACAACTTCAGTGTGTTTCTGTAAGAGACACAACAAAGCAGAGCGGCCCACAGGCAACCAACCAGTTCTACACAGAAGGATTGCTTCACGTATAGGTTTCTTGGACCTCCATCTGCTCTACCATCACGGTATGTACGTTAGAAAAGGAAAATCAGCAGGACAAGTGGTCCCATTCGAGAACAATTCTCCAAAAACCCTCCTTAATGAAATGCAGGCATAGGAAAGATCTTGTTAATTAAATCCCAACCCTAGCTTTCAATTCGTAACAGTGGTGATGTGCAGAAAAGCAATGCTCTCATCTGTTCTGTATGGCTGAAGGATCAGTGTCTCCAGCAAGGAGAGACAGGCCATAACAAGAAATAGTGTGACAGACAAGCTGTAGCAGCCTGCACTGCCTGAAGGAAGCGTAAACCCAGATCTCTCAGATTAGAGCACAAACCTAAGTAATGTCTTACACAGGTGTTTTACACTAATTCATCTGGAAGATTCCACTTCACTTTAGTTTGCAGTCCTCTTCAGGGGGGTGGTGTAGAAAAGCGTATGATCATTTTTGTTTGGTGCCCTCTAACTTTTAAAAAATAAGCACCAAACAGAAATACCACAGAACAGAAATTGGAGAAAGTGTATAACAGATATCAGTATCATTCAGAATGATGGACTGTCCCTTGAAAGAAGATAATTCCATAACCATTCTAAAGACAAGAAAATTCTTCTGCACATTTTTGTGCTGAAACCTAACAGTTTCAGGTATGTGTAAGAAACAGGGACCCAGAAGTACGGCAGATTCTGGACCTCTTCTGATTTCAGAACTGTTGAGATAAAACACCTATGAAAATTTATACCTTAACCTTAGACTTACCAGAGACTACTGCATGGAAATATTACAGTGTTTATTGACCTAGTGAATCTTGGTGGCCTGCAAGTCACCAACTAATAGAAACAGCTCTGAGGTCAGAACTAAACTGGATCAGGAATATCCAACTCAGGATTTCTACATAACACTCCAAGCTTGAAAGTGCAGTTACAGTTAATTTAAAAACACTCTGAGAACCTCAAAGATGAATATATGTCACTTGCAGATGATGCTTCTTCCTTCAACAAAAAATGCTCAGATTGCTACAAAAAGTAGTTAAATTTTCTGATTCCTGATTTTTAATTCTGTAAGTAAATCCCATTTTTGAGATGTTTTACACATCTCTGACCTTGCAAACACGCTGATGTGAGAACTTTACGTACCCAGAGCTCCCAACGTGCCTGCAGGTACTACTCACGTGTTGTGTATGAAGGTCTGAACATTTTTTCCTTTTTGGGTATCCTACAGTCAAGTCACAATGTTCCTCTAAATTACCTCATTTTATTGTGAACAGTAGTATGACGTACTGTTTTACAATGAATGAAGCATTTTTTTCCTTTCGCAAACAATTAACAAGAACTCAAGGTACAGAAGGTAAAAAATATCCTTTCATAGATTTTTTTTTTGTATCATGATGACACAAATATACTAAATTATCTTTTCAAAGTACACTTTCTAAGCTCAGTGAAAATGGCTTAAGAGAACTATACTATCATCTAAGACTCTATAATAGTATAATAAATATATTTTAGTTCTCCATTCAGTGTTTCGGCACTAGATTACTCTTACTGCATTGTAGTAGGAGGTCAATTGTATATTTTAATTGGTCTTGACTTCTGCCAAGCATGTCTCTAACAGTGCCTAATTAATGGCTACACAGCTGTATGTGTAATACTTTTTCCTCTTTGCCTCAGTAAAAATTTGTACTTTGCTTACAAGGCTTAAAAATGCCAAATGTCATTCATACAAACATAACAACAACAATGTACATACATATACATACATGTATATACAGAAACATACCTATGTAAAAACATTTTTACTGTGAGGGTGACTGAGCACTGGCACATGTTGCCGAGGCAGGCTGTGGAACCTCAATCCTTGGAGGTACCCAGAAGCCATCTGGACACGGTCCTGGGCAACCGGGTCTAGGTGGCCCTGCTTGGACGGGGCGCTGGACCAGTCAACCTCCAGAGAACCCTGCCAGCATCAACCATTCTGTGATTCCGGACTCAGCAGGTACAGAAACTGAGACTGAAGAAAATCTAGCATCACTAACACTGGAAAAAAAAATTCTACAACTCTGTTTTCCTTGGCAGTGCTAAATAATAATCATTTAACAAAAAGGTAAATTACAATAACTACAAAATTTAAATGCACAAGTTTTCTGTTTGATTTTTATGTCTACAGAGCATGTGCACACTGGAGCTACCATGACAAGTTAAAGGGTTACTGCATTTAGAAAGCATCTATTTCTTTCTTATTTAATAGCTGTTACCATCATGTTTAGCTGCTGCTGCTCCTCCTGCAGATGGGAATTCATTGATATGATTAAATTTGATGGTATGATAATGTATGGTAATCGTGATTAATCAGAAGCCCACTAGCAAATGGAGGATGTTGGGTATTATGTCACCTGCATTTTAAGCTGCATTCCCTCTATGCCAGCCTGACAATATTTGACAGCTGGAGGGATCTCATGCTGCATCTGCTTGCTACTACTTATAGATCTGATAAGAGAAAGTGCCCATCATTCCTTCACTATCTTAAGTGCTGTAATTATAGGGCTTTGCAGTCAAGCTGTGAAAACACTAAGTGTTAAAAACGAAAGCTTTTTGCTAGCTGCTGAACAAGCTCTGTCTCACATCTGCAAGGGCTATAATCTGAAAGAAATGTAATTCGATGCAGCAGTCTCATTCAAACATGATTTGCATGAAATGCTGTATAAAGCAGTATCCAAGAAATGTCAATCAACACCACCTGATACCATGTATCCTGTTAAACGAAAACAAAATGCTTTCTACACTACCTGCGATCTGCCACTGCTACACAGTAAGAGTGAAAATTTCATTTACTGTTACTCATTATAGTAAAGCCATAGCTAAAGCAGAATAATTGTGAGGAAGCAGGAGAAACATTTTTACAACTGGCTTTTTATCTCCATTAACAGTTTGTCTCCTACATTATATACTGTTGTAAACACGTACTAGTTACTAAACATCCTTACTTGCTAAGTATCAGTTTAAAATGATTGACTGTACTCAGATGCAGGACTGCTTAAATTGTCCTTACTGTGAGTACTGAAAATTATGAGCCACGACCTTAGTAACAGTTGCTAAAACCCTTACTCACTTGTAGCAATTCACACCTGAATTTGAAACAATGGGGAAAAATTTCACTCCCTATTTGCATTTCCCCCAATGAACAGCAAACACTATTGCCAGGAGCTCTGTTCCCCAAAGCACCGCTAATTTCTGCTTCTACCTACTGCATTGTGTTTATACTAAGGCTCACCCACATACCCAGGTACATCGTAATATGCATTAAACTGCTACAAGTTTGCTAAAAAGGTGGTGTAGGCTGCTCCAAGTCAGTCCAAGGGCCACCTTGGGGAAAAAGAAGTAAACTGTATTCTAATGTACCTTTTATAATTATTTTGTATAGCACTAATACATTGTCTGTCTAAAAAATATGTTTCAGGCAAGCGGAAAATGTGGGACAGCAAATTGTTCCAGGCAACAACTGGGAACCTGTTTAAAAACCCTCAGATTAAAGCACAAAGAAGTGTTTAAAAGCAGTCTCTGGATTTCAGACAACACCTGAAAGCTCACAATTCGTCAAACCAGAGCTTTCAGCAAAGGTGAAAAAACTGAATCAAAACTACTAAACTGCCTTTCACAGCATCTATTTAAGACAACACCTGACATCCTGGAGATCAAGCAGAAGCACGTTGAATGGGGATATAAAGAAAGTTTACTAAGGTTTCTGCAGTTTAAGTGGGAAAAAAATTATCAAGTATTCTTTTGGGATAAAGATGATTTTGAAAGCAAATTGTAAGGTAAGTTCCAAACCCAAATCACATCAAACTCCCCTGGGAGCTGAACAGACATGCGGTGTAGAATATTCACAAGGGCCTGAGGACAAGTTGCTCTATTAAAGTCTTATTTTCATATTGAATAAAACATAATTTGTTACACAATTCAACTTCCAGACTTGAATTCAACAGCTACCTGAGAGGTACCCTGTGCATCAAGGTGTCCTATCAAAGGAGAAAAGCTTTGTGCATTAAAAAGCATCAAAGCCTTCCCAGCATAAATCTGTCAGGAGGGCACTAGTGCCAGTTCATCTTGTGCTTCGTGCCACTTCAGACTATTCCTAAGCGCAGCTCCGAAACTCCAGTTGACCAAAGGTAATAAAACCTGTCTGTGGGATGGACACCTGCCCAGCTCACACCACACCCAGGGTGTCAGGTTAAGGACAGCAGCTAAACTGGAATTTATCCCAATTTCATGAAAATTCTCCTGGCAAAAGGCAGACAGCTGTGTTAACAGGCTCTGCTCCCGGCAGCGGTTTCAGAGGAGGATCCAGGACAGAGGGGGAACGACCCCAAACCTCTCTCCTGCCTTCACCAGCGAGGCAGGTTCTCCCCAATGACTTATTCACTCCAAATACCCCATTTCCAGCCCTAAATTTAGATGCTAGGTACCCCTCACTATCTCTGGTTGAAGAGTCTGGACCGTGAAAAACACGTTTCCTCTGCCATGTTCTACCCAGAACAGGCATGACACCCCTAGCTCCACTTTTGTATGTCCTTAAAAAATTGCACACAAGTGTGCTGCATACAAAAATTACTTCAGTGTTTATTAAGTTGAATAATCTTTGAAGCGAAAATTCTTCACAAATTTTTCTTTGGGCAAACATTGAAATATTTCAGACACAGAATGTGCTGGTGGACTCACACAAGAGATTAAAAGATTTGGACCATCAATTAGCTCATGCAAATTCCCACTTTAAAGCAAACAATTTTGGTAGTTTCATGTTAAGTAAGGATCCAGCCTCTACAATATTCAGTTAGCAGCAGCCTACATACAAGGTGTTCAGAAACACCTCTTCCATTTACTATTTAATTTATTCCTCCCTTGTTTTATCCCATCCTTCTTCACCAAATGCAGCAGCTGAACGAGAAATTAGCCCAGATAATAAACAGCATAGGACAGAAATCACAGTGGCTCCTCTTGTGTAACAAGAAAGGCCACAAGCTCCATGCCTGTATTCTTGCACCTGCAAGAACTAGTAATTTGGTCAGAAAACATGAAAAATTCAGAGGACCCATACAACTAGTCTATGAATAAAGCCTTCCATCACCTTCCTTCAGTCCCCAAAGCAGACTGCTGTTGTGAAATACCAACCATGACACTGAGACGGCAACTCAGAGAAAGGCATTTTAACCACTTAAAGCAAAGGCAGATGATAAAACAAGACCTCCAGAAGAACCTGGCCAAAGAGTTAGCTTAATCGGTTCTTTAAACAGTGTAAAGAAAACACACAGTTGGCACTTGTACAGTTTCACATTAATTCAAATATCTGGAAAAATATTAGTATTGACTGTGCTTGAAGACTGAATTACTATTGACGACAGCCACCTGAGGAGTAGTTTGCAATTTAGACAAGCATAGAAGCCTTTGCAAAACTCAAGGCTCTAAGTCCCAGCCAGCACAAGTTCACCACATTTCTCAGCTGCGAACACGCCTCACAGCCACCATTTATTCAGTCCTAATCAGCTGAACATAGCTCTCAAATATCATTCACATTGTCACCTTGACTGCTTACAGAGTAAGAGACAGACAAGTTCCTTGCTTGACTGAAGATTACTGTAAATGTTAAAATAACTTTAAGTAGGGAACACAAACAGATTAATTCAATTATGTCCTTCCTAGTACTCCCCCTCTGAACATTTAAGTGGTTAAGCTTTAAGTAAGAAATAATTGAACAATGAGCCTTACCCTGAAATATTAAAATTTAGATCTAGGGTTAAGTGAATTTCATCAGCCCCATCTCCAAGCAGGTTCAATTCTGATCAACATTACTCTAATTTAATACCACATTATTTCTTATAATTTAGAACTCAAACCAATATGCTAACATACTCATCACAACTTTGTTCAACTCTTCAATTACGTCCTTCTGCAAAAGGTTGTAAGAATTAACCATTACATGGTTACAAGTATCTTCATTAGCCCTAAATTAATAACACCTGGTTTCCAATGGACTTATGGCTTGCAATTGATTAGCTCTGATTGAAGCTTTTCCTGTGTTTGGAGCACACACAGACTCTGTGCTGAGAGGTTTCTCTCCTAGAAAAGACAGGAACTCAGCAGCAATTCTTTCTTCTGTTAGGGCACTAGCCCCTTTTAGGTCTCTCCCTTGCAAGAATTTCATTACCTTTAATGTTTCTACCTCTCCTACATTAATCAAAATAAAATGTCCAGTTCAAAGTTAAAGGGGAAAGCAGACTACAAATATTTAATTCTAAATTGAGAGTTTTTTGGAAACAAAGCAACCAGAAAAATCAGTTTATGATTTTCCTTTGATTAGGCAATCCTAAAAAGAGCAGCAAATTCAACTCACTGGATATCCAAGGATTCTGTCTACAATGAGGAAAAGGATGAATGAACTACAGTCTGGAATACTTTGATCTTTTTCAAACAGCTTGTCAGCAAAGCTGTCTAACCATTGCTATACTGCTATAAGTCAACATTTATACATAAACAAGTGAATTATAATAGCATAAAAGCATTTGACATGCAACAGAGCAAAAACAGTAGTTCTGCAAGATAAAACATTCAAGTCAGAAAGTAAATTTGACTTCAGCTCAAGAGCTAACATACTACATTTAATAAAACAAACATGAGATATGTACACAGTGACACTTCATTCCTAATCCTAGTGTGACTGTTAACCTATGCAAAATTTATAAAGTACTTCATAAGGAAAGTCCATATTATACCCATTTTATAACTCAGTGAGTCATGGAAAGATTAAGTAACTTTCTCAGGGTCATATAGCAGATTACTAGCTGCAGCAGAAGGAAAAAAAAAAATCCACTCACAGCAACCAAATCACTGTATTGGATCCTCTTAGTTAAGATAGTCCCTGCCCCCGTTTATGAAAAAAGAACTACACTGAGTCTTTGCTAGTGCATTGCTTACATAAAAAGGCAGCAAGCATATCAAGTATTTTCCTTCAGGCAAAAGGAGCAAGAGTCCTACCAAAACTGTTAAATCTACTTTACTGCATTTTAAAAACTGTTGCATACAAGATTAGCTAGGTTTGCAACACTTCTCAACTTGCAAAAACCAAAAGTGAACAGAATTAAAATCCAATTTCACAGTCAATTTATAAAAAACTAATTTCCAATTTTTCCCACAATGATGTAAACACACATCAAAGATGTCAATTACAATGCCTTTACAGATATTCCTTGTCCTCCAATTTCTTTTCCATCCCAAATTGTGTTTATTGGCAAAGCAACGTAGTATCAAAGGAAAACAAATGCAAGATCCTTGTTTTAATAAAAAACCCAAGTAGAATTACTTTAAAAATGTTAAGAAGGTCTCCACATAATGCTAAAGGCTGTTGCAGAAAACTACTTCTCTGAAAACCGCAATATTTTTTAGTAGAAAAATCTCTAGTTGAAGTGTTGATGATGAAATTACGTGACATGAATTTACTTAACTAAACTGCGATTGTAATGCTAAATCTTTTTATACTTCACAGAAGAAACATGGCAATTTAAAAACTCGAGTTACTGTACAACATATGGACATCACAATTCCTCAACTAGATGTCCTGTATGAAAAATATTCTCCATCAGAAACAACCAGGTATGCACATGGCAATCAAAAGTCACAGCAGGTTTCTGAAATCTGCTTCTTTCAAATACATCTGATCTCTATGCAAGTTATTTACTGTGTGATACTACACAGACATTCACAAACATCTATTTTCCTCCTTCGATACTGTACACATTAACAGAGGATAATTTTTGTTTTATGTATTTGGAAAACATAATATATGGGTCTTTAAAATATTTACAGCAATATTGAATGAACTATTGTGTCTTTTGCTTCTTTTGATACTTATCAAACCACTTGAACTAAAAATTTAGAAGAGAACTCTGAAATGATAAGAAAAGGTCTAGAAGTGTGCACTCCACTCACAGAACTGAAAAAAATTATCAAGTCAAATTAACCTAATGAAGCAGCTGAAGGCCTTGTTTTAGAAGTTAGAAACATAAGAGAAAGCAAGGTCCTGCAATGCCATTCCCATTTTTTATGTAAAAACATGAGAGCATTTAAATGCCTGAAGTAACAATCAAAATGATTGCTGATTTTTGCAATAAATATATATTACTGCTTTTTAAGCCTAGGGATTATTTCAAATAACATTTTATTATTTCAAATAAAACACGGCTCTTTTTGTATAAATAGAATTCAAGTAATAAAATGAAGCCCATATTCTTTAAGACAAGGTGCATTCATGCCTCTCCCACTGGAGAGACTGGTTCAACAATTTTACAGTTAAACAGAATTAATTCTACCCTCAAAAATCCATTGACCTTAAGCTTTTAACAAACATTTTCAACTGCAGAGTGTATTGTCAATATTTACAAATCCTTAAAATTATATTTCACTAGAACAGCTTTTATTTGCTATATTAATATTTCCTTGCAAATGTATGCTTATCCATATCAGAGAAGAAGAAACAGCTGCTACTCACAGGAAATCTCTGGGGTCCTACAGCAGGTCTGGGCTGGGCTGGAACTGGCAGCAAGGGCACTGAAACAAGAAGCACCTTTTAACACCATTTGTTTTACCTAACAGTTGTTGCTGTTATTTCCAAAAGCAGTTGCAGTAAGAAGCCATGATTAAAATCTGCAACACTTACCCTCACATGTCACAGTTCCTACAATTAACTTCAAGCAACCATTCCCTCCCCTACAACATGCAACAGGGCAATTAGGATTCTCCTAGTTAATTTACATAATTTAATTCCGCATTTTCCAGAATTAAATTGCTCCTTCTTACAGGAAGGAAAACTAGAATACTTATTCAGCCAAAGATGTCTCTTGAACAAAGCTGACAGAGACTCCAACAATAATTTTATGTCTCAAACAGAAGGATACATGATTAATTTGCCTTCTCAGCTTCACGCCCCTCAAGATTTCCTATGTATCTCCCAGTCTCACCACCAACCTCCCACAGCAAGCATGGGCAGGAGAGACTATCTGGTATAAATCACAGCTCACAGGAGGGTAAAATAAGGCAAGACAGCGGCAATTAACAGCAAGCAAAACCTGCTTATCTGGCCTTGCCGCCGTACTGGTACATGGAACTGTGATCACAATTCGTGTCATCAGAACTGCCGATCTCATGAAAGGCTGCTATTTGATAAAGAGACACCAAGCAGAACTAGGAGATCCTTTTCCTGAAAAATAACCTCCAAACTTAGCATTTCAGGGGGATTAACATAGATGACTTATCCATACAACTGCCCTTCAAAAGACTAGTCTCAAAAAATATTTCCCAAAACATTCACTTAATGTTATGGCATAATGCACAAAGCATCTACTGCTGGATCACCCTGGGGACTGAATCTGTATTTGAATCCCCAGTACGAAGTGTAATGACAGATTTCCCATTTTTCAGTGCAGTTTTTCTTCCCTCTCCGAGTTGTCTAGTGCTTAAAAGTACAAATGTTTCAATGTTAAATACAAGGCTTAGAGAAATTCAATAAAGCATTCAAACACCACTGAACCTGTTTGCTCATCTACTAAAAACTTCTAGTAAGTTTATTTTTCTTCAAGTTGTTTTTAGCATTTCAGAGAGTGACAGGAAAATGTTTCGCACACAGGGTTAAACACTGACTTTGTAGACAACTACTGTATTACACTTCAGAGCAGGAAAGATATTAAGAAATGCATCCAACTTCTCCATTAAACTACCTGCATTTCCCAACAGAGTTTGCTAAGATGCCTCAAAAATCTCTTTTTCCTTGGTAACTGAGGCACAAGAACTAATGCCTTAGTGGTTATTTTTAGTTCATGCCCATGTCTGCCTTCTATCCACTTTCGTTAAGCAGTTGTGGTTTACTAGTTCAGGTACTGATGGGGTAAACTAATTGCACCAGCCCTTCCGCGCCAAAGGACTGCGCGCAAACTTTGGATCAGGTTACACAAGCACGTTAGTTGAACAGTCTCATCTCGGCATCTAATGAACATCTGTCAATATCAACCAGCCATGGCCACCTGGAAAAAACTGACAGGGTGCTCTTGACAGACATAGGACTAAAATAGCTCAGGTATTACAAGTCAGAGAGGCACTGAGAAAAATCGCATAAGGTGAGAAATGCAGAGAAATGTCAACTGAACAGGGCACTTGTGTCTATTTCGGTATCCTGCCTCTGGCAGTAGCATAGAGAGAGATATATATTTATATATTTTAAGCAAATGAATTTAATACTCATGAAAGATAGTTCAAACTCTGTGCCCTTTCAATCCTTGGACACTTGCTGAAGCAGCAAAGAAGTCTCAAATAAGCTTTCATTTTCCCGATGTCAAATCTTCCATAGGTTTGAAAAGTATGTTTCAAAAAATAATACACAGCATGTTGTTAGACAATATTGTAAGATTAAATTGCTTTTAGCTATAAATTCCAATACTATACCTGAAAAGATGAAGAAGCAATTCCCATAGTGATTATTTAAGAGAATTAGAATGTAATTTTTCCCAAGACACCAAAACAGTTTTTAAAAAGGTAAATGGCATACTAATCTACCGAGCTGCCATAAACTGCCTATTAGTTCATGTCAATTTTGGCAGCACCACAGTATCCTTGAAATAGTTATCTGTGGTATAAACATTAAGGGAAAAATAAATTAAATACCTTTATCACAGGTTGAAATAGTATTTCGCAGTACGTCTATGTACAGTCCTCCAGTATTTGTAAGTTGACCATATTCAAATTTGGACATGCATTCAGCCAAAAATTACTACTTACAACAGGACACAAAGAAGAGAGATAACTATATGACAAGCAAGGAACTAAAAGACATGGGATTCACACAGCACAAAAGGCACAGCTGAACGTCGACTGACGTATCTGCAGCACGTATGCGCAGAGGCCCCACAACTGTTTGAGGGGTTTTGATAGAGTCCTCCTTAATCACTCATGAAGCTTCAAAGATTAAAAATAGAAAACTGTTTGAAACAAAACTGACTTGAAAGTAACTATTTTTTTGAACCAAGATTCAAGGCTGGGCAGGGAGATGGCAGCCACTGTAAGAGATTTGTCTTTGAGACATCAAAGGAGTAAGACAATGACAGGATTCTTCAAGAGTGCTTCAACTCACTTCCAGGCTGAAGTAGTTGGCTACCAGAGCTCTTACACATGCTGCTTTATTACCACGAAAATTTCATAAAAAATTACAGGAGGTTTGAGTCTGTTTTAGAAAACACCGATACTCGATGCATTTCAAGGCTAACACACCAAAATGATGTTGAGAATGTATATTTCTAAGATTTGCAGTTAGAAAAACTGTCCCTGGTGCTGACAATTAGACGTATGTGAGCTTAATCCTGCCATAAAATTAGAGAGGAAAAAAATGCCAGCCTACACTAAAACATGACAGCACACCATTAAAATTACCAGAATCTAAGTGTGCATATCATGCACTTCCAGACGTGGCATTTTTAGCTTCCAGGCATCACATTTTCGACAACAGAATCCCAATAAACTTTGCACCTACCTGACTATTCTCCAGTGTGTAAAAACCCTCTTCCCAGAAATATATACAGCCAAGAAGGGGCAGGACATCAAGAACACGAAATCAATCTGATCTTTCATACATCCTGCTACCCCAAAATAAATGACTCTGCATGTGAAACACACACGCTGATGTTGTCAACCACCAGTCTCTCCCTACAGGGGCCTCAGGCAGACAGACTAAACTGCAGAGGGCTCCTTGAGAGGAAGTTCGGAACAGCTCTCCCTACACTGGAATTTCTGTCTACCATTTGCCTGCAGTGACTGCTTTAAAAATTCATCTTAATATGCAAACGTCAATGCAAACTGAAGATTTTAGAATCATGCTTATCTTTCCTGAACAAGGCTACTGATTTCCTACACATTTTCCTTAGGTGTGCAAATGTATATTTTCATGTAACATAACTGCACTGCTGCAGACTGAGATGGCCACCACTCTCCGCCACTGCAGAAGACTCAGCTTCCTAAACACGCTCTCTAATCAAGAAGATTAAAATTCTACAGTGATTTAAAAGACTGCTTTTAATAGTATGCTGCACATCTATCAGCAGAAATATTCAGTAGTCTTGCTGAGGATTCCTTCAGTAAAACAGACAGCAAAGGTATTTCATAGAACCAGCTGCCATCGATACACATAGCAAAGATCTTCCTCACTGAAGTACAGGTCTTGCACCATTCAAAAATGGATCACTCATTCTCCAGGCCTGTTCATTCTGAGAGGACGACTAGACTTTCACCAGTTAAGAAATGTATGTGCACACAAACTTAGCAGGTATAAGATCTAAAAAACCGATTAAAAATCCAGTATTGAATATCTAACATGCAGGAGCTACACAACTTTGTTAAAATGAGGATCTGCAAGTAGTGACAGAAAAAAAGATCATGCAAGCCAAGATAAAGCAAGGCTCCTGGAATATCCATGGTGCCACAGATGTAGTGGTAAGGCCGAGACAAGCCTGAAGCCACCTCATAATGTGAAAAAAAAAAAATCTAGACAAAAGAAAGGAGATACACTGGTATACTTTTGACACTGGTATACTTTTGACACGAGGCAAAAGCAAAAATCCTCAGCTGACATTGCTGGCATTAGGAGGAAACTTGTTCACCTAGATGCAGAAGATTTGTTAACTGTTTCAAGGGGAGAGAGGAGAGGGATCTAGAATAGCCTAAAAACAATTTTTACTTTATACAGAACAGTAACTGCTGCTTTGTAAATGTTAGGAAAACACAGAGGAAAACACAGAGAAGGCATATATCCAAGACTAAAGGACCTTTTGGACTGCTTCCAGATAATCTGTCCTGATGCATAATTTGGTGGGAAGCACTGATTCTATTAGACAGGAAAAAGCAAAATAATCTCTACAATGCAGCTAACATGAAGCCATCTGTTTAGAAATCTAATAGATCTCTATCAACAGGCAGTATCCTACACTGCCAATTTCCTACCTTTCATTGGTCAAATACATGAAGCAAACATAGCACTGGCACAGAGTTCTGCTGATTTGAATGGGGGGGGAGATACAGAAAACCCAATGGTAAATATGTATAAATCTATATGTATTTCCTTACTTTTTCTAGTCCCAACAGAATCACAAATCAGAGCTATATAGGTGTCTTTTTTTGTTTTAAATCCTCTTAGGGATTAAACACTTCCCAAATAAGTAGTAATGTTAACAGCGCTGCTGAGAGTTGCATTAAAAAGCGTGGCCCAAAGAATGCTTGTGTTAAGTTATGGAAAAAGCATACTTGCAGGCCATGAATCACAGTCACAAATGTGGCACTGCAAGGAGAACCGAAGGCATGTATCTTGTCAAGTAAGGACAGCAGCTGATACCTTTCACAGAGCAACTACAGTGCAAGGAGTGCCTCAGCGTACTCTCACTGAAACAGGTGGGTGGTCATTTTGTGTATGCTTGGCTGCAGCTTGGAACAATGTGGGAAATCATAAACTGCAGTACTTACCTAGTTTTGAAAAGTGACGTTTGCTAATTTTAAAAAGCATATTCTCTTTTCAGTTTTCATTTTTACTGCTCTTTGCAGGCTTTACAGTATAGTAACAAAGATGATAAACAAGCTGAAAAGGCTTTACTAGTTCAGCTGGCCACAGTCCAACAACATTATGTCTTACTTTAGGCAAAACATTTGTTTTGAGCTTAAGGAAAAAATATCAGCCTGAAGCACATTTCCGTGAAGTGATAAACACACAAACTGTTGCATCTCTGGCAAAGAATAAGATGAGCCACACTCGCATGACTAGGGAGGTATTCAGAAAGCTCACCTTGTACAGGTGTCACTACTGTCCCCTTGAAATGTGGATTTATGTGTATGTTCTTCGGTTGCTGAGGTGTCACTGGAGGTGGAGTCATCATTATTCTAGGCGTTTCTATCTGAGGGGGCATATGTAGCCCTGGAGGAGGAGAAGAATGATGCTGATGCTGTAAAGGAAGCAGAGATTGTAACTGTTGCTGCTGCTGCTGTTGGTGCTGCTGCTGTTGTTGTTGTTGTTGTTGTTGCTGCTGCTGTTGGTGCTGCTGCTGCTGTTGGTGCTGCTGGAACAGACTCCTAACAGGTTGCTGGTGTGTTGGAATTAACCTCTGTGAATGAGTCTAAAGTCAGACAAAAGAATAAAGTCAATAGGCTTTAAAGTTAAAATATCCTGACATAAACCAGCACAAAACCAAGACACCTTCGAAGAACAATCAAGGCCAAACATGAACAGAAAAACTTTTCCCACATCATCAACTGGAACTGTTAAGAATCATCAGCACAGGAACGCAAAGAAACAATCGAAGACACTCATGTGAAGGAGAGGACTGCAAAGAGCAAGGAAGCACACAGGGAACGCAGACTTTCATTCACTTGTTTTTAACAGTGGAACTGTCTAGTTTTACATGTAGGGTTCTGCATCTGTCACTGGAAATTCATCAGCTGCAACAAGGCGTATGTGATGAGCACCAGAAATCTGACTCTTAGTATCAAAACAAATCCACTACCTCTTGTCTCATGCATACAAGAGCCTTGCTGAGAAAACAGACATAAGAGTAGCAACAAAAGTCAAAACACAAATTAAGCTAAATTCTTAAGATATCAGTGCAGCTCATCTATACATACTGCTTGAAGAAAAAAACTACTTTAAAGATACTTTTCCAAGGTACCTTTCATAACATAAGAAAGTCTCTTGCTGCTCAACAGTCTCAAACACAAATGGCCAAAATCAGTTGATAGCAAAAACAAAAAAAAAATTATGTTTCTCTTCAGAGACATTCTTCTGCTTCTGAACTCACTGATAGTAGATATAAGTCCTAGTCTAGGATCTTCCGAATGGGAAGTGCAAGAAGAGTTCCAAATAGGCAACCTTCTAGTAACAAAGATGTGACACATCATTTTTTCCAGCAGCCGTATACATAAAGCAAAGCAGCTACAAAGTGTGCACAGGAAGATCTTGTGATGAGCACAACATGTTTACAACACTTAAGCTTAAAATAACTAGGGAAGACTGCAGCAATACAGAAAAAAAATGATTCCACCTTCACTGTTTTAAAAGCATGAAATATTCTACTGCAGAGTTCTCAACCGCTGAGATATCCACCAACTCCTGTTAGCGATCAGCACCTAGAGTTACTGCTGTTGGGAAAAAAATCCCCTTTAACGCAGATGACCTTGTCCTGCAAAGACACACACAGGCTTTGTTCTACAATCTCAGCTTCCAGTACATTTTATGAGAGCTAAAAATGAGTGTGGGCTACCTCTTCATCACACACTTACTTTTTGTTTGTGGATGGGAAAAGTAACATCTTTAGTTTGTGATACAAAGCACCCGGGGGGGGGAAGTAACAAAGTTAAATTTCATCTGAAATCCCAAGATCCGAATTTATCTAGTGGTGATTACTTTCCTTGGGTTTTACGCACCTCCACAGTAGCATGGCAGGTATACAAATAGATTATATTAGAATTATCAGCAAAAATATTAGTCTTAACAAAGCCAAGAAATATTTTACAGAAAACTAAATTACTATCAGTAATGTGGGAGTGAACATGTTTCCACACTGCACGTAGAGGACTTCTCAGAGGAATTAACTTTTTCCTCCATCCTTATGCAAACCAGTAGGTAAGCCTGATTGCATTGTGTAAGTCGTAATCCACTTTTCATTTGGAGGCCTTGAGATTCCTCAAATTGAGATGGATAACAGGACTAAGCTTATACTTTCACAATCAACATGTTACGCAAAGCCCATCTTGCCTAACAGTACCTTCAAAACGCAAAAAGTGTACACTGGAATATATATTCCATCTTCATAAAGATTCATGACTTAGAATGCATTTCGCCCTAATTTCATGAAAGTATGTTCAAAGAATACTAAGGATTAAAAGGTACCATTGTTGATGGCTGGTTTGGCAGCAGCGCAGGCCTGTGATCCTTCATTCTTCCCCTATCGTTATGGTCTCTCCTTTGTTCTCCCATTCCATGGCACATAATTGAGCCTCCTCTTCGCCCTCCTCTCCTTGAGCCGTATCGTCCCTGTTTAAGCTGCCTTTCCCTCTCTTCAAATTCAAGTAATGCTGCTTTAGCTTCTGCAGAAAGTTCTGTTAAAAAGAGATGGGGGGAAAAAAATATTTTAGCTTCATGCTGAAAAAATGGAAAACATAAGGAAAAAAACATTGCTAGAACTCGAGAAGCATCCCTGTAACTAACATAAAATTTGCAGGCACTTTAATCTCCTTTAGGTGGCATGTTAACATTTCATTAAAGTCATCTATAAAAGGGAAAAGCACATGGATACTTGTATCTGTTGCACAGGCAAAAAGCAGCAGGTAAATGAAACAAACATGAACAAAAAGGTTTGGTTGTTTGTTTTTTTTTAAGTGCTATTGAAATTTGCCTTATGCCGTAAAAGGAGGCTGTGGCTCTTGTCACATCTGTGTTATCTTAAACAGTATCTCAGGTATCTGCAGACATGTCAGGCTGTACAGTGAAATCCCCAGTAAACTTTTCAGTAAAGGGTATGTCGAGTCTATACTTCACAAGTGGTAATTCCACTTAAGAGAGAGCACACTTCAAAATCTGTGCTCAGCTGCAGTCAAATATATGGCCACTGATAACACCCACCCAACTCAATCACAGGTAAACACCAGAGAACAGATGGTACTCAAGAACACTGTCAGATTTGCTTGAAACCTGGGACAGTGCTGATAACTTTAAGAGAAAACCATGCAGTAACAGGTCCAGGTTATTAAATTACTTGGAAATACAGAGCAAGTGTACAACAAACTTCAGGAAACACACTGTGACAGTATGAGCAGTGCCACTCACCAGGTTTCACTGACTTAAAGGGGATCAACCTTAACCCAAACATGCAGCTGATGATTTCACCATGTTCCAGTCAAATCCTTGTTACCTCTCAACTTGTCTTCTGCCTCTAACAGGGAAAAATTAAACTACTCTACAAGAAACACACTCCTGGCAAATAAAAACATATTTTGAATTAATGGAAATGGCAATTAGTGCAAGACTTCCAGTCTTCCATTTAAAAAGTCTGCTCTTAATGTTAAAGGACACTGGATACAGGGGCCCCTTTTCAGGACAAAGCATTTTTACTTACTGATACCACACATAGTGGCTATAATATCTGAAGATCAGAATAAAAATAGTTTGTAGCCAGTAGGTGAGACTACTACAATGTCTCCATATCACTATATATCCTCCATCAAGAATACGTAACTAAGGCAATTGAAAAACTATTAAAATTTCTTGGGAGTCTAATAGCCAAAGCTACTTAAACCACCATCTTAAACATCTTCATGAGGAATCTCAATTAGTCTTTGAAGTTGAGGATTGACAGAAGGGCAGAAAAGGGTGAGCACCACGCATTCCCACTGCAGCAGTTGCTCTTACTTGGCTACAAAAACTACCCGCACAACTGAGCTGCAAAGACTGTAAATTTTTATGTCCCAGATTTCAGAAGTATTCAGCACCTCAAGAAAGCAGAGGCTTTCTAATTTTGGAAAGAAAGTTCAGAACTTGCTGACCATCTAAGAACACAGCAAACAAGACAGACTCCTAAAAGCCCAGGATCTGCCATATAGTTTCCTTTTTCAATTCCGCATGTTGGTGACAAGTTTCTCTACCTCCTTTTCTCCCCCTCTCTGATATTGCAATTATGTGGCATAAAGCCTTAATTTACAATCTCACCAGATACTCTTATGAAATGCTACCTTTGCCCTAACACCTACCTCAAGAGATTGGCAGAGCCCAAGACAATCAGGGCTTTATCAGGAAAATCTTACCACATGCTTAGAAAGGGGCAAGGAATCACACTCCGTGAAGTCTTTATATGGTATTAAACATGCACACTATGGATTTCTGAGGAAAATTAAGACAAATGTACTCCTGTCCACAGCAATCAAATGCATTGGATGTGACTAAAAACACCACCTTATTCATCCTTAGCTGTCAGGGATGAAAAAAGCTGGTTTAATGGGGGAAAACAGGGCTCTGAATTCAAGCCTCCTTCTTGTCCAGACCTGCAGCAAGTTCAGTTTCTTCCCAGGCTTGCAAGTGCAAAAGGGCTAACCTGGGCTTTGAGTTGGTCTGCAGGAAAGAAAAACTACCAGCTCCCATATACTTATGGGAAGAAATGGTGTCATTCCATGGCAAAGCAATAGCTCTCCTCCCTTTAACCAGAGAGGATCCAAATCCTGCAGGGCATCCTGGGCATGCTGCTGGCTGGAAAATTTTCTTTTTTTCCCCAAGAATAGGACAGGCAGGGCAATTTTTCTGCCGTCTTCCACACAACCCTGAACTCAGCAAGGTACTTCGGAAAGCAAAGTTCAGTCATTGCAACAAGTACCGGCCACTGATACTCATTCAAGATGATAAGAAGCTATTTCCTATTAAACAGATTAGAAGCCACAGGTAAGGAAAGCAATTCTTAATGAACCTGGGAATGGAGTTAGGCTTCCTACAAAGCAAGATCACGTCTGAGCCCCTCAGCCTCTTGAGCACATATTGAAGGACACTGATTAGAAAACAGCTTTCGAAGGAAGAATGGGCTGCTCCAAAAAAAATGGCTTCAGGGGGTTACACTGATTAAGCTTGGGGGAGGGATGACCACATCCAGGGCAAAGTCAGTCCTGCTGATCTTTGATGTGCAGGTACTTTTCACTCTCTTTAAAATAAAAACTAATAAATTGTTTTCCTACTCACTTTACACGAAAGTTCTCAAACTTTAAAGGCTGTGTCTTTAAAGGCACAGTCCATATCTTCAGTTTTCCTGCCAGAAAAGTGAAAATGTTTGTAACACTGACCTTGGAAAAAATATCTGAACCAAAATAAAACCCCCCATGAATTCACTGCAGCAAGCATCATTACCTTCATACATCTATGACCACAGAAGTACAATATAACCATTTAATTACTGCATTAAAAAAAGGAATGTAAGATTACATTAAGATCAAGTATACTTCCCCCACAACATGCCACTGAAGGCAACAGTGTCCTAGTCTGTGAAGAATTTTGCTTACACACGAAACTGCAGGTTCAGAGACTCAGAGACAGACTGTAAAAGTGAAGACTCATGCAATGAGCTAAGCTCATGAATACCTTAAGTGCTTTTTATTGCTATCAGTCACCATGCAGCAAAACATACAGTCAGCTCAGGTGGGCTGGTTATCGAATGTGAGGGCACTGTGCCAGACAAAGAGATCAAGGAGAGAAGACTGTGTGGAAGACAGTTTTGCAGGGAGGAGAGCAAGGAAAGTAGTCTCAGTCTTCCCTGAAAGCAAGATCAGACTGCTAGCTAGAAAAGAGGTGACGAGCAAGGAAGAAGAGATCCTCTTTCCCTCCCTAGGCTCTCCCAAAGCACAGCCAGGTATTCACATGAAAAAGCCCACCGATTCTCCCTGGCTAAGAGCTTGTGTGTGTTGTGACCAAACGCACTGAGCCAGGCTCGACTCTGCCGTGCCCCGCACAGGGTGTGCAGCATGCTGCAGCTCACGGCCATCCGCTCCTGGCTGCACCAACCCTGAGCACGGCTCTCTGGCTACATCTGCCTTGCACAGCTCCGAGAGCAACGCCATTTCAAATCCCCAGACTTAAGAATCCCAGAATCCCTATTATTCTGGATAATGTGGAGATTTACAACATAAATCACATGCCAGAACAGCTATTAAAAAAACATACATACGGATTTACATACTTCTGCAATCTAAACTCAGAGAGACAGCAAATGTTCGCCTTCGTTTTAACATTTTTCTCCCTATCATCCAGACTTGCAACCTGATTACACTATGTGCTTCTGCACACAGTGCAACGGCACAACAGTGAAATCATTCCTTTTAATTTCCTAGTGTTGCCCAAAATCTCAGCCACTAGTTATCAGACTGAACATAAACCAGCTAAGCAGGACATAACAAAAAGCACTACCATACCCAATAATCTTTGTTCTCACTCTCCAAAGGGCTCTGGATAATTGTAAGGTTTTGTTTTGTAATTTAGGTAGAGAATACACTTTAGTTTGGTGAGGCCAAACAAAGCCATTCTTCACGTTCCTTAACAGGTACCTCAATCCAGAGCATAACAGTAATTCCAACTCTGGAAGACTTCAGCTACATGCACTGAAAGAAGTTATATACTTCTCACCGAATATGCCAAACTCAGTATCTCTGGAAACCAACTGCATTGCTGTTCTACAATACCTCTCCTTTAAAATTTTCAAACCATTACTTACATTATCTTGGATAAAGAAAAGTTTAAGATCGATCTCAGCTACATTCATGAGAATACTCTGTATTTTAATATATTTTTTTTACCAGCGCACACTTATTCTCATCTTGACTGCACATTTCTCACACACACAGTTAATGCAGTGAATCAGCAATTATTTTTCTAGTGTCTCTGAGTGTCAAGATTAATTTCACTATTGCTGGTAATAAAATGGTTTCAAATGACATCTTTAATCAGCAAGTAAGAATGCACTCCTCCAATAGAGACAAGCTGTCACAAAAGGTCACCAAAATGTGACAGGATGGAAATTACGTTTGTAACTTCAACTGAAATGTTAATTCCTTTTTAAGTGTTTTCTCAACTATGTTCAGATTTTAAAGTAAGGAGATGTAGATCTGCAATGAAGTTTCATTCTTAAACCAGTAGCATCTGCAAAAATTTGCTCTATAATCTCAAAAGCAAGCAGATATTTATACGCAAACAAGTATTTTTTGCTGTTTAGCTCTCCACCACATAGTCAATCATTTGGTCTCTTCATCAACAAATGAACATGAAAAATTAGTATGGATAGAAACCATCTCTCAACAGCAAGACTGTATTTTTGCCAAAGATTAGTTTCAAAAAAAGCTCTTCAGTTTACAGAATCATCCACACTGGCATCACCTTTTCCTTGTATCTCAGAGCTACATCCCAAATCACTTAAAATTACACTTAAAAATTAGTCTAACTGGAAACAGTCAAGCTCCACTACAGCTTTTCTACTCATTGGCTGGGTCTTGTCTTTAGGTTAAACTATAGACTAAATCCAGACATATGAAAATGCACGCAATTGTCATTTACCTTGTGATTACGTGCAGAGACTTAGCTATTCCAGTGCACTCTTGCTTTTAAAATACTACGTTTGGTAAAGCCACCAGCACCTTTCATATAAATAACACATGCTCTGTGTGTGGTATGTAGAAATATGGTCTAATAGTTGAAAACACATTTGGAATGCACCTCAGCCAAAATATCCCTTGCCCATATAGACTACTCCATGCCTCTAGAGGATTCCCTTCAGTCTTATCCTAATTAGAATCAACTCCTGATTATTAAAACAATACTGAATAAAGGCCCTTAACACACACTTTGCCTGCAACTGCAAGTAAGAAGAGCTATTTGCTAAATACGAACAACAGATGAGAAAGATTTTGATTCAAAATCATGCACTGACATCTCTCTCTCAGCATGACATGGCCTAAAATGAATACCACAGTCAAAGTCTGGTTCAGCCTCTGCAGCTGACTCCTTGCTGCTCACAAGAAGCCCTCTTAGCCAGAACACCTTTGTTACAGAATTAAAGCTTCTCAATTTTTCCAAGCATAGTAAAAGCCTAAATTCCTTGCAACTGAATTAAAGAATTAATAGGCTATGCAACTCAAGAGAAGAATCTTCAGAATGAGCATCATTTGCAAAGCGAGACTCTTAAGGTACGAAAATTTCATCAGGACGAGTTCCAGGTATCTGGGTGAACATTCCAAAATGCCCTGCTGCCCCGAAGACAGTGACTGATCTGGAAAGAAAGCAGAAGCACCCAGCTTCCAAGCTCAAGCCGCATGGCGCCCAACTTAAAGCAATCCTGTGTGAAAAATTCATCCATACAATCTGGCAAAACCTGAAGTATCATAAAAAGATACATGTTCTCCCAGTGGTATCTGGCAATTAGCAAAAAGTATCTGACAATTTGCCCTCACTACCAGTTCACCTCTCTTGCATGTCTTGATTCTATTCAAAGATCAGGGCTTTTTCTCCATAGTTTGAATTGATATTTTGGTTCAGTAGCCAAACTATGAGAATGCTACACCTTTCTGAAAGCAAAACTTAATTTCTACCCATCTCCCTAATGTGACCTTTTTAATTTGACTTTTTATTATTAATATTTGTTATTATTATTACCACCTCTGTAAGGCCAACACGAAGAGGCAACATAATCATACCCAGCACGGCAGGCACATGCCAGCGAATTTTAAAAACACCAGTATCAGATACTTGAGTACCCAGAGCATGAGAGGGCCTCAAATTAACTCTCAAAACCATGGATCAGTGTGATTTTATTTACAGACTAAAACAGCGTGGCTGCAATAAAGTTGCAAATCTACTGTTTCTGAACCAGCAGTGGCAAATTCATTAGCTACACAGAGCAGTGTCCCTAGACACAAACATGCTTGCGTTGCGCTACTCAAATACACGGAAAATACACCCTTTTAGACATTGCCTAAAGTATCAAAGTGGTATGAGAGATCCAGATTGTTCCATGTTAGAAAAGCTGAACCCAGAAAATGGGTGTTTCCATATTTTTTCAGCACACTCCCCAGCAAGTTAGAAATTCTCTAGGCCAATCCAACAGCAGGAACACAACAGGTTCACAGCACGCTGATGTTCCTGGTAGAAAACAGCAAACATGCAGGTGTTTAACAGCAGAACACGACTAACAAGATTTGTGTTATGAACTGAAAATCTTCCAAGGATGGAAACCCAAAGGAATTCCTTAAAATGTAATCCACCTCAATACGCAGTGAAGCACAGATCAGACAGCTGCTGCTTGAAACGAGGACAGCTTTGCAAGACACCACAGAAGTCTCAATGAACAAACAATGCGCTGTTCTTCAAAACATGATATGCTTAAACATTCTTCCCAAGGAGACAGACACTACACATACTACAACAGACTACATATGACTTTGAACAACTTGGATTATAGGCAGTCTAAATTAGAAGGCAACTGTTCTATCTTCTGCCTTGAAACTCTTTTCTAAAAGTTTAGGCAAGCCTGCCTTTTACTTTATTTCATTACAGCTCTTCAAAACAGTCCATTGCCACAAAACCTTACCCAAAGTTTCTGGAATGTTTCTCCTTTCTCTTGTCACATCTGAGAGCCTAATTATCGTTCCTTCCTTCCGTTCAGTTTTGAAACGTAATCGTCCAGACTCTTCGTCATCATCCTCCTCTTCATCAGATTCTTCTTTTGTTTCTTCTTGAAGTTCCAGAGATTCAATGGCTGCCTGAATCACAAAACACAAGAGGACAAGCAAACCGAAAAGTTTACTTTCTTGTGATCACTGAGTGTCAAAAGACAAAGCTTTCTTTAAAGGTCCCTTTATACAAATCTTGCTGCTATTATACATTATTCTCATACATAACTCAGTGAGCATTTAATATCTTGGTGAAGTTTTTACAAATATAAAGATATGAAGTATATAATAAATTATATAGTAAAATCTACTCAGAAAACCCATTTTGCTGCAATGTTTAAGGGAACATGGAAACTCCAATTAGAACCACCATCTAATTAGTAGCTACCTTTTGCACATAGAGCAACATTATATCACTGAAATAACTACGATGCAAACCTGGGATACTACAAGATTCAATACAAACAATAAATCATTAATACTTTTTTTTTCATTTGCTAACAACTGTCAGTGGCATGTTGTTAAAAAACCCAACAAATAACCTTACATTTCAATTTTATTCCTCTAAGTATGTATAACTGTACTTGTCTACTTTTTCTACTCCTTGAACATTTGCCAATTTAATTCAGCAATTGATGGAGAAAATGGAGAACAGGATTGGATAAAATTTGAATATACTAAATTTATATATTGGAATGCTATTCCCTTGTCCTCCTTTACTTTCCAGTTCTCTCTATAAAAAAAAGAACATTTATTTAGATGAAACAATGTCCCAAATGAAAATGGAACCCTCTCCTTCAAATTAAAAAAAAGAAGAAAAGAAAAAAAAAAAATCAATTTCATTTTCCTGTGCTGGCATGATAAAATTAATGTTCAGGATGTTACACAAGCTTTATTTGATTTATAGAGTTGAAAATTAGAAATGTTCTAATGTAATATGATTTTCTGTAAAATATTTGGTTAACTGTATATTTGGTTATTTCTTGTACAAGCCTACTTGCTCATTTCCGAGAGCCTGCACATGCATTTTAATTCTTTGCAAAGTCACTAAACATATCTTAACTTCTATGTTGCCCAAGGCCAGTTAAAAAAGAGTGAAATAACATGCAAAAAAATGGTTTAATCTTCTAATAAACCAGATTAGTGCATTAAGTTACATGAAAAAGGCATAGTAAGCGTGTCAGTCAGATGGACAGATACTAAGTCACAAATCGCAAAAAATAAATTCTGGCAGAATGGTGCAAGAGATTGCAAACACCCTTATCCAGGAGCCCAACTTCATCCAAGACAGTTTCTACTTTAGAAGACAGCACATCAACTGAACTCAAGCTCAAAGCTACTCCACCTTTGGTCTAGTGAATAATGATCTGTACACTCACTTACTGGGCTTTAATGGACTACTGATCCCAAGTTATTTTCATTTTATCATCTCCTTATCTTGGAATGTGTTTTATCCATTCCAGGCAAACATTCAAGCACTAAATATCCTGACCTCACAAAAATGCTTTAAGATATAACTAAGAGAACAGCCAAAGTTTACAAAAAAGCTTTGAGGCTTATATTTCAAAAATATATTCACTTTTATATAATGACTTTATCATATCAAAAAAATGTAGCTAAAAACAACAGACAGGATAGCAGGCAAAAAAAAAAAAAAATTCCTTCAAAACTGAAAGAAATCCAAACCTCAAAAGCAAACCCACATTGGGCACAACTGGTCTGATTAACACACCTGTGTATAATCAAAGTACCTCTGAGGACAGCCAGTTGAAACTCATGGAACAGAGGAGGGATGTTAGCAAAGAAAGGGACACTAATGTGGTTTAATAAAAACAAACAAAACCAAAGGAGAAATACACGGTTAGAATTTTACTTTCAAATGAGGTACTCCCAAAAGCAAAGGAGTAGCAAAATTTCTATCAAATTTATGTTTTTAAATATCATAAACCCAAAATGCTTGCCTTTAAAAACCTTCCCATCAGGATTTGGAAGTCAGAACTGGAGCGGCTGTTTTATGAGACATGCTCTCTCACTACACGGAGCCTCCTGCTTTACTTTAGGGCACAAATCCAAGACAGACACACTCTCTATGTCCATGCTCCTTAACAGCTACGTTGGAATTCCAGTTTTTATTCATCAAAGACTGGTCTCAGTCACGTAATCTTATCTGAGTGCAAAACTTCCTCATGCAAGGCTCTACGTCTCGCTCAGACTGCAGAATCAGGACTAGAATGGTTAAAGCACTCTGCACTGTCGTGAAAAATTCTGTAATGCTTAAGGAAATGCTATAGTAAACACCTACGGAAACTGTTGCTGTTTGGTAATTATTCATTCTAGAAAAAAAAAATCTAAAAGCAAAAAAACCCACACAAATTGTAATAGATTACAAGACAACTACTTTCATATGCAACAATAAAAAACATTTCTCAAACTTTTCTAGACCAGTACTATTCTATTATCAGCCACTTCTATCAACTCTGCGGTCTTCTGGGTCTAACTCACTCACTCATCAGTACAATGCTCATGTGACCTATTTACAAACAACAGCCATACAAGCATTAAATACCAAAGACAAAAAAATCAAAGGAGCTAATGAAAAAGCAGGCACCAAGTTAAGGCAGTGCTCAAGAACACTGACCCATGCCCAAGTCTGATTACACGTATTATTGAGGGATTTATATTAGCTGCAATGGAGACACAAACACGTCTGACAGCCAACCGTATGTTCTCCACACACAGCTCCAGGAAAGGTTATCTGAGCTGTGTAGGAGCATACATCCTTCCTCTGCAATCTGTTCAACATTCGTAGCATGCAAGACTTCAGATCATCTTTGCCAACTTCCAGCCTAACAGGATGAGTTTTTTTGCCAAGATTACAGTATATGAATGGATTCTATGTTTCAAAAGAAATTTATACAGGAAAAGACACAAATGTAGACATACAATTAATACATACTAGTACTTACAGGATTCTATTTAATACTTGCTAGTCATGAATATCTGTGCACATACATAAACAGTCCTTGCACAGCCACTTGAGGTCACTTGACTGGACCAGCGAGCCAAGGCTTCTTCGCAGCTGTGCTCAAAGGGAGCTTAACATTTCCCATTCTGACACCTCGCGCAAAGCTACCATAGAGCTTTGTTGACTCTTCCTTACGAAGTAAAATAACGACCTTTCTTCCATCACAAGGTCAGAGTTTTCTGCCATCCTCATTAAATAGTTATGCCATAAACCCCAGCCACTGGTCAGAACTCCCCACGTTGGGTTATGATCTGCTATGGAGCAAGAGTGCTCCCACCCCGGACAGCTTACCATACAGTACCTGCAGGACTGGTAACAGGCACAGCCCAAAGAAAGCAGCAGAAAACACCAGTCTGCATGATAAATGCTGACGTGAGCACAGGATCCTCCCAAACACGGGACTGTCAAGTGTTCTGGAGAGCTTTGTGCCAGAGTGCTAAGATGTACAAAACTGGTAAGCATTGTAAAGGCCAAACCAGGTCCCTTACACGTGAAACATTATGAAGGTGAGACAAAGCGGAGGCTAACACTGAAGCAGCAATCCTAAGGGATCAAGAAATAACACAGAGCAGGTAAGAGGATGTCACACCTATTCCAAGGGCACCTCCACCTCACAGATGAAAAATGGGAATAAAACACAAACCTAGGAGCTTCTAAATATGTTTAAAACTTGGCTGGTTTTTTTGGACTCTCTCCATCATTTTCTCCAGGCTGACAGGTAGTGTCTTCAAACTTGAACAAAACAACTGAAATGCCTAAGTTTCGGCTAAACACAGATGGAACAATCTCGCAAACACACACATTGGCCTTTTTTTTCCAAGTCTGTACTCTGTCAAAAGAAAACCAGTATCCAATCCAGCACTTCTTCATTAAATATTTTGCACTGCTTCATGAAATGTTTTCTTGATTAAAGTCATCATTTCTTATCAGCGTAACCGAAGACACAGTTTAAATTTATGCAGTGAGAAACCCCCCTATCACAGACTTCACAGGAGATTAGTGCCATTACCAAAAAAAGAAATTATGAATTCTAATTTTATGAACATTTTGTAGAAATACTGATATACCTCTAAAAATATTTAGGACATGATAACTCATATAACTGACAGTTTTACCACACCTATTTGCTGCTGAAGTTTCCGGGTATTGGGTTTTGCTTTGCACCTTAGGAAGGCAAAAATATTTTCTGAAACATTCCTACATTTTTCAAGGAAGCTCCACAAAGAGTGTTATTTATTCAAAAAACAAGTTCTAAGCATTGTTTCAAATTAAATAGCAAGTGAAAAAGCATGCCTGATCTTGCTAAGAGCACAAACTTTTCCTACCTCTTCCTCACACCTCCCACCTGAATGCCACTCCTAACAAGTGTCTCACTTCCCTTATTCACCAGTTTCCCTCCATCATGTCCCAACCGCTCAGCCAGTCAGCTTTTCTCTTGGCTTACAGCATTTCTTCAGGCAATGTAATAAGAGGCTTTATTTGGTTTTAACGTGGAAACTGCTTAAAATACAACACTATCAAACACTTTTCTCTATCAGCTCACTCTCAGTTATTCAGATGCCAAATTTCAATCAAGAAATAACAACGCTATTTATTTGTACCGTATCTATTACGGCTCCATTGTTATGTTGCATTTTCTACATGAAAATGTCAACATTCCCCCTTGTTTACAAGCAATGAATGTTATGAGGAGCGCTATTCCATAACACTTGAACAAACAACAAAACTATTCAGAGCAAGAGGCATGCATCTAACCATGTAATAAACAGACGTGCATACTCTACAACGGTTCTCTCTCTTGGTGGTATTTTCATTTGGAGAATGCAATTGTGAGTCTACTGACAAACATAAATAAGCTACATATGAAATAATAAAGGAATAAAAACATGGTATCATTTTGGAAACAAGAAACCTGCTGCAATCTGCAAGCCATCAGAATAAAGCCAGAATGCCTCTTAACTGCATAGGTGTGGCCAAAGCATTCACTTTACATGAAGAACAAAATCTATGAAGGTCTATTAACAAAAGCAATTAAAAACTTGCATTAATGTTATCTTTTGAAAGGAATTTAATTCTGAATTGGACAACTTTAGACAACATGATTATTACAGAATTCTCACTAGTTCATAGTTTAAAAATGAAGCTATGCTTTTTTAAAGCAGTAAATTTGACAGTGAATTCCAGCTATGTACTTAATTTTACACAATGTGCAGTGCTTTCATCGTCTCATGCAAACTGCTGCTACAGATAGCACAAACGCATCAGTCTGCTTTTAAAACCCCAGAAGTAAAGTGTATATAATCCACTGAATGAATAAGAAGTGTTTAAGTGTTTCACAGTTCTTTGGAATGGTATATTTATACTTAGGAATTAGGAAATTAACTATATTACAGTATTAAGGTGTAAGATATCATGCTTGCAACAGCAAAGACTGAACGAGGTGGCCTCTTTCAATGTCTCTCTTCACCTACCAAACAATGTTGTTTTATTATAATAAGTCCAATACAACTCGAGTATCACAGCACACCCATTTGTTAGAAATTCACAGAGTAACACTGCTGTGTCTGAGGAATTAATTTCCAGATGAGTTAAAGCTCCAAAGAGGGAACAGTTCTGACTACACTTCTCAGCAGGCAATCCATTCAATCCTATTTAATTAAGAGCTGGAATAAAAGTAATATTAAAGCAGATTCCTGGTGGGGAAAGGAAAAAAATCCCACATCAAAAACTTGCTGACAATTAATAACAAGTATGGTAACACAGTTCCAGGCTACAGACAGTGAATGTATACTTGACAGTTTTTGGCATAAGCTTTCTTCCTGCAAATGAAGGAACTCATCCTTTTTCCTATCAGAAGAATTAAGATAAACCTCACAGAAATTTCGGTCTCAATACAACTTTTTCCAGAACAACCAACAATCTGAGCTTTTCCTTTCTAACATACCAAACCTTCCATGCTCACGCTCCTCCTCAAATCGGGACACCCAAGAACTGTATCTACACTCCCAACAGCAGCAAATTATCCATCTGGAAAGTGAGGCACCACAGCTGTTAGAGATTTCACTGACAGCATGCAGTATCACTATCATTCTCCTAAACAAAAGGGCCCCCGAGTTTCTAATGTTGAAGCTGAGATTAAACATGGACATTTTAAGCTCTCCCTCACGATTTTCATCCCCAGGAGGGGAGGGGACGTGATATATGCGACAATATAGATGCTATCACATTCATCTTGTACAAAGAGGAATACCACCAATAACTCCACATTGGCAAAGCTGCATCAGTTTTTACCCAGCATCATGGACAATTCTACAAATTCAAATTCTGAAACAACTAGTTATTTTAAGTTTCCATTGAATTCCTAACATACCTCTTCCGATTCATTTGTCATTGTCTGGGATTCTTCCAGCTCCTCATCAGCTGCATATTCTTCTTGTTCTTCCATTGCTTGCTCATTATATGATTGCATGTAATCTTCATCCTAAGGCAGTAAACACATGAAGGTGAAAAGACATACGCCAACTTTACAGAATGGCAAACACATTAAGAGATGGGGTCTGTACGCTTTGTTACTGTTTCCAGAACCGGAAGAGAAGAGCCATATCAGAACTGCCAATTATAAGGGATGTATCATATAAGTGATAAATCAATTAGCAGGGCTTTTAACTAGACAATAATTTCAACGTTATCGGAAACATAACCAGAACAGTTTGCATTCGTATCCCAGCAATGTCAGTATAAAAATCCCATCTGCTACTGTTTGCCCCATCTACTTCTGTACTTCTACATCCTTTGATTACAAATTCCTGAAGCAAAAACTGCAGTACTTTCTTACCACAGGAAACATGCACCTATAGCACATATACATTAACATCAGATTTTACCCTTAAAAGATTCTGCAAGTGCTTACACATGAAGAGGTTCAATTCTGAACAATTATGAACATAAAACTAGAGCAAAACCTTTCTCAGGTAAGTTTGCTTGTATTTTAAAACTCCTCACTGATCACATACAGCTTTAATTAAATCATTTTACCAGCAATTAAAGCCAGTACATGTTCTCTAATACACTGCTTAAATTATATTGAATTATGCAGGTGACATTTTCTGAACTAACCTCCAATCTCTTTATTCAGGTTTAGACAGTTCTCAGTTACAAAAAGGATGAACGAGCAGGACATCAATCACTATGGGATATTAGCACCTTAAAGATGTCTTTAGCAGGTCAATAATCTTTTCACCTTCGAAGGACTTTATCAGATCTAGTCTAAAGCCTGGATAAAAGCTTTTGCATTAAGTACTTCTAACAATTGGCAGTGTATCTCCACCACACAAAGCTGTTTTCTTCCTTAAGGATACAATCCTCAAGGTCATGATTCTCAACTGCCTTCCAGCATGACAAAGGAGCATTACCTACCGCCAAACAAGCTGTCAACACAAACTTTGTCACAGCCTAGATAAAGAAACTGGCAGACAGTGATAATAGGTCTAATTTCCCCTCCTCCCTAGGGAGGTAAACAGATTTCAAATCAGTCTAAAACCCTATGCACGTGAAGCAATGTTATCTTTGAAGATACAATAGAAAGAAACTCACTGGAAATTCATCTAGGGGTTCATTGATTTCAAGGTCTAGCACTTCATCTTCTTCTCCAGGCTCTTCCCCATATTCTATTTGGTCTTCTGTCAGCTCAGGATCATTGCCTTCATAATGTTCTTCATCTGCATAGCCTGACGCATATACTTCAGGTGCTTCAGATTTGTCATAAACAATTTCATCTTCCCCTTGGTCATACTCAGACTCATGTTCTATCGATGGATCATTGATGGTCTCAGAGAGTTCGTATGACGTAAGCATGCCAGACGTAGCATTGAGGCTAACTGTGACACCTTGAGAACTACGGTATAGGGGGAGGAAAAATTCAGAGGTTCAAGCATAACAGTAAACTGCTCACAAAGATTTAGCAAAACAAAGCCAGCAAATACAAATTCTCTAAGTTGGTGGACAAAATTATACCTCACATGCTACTTGACTCCATGCCATATTCTCGTAATGCATACTGGACTGCAGCTTATCACCAGCTGCAGGCTATTTGACCAGGGGAATCAAACCAACCAGATGGTTTAGCAGGTCAAACTGGCAGAAGTTCTGCTTGGTAACCAAAGCAGACTGGATTCAATTTTAATTCCAAGACTAACAAAAAAATACACAAAATTACTATAACTGCATCTGGTATCCCAATCTTTCAGAATACGCTAGTAAATTTTTTTTACTGAATGTATTAATGTTGTTCCTTTTTGATTATCTTGAATTCAAACTTACATTTTTACAACAGATTAAATGTTCTACTTAAAATAATGTAAAATATAGAGTCAAGAACTGTCACTTACATGCCTAAAACTTACTCTAACTTGGGAACAGCACTGGTACAGACACTGAAAGAACCCAATCAATACAAAAGCTGGTAAGTTTATAATTTCAAAGAAAAGCAAAACTCAGAATTTACTCTTTTCAATAGCTAGTGCCATCAACACATAACAGAGCAACTAGCCAACTGTAGAGTAGTTAGAAAAGCAGGGTAAAATGCTCTTCTTGATTTGAGGGCTCTGGGTACAAGGAAAACAGAGTTATTTTTTTTAGTTACATTCCTATTATTCACTATTTTCCTAAGTTTGAGGGAACAAGATCAAGGCAGCTTTGAGCTATTTGCACCTATAAGACAAAGAAGATTTAATACAGAAATGAAGACATTATGAAGGATTATCATGATCCTCCCAACTACAGAGCATAAATGAGTTTGAATGGAAGTAGAGGGACAGGGGAAAGGAGTGGAGCAATGCTCTCGCTCTTTGGCAATAAAATTGCTAAAAATGCAAGACTTGTCTACAGAAACCTGCTTCCACCGAGCAATACTGTCACACTTCTGATACTTTCTTGTCACTCATGCAGTTACATAGCCATCCCTGCTGCCCAGGGCTCACAAGAAGGAAATCCAGAGAAAAAACAGCAAGGACTGTAACTGGGATTCCCCATTTTGAAGGGAACAGTCCAGCCCTCACTCCTGCAGGGAGGAAAACAGTGGCCAGTAGAGACACTGATGGTCTGAGCTATTTCACCACACCCTCATCAATCCAACACAGGGACAGGACTCCTTATCCTAATTCCAGCCAAGCATAGAAAGGAGATCTCAGCAATATGTACATATATCCATACCCCTTCAGATGACGTGCCCCCATAGCATGCAACAAGTAAAGGAAAAGCTGGCAAAACACAGGCCACAAAAAGCAGCAGTGGTAGTGCATCACTTCTGCATCAGAAGCATCTTCCTTCCCCCTTCAGTCCAGCTTGCAAAGTAAAAATGTCAGCACACTCATTTTGACTTGCAATGCCCATAACTGAGTTGTGGAGCTGTATCACCACAGAGTATTCACAGGGCAGGACCCTCAGTAAACTCCCACAGGAGTATCTATTCAAGCCTATAAACTTTGTACAAATTTTTCTCCTGTGTAACTGTATACAAATACTTAAGCCACAAATCAAGCCTTGCAAACTATGAAGCTCCTCTCCTCAGGGTCTTAGGAGGCAAGTTACATTTTTAAAAGAAAAATGGCAGAATAGGACTTTACAGGAGAAGGAAGCCTACAATGATACCAAGACGACACAGAACAAGAGCTCTGTAAGTATTTATAAACAATTCTAAACACACAGGAGATGACGCAGTTTCTTCTTCGTAAGCTTTTCTTATAGATTTGAGTTAAATTTATTAGATTCAAATAAACAAGAACATCATTTTACTGAAATGCTACCAATGCTACTGAACACATTATATATACATCATTAAGTAACTGGCTAGCTAAAAAGCAAAACTATTGAAAGTATATACCTACAACTTTAGTTCAGTAGTTAGTAGTTATTAGTAATGGGAGTCATTAATAACTTTGAGTTATCCAAACCACAAGATTTAGAAAAGAGATACCGAAATTCTTGTTCCTCTTCATTGTCACTTTGCAGAAGATCATCATTCAGCTCTTCATCTGACAAGTCTGACTGATTCTAGGTTTCAGAAAAAGTCAATCGTGAACATAAAAAAGGATACACACTTTTAACTAGGTAATGAAACTATTGAAACTTCTGAACAGTAAGTATTTTTTACAAGAATGCATTCCAGACTAAGACCATAACTTCAATGAATTACCTAATTCAATGAGAAAAAATGTGCTGCACAAGACAACAAATCTGAAAATGTTTAACAGCCTTACGGAAATTTACAAAACTCAAATCTGCCTAGCTAGCAACACTTTTCACTGATGCATACCCAAATATAGCCAAAGATGACATTTCACTTAAGGAACACCAGGAAATAACAAAGGTTAGCTTCAGTACACTGCCTTGTGACTTTGATGCATTAGGCAAGTGAAGAAAATCCAGTAAGTTGCTGCAGCTTCTAGAGAGCAGAGATACTCAGGAGACTGGAGGAAAGGATACAATGATATGAAGAAAACTGAAAAAGTATAATTATTTATAAGTGAAGAAAAAAAAAGAAAAATATATCATGCCTTTTCTGAACTTGTCCTAATTTGTCTATCATCATTTCAATTGTTTCATTTACCTTTTTCTTTAAATAATTACCCACTAGGATGAGATAACTGAAGTTTTGCTCAGCAACATTATTTCCATTCCCTAAAGTAACAGGGGCAGAAAGGTTATACAAGGGTAGATTTATCTAAAAGTACTGGGATGAGATTAAGTAGAAGTGAGTTTAGCCTAAATAGCTTAGGGAAAACTTCCTGAGAAATCTATTGTGACTCCACCATATGAGTCTGTACCCACAGACACTGCTCAGAGCCCTGTAACATGGCAAACTGAAAACAAGAATAGAAACAGCACAAGAATGCACAATATATTGGAGAAATCTAGTATTCGTTAGTATTCACACAAATAATTTTTTTAATTTTTTTTTTTTTTTTTTAAGATAAGCAAGTAGCTTTATGAACTTACATTTCAACTCCAAAGATGTATGCATTGTTAACTGCTTATGTTTTTGATAACTGCATAACACACATCTGCAATCCCTGTCCTCCTGGAATTTTATTTTTTAAACCAGTAGAGAAGACAAAGGAACTTCCTATCTTTAACAGGGTTTACTTACAGAATAATTTCAAGAAAGCTAACTTCCAACATTTAGAGTGTGATTCTAAAAAAACTACATCAACTAAAACTCAACTTTCACTAGATCTGTGTTTCTTAACAAATCTATTCATCTCTAAGACTTTAGAAACTATTTTCTAAATGCAATCATTTAGCAGATAAGCTGAAGATAGAGGTGACTAGCCGGTTTTCATTTCCCAAACAGAAGCCCTGTCTTCTCCTGACAATATCTGGCAAATTCAAACATACATTCAGTTCTTTTCAAAGAGTTCAATTTCGGAAACAGGCACCAGAGTGAGGAGTCAATAGTCAACATGGGAGGACTTGTTTATGTTCTCCAATGCCAGCTGCTCCCATATTCTTCCGTCACTGTAGAAGGGGAAATCCTCTGCCTACTCGTCAAAGTAGTAGTGGATTTTGTGCAGTGAGTGGATCTTTAATAGGCACCCTTGACTGCTTTCTTATTTACTCTCTTGTAAATACTGCTGGTTATTTTTGCTGAGTAATATTTAATAGCCACGAAACTGGCAGTTGAAGTGAATTCTCCAGAATGCTAATCAGCACTCAGGAGGCATAATTGGGGGTTTTTTGTTTTGTTTTGTTTTTTAGTTGCCAAGTCAATATGAGCTACAAAGAAACTGATTTTGAGAACCACCTCCTTTTCGAACTGTGTTATGAGAAGAAAAACTATCTCAGAAAAAATAATTCTTCTAGAACTTGTATTTTAAAAAGCCACACTTGCAGGTACTCCACCAAAGAAAATGGAGCTCTGGGTGCAGAGCACTCTAGCAACAGGGCAGATCTCAGGTACCCGTGGCTGTCAGGCTTTGGGGAAGTGACCGTAAAATACATAAAACACCATACCAAACAACTGAAGTTGAAAAATTCACATTTTAATATCTGTAACAATTGACTTTAATGCACATCTCTTACCTTTTTGCCAGTTAGCAAATCCTCTCCAAGCAAGTCATCATCAAGTTCACTGGAAAACATTAACAAATTTAAGAAATTGAACCTTAGAAAACAGAAACAAACACCATATAGGGTATATGCCTTAAAAAACTAACTTCAGAAGAATTGTCTGGAGTCTGCACAAAGCTTTCCTTTTAGCAAAGCACTCAGCAAGTTGAAAAAGGAGATATAAATTTTAAACGAAACAACAGACCATACACACTATGTAAGATTGTTGTTGCACGGTCATTTCATTTTCATACACTCTCCTTTCCATATCCCTTCAACCGTAACACAGCACATAAACCTCAACAAAGTATAGGCATTTAAAACACAGTTACTAGGTCCCCCACTCTAGATCCTTCACTTCAAGGCCATTTGGGCATATTGTCCAAACTGCTGCTTCCCACCTCCTCAGGGAAGAAGCGAGATAGTAATGTCCTGCGGGCAAGAATCAAGTCTACGGGCCACCACATCGCCCAAGCTGCACCTCACAGAGCATCTGTCCCATACATAGGGTGCAACACAAAGACCTACAGGCCAGATCAGTTAAGCTTTAGGACAACTGGTCAATCTCCTTCTTCTTTCAGTGAAAGAATTATCTAGTGACAGGAATAAGCAGATTCTCCCTTCTATAATAAACACTTATTACTGACAAATGCCTGTATTAGAACATGCGTGTCTTAAAACTGAGATGCCAGTGATTTGAAATATGAGTTGTAATTCAAGAATGAGACTATTTCTACCTGCACACCTTAAAAAAAAAAACACAAAAAACATCAAAAGCATTCCTTATATACTACATAAAAATTAAATATCCCAAAGTGAGAATGGGCTATATGAACAGAGTAGGAATATGTATGTATAAGAGTTCCTTGGGACTACATAGGAAATAACTGAAAATGGGGAGGCAATCACAAGACATAAACCAGTGCTAAGACTTGGTTTTGCACATAGACACATCTCTTTCCGAGCTGGTTACTGTACAGATAATGGAGGAGGGAATAAAAATCATGTGGGCTAGCAGAGAGCAGGTGATACTCCAAATCAGCCCTAAATAGGGTGTTATCATCGGTACACAATATTTGCCCATAGCTACTGATGTCAAACAGTTCCAGGAACGACTGAACATTAACAGCAATTGTTTTGTGCTCACTGCAATATTAAACAAAAATTGGGACATAAGACTTATCATACATTCCAAAGAGCAAACTGACTAGAATTTAAGCCCTTTATTTCAGAAACAGAAAACTCTACGTAACAGAAACTGCTGCAGAAGAATTTAGAGCCCAAACTCAAGTAGGAAAAAGTCACTAATCTCTTCAGCTGCCTGTAATATGACAAATGCACCAAAAGGTTTGAAAATATTTCCCAGTACTATGGTCCACCACTGACAGCTTTTAATAAAACTGCACTAGAGAAATTCCAAAAGACGGCAGGACCGTATGTTATAGCAGCATTCAAACCCTTACGACTCAGGTACTAAGAAATGTAGATCAAAAAGGAAAGGAAAACAAAGTGAAAAAATAAATTATTATCTAAACACAGTTAGGGCTATTCAACACATTATTAAAAAATATCCTCAATGTGATTTAAAAAAAAATGATTAAATATTCGTTCAACAGAAGTAATTGTATCCGTATTCTAGATTTTTAAAAGCTTTGGCTTATTACTTGACAGCTATAAAAATTAGAACTAGCACATAAACGAAGCTCATAACAGAAACAAAGTGTTTCACAGAATGCCCCTCAAAACCTATTGAAATATTCAATGTCGTTCAATATTTTCATTGACAAATTAAAAGAAGAAAAATCACTGTTGATAACTTTGTGAATAAACAAAGTAACAGTGAAAAGTCTGCACAATAAAGCTGCTTTTAAAATAGCAGAATCTGAAGCTATCTACCAGAAATAAGAGGGACCAGAATTACCAGATCTGACTATTAAAAAAAAAATAAAAAAATACTTAAAGATCTCAGGCTAGCTGAGAAAAACAGACAAAAATGAATGATTGCAATCTGATACCACACAAAGCTACATAAATTAAACTGGAATAAAAGTACACATCTGTGATAGTTCCAAAGAAAACTCACCCTATCATCAAGACACAAAGGTCTACCCAAAACCACCATTCTAGGAAATTATGGAGGGTTAAGATAATCTTCAGAGTTCACTGCTCTCATGAGAGAGAGACTCATTGCTCTCCTTCCTCAACTCCCAATACTCAACATTCCCCTCACTGAATAAATTCAAAGAAAGAAGAGAAAATAATAATAAAACAGACAACAAAAAAGAGAAAGTTTTCTGCCAGTGTAGAGAAATGAATGATCTCAGAGAAGGATCAGAACAAGTGAATTTCAACAGAAGTCAACTACTAAATCAGCCCTGTCATCTCACAGAATAGCTCCAGAAATGCATATTTTTCCCAAATGCAAGCTTTGGGCTACTTATAGAGATAAATGTATAAATTAACAGCCCGTGATAAAGACGTCATACTGGCCCTTTCTGGCCTCCAATTTCATGAGCATGCCTCATTAAACATGAGCAGTAGCCAGTACACAAGTGTTTCAGGAAAAGAATTTGTAAAAAAATGCAATGGGAAAAATTCTCCAAGAACAATGTTACATTTGTACTCCCAAAACAATAGGGGCCTTCCAACTCTCAGTTATCACCCTCCAGTGTTTGAGGAAGGAGAGAGATCTGGAAATTCAAAATTATTTAAGTGACTGGGGGATGGGACTCAGGTAGCAACACAGTAAGAGCTAATCATTAATCAAGATGTACGACTAACGCATAACCCCTTCAGCGTCCTCCACAAAAAAGTGGTTTAGGTTGCAAAGCAAAGCACGAAGGATTGAAAAACCCAAGTCTGCTGTGCTCAATCAGCATTTTTTCCATCTTCAAGAAGCTGTGCCCCATACTGCATCAGGCCAGTAGTTAAAAAAATTCAAGCAATTACATTAGGCAAGAACATATCCATGTACAGCATTTGTAACTGCCCCGACAACTGCAGAACTTAACACCTCCAAAGACAGCATGGCAATCTAAAATGAATTAATGATAATAATTAAAAAATACAAATTCCAACATGCAAATAAAATAATATTCTATTAGATATAGTTGTAAAAAAATTTTTTGAAATGATCAGCAAGATGAAACTCTGGAATCTCCAGCATGCACCTGAAACCACTTCCCTTACAATTTCACTAAAGAACAAACAATATCATTTTTGATCATCTATCTTAAATTATATGCAGCTAATAAAAAACACGTAAATGAAAACTTGTCTTCTAAAACTGACTCTTTATGTGCTTCAAAGTCTCAGCTTAGTGAAAATACTCTATAACCTTTCTCAGGTCCTATAAGAATCTTTGCCACAGGCAGCTTACCATTGGCAATAAGCTTACAACTTCTGATACAATTCCTGTTTGACTCTTCCAAATTTTCCTAGGTGGCAATGTAATCGGTTGAACTCAGCATTACATTTGTAAGCATAGAAGGTCAGTCCAATCTAATTATTTAGCTAAAATATGTACACTAGGGTTAACGGAAGGCCAAGATGTTGATAAGAGTACTTGATACAGGAACTCCTAATCAGGAACTACTGTCCTTGGGAACAAAGCATATCTTGGAAAAATATGTAAGCTAATTAAGACATTTCTGAACAATTTGGAACTATCAGCAGAAGAATGATAAAGTGTGCCCTTAAACCAACTATCCTCATTACAGTACTAAAAATCACACTCCTCGAGCTGGAGACCCTGGCCCAAGCAAAGACCTTTACTCACTGAGCACACATAGTAAATTTTAGGAGTACTGTATCTTTAAACCAAAGTGAGAAGAGAACTAACCAGTCATAGTTAGGAGGGTATGGCTAACAGGCAGAACTAACATTTTTAGCTGTATAAATATGCAGTGTGATTGTAACCAGGTGTACTAGCTTTGTAGAAAACCACCTAGCACCCGATTTTGTGCAAAACCAAAAATAAACCAGTATCTCAGCTCTGTACGCGTACTGGATGTTGCACACCAGGTAATGAACTCCATTTGTGAGACAACAGCAAGAGTAGGACAGCTAAAACCAAATGTGACCAGCCAGCATCTAAGAGCCCACCTATTCATACAATGAAGTCAGCAAAGGCAACAAGTTCAGAAAATATTCTAATACAAAGCATTTTGCCTGTAATATTGGCCTCAGTATTTCTGAATACCCAGAGCTGGGGCTCGGAGGCAGCACGGTACAGTAACCCAGTGATTTTAATTACACTCGCAAACCAGATCAGTTCAATGTAGTTCACCATCCAACCCACCAACAGCGAGAGCAGACACCCCTCACCAGCATACAGCAGAACACCCTGTATACAGAAGCTACTGTCCACATTCCTTATTCGCTCTTACTCACCTCCTAGAGTAACAAAAAACACCCACTTAACCTACAGAAAAGCGCAGAAGAGGAAGCTAAGCCCTCTGGAATGATGACAAATTGGGAGTAGCTGATTCACTCCGGAAGGCTCAACTCAGTGGAAAACTACTTAGCGTAAAACTTGTTTACTACAATCACTTGAAGGATTATTAGAAAAGGTAAAAATCTGGCTGGAATGTTTTTTTCCCCTTTTTACAGTGAAAACCACTGGCAAAGTCTAAACAAGTCTCTCTGTTACTAAAATGGAATAATCAAAAAGCAACCCCACAAAAAACCAAAAAGTTTTCTCCCACAAAGAACAGACAAGTCTAGCCAGCAGCTTGATTCAAGTCTTTCCCAGTTACAGTGCCTTCACGTAAGAGAATTCTTTTTCTTCCCCAAAATAACCAAATTCATACATACTTCTAAATCTTTTTACCAGTCATTTTTTTTCAGTAGAAGCCTATACTTACACTCCATTACTCTCCTGCAACGTAAAACTGAAGTAGGACTTTAAGTATTTAAACATCTAGCTGGAAAAAAAAAAATTAAGTTGGGCAAATTCAAGTAGTAGCAAAACCTAACTATTTAAACCATTGAGATCTACTAAATATTTAAGGAAAACTAGGACATTAACTGCAAAGCTAATTACACACCACAAGTACTTTATCCGATTTTAAATGGTATCTCCTCACAGTGCTCTCTCTGCTCCTCAAGGCAAGTATGTTTGGCACAATCCAGCAGTGGCTGACACATGCATAACAACCAACATCTTCATTAGTATCTAAATGTGTGCTACTCTTAAAGTTATGATACAAAATGCCAGAACGTGAAACAGAGCAATGTAATTCAGCATACAGAAACCGAACGTGAAGATACTCTACACCTACCTGTCCCAGTCATCATCTCCAGCTCTTCTTCTCCAAGACCTTTCTGCACCAGGCTTATCGAATTGATCAAAGTCATCATCTGCAAAGAAGGGGAGTACGTTAAATAATTCTTACTGAAATGAAAAGTTTCTGAAGCAACCACTTAGGTGGGATTTTTCTGTGGGGGGTGATGCTTTTTAGAAGATGCAAAAATAGCTGTTTCTACTTTCCATTTTAACATGAGGAAAACGGATAAATACCAACATGCTTCAATAATAAAAACCCTATAATGTACTATATAGCTTTCCCTCTTCTCACTATTGAGGTGAGGATGACGGGAGGAAAACAGATAGGGCATGAGATAAATCACTGGAAAATGTTGCCAGCGAAGGCATCTCAGATACAGAAGATCCCCAGAAACGCATGAACCTGAGGTGCAAAGAACCGTGTCTGCCAGCTCTCTGCTTGCCTTGGGGGCCACAAGCTCACCCACCCACACTAAGCCTGCAAAGGAACTTTCAAAATAGGAGTAAACCTCAGGTCAGCACAAGGCAGGATGCTACCAGCAACCTGAGACAGGAGACAGAAGTCAGGTGTAATACACCATCAACTACCTCAACTTGGGCATTAAAAACCAGAATTACTAGAAGTCATTGAAGCATGTTACACTGCGTACCCAAGCATGCACATGCCCTCCAAGACAAAACAGGTGCTCCATACATTTCTCTCAGCAAGTATCCTCACTTTAGCCTATCAAATCACAAATTACTCTTGCATAACTTAGTTTGCAAATAACAATTCTGCTACTTAAAAATATTAAAACTTCTATTTCTCTGGAAAAGAAGTGCAAAGGTCATCTGCTCTGCTCAGACATCCAGATGTCTCATCATCTGTAAACTGGAAGCACATACCTTCAGAAACACTCAATCCTCACTCTCTTTTCCTGTGGCTACAGCCCAGGGAATGCACACCTGCAATTAGTGTCTGTTCACACACTTTAATGATTTTTGTAAGAGTCAAACAAGCGGGCAAATAAAAGTTATGCTGAACACACGGGGAACCTGGCTGCAGTTTGGGGGTCTGCAAAACACAGGAGGTTGAGCAATCCAGTCCTTCCAGCCTTACAGTCGGTATTGGTGAACACTAAGATGTGTTCCAGTCATCCTCCTGAATCTATTTGCACTCAACTCTTTGACCAAGTACAATGCCAAGGATCAACTTTTTGTGTTGTTTTTTTTTTTCAAATGAACCTTCAAAACCCAATCTATCTTCACCTCTTTAAACTCAACCCAGTATCCTTCAGTGAATATCCCCCACATGCAATGACAAACCTACTCACTTCTTACTTCATATAATCAAAATACAAGTGTTAGTGACCAATAGCAGTTTAAAAGGAGGTAAAAACATTAAAAAGAGAAAATTCAGTTATTGCAATGTCACTAAATTAAAAGCTATCAAACTAGAAATTTAAATCAAATACCTATGAAAATACGACTGCTCAGTATGAATCATGATGCAACACAAGTCAAGTGTGGCAACTCTTTCGTTTTGAAACAGCAGGTAAAAACAATTCCCCTTGATTAGGTTCCCCCCTTTACTCCCTACAGATACTTTTCTATTTTAATTAATCTTTTATATTTAAACTAATATACACAGGCCAACACCACTGAAACAAACAGTTGGTTTACATTTCTCTGCTCAAACATCTGCATATTGCACCCTCCTTCAATTCCAATTCCTATTCCACCCACAGGGGAAAGCCAGACAGCCATCCAAGCACTTACTATCTTCCTCTTGAACACTAAAATATCCATTTCTGTGGTCTCCGGAAAAAAATGCCACCTTGTTCTCTTTAGGGTCATTCAAACCCATGCCACAGAGACTATCTTAGTGCACTGCCATTTTAAGGGCACAAATATCCTGCATCTTATCATTCTCACAGCTGGATTGCAGTAATCCACAGACGATATGACAACCTCCAACAATTTTTTTTTTAAGGTAATGCAACTAGTTTTGCAGCAACCCAAATTACAAGTGTCCACATATTGACTAACACAGCTCAGAACCATGGCCACCATCTAGAAGACAGTAACTTAATTTTAAGCTATGCCTTCTTGCTTGCAAGATATCATATTTTTCATGCCAGGCATCAGTTTTCAAACTATAGAGAGCTGTATTCTAAACCAACATCACTCGAAGACAACCTCTTAGCTCTTCAGCACACAGTTCTTACACAGGGGGACTTTTGCATCAGTCAGGTTTAAATCTAGACCACACAAAGTTAGACGCCAAACCCTTTTTCTGTTGAGATCTCTACAGCAAAAAGAAACATTCTTCAGTAGAATTCATAGTACTTTTCCAGGCCAGATAGTTAAGTTTCACGGCCATAAAACTGCTTCAGTCTAGTATTACTGCTAGTGAAGGAACTATAGCAAAAGAGGGTCCAAGTTCCTGCCAAGTTTCTAGTGTAGACCTGGACCTCCACTCAGACAACCTCAGGAACCTCCACCCTTCAATTCTTCTAACCCCTCCAAATTTCTCACACCCTATTCCTTATTTACAAGGAACTCCTACCAAAATCCAAAGCTGAATTACATCCACGCAAAGCCCTTTTCACAAGTCCTCTCTCGCAGGCTGCATACACAAACCTCAAAAATGACTGGTCAATCTGTGTGTGGTGACCACACCTTGTAAGAACTGTTCCACATCAGTTCCCACCACCTCCCTGTTCTCATCTCTTCTCTCCCTCTCTTACAACACACTTATGATACAAAGATCTTTGGGACAGAGGTTGTCAGCTTTTCCTTTTTAGGCTTATTTGTTCTGTGACAGCTGACACTGACAAAGAGCATTACAAATTATGCCATTTTGACATTAAGCGTTGTCAGAGCCCAAAGCAGGCTGTAGCTCTCCTAAAGAAAATGAGGTCACAACAACCATGCATCTACAAATAGCATTGCCAGCTTCATCATTTGTGAGACAGCAAGCATTGAAACAGACACAGGCTTTAAACCTGCAACACGATGTGATACCTAGCAAACCTCAGTGAGGCACACTTTTTTCCAATTTCTGAAGCTACGCATATTTTCATTTTTCTTCTGCCTTTCTAGGCAAGAACATTGGAAAACACCAGTAAACAACAATCAGCATAACATTTATGGATGTTTCTGCTTGAGACACTCTTATAAGTCAATGTTTGTGTCAAGCATGATTAAGTGCCTGTAAAACATTAACTTGTACAGAAAGAGGAACGCTCAGCATCAGCAGAACACAAAACCACTGAGAGCAACAGCCAAAGATTATTTTTTTATATATATATATAAATAATTCTCAGTACTACTGTGTGGGAGGTGAGGAGAGAAGGAAAAAAAGAGTAGGGCAGAAATCCATAAACATAAGCCTTTTCAGCAGGAAAATGTCCATTGTAGGAGTTAGAAGAGGTTTTGTATTTTTTCCAGCAGTATCAGTGCAGCCTAGAAAGGTAGTTGTACACAGCAACTGTTGCTAAGATGTGCATGCAATGGCTATGGCTCCTCGTTTCAATCCAAGGCTCTCACGGTGAAGCTCACCAAGATGTGTGCGGATTACCTGGGTATCAACTGGAAGATCCCGATAGGTGATCACTAAACACACTAAGCCCCCTCTCTAACTTCCAGGCAGCACTACAAGGGGGG
>Ga0065711_1027043_pt1 | contig 55118 bp, 39 predicted proteins | sample Hoacrofraction12_FD_59098 | JGI IMG/M metagenome (GOLD analysis project Ga0065711, IMG submission 59098) | Hoatzin crop microbial communities from Cojedes, Venezuela - Epithelial fraction 12 v2 (version 2) | ecosystem: Host-associated > Birds > Digestive system > Esophagus > Crop | place... | reverse complement strand
TTTTTTTTTTTTTTTTTTTTTAAACCCAAGCTGGGAATTTCTTAGATAGCTTAATAGTTAGATATTTAAAGGGGAGTTGAAGAAAGGAGGCTAAACAGCCACAGAAGTGGGTATCTTGTGAAGATAATGGCTTTGTGTAATGTTCCCTGGAAGTTCTTGAAAGGGGCTGATTGGTTGGTATATTTAGATTTCATCTTTTAAGCATTTACTAATTATCCCAGCCTAGATGGATAAAACTAATCAAATAGCTGTTTGGGAATGCTCTGCATTTTGAAATCTTCCCTGGTAACAAATGGAGGGCAAGTGATGGTGTGAGGGATTTTTTTCTTTTTGGTTTTCTCTCATCTCTCTGCTTTTCGCAAGTACATAAACCCAGGGATTTTCAGTGATTTAGTTGTTACGTATATAGAAGAACATCAGATTTGCCTATCTCTTCAGAGTGAAAACACGCCCTTGGTCGCGTTTTTATCCTGAGCCCTGTTTCTTCGTTGTCGGGACCACAGAACTCGCTAAATGCCTTTTTGTTCTGAATTCTTCCCAACTGCCTTTCCACTGGAGTCTGATTTTCTGTGACCTCGGGTTTGCTGAAAGCCAGTGAAGCGATGGGACTCTGAGAATCAAGACTGTGGTACATGTGCGCAGAAATTACAAACCCCAGCTGTTCAATATCTCCCGTGTTACAGCCTGGGCGGCCTCATAAAGCACTGCCGGACCGAGGAGCAGCGGTGCCCTCCTGTAGTATGTCACAGTGAGCCCGGAGAGGGAGGGTGACCGGCTTTGCTGATGCTTTTATTTACTGAGTCTGGAGTGATGGTTTTTATTGTGTTGTTTGGCATATTTGATCTCAGAAAAAGTAAGAATTCTTGCTGGGTTAAGACACATCAAGAGCAAACAGCAAGGAGAGAACGAGCAAAGCCGTGGTAGCGGTGTAGGTGCTGTGATGTGCCTGTTTAGGGTATCAGTGGAAATGTTAAATACTTGTATGATTTCCTGCAGCAGTATTTGAAGGGACATAATCACATAGTTTTTGGCCCAGTACTTTAAACAAGAGTATTTATAAAGCTGACTTCTGCATAGAAATATTTGCATCCTTTAAATAAAAAAAATAAGCTGAAAGCATTTTTAACCCAGCCCTGTACTGCAGTGTTTTCATGCAATCTAAATACTGCAGTGTTGTGAACCCACAAAGACGTGATTGAAGACCCTGAGCCAGCGAACAGCTTGGTGCAGGACTTCGCACTCACGCTCTGCGTGGCTGCAGGCTGCTGCCTGTATGAAAGATGCGTGGGCTCGAGAGCAAGATCTTTTTTGGGTTTGGATGGAGCAAAGCCCAAGAAAGGTCCAAATGATGAAAGTAATAGTGCGGGTTTTCAGAATTCAGTTTAGTTACTTGTAGTTGATTTTAATATATAATCATCTAGCTGGGTAGCTGAAACTCTCAAATGTAAAAAGTGGCTTGCAGATTGTAGAAAAGAAAGAGCAATCTGACAAATTTGATTATAAATCTGGAAGTCTCTGCTATAATCTCTGCTAGCTGAAAGGCAGGGTGATTAGAATTTCAGGGCCAAATAGATAATTGTCTATTAGATGGCAGATGGCACACTGGTAAGAACAAAATCTAAAATTATGGATCTATTTCCATAATTTTTGTGGTTCTGATGCCATTTTTCAAATCTATAATGGCATAATGTTAATGCTGACGTATTGTGATCTGTCATGACTAGAATGGCATAAAATATTCACTTCTAACCTTGGCGTCGCATCAGAAAGCTGACTTAAAACACCTCGCTATGTGAACTTCCAGTCTGCACCTCTCAGCTGCACCCGTTCTGTTTCAGCCCGGCGTTTGGAACCTCTGTCAGAGAAAGATTCTGAAAGCTCCATCTCAGTCCTCCACGCGGTATATAAATGTGGAGTCCCCACTTTTAGAAACTCGATGAATCTCCTTAGTGGTTTGGAAGTTGAACTGCTAAATTTGGATTGGAAAGACAGCTGCAGAAAGCCAGAATGGGCAGAATGGCGCAGATGCTTTTGGCTTTTAAACTTTTCCAGTTGCTGCTTCTGGACCCATCATCAGAGAGAGGAAAGCTTGATCTTGAAAAATGAAGGGTACCGTGTTATGCATCTTGCCTCCCAAATATGTAGGGTTTAAAAGCAGTGAGCAAAATTTTGTTCATGTAAAGGGAAACTGATAACCCTTTAGTATGTCGAGGCAGCATATCCAATCTCCTCCACCCTCTGTCTGCCTGATTATCAGCTCGGGACAGAACAGAGAAGGAGATTTTAAGACACTGCAGCCAGCACAGCGCAAGAAATCATTTTGTAGTGGAACTTTTTGCAGCACTGTGACAAATGCAGCTTAAATGCTTGAATAGGCAAATTAAGAATAAAAGCCTTTATTCAAATAGCACTTAGGAGGCCTGTATGAAGTGAGTGACTTTGGGGTGTTTGTCAGCAGGCCGCATGCAGTCCCTGCTGGTGTGAGAAGGCAGGAGGAGGGGAGGTGTCCCTTGTAGGATGTAACTGACTGTTGAAGGGAAACCTGGGTTAGTGTTCTTGCATGTGATGGAGGTGTCAGCGCACTCTGGATCCCAGAGAACCGTCTCCACCAGTGTGGCAGAGGTGCCTGGGTTTCTCACATGCTTTAAAGAGAAACTTCAGACCTTCTGCAATGGAGGGGGTTAAAAACGTTGAGGGAAGGAAATAATAACTTTAAATTTCTTACTCAGCTAAAAGTGAGGCTGATTCAGAATTACAACGTTAGGAGTTTTATGCAATAAAATAGTCATTTCCACATCCTCTCTGTGTCCAGGCTCTCTATGTGCCAGAAGGGTGGGTCCTCCTTCCTCAGCTCTGATTTAGAAGAGAAATGAACCAAATAGATTGCCTAGCTTTTTCCTTTCATTGCTCACTGTGGGAAAGCTATCTTTATGGAAACACTGTCTTTCCTGCAGTAAACTTCAGGATGAAGCTTGGAGATGTAAAAGCATTCGCTCAGTGCTGTCGGAGAGAGTCCGGAGTTCCTTAAAGATTTGCCCTGTTACATTGATGAAGAATGAGATCTTCCCGTTTATAATAATGTTGCCACTGAAAAAAAAACCCCAGAGATCTAGCGAAAATAAAATGAACACCCTATGATTGAGGCATGTTTGAGTGAATTTTGTGGAGGGTTTCCTTTTTTTCTTTTTCTCCCCTCTGGTCATTATTTAGTTTCCTCGGAGCAGAGCGCTCTAGTGACTAATTCATCCCACACTGAGTTTTTAAAACTCAAGTTGACTTTATTTGTTTGTCCAACATTCTTTCTCCTGGTTGATGTTGGAGTCTGAATGTTATCAATCAGTTCAGCAAATGTTTATCCTTGTCCGTGCCACCAGCTCTGTGAAACTTTACTTTGGAAGCTTGATGTTTAAAAAGGGGTGTGTGGGGGGGAGATCTGGTGATGTGGCTTTTTGTGTATGTGTGCTAATTAAGGAGGATACTGCCAGAGGCTTGCAACGTTGGGTTTGTGAAACGCACAGCTGGAGGGAAGGACAAAAGTAAGAACTGGAATGACAGTAGGAATTTCAGACCAAAGTAACCTGCATATTCTGATCCTGAAATAGAGCAGTAAATGCTGTTGCAGACACTAGATAGGGGCACTCCGTGGAGGAATGATTTGTTTTAAGCTGTCATTTTCTTCAAATGTCTTGAGTGAAGCATTTTAGAAGACTCTTATCTTTGTTGAGCGGCGGTGGAGAATATTGTCGATTCTCTGAAGCCGCCTTCTTCCTCTTTGTTATCTGACTTTTTTCCAGGGATTGAATCAAAGAATGTACAGGTCACTGTGATGCTGGGGCTGAAACTGCTCAGAGCCAGGCTGTGTGGATTATAAAAGGGAGCTTTATTTAAGGCACTCCTTAGAAGCTGACAAGTCCTAGTCTCGGCTAGCTGCAGAGAGGATACTTGTAGGTTTAATTCTTCCGAGCAGCTGGAGCCAAAGGGGCAGGAGGACAGAAAAAGGTGTGTGCTGGTGTGTGTGTGTGTGTTGGAACTCGCACAAACTCACTGCCTTGCAGTCCTCAGGGAAAGGGTAATGTGCTGAGCTCGGGCAGGACAGTTCAGATGTCCCCAGAAGAATCGTTTGAGTTGGAAGGGGTTCCTCAGAAATCACTCAGCCCATCTGCAGGACTCTCTTAAGAAAGCACTTTTTAGTTTTGGTAGGAAGATATCGAAATGTCATGGATCTCCCCTTTCTCCTTTATGAAGGTACTCTGTTAATGAATAGAAAGAAAACTTCTATGCAGTCCTTAAACAAAGACCAATTTCTTCCTTTGCTCACCACAGTATGAAGTGCATCGTGTACCTCAGTGGTGCTGCAGTGCCAAAGTTGTATGTGTAACTGCTGCAAGGTGGGCAGGTGGTGGGTGGTTTTGCAGTTTGACCAAGTTTCATTATTGCTATCATAAAGAATTGCGAAAACTCAAAAGGTAACATCTCTGTACTTAGGGATATATCAGCTTTGGCCTTATATTTTTAGCCCTCTTTTATTACCATTCTGAAATAGTGATACTCCGCAAAAAAGGTCAGAAATTCAGAGATGGAGGCACCTTTCTAAGATTCCCATTTGGTTTGTACAGCCCGGGAGAAACCCATGGATGGGAAACTCCCATTTGTTTCTGGAGCCAAAATTCAGAAAACTTTCCGTTCTGTTAAGTACTTTCATTCAATTTTTCTTTTTACAGATGATGAAATTTGCTTGGGATAACTACAAACAATATGCACTCGGAAAAAATGAACTGCGACCGCTGACTAAGAACGGCCACATCGGTAACATGTTTGGTGAGTTCTGAATCAATTCTAGTGCAATTCCATTGCATTTTTTTAAGGCCACATGTCCACGTCAGTTCCTTTCTCTGCGGTGCAGTGAGGTATCTGTAACAGCTTTGATCTGTTTCCTCTTTCCATTTTTATGAAGTGAGACTTTCAACACAGCTCTTAGGGGTTACCTACCCATATCCTATTGCTGGGAATCTCATTGCTGCAGGCATCTCAGAGTGCCCAGCCTGTATCACCTCTGTGTACAGATCTAGCACCAAATGTGTATCAGAACAGTGCTAAAACCAGCCAGTGTCTTTATTAAAACATGAAGTCAGTCCAAACCTGACAACGCTGCTATTTGTCTAAGCTTGTAGACGTCAGGAACTGACCAAACTGAGCGTTTTCTCTCTCATTTCTCCACTGTTGAGCAAGATGTGAATTCCATGAAATATTGAGTGAGTGAATCAATATTAAAAGCTCTTTGTACTGTGTGCTTACTGGCTTGTATAATTTTACTCTTTAGCAGATTACGTTTTTTTGTGTGAGCCACTTACATAATTTCAGTGCTCTTCCCCTGCTTGTTCTGGTGGGATACTTGTTGACTTTGTGGGATATAAATTGTCTTTTTCCTCATTTGCGTTCCAAGCATTTCCCCGCTCTGTTCACTCTGCCGTAGCTTGGCTTTGCCTGCACAGGTTGTGCCGTGGTGAGAAGGTGCAGAAGATGGAGGAAGGCCAGCAGAATCTGCTTTAGCAGCCCTTTCCCACCCCTGCTTTGGGAAGACTGGCTGTGCAGAGGTCTCTTGGCTTCTTTCCGGAGGACTCTGTTTTGCAGAGATTATCTCCCAGAGCCCGTTGCCCAGATTAGGGTGGAACAGAGTTCCTTAGTGGGCAAATTATCTGTGAGCTTTATTTCCTCAGGGCAAAGGGATTGGACTAATACAGTATGAAAAAACGCTCCCATTCCTGTTTTTGCACTCCCTAGGTGTCTCAGTGCTTCTCTACATCAGGTACATGACATAGGTGTGATCTTTCAGACAGTAGATGTGGAGATCTACTGCTTTGTGTGGCGAGGCCTCCTACGCAGGCCTCATTAGCTTTGGAGAGCTGCGAGATGTGTGTGAAAGCGAAGATTTGAAGGTGGAAATAGCGTCACATGTCTTCTAGGATGGCCAAAACTTTGAAGAGCAGCAGCCCTGTTCAGCCTCTGGACTGCAAGGGCAGACGGCCCTGATGGAGCTGGCAGAGGAAGGGCTGGCTTTTAGTTTAGCCACAGCACAGAGAGAAACCTTGGTGTTCCGCTTGTGGTGCCACCATCAAGTCCTTTTATTGCCCCAGATGAGACACTTGTCTCTTTAGTTCCTGCAGAAGTACTGGGAGAGTTAACTCGCATCTGGTTGTGCAATACTGTAAGTTGCATGGCAGCTGCGTTAACGATCGCTGGGGTGTCTGGGGGAAGCGGTTTTGGAAGCGTGCCTGCTACTAGCGCAGGCTGTGCGTGACCAGCCACTGTGCTTGCCCAGTCTCACTGTGTCAGGAGCAGTGATTTGGGTGTGTTCGTTCTTTGCCTTCCTCTTTCACTGCCCCAAGAATACCCAGGTTTCTTGCTTGAGAATTTGCATTAACTTCAGCACCAGGTTAAGATTTGCAGCTTTTCCATTCTGACAAGCTTGTCAAAGTTCCTCAGGGAGCGTGCCTGTAAACAGACAAAAATATTGAAAGCTCTTAAATGCATTTATCATGCTAAAACAATTGGCAGTACTCATGCTTGTTTGTAGCATGCCGGTGAGCACTCTCAAGAAAAATGCTTTGGAGCACAAGGATTTGCAGCAATTGCAGAAAAGCAGCTATATGGTACATTTCAGCCTTTTCTGGCTGTTCCTCCTTTTAACTGTGGCTGGTAAAGAGCGGAAGCATTGGGCACTTGGTTGCTGCAGCCCTCTATCCCTCTTGTCTTAGAAATTAGGACAGGGCATCGTTCGCCTTCTTCATTGTTGCCCATTGCCCCTCCTGTCACATGCGTGTTTTTATTCCAAACTACAGATGTAATGCAGGCAAATTGGGTACTCTCCAGGCTGGAGGTGTCAATATTAAGCTGAGATTTTTCTGCAGCTGCTTCCATGTGGGAGGGAAGGAACCTCTTTCAGGCTATTTTCAAGCATGTTTGTGTGCATGAGGAGCGATCGAGTTCTTGAAGGGTGATACATTCTCCTGTTGTGGTTGTGATGCTCACTTGTAGCCTAGCCTTCAGTTTAGCAGCCTCACCCTGGGGGAAGTGAGGGAGCTGCTCTTTATCAAATATTCTCCCTAATCAAAGCAGAAATACAAAATAAACATTCACCTTCTGCTCCTACACAGCATTCTGCTTCTCTTAACAGCCATGAGCTAGCATCCCTTCCCAGCGTCTGCCCTGATATCAGGAAAATCACAGCCAGAAAAACTCTTGTATCTCCGCGCTAGTTAATCTCCTTTCTCCTCTGCTTTGGAAGGTGGCATTACGCACCTGGGAGAGTATCTGTACAGTTTCTGTACGTCTTCATAGCCAGAGATCAGACTTGCCCACTAACCAAGTGCTAGGCTGCTACATACACTGGAAAGCAGCGTTTCCTCTCACTTGGGCTTTGATCGGGTGACTTGGTCTTACGTTCCTACTTATGACTGATGCTCTCCAGATCCTCCTGTTCCTAAGGCATCAATTAACCAAGATTCCTCCATGTCCTGGACATAGCTTATTTATACAGAAGTCTTCTGATTGCATTCATAATCCTGGCAACTTGAAAGCCCTTTCCTTAAACCCACTAGCTGTGGTTCTTTCATAAGCATTATTTATTCGTCTGTGATGTTTGTGATAAGATGTGCCATGCTAAACATCCCATCCCATGCCCTCCAGTGGGGTAAACAGGTTTTAGGCTTGCAGCCATTTCAGAGGTGTGATGATTTCCCTGGAAATTATGCCATGGAAGTACTAGGGTGGAGACATGAGCTCTGGTAGAATAAAACCTGCACCACAAAGTTCCAGTGTGAATGGCTGCACAACTATGGGGTTTTCAGAATTATCTGCAACATTTCTCTCTGCACTTAAGCTAACTCAAGGAAGACCTGCAGAGTATCTGGCCGCTGTTAGAGTCAGGCCCAAACATGCTTGTTTAGGAGAACTGTTTTAAAAAAATTGCACGGCTGGGCTTGTGGCTGAGGGTGAAGGCTGGGGATCCCCAGGTATGTATTCTGTTCCCAGCACTGGTCTAGTTATTTTAACCCTTCTCACCCCAGCATCTCAGCATTCCTGTCTTCGGTGTTGTGAGCATTAAATTAATTGATGTTTGCAAAGCGTGTTGAATTCCTCGGAGTGAGGCTGCTGGAGAGGGCAACCGTATTATGTAGCGCAGCACTTGAAATGCACCTGTCACTGTGATATCCAGCATTAGATAGCTGAATTATTATTCTGCCCGCTCCCTGGGTCTGTCATAGCCACTTATTTTTCTGACAAAATGTTTTTAAAATCCTGTTAGCTTTACAGAGTTTCTCTAGCTATGGGAGAGTGAGCTGGCATCTATTTCTGCTCATGCATCAGCTGAATTGTCAGTTACGTTTTGATTGCACAGTCTTTTAACAATGATAAGGTAAGAAGCCTGATTTTCAGATATCTCTTGAAGTGTGCAGCGCTGGCAGCAGAAAAATCCTTCTTTGACTTATAACCTGAGCCAATTTGCTCTGAAATCAGTGACAGCAAGTAAATATGGAACCTTGCTGTGCTGTTAGACAGTCATTTTTCACCACCTAACTGCATTAGTATATTAATTTTAGTATAAAAATAGCAATCCTTAACTAGTTTTCCCCCCGTTTTTTTTCTCTCCCCACTTGAAATCACGCCTAAAATTATGAATTGCCTTGTCACAGCCATTGCTTCTCTCAGCATATGCTGAGTTTGTGCATCACTGTGAGGTTCTGTAGCTTTATCTGATGTGAATCCATGTGACAACTGTCACATCTAGGACACAGCCAGGTCACCAGAACTGGGTGGCAAAGATCTGACAGCAGCTGGATCTAAAAGATGTAAGGCATTTAGACTTTGTCCTCGTGTAGGGCCCTCCATGTTGTTCCATGTCTGATTGCTTGGTGACAGAGTACACAGGCTGTCTGCACAGGCTGGGGAACGGTTCTTGGAAAACCAGTGGCTGCTTCGGCTGTGTTTGTGTACTCAGCTCGGGCTTTGGCCTGAGCTGTCCTGATGGTTTGTTTTGAAGACAGGAGGTCATTGGTCTCAGTTGCCTGGAAATAGTGCTATTTTGGCTCTCCAGGATAAAAAGGGTTTAAAGTGGCTGGGGAAGAAAAGTGGTGACCACATGAATACGTACGAAGAGGCCTCTAGAAAGTACCACGTTGATTGTCCTGAGATTCAGAAACCTTCAGGTGTTTCTCCCTGGCAAACGCAGTGCAACTCAGCTGCTTTCTCACTGCACTGTGACCCTGTGCCCGGCCCAGGCTCTGGTCTGGGTGGAGAGTCAAGTAACATCTCTCCACTGGCCTCATACCACCAAGCTCCTTTCCCAGGAACTTTTAGCAGCAGCTGGAGTGCTCTCTGACCGCCACCTCGGGTGCTGGGCCTAGTTGGACACAAAAGGCTCCATGTCCCAGAGTTAGTCCCTGCAGCCACCCGATCTTGCCTCTTGAGCTGAACATTTTCCAAATAGCTGCTTCCTTTATCAGTGATTTAGCTAGGAAACCATGCAGCAGGCAGGAAATGTGCCCACCTCAATTAGAAGCAACAGGAGTTGATGTATGAATATTTAACATGGGAAAGGTAATTGGATGAAAATACTAATTTAGCAACATTCTAACTACCAGAAGAGAAATGGTAACCTCCAATTGTGCAATCACTTGGTGCAGCTTTTCTGTTCTGCCTGAGTCTCTTTCCCTGTGATCACAAAATTACAAAACCCTGGAGTGTCCTTTTATGTGATTAAAATAATAATAATAATAATAATAATTGCTCTCTGAATTTGTATGCTGAATTATTCCTGCTGCCTATAGCACATGACATTAGACGGTTGGCTCCATGGGCTCTTTGAAGAGAAAAATACATTGTAATGAAGATGTTGCTGAAACACTGCTGCTCCCTGGCATCATCATCTTGTTTTTTATGCATAATGTTACTCAGTTGAATATTGTTTTCAGGAAGGGCATTTTGAGTTGACGTGGCTTTTGCTGTCACTGAAATCTGTAGCAACAAACTTGTTTCCTGTCAGCAGGAAGCAGTGAATCAGGATATCCTCCGAATATCAAACTCGCTGGAGATTGGTTGCGTGATTCATGTTAGAGATGACATTTATCCCTGTTACGTTTGTTTCTTCTTTTCTCCCTGCTTTCCACCTGCCAACGATCGTTCCTTCCAGACACCAAGGTTGTCATTAATACTGCAGGAGACCCGTTCCCGCTCTGCTCTCACCTTGGGTCATGCTGAGAATGGTGGCTTCCTTCAAATGTGCTGTTTCAAGCATTAGCTCGAACATCAGGGCTCCACCGAACCCTAAACCTCACACAGAGAGATTTAAGCTTATTACAGTGGCTCAGCTGACAGGCAGTAACTTGTCAGCTTGAAATACTCATTTTAAAAGTTTAAACAGAAAAAAACTGTTAATGTCTCATATAGTGGCCTAGGGCCTTCTTCAAACACCTTTGCTATCAAAGCCCTTGTTCTGGGGCTGAGCTAGACCTGGTCAGCTCCATTGTGGCAGCAATTCTTGAAAAAAATTTATTTGAACCGAATAGATTCATCTCCCCTCAGCTGAGATTTACATCTTGGAAAACAAAAAATAAGCTCGGAAAATTCAGTGGAGAACAGCCTTGGCCTAAGATGCAAAGTACAGATGCACGTTCCGGTGCCTCTCTGTTTGCGTCCAGCCCTTTAGATAAAAGGGCAGCTGCAGAGACTGGACAGCAAGGGTTGCTCTGGGCCTGTCTTCAGCAGGAAACTGGGCAAACTTCACATTATCTCAGTGTAAAACCATTAATCATCCCAGGCTTCCTCATGAGTTTCATGAACTTTCCATTGACCCTGAACAGAGTTTTGAATTTAATGAGGCCTAAAAGTAGGAGAGTGTCTTGGGATTTGTCAGAACTGCTTTGCACAGCAAAATGGAGGAGAAGGAAACAGAAAAAAAAAAAAAAGGTAAAAACAGCCATTAAAGTAGCAAATGAAAGCAGAAGAAGAAATAAAATCGTGTTGAGATGTTGTGACTAGAGAGTGTTCTTTGGGACCTCATTTCAAGATGCTCAGGAGTAGAACATACACCGGTGTGGAGGAAGCCAGCCACGCGTGAGCAGCCCCGTTACCATGTAGACAGGGGAACAATCCAGACTGTAACTTTTTTTTTCCATTTTTCAGACTCTGGGGGCTGTATTTCAAAATACGGTGAGCTTGTCTTTAAGCTTTTTTTCTTGGGTTTTTTTATTTATTTTTAAATTTTTTTTAATCATCCTGTTATGGATGTTGTTTGTGCCTCATTCTGGACGCTAATTATGCGGAAATAATTGTCTAATCTTCAGAGATATTGAGCGTGTGATTAAAAGGCAGCCAGCTGAGAGTGGGTGTAGTTGGACTGCTCACCGATTCTTCTCTGGGTTGTGGAGGCGTTGGTGGCAACTCCACAGCAAAAGCTGAGTTGGAGGTTGGCGCTTCCAGCTGGCTTGAACTAAGATCCAGCATCCACTCCAGGGATCTTAGTGGCACCCCTCCGAGTCGACTGGATAATAACACAGAATATGCAGAGCTGAATACCAGACTTGAAGCTCCTGACTACATGCTTTGGTCAGAATCTGTCTTTCGGAAATGCTGAAGGCCGTTTGCCTTCTAGCCACCATTTGCAACCAGATGCTTTACGTCATTTCTGCTGCAGACGCAAACCCACCTGCTGACGTGCGCTACCAGAACCTACATAAAAAAGCAGAGCAAGTGAAGAATATTTAAAAGATGTACTTTTAGCCGTGCCTTTTTGTGTTGGAAATATGTTGAGACTTCTGATGTTCTTACCTTTATCCCTCTGTATTTAGCTTTTCCGTTGTTTATTCAGAGGAGCTGGGTGACTATAAACTGTGTAGCAAAAAACCCACTTATCTTCTTTGTTTTTAATTCACTCCTTTTCCACTCTTGAAACTTCTGAAGAGATTAGGCAGGTTCAGAACTGTTGCTCTGTTAGATTTCACATTTAGAACTTAAGTGCTCTATCATATCTTTTTTTGTGCTACTGCTAAAGTTTCTTGCCACCTTCATTATGTATCTCATTGGAGAATCATCTGGATTAGTGTTAGATTTTGACATTTTTCTATTTGCCTTCAGGAGACTGCATTTCGAGTAGCTCCTGCTACAGAATTTCCTTTTCTACGATTTCTCCAGGTACTTGTTTCCGATTTTTTTTTTTTTCCATCTCTGCTGCCTTTTGGGACGAGACAAGGGTCTTATCTCACTTAATCAGTAGGTTTAACGTCATCCCATAGGACGCCAGCTTTCAAATTTGTCACTGGTTTCAAGGTTGCATCTATGTGTTCAGAATATTCTGGTAGGCATTTGTCCTTTGAAGACCTTTATACTTTGAAAAAATACTCTCCTTTAGCCTCTCAGGATTGTTCTTGTTTCTAGAGAGAATTTTTTGGAAGTCCAAGAAAATCCCTTAGCCTTTGCTTGAGGCATCAGTGTGAAAAACAGGGAGGATTTTTTTGGACTTACTAAAATTGTTCATCCTTCTTCTGATGTTTTATTCTCAAAAAATCTACTGTACCCTAACACACTTTATATGCAGCTCCTAAGAGAAAAAAGCAGAAAAAACTCAGTGCAGGGAAATGAAAGTGTTTCAAGACAAAGTTCTAAAGGCAAAGGTTGTTTCCATACCAGTTTCAATATACCCATAATATCCTTGCTCTGATACAGACATGCAATTAAGAACACCTAAGTTACGCCTATTTCTTGCCCCAATGCTTTAATCTGAATACATGATTACATAGGGATATCATTTCTTCACAGAGCTGGAGGATGGGAAAGCACAAATTATGTGAATACTAAAGCGTAGCGTCATCTGAGCTCACAGCATTCCCGGTGATGGTCTTCACAGCAGCCTTGATTTGTCTGTCTCATCTTAATTTTCAGTCTCAAATCTGTGCTGTATTCTGCAAGCAAGAGCAGATAATTCAGGGATGGAGAAACTGAGGATCAAGTTTTTCCCATACAGGAGAGCAGAGAGCTTTCATTGACTTCACCGAGGCCTTCTTCAGGCATCTGGAAGTGGAAGTCGCCTTCAGGCATTAAAATTAACACCTTTTGACTAGGCTAGAACATTCCTTCTCTCTTGGCAGGCTGCATCCTGGTTGCTGTGGGAACCAGCATTTTTAATTTCCTGACTTCTGTGTACATCCAAAATTGTAACTGTGATGTACTCTGTCACTAAGGTAGCTCTGGGGGTTTGCAGGGAATCAAGCCATCAGACAGCATTTTATGTAGCACTTCCTTCCCTCAAAATCACTTTGGTGCATCTCCAAGGGGCATCTTCGTGAGGCTTTTTGGAGACCTGCAATTCTCATTCGTCTTGGTGAGTAATCACAGGATGAAAAAGGAACAGTGAGAGGTCATTTAGTCCCGCCCTTCTTAAGCCATCCCTAAGCTACCCCATGGTGGAAAGTCACTGCAGGCATTCTGCTTCAGTGCTTTACAGTTTTAAAGCTTACACTGGTGTCTGACCTTGCTCTCCTGTGGAAAGTTAAGCTGTGACTTCTTGGCCTCTCCCCGTGGATGTGCAGAATGGTTTACCATCTTACTCTTTGCAACATTTCTCTGTGTCCTTGCAAAATGTTGCCAAGTTCCCTTCGGTCTTCTCCCCTCAAGGCTAAGCAACCCCAGACCTTTCCAGCTTTAATTGTAGGTCCCATTCTGTGGCCTTCTCCTCGGTGCCGTTCCTCCCCTCTGAAGTCTCCGAATGAGCCAAATGTTTCTTGAAGCGGAGTCCGTGTCCTGGCTGAGGCTTTGCCAGTGCGGAGTGGATTGCAGGAGCCCTTTCATGCCTTGCACACGACACACACTATTTACCCATCCTGGGGTGGGGTTTGCTCCTTTTTCCAACATTACAACATTGTTGATTTGAGCTGAATTTGTGATCTGCTGTAGCCTTGGTATCATTGTCTGCAGAGTGCTGTCTAGCCGCTTATTCCTTATGCTTCATGGTTCATTGTTCTTCCCTCAGGGTGAAATATGTTGTGTGTCCTTATTGGATTGCATCCTGATTATTTCAGACTATTTTCCCAATTTGCTAAGATTATTTTGATATCTAATCCTGTCAAGCAACTTACTGGAAAGCATTTGGAGTCTTTCAGCCGGGGTCTTGTTGGTGTGACTTTAACAATATAGAAGAGAGAAGGAAGAATATGGACAGATGGTTCCAAGTGATGGAGTTACCATGGCTTAAAGTGTTCCTGCTCATCAGCTGAGACATGGTAATGGACCATTTGCATTCTCCTGACCCATTACATTCACAAATAAAATGTATTTAGATTCTTTCATCATTGATTATTAGGGACCTTAGCTCAGCTTGCGAGCAGTAACCTGAGTGCTTAGCAGTGTCTGGATTGATAGCAAGTGTGCAGCCCCAGCGCCTCCCATTCTGTTGCATACTGAACAGCATAATTAATCCTATTAGCTTTATTTTGAGGCAAAGGGCAGTTTCATTTCTGTATCTCTGAATTCTGCTCTCACACCTGGGCTTGTGTTAAGGACCAGGTCATTTCTGTGAACGTGCTATGGGAGGTGATGTTTGCTTGTCTGGACTATGGGTGAAACCACGTCAGGGATGAGCAGTCTTATAACCCAGACTAGAATGCATTGTCTGTGCTGCAAAGCCCCTCCAGAGCCTATCTTCTCTGCTGAGGGAAAAATGCCGTCTCGAGTTACAAGCTGCATTGCTCTCCTGTGCTGTCATAACACATCTCTCACAGCTGCTTTTTGGGAAGTGTGCTTGGAAGATAGAAGGGCACCTTCTTCCTGATTATTATAATGCAGCATCTCTCCTTTGAATCCTAAGATGAATTAGCAGTCTCCGCTCATTAACTGCTACCTATATCTCTCAGAGTCCATGGATAATAGTTTTAGTTAGGACGTGTGTTTGTTTTAATAGGCCTGTTGGGATCCCTCACATTACATGATGCAAGTCCTCGAGGAGGTGTGTGGAGGAACAATAAAGAGTATATAATCAGATTACTTTTAACCAGACTAAAATTAATTTCAAACATCCAGAAGAGGAGAGTCCAGCAGTATTTTGCCCCACCAGTATTGCTACTGTTGTCTCCTGCTTAACCTTCTTGAACTGTTCCTCCCAGAATTACTCCTTACTTGTGAAATTACCTGTCTTTGCCAGAAATAATCACCTCTGCTTCAGTGACATTTGAGCCCTGTTGCCCAAACAAAGGAGAAAACCTCTTTCCCGAAGGAGCATTTGAATGATTATTGCTTCCAATTTTCTGCTGATCTCTCCATAGCCGACATGGTCTGCCTGCAATAGAATCTCTGTGTCATGGGAGCCAGATTGGATGCACATGGAGAGTGGATTTGCAGTATTTCTGCTGTATTAAGGATTGTGTTCCTGAGGCTCAGTCAAACGTTTCCTCCTCTATGACACTTTCACATAGAAAGAGTTTGATTTGAGCTCCAGGAGGTTTGGAGTCATGCAGTGATAGGACAGTGCCTGTTGTTGGAGGATTGCTAAATGATGAGAGGTGGTTGGAGAAACTGGGGAAAAGAGGATTAAACTGGGAAGCTGCTGCCAAGTGTTAAATACTTAAGAGTCAGTTGGCAGTAGGTGCTTATCATATATCTTCTCTTCCCTTCCACTGAAGGAAGTAGCTATCTGAAGGGCTGTTACTGTGACAAGCAATTCATTTTTATGCTGAACACCTCCCTTTTCTTTTTTTTCTGGTGCATAAGAAGAATATTGCTAGCCTGTTCCCACCAGCCCGATCTCCTCCAGACACAGTCTACTTTGCCACATTCCTAAATGAGCATGAACTCTCTTTTTCTCTCTCTCACCCATCACTTGTTCAGGGGAGAGCTGCCACTGCTAGTTCAGTTTGAATGATAGACTTAATTCTTCAGGGGAAATTGATATTTGAAAAACATGAGTGGTTTGTAATCCAAAAAAGCTATTTCTTCCCCAGCTGGAACACATTCTGTATTAAATGTGATCATAGCAACCTAAAAGCCAACACTTCAAGATGCTTCTCTGTGATGCCAGATTTACCTAGAAACTGTGCAGCACATATGCTGACACCCATTGTGTAGTGCAGGTGGAATTGTGATTCACTATCACTTCCCATGAACTCGGAAGATCGCTCCTGTTGAGAACAAAAACCAGACTGAGCTATCTCGTGGGCCAGAAGTTTGCACGATCTCCCTAATGCCAGTCGTCAAAATGCCTTGCCTTTAGGTGGAAGGTTGGGTCATCCTTGTTTGGCAGACGGCTCGTTCAAGGTTGCGTTACCTTTTAGTCTCTCTGCACAGTCTGATGTACCAAGGGCTCTGCTTCTTCCAAGCCGCGTGCTGCAGGATTAGTTGCTCTCCTGTTTCTAAGCATCTTTTCATGGAATGATCAGCACTTTGACCTTTCCTTAATTGGGGCAAGCATGACGTTATCCACCCTACAGTGTATAGGACTAGGCTTTGAGTTTATTTAGGTATGAAGCTTATAGAGTGGCCGTAACCTTGGCATTGTCTTGAGTGATGCCCTGTGTCTAGTAAAATGCACGGGTTTCTGATGGATCCGCTAAGTATTTCTTCCAGAACTGCAAGGAAATGAGCATCTCTGGGATCAGATAATTGGTAGCTGCAGACATTGGTAGCCAGTTGGTTGCCTGTGAAGCAGGGTCATCACTCTGTTAGCTACCAGAGATAAATCTTTCAGGAATCATGAAGTGGAAGAGATCAGGCATGCCAAGTCTGAAGATCAAGGTTGGTTTGTGTCTGGAGGTGATGGAGGCTGTTTGTGGGGATCTGGGGGGCTTGGCACAGTCGTCCTCATGTCTGTTGCCCCTGCTGACCGTCTGCGGGGCAGGACAAGTGCCAGAGACAGCAGAACCTGAAGCCAGCCAGGACTGGTGCAGTGAGTGAGCTGGGAGCCACGGCAGCGCCCAGTGTGTTGCCCCAGGACCCTGCATCGATGCCGCGCTCAGCTGGGGCTGGCATGGGAGCAGAGGACAGAGCTGCCTGTGAGCTGCCAGGGGCTCGGTGAGGTGGGTTCTGCTCTGCTGCGTAGTCACCCCTGCCCTGTACCTCAGTGGAGCGTGCGTGGGATGGAGAGTGCTTGGGGTGTGGGGCCTTTTGACCAGTATCTGGAGACAAGAGCGAGGCAGATTAATGTGAAGAAGATGGGAAAATAACCTTGGGTATGAAGTGTTTTCTGATGAAGTCCCTGAAGTGTAGGTGCAGTGGTTTATTTGGAAAGCAAAGAAAAATGAGGTTGCTCAAAAGCTAATGGACTTTTTTTTTTTTCAGTCTGCAGGAGAATGTGCTGATAAGAAAAGAAATAGATCTTTTCTAATTCTTGGACTACTACTCTTTTGTCCCCTTTATCTCTCTCTACTGCTACCTTGTTGCTCAGATGTAATTTGTTTAGTTTACCTTAAATAAAGGGAGTAAAGTTACTCTGTATTACAGCTATCAGGTTCAGAGACAAAAACCTCAATAAATAAGACACAGTGGCAAGGCTGTAACTCTGGTCTGGTGGTGTTGGCTTTGCAGGCTGCATCTGCAGCTGAAGGACCGGGTTGTAATGAGGCAATTGTGAAGACTTAACTGAGAAATTCTCTTTCTTCCTAAAAAGGCTTGTAATCTGTTTGCTGGTTTCATTTGGATTTTCTGTTTAATTTATGTCAGCTGAACAAACAGTACCAGCCCTGTCCTAGAGATCACTGGTAGCTGGCTTGATGCTACCTGTAATGTGAGCAGATTGTCTTTCTACTCGAGAATATCTTCTGGAGCTGGATTGTATCTTCCAGTACTGATACCTAGTGTAAGGTTTCCATGCTAGAGGACAATTAGGAAAGGAAAAGTTAAAAAATAAACTGGTGGGAGTGGTTTTGTGTGGCCAGCAATGCCATTCCAGAGGGAAGATGAATGGCTAGTGCAAGGTGCTTAGGATGAACAGACAGAAAAGCCAGGTCAGATGGTGGTGCATAAACTAATGTGACGAACAGAGATGGCGAGACAGCAGCTGCCTGGGGAACAGGCCAGCAGACGAGCGGCTGCTTGCTTGGTGTCAGAGGGGTAGCGTGTGCCTTGCTGTCTGTTGACTTGTTTCTTGTCTTGCTGTGGCTGGTACCGAGTAGAACAGGCTAAAACTTTGATCGGCACACTGCGTCGCTTTCCCTGAATGTGGATTTTTAAATCTCTTTATTTCTCTAACCAGCACGTTATCTTTATTTAAACTGTTTTTCTTTATAAACTTAGAGAAAAATGCCTCCTGCTTTTTGCTGGCAGAAGAACCAAAGGCTCAGAGCAGGCAGGGAGCCCTGGCCTAAACCCAGATCCTATCTCAGGAGTTCCAGGCTCCCAACCACTTGTTCTGCCTGACCCAGAGCCCTCCACAGAGAGGACTGGCAAATCTTCACTGCAAGGCAGATTTTTCAAGCAACTGTGCAATGCTTTTCACAGTTTACTTTGTTGCCAAGATAATCCTGAGCTGTGTAAAAAAATCTGTATGTAGATTCCCCCCAGAATTCGACAGCATGCCACCACCCAGAAGCTGTCTGGTGGCGTGGTCTCAGCCAGCTCCCAGGCTTCTCGCACAAATCTCTGGATAAGTGTCAGAAGTTCAGTCTGGTCTCCAAGCACTGTCGATGAGAAAAAGAACCGAAAATAACAAGAAAAGCAGCACTCGGAGATGGTCGCTTTTCAAACTCCTGTTTTAACAAGGCATTGATGTTAATCAAAGCCAGTTCAATCTTTTGAAGCCTTTGGTACCGTCATAACCAGAAGAAGGGATCTTGGTGTTTTCAGTTCTTGTTTTGCCCTGCGTTGCCTGCACCCCAAGAGGTGAAGTTAAATAACTAGTAACAACTGGAGTCTTTTGTGCCTCAACAGTTAACAAATTCATCGTGTTTCATAGAAACTGCATCCTAATTTTTATTCTAAACAAGATTTCAGCACTAATTTTTGTTTTGACAAATATGATTTGACATAAGAACAGTGGGAGTCAAGACCTTTCATTTTTGATCTAGGTTTACATTGCACTGATCTAAATTCCTCCCCCTTTCACTCTTGCCTTTCAGTTGTAAACTTGGTTATTAAAGTTATCAAAAAGCTATTTGAAACTCTCTGTTCTGTAGCATTTAAACAGTCCTGCTATATGCAAGATTAAGTATGATAGCTTCCTAATGACTTGTGCTGTTCATTTTAAGCATTGGCACAATGCATTACTGTACAGATTTTTTAAATGGCTTTGTTGAAAATGAAGGATTTGGTTTCTGTTCGCTGAGAAACTTCATAAAGGGTTGTTTGCCAAATGGCAGGACCAGGCCCCCTGGGTCTTGTCTCTGTGACATTAGAGATGATATTCCTTAACCTCTTTGCTTGCTCTAATGCTTAGGCACGGCCTGCTGAAGAAGTGTGTTGATGAGGTTAGTTTGGGCTTCCATCCATCCCTCTGACAGACAATTCATAACAGCAGCATAACAGCAACAGCAGGGTTACGTGGCTCTCTAAGCGCAGGTGATATGCCACAAAGAAGAATTTTGTTCAAGCTAAACTCTGACATCAGGGAGATGGGGTTGAAAAGCTGGTAAAGATACTTCTATCTCCTGCTGCTTGGGAATCCTTGCACCTCTTCCAGCATTGCAAAGGCAGCGCAACCAGGCACACGCTAAATTCATCATTATTCCTTGCACCTTGATAGCAAAGCTGGTGAGAGTTGAGACAGGGAGACTGCCTCATTGCCTGTCATGTATGTGCCATTTTGGCTTTGCAGCAGGGCAGCCACCCTTTAGATCACACAGCTGCAAGTGTGGCTCCCCAGACACAGAGTGGCTGTGGGAGTAAGGCAGAGCCACTGGTAAAAGGCATTTTTCCTTCCTGAGGAAGAGGGCTATTAAAGACCCCACTCTTAGCTACTCATTTGCTGAAGCATCACTTTTACAGCTTTTCTAAAGACTCTTAAGGGACAGGCTTGCAGCTGGGAGCCCTTCAAGTCTCATATCTGGCCTGTGATACTCCAAGTGGGCTATTTTGGGAAGAGGGGAGCGAGGGAAGGCGCCTCTCTCTGTCCCTCCCATCACAGCTGCTCCACTTTGTCTAGAAAATCAAACATTTGCTGAGCTATGGAGGCTGAATATGTCCTGGGGTTTGGCCACTTGTTTAGCCATTGGGAGAAGCAGGTGTGGGTCTGCGTACTAAGTCTGGTAGCAAAAGGACTTGAACAGGTAGGTCCCCAGCCTGTAAACGCCTCACCCCAAGGAGGTATTTCATTTTGGCCAAAATTGCTTCCAAGAGTCTGAGTAACTTCCAGCTCAAAACCAAACCAAAGCAAACCCCGCCCCCCCCCCAAAAAAAAAATCCACAAAACTGATTTTGACAAAGGGGTGCTTTTTGATCCCTGAAAGCATAACTGGAAAGTGATGTCCATCAGGTAGGAGAGCTGGTTGGACTTTGTAGGAATGGAGCTGGAAAAGCCAGAAGGAATAGCGAGGGCTTGGTTCACCTGTGCAAGCATGTGAGGGTATTTTATGAGATTCTGGAGACTGGTCCTGAAATGAAAGCTGCTGTACTGGCTGTCCCTTCTCTTTGGGCCTGTTATTCTGCATCCTACTTAATATAAACCCTCTGAGATGGGATGAAGGTAAGTGCTTTGTTACCAGTGAGTCACTCTGTTGCCTAACTATTGTCTCTTCTCTTGTCAGTGAGTCACTGACACCTTATTAGAGCAGCTGACAGACCCCAGGCCCTGTTCCCCCTGGAAGGAGTGTGATGGGGCTTTGTTTTAACGGCAGCTGGGTAGACTGAAAAGATGGCATGAAGCTCAGGCTCCACGGCCCAGAAGGCTGATAGATTTCCTCGGTTATGGGCAACACTTTAGCAGTTTGAACTGATAGAGCAGCAGCAGAGCAGAGGAAGACAAACCATTTTCTGAGCACAGCGAAAACCACAGTCTGTTTTCTGGTGCCAAGGGAACACATTGAAAATATCCTAGATGCTCTTGCAAGTGCTCTGCAGTCTCTCTGTTTTTCGTTTTTCTTTCTTCATAGTCTGGTTCTGTCCCTCTTCCCTTTCCTTTCCTAATTTTTGTCCTTTCCTTCAGTCCCTGCTCACTCATCAGTCATGTAGTTGCTGTTAAGAGAAGTCTGCCCAGTACTGTGCGTTTCAGCTTGCTGTTGTCTGCCTGCAGGGTGCAGAGGGTGGAGGCAGAGGTTCTTCCAAGCTGAAGGTTTTGACCTTGGCTGCAGAAAGCCATATGAAAAGTTGCAGCTTTCTCTGATGTGACTGTCTTCTGTTCTGTGGAGCTCCCACAGAGACTGAAGGAGAGCTAAACCCAGGATAATGTCACAATCTCCTGATAAAAGACGATTCTTTGATGTGAAGACTGTGTCCTAAAAAATGTAATCCTGTCCTCTGGGCCCTTTCTAATGGGGAGCTCAGGGGTGCTGCGTGAGCAATGCCTGGATCAATGTTCTAGCCTGACAGCAACCTGTGGCCTTGTTGTTCCCAGGCAAGCCTGGGCTGTAAACGTGAGCAGATGCAAAGTGTTCACATCAGTTGAATTTCACATGTGGATGAGGTGGCTCATGAAAGCTTCAGCAAGTCGGATGTAAACTCTTATTACTCTGCTAATGATCAAACGTGCAGTTTCTGTTGTGTACCTGACATTGGTATGTTTGATTGGCCTGTTTCTGCCTAAATTGGTGGGTTGGATTTGCAGATAATGGGTAGCTAAAAGGAAGTTCACAGATGCAGCAGCAGTTGTGATTGTTACCACAGTTATACTTAGTCCCTGCTTGGTGCTTTGCAGTGCTTTTTAAGCCTTAATTAGCCCTTACACGTTTGGCAGGTGGTAGGGTAGGTATTCTCCACCTTTGATCAGCCCTCATGGCCTTCTGAACAATACATTGAGAAAAAAGCTGTTCTCTTTTCTCCTCCACACAGTCTTGCCGGGATGCTGAAGGAGACCAGGGCCGTGGGACATGTGCCAACGGGTGAATCTTGTGCATGTGCCCCATCTGTGACTCGTAGGTTCCCCACTCGCCTGACTCAGAGCTTTTCACCCTTTACAGTCCTTGTTCAGCTTGTGATCGGGACCACGCATCTGTCACTTCTTGCCCGTAGTCCGTGGGCTCGTAGTTGATACAGATCTTAGTATTGGCGTCAGAGGAGCCCCAGGCTGTGGGGGCAGCTCTTGTGTTCTGCCCTGTGCCCTGCAGCAGGTTCAGAGAGAAATGCCCCTCACCTGGCAGGAGGAGCCTGGCTGGCAGCTCCCCGGAAGCCTGGCAGGCTTCAGTACCTGTTGGTTCCTTCGATTGTTGAGAATGGCATATGTCTTCCAAAGCGTTCTCCCTCTGGCCCGGTGAACATACGTTAAACCTCCTAATGAGCCTTTGGAATTGTGTTTTGTCTAATAAACTTGTGCTGCAAGTGGCTTTAACAAACCCCTAAGCTGGCAGGCAGCAGGGACGAGTCAGGGACAGGAGAAACGAATGAGCCCTTCTGTGCTGGTTATCCACCCCAGACTAGAACGAGCTGCTACAGCTTTGTCTGTGGTTTTTAGAGATAGCAGTGCTATTCATGCCCATTAAGGCCCTTCTGAGACTGTATTGCCTGAATGGTCTTGTTCCTCCAGCCAGGCATTGAGGCACGTTCCCACTGAGGCCGTGGGGGCACGGTGGGCGTACAACGCCATCTTCCTCTCCGTGGAGCGCTCCGTTCAGCACCTTTCACAAGCACCGTGTTCATTAATGTGATGTTTGTTAGTGAGGTCTGTGGCAGTGTTCACAAGTGAGTGGGTGGATTCTTGTTCCTGTGGGTGGGTGGAAATAGGAACAGAGTAGCCTTGTTGCCTACGTGGATGTCTCCATTCTTCTCATGCACAAAAGAGCAAATACACTTGTGGCTTGGGTCGGAGTGGTACGGGCCCTCCTTCAGCTCAAGAAGAGATGAACCTTTGTATTGCTACCATGAGCTGCTGCTTCTGGTGTGCTGCTGTTCTCTCACAGATGAAACTCCAGGCAGAGGCCCTGCTGCATGCTGTCACGAGAGCTTCCATGACGTCCTTGAGTTAGAAATGCTCCTAGACAAGCACCCCTGCGTTCTGCCTGAGGTCCCAGTGGAGGGTTCCTCTTTCCCATTCAGAATGGCCGTGGGCTCTCACTGGGCAGTGTAGGAGCTGGTGTGGGTCCCAGAGCTGAGTCCAATAGACCCACCTTCCCTTTTGGCCATCAGCAAAGTGACGTTGCCTCTCCTGAGCGAGGTGTATCTCCACTCCAAGCCAGTTTTGCAGCAGGATCAGGAGGCGCTTTGCATAGCACACAGGGCCTTAGATTTGTGGAGACAGGTAGAATCTCAGACATGGAGTCTTACTTAAAAGTCATTGCTACCATTTCTGGGTGCTTTCAGAAGGGTTTCTTTTGAGGGTTTCTTGGTTTCTACTTTAAAACTCACTCAGAGAGAGTACAATGAGGCTGAAACCAGTAATTTAGAGAGGGGAGTGTCAGCAAGAGTCAAAAGTGACAGAGTGGGGGTTTGATTCCTTTTCCTTTTGAAGCTGCTTCCCCTTTGATTATATCCCTAACATTATAATGTGTAGATCTGGAAAGGTGATTATTTTTTAACATCTCTCAAAATAAGCAGCATGTCAAGCAAATATCACCACCTTTATAAATGGGTGCATATATTTTGCCATAAACGTGCTGGGATATGTATAGCACCGTCTTTTGACAGCTGAGTATAATCAGAGCCGTTGGACATTGTATCACGAGCTCTGCCATGATCTGGTGAAGCAAAGTCTGAGCAGGAAGGAAAGAAGATGCTCCTGTAGCAATGAAGTAACACGCCAGTGTGCACAGGGGTGTCAGGGTCCTGCTTAGCTGTCCTCTCTGTCCTGGCACATGACAGAGACAGTGAAGTCCTGATGCCTGGTTTGCTCTCTGCGTGGTTGTGGAGGGCCAGGAGGTTCTTTTCTACCATTCTCATGAGACGGCTGCAGCTGCCACGGTAGGTCTTGGTATTGCGATAGACTTTGTTAGCTGCAGGGAAAAAAGTCAGCCATGCATTTTGCAATTGCTTCAAAGGTGGTGCAGAAGAAAGGAAACATCAACAAGACCCTTGTACAAAGCATACAGCCTGCGGTTCTTCAGATACAGAGTGTTTAGGGGAATATTTAAAACAAATGTTTAAAATGACACAAAAACAAACCAGCGGGGAAGCAAGGTTTGCCCTCCGCTTTGTCAAATACAGGAGAGGAAGGCTAAGCAACTCCGAGCTGTGCTTTAGCAAAGATGCGAGCATGTTCCTAATCCCCGATGCAATTCGTGTATTTAAAGGCGTTACTTGCTAAAAACATAAAAGGCTCTGTAAGTTCAAGCAGTATTTTTCCCTTCAGTTAATCATCCCAGAAAATTGTAACTTTATTGTCTCTTGGTCTCTGTCTAGTTTGAACAAATGCAACTTTTCTCATTGTCTCTCTGCAGATTATGAAAGGCTTTGTGGATTATATCATCAAATTAAATGGAGCCTGTTGGTGTTACTCTCAGAATATCACAGTAATGGGCTGTGCCTCAGGCAGCATTGCCCTTCCTTCTCTTTTTAAAATGTTTTGCCTGTATCCGTGCTGCTCTGAGCTGGTGTGTCTCTCCTTGCTAATAGGAAAGTGTATAAAAATCACATAATCACTAATATTGAAGAATCATTAAGGTTGATAAAAGCAGCTCTGACTGCGATTATGTTGTTTTTCATGGTCTCTGCTTTAGGAAAACATGCCATACAAACATCAGCTCAGTTGTTTTTTAGAACCCACCAGTTGATCTAGTGGCTGTTTGACTCCATCTCTTGCACTCTCAGAGATAGCTCCAGTTAGATGATCATTTCGCAAGCCTGCAGGAATAAATGGATTTCTAGAGGCTGTCTCTGCTGCCTTCATCCCTTTTCCACAGCCCCTGTTTTTGATGCAGACAGCATCCGAAAGCCAGCAATCTGTAGTTGAGCAGTAAAGTCTTGGTTGGGTTTTTATTAAAGCGATGATGTGGTGACTGGCTGAAAAGTGTCAAAACTGCAATCTTGTAACATCAACAAAATAAGGCAGGATGCCTTTCTTACGGGAGAGGAATGCTGAAAGCGTAAATGAGCACTGCATGAAATTGGTGGATCTGAGCACCTCTCCTCGGGGGAAAAGGTATGATGTACATCAGACTCGGTTGCTTTTTTCCCTTAATAAGGAAAGACCAAAGTCTTAAGGTTCATGACACATGACTCACCTTTTCCCTCCTCTCCCCTCCGCGGTCGTTCCTCGACAGAGCATCCAGCTGGGTTTTCCTCTCTTAAGCAGAACTAGAATTGAAGTAACACTGAAGGTATTACAAAAATGCTAAGCCAATCTGAGCATGCAATAAAAGGCTGGGAAAGCTGGGGGAATTTGGGGTAGTATTTTAAAGTCTGTTAGTGAGAAGAAGGAACTGACCTGAGCCAAACAGAAGTACGTCTCGGGAAAACCCCTGGGCATAAGCAGTGCGTGTGAGTCTTTGTGGTTGTGCTGGAAAAGGAGCTGATAGGGACAGAGCCGATACAAGCAGTTTCTCCTGCAGAAACAAAACCTGAATCTCATCCAAGCGTCCCTGGTGCCAGAGACTCCAAGAGGTCTGACTGTCAGTGGGTGGGTGGGAGTGTGGCTGCAGCTGAGCAGAGTGGGAGGGGGGCCTGCACATCCAGCTTGCTGACGGCGATGCCGAGGCAGCTCCACGCCTGTATCCCTGGCGTGTTACGTCCACAGAGGGATGACTGATGATGATTCCAAACTGGAATCCTCCACATGAGGATTTGTGTTTGCTGAGTTACCCAGGAAAGTGACTTAATCACAGAGGGGTTTGAGTCACGATGTGCTTCGTACGCTTTGCTTTTCTGTGTTAGGAATACTTTTAGGGAACCCCAATAGAAATAAAACTCTAGCACTGTGATGTTCCAAACCCAGGGTTGTTAATATCTCTAGTTTCAATTAATCTCAACTGCTACAAGACTGTCTGTCTACACAACCTGTATGGTTTTCTTGGTATGGCATGCCATGTCCTTCTCTCTCTCTGGAAGCTCTCCTATAGCCCATTAGCGGAAGACAACACTTGGCGTGCAGTTTTTTTACATGGATGACACAGTTGGTCCAAGTACTTGACTGACATTTGCTTCATCTGCGTGTGTCCCACTGCTGTCTGCTGGAGAATGACGAGCATGCTCGCAGGCACTGTTCTGTTAGCCGAAGGGAGGGAGCTGTCCCCACAGTCCCTCACTCTCTGTTCAGGATGCGCTGAGATTGGTTTCTGGTCTCTCTGCTGCCAGACGAGGCTGTGTTTTGTGCATGTGCTGGTAGTGGGAAACCCTGGGTCATGGCATGGTGCAAAAGTACTTTGTGCCCCAGATAACAAACACTACATCAGGACAGAATGATGAAAGTCCTGTCTTGTATACTCTTGCACCATCAAAATAAAATTCTCTTCCCTCACTCAGAAGAGGGTTATGCTTGTGAGTTAGAAAAAGGCTGAATTTAAGTTTACAGCTGAACAAAGATTAGGGGTAGAATTGCCTCACCACTTTGGCCAAGACAACTGGAAAACAAGGCCAAGGCTTGCAGTAATAACTGGTGTCTTAAAGTCTAGACCTTGCGCTGTTCTTCAGGTATTTTTTTCAGAAGTGTCAGGCCTTTGAAAACTGGGCCTCTTCAAGGGAACCTGTTTTGGGTAGCAGAGCTCACAAGTCCTGTTAGAAGCTCTCAGCCTAGACCATGGCCAGTCTGGATCCCATCCAGATATCCCCAGAAATGGGACTGGAAGCTGCTGCCTGTCCCAGCTCCTGCAGATTGATTTAGAGCTGAAGACTGCATGAATGTGGCTTCATCACATTGTTCTGTTTGCAATGCAGGAGGCCTTCGAGGAGCTACGGTGGTGGATGCCTTAGATACTCTGTACATCATGGAACTCGAGGAGGAATTCCAAGAAGCAAAGAAGTGGGTGGAGAAGAGCTTTGACTTGAATGTGGTGAGTCAGCTACTAGGAATGCCTGTCAGTGTCACAGAAACATTGCGTGTTCGGCCAGTTCTGATCACAGTCTTCTCTAAGAATCATTTGGAAAGGGGAGCTCTGAAGTCTTGAGGGAAGAAACCACTCAATTCTGATTTTATTTTTTAAGGCCAAAGGGACTACTGTGATGATTCACCTCATCGTCTGCCTGTAGATGGCACAGGGTTCCAGCCAGGGGCCACCAGATCAGACTCTCAGTGTCTGGCTGAAAATGAGATTGTGTTTAATGTTTTCTGTGTTTTGGTCAGAGTTATAAAGACAGCTGTAATCATTAGATACTCCAAGGAAGTTTTGTTCATCAAAGAACATGTTCTGTTTCATTTCAGTTAGATGTCCACCTGTGACAAGACAATTTTTCTTCTTATGTGCTAAACATTAAGATTGAAAATGTTGATCTTCTTGACTGAGCCCTTTGTTGGTTTGTCATCACTGAGACTTTTGCTGTGGGAGCAGGGCACCTTGGAAGCAAACTGGGAGCACATAGTGAGCCTAGATTTGGAAGGAAGGGCATAATCTCTAAAAATGACCAGAGATGCTCCCTCTCTGTGATCCCCAAGGCTTTCCTAGCCACTGCTTAGAGCTAGATTTAGACTTGCTGGGACTCTGGATGCCACACGAGCCTTGCAGTGCTATCAGATGAAGGATGCTGTCCTTTATCTCACTTTGTGGCCAGGCCCTTTGCCATAGCTCTGACTGTTCATCTCCGAGCCAGCTCTTGTGTTTCTCGTGGGAGAGCTGATGGGATCGCATCAGTGGTGTACGGTGAATGTTAAAACCAGAGTGCAGTTCAAACTTTTTTTTTTTTAATGCCAGCCTAGTTGTCTGTTGTGAAAAATGGTTCTCCCCATGGGAACAATGCATGCAGCTGCCTTTATAGAGAAGCATCATTTGGGAGGGCACGACTAGCATTCATATATTCATAAAAGGAAGACCACATCTGATAAATTTGGTGAATGCTCTCAGTGCGTTACTGAATCGATAAACAAGGGACAAAATCAACTGGGAGATAATTTATCTGGATTTCATAAAAGCTTTTAATCTTGGCTTGCAGAATAGATTGATCTGCAAAGACAAGAATGAATGCTATGGATTGATCGGTGGAGTCAGAAAGCACAGCAGAGGGAGAGAAGGAGGGAAATTAATTAAAAATTGGCTCTGTACAAGGAGCTCTAATAGTCCAGAAAAGTGAGGCAGGGACTCCAAGGCCCACAAGCTGTGTTTGAAACTGGGTGCCATGATCTGTCTCCTGCAATTTCAGTCATCATCTCAAGAAAGCTTTGCTCTGATTTGTAACCTGCAGGTATTTGGAAAGGGCAGGCTAGAGCAGAGGTTCAAGTGCCCCTTTGCTTTGCCCTTCTCACTGAAAGTGCTGTGTTGGTGGAAGATCTTTCTGGTTTTTGGCTTTATGCATTTGTGTGAGGGTAGGAATTGTTTATCGTGTAGATTCAATGGCCAGGAGCATCTATTTTTAAAGGTGCATTTTGAATGCAGTCATTTTGACATTTGCTGATCATCAGCTGAGTAGGTAGAGCAAAACTTGTTCCAGGTGAGTGGGTTCTTGAGCGATTCAGCGAACCATATCCGTCTGTGTCTACTGTTGGTGGTGATGGGGCACATGGACGTCACGCAGTTTGTCTCTCCATAAGCATGCCCTTGACAGGCAGCACCCTGTAGGCTGTGATCCTCTCTGAGCCTGCAGACTGGGGTGAGTCCTTGAATGACAGAAATATCTGCCTAATGCAGGAAGTGCGTTATATCGATCTAATGCAGTGCCCTCTTCACAAGAAAATGGAGAAGGTAATTTTTCCACGTCACTGTACAATTTTCTCTTTAAATAAAGCATTTCAAGGGGCAAATTTTCCCCCCAACCTAACTCACAGCTTTTTGCAAGGCATAACCCAAGGCAGCGTTGGGTGAATGGATAATAAGTCTGCCCTAACTGATTTACATATTGTCAGCTGGTGATAAATGGGCAGTTTGGGTGTTTCTCTTCCCGTCAGCCTCCACCTGTCACTGTAGAGCAAATAAAGTGCTGTGAGATCTTAGACGAAAACCTGTGTAACACTGTGGGTGAGGACTGGGAGACTTAAGTATCTGCCTACAATCTGTTCCCCTTAGCTGCCATTTGTGCGTGCAGACTTTGCAGTCAAGTATATCATTATGTATTTTCAGAACGGAGAAGCATCCTTGTTTGAGGTGAACATCCGCTATATTGGAGGACTGTTGGCTGCGTACTACTTAACTGGAGAAGAGGTTTGTTTCAGCAGCTCTGCATGTCTCACACAGACACCAATAATGAACTGAAAAGGTTCTCCAGCAGCTTTTCTCTGAGCATCAGATAATCCCTCCATAACAACAGGCTAAAACTATCGTTTTTATGAATATCGAAATGCCACTAATGTTCTTTTAATTAAGTCTCACATAATTACCTTGCACATACCGTGCATGGCTCATTTGCAAAGATCTTTTCTCCTGTGGGCAATTCTAGCAAGACTTGTTTTCCGTTGGACACATTGCTGCTCCCCGGTGAAATGCCGTTTGCAGTGATCTTTGTCTTTGTACTTGTTCCTTTGTATTCTGAACATGGGCAATATTTCATCAGACATCATCCCAGATTCTGCCTCAGACTAAGGAGGGCAACTGGTTAGTGGCAAGCGCTCCACACTCTGCCTGGACAGTCTCTTTGTACCAGTAGTTTCTAAGATAAAGTGCCCTGGGGCACAGGGAAGGAGGGTGGCAAACTACCAGGGCAGGGTACCTGTATCGCACCAACTCCTGTGACAAAGTGATACAGCTCCACAAAATGCCCCCTTGCCCAGGAGGTGTGGGCTAGGCGTCACAGCCCCTCCAGTAGCGTGGTGGAGAGGCCGTCCAGTCCTGGCTAAAGCAGGAGGCTTTCGCTTCCGCTTTGCTGCTTGCTCTCCAGCCTGGCAGAGACCAGGGCTTAATGCCATAATCTGTTTTGTAATGTGACTGGACTGAAATTTTACAGCTGGATGTGGAGAGACGGAAAGATTATTCCCTTGCGTTGGAAGTCTTAGGCGAGAAGAAACTCTGATTCAAGGGGGAGTTTTGTGAATGAAGGAAATGGAAGACTGGCTCATAAGTGAGCGCTTACACTGACCGTGGCTGGGTGCTGTCCACCAGAATAGAATGGGATGGATCATCACTGCTTACTGGCACCATTGATCCGTGGAGTCACAGGAGCAGCTCTGTTACTGTAGTTGCATTTTAAATAAGTTCCGGGAATGACTTCTCTCTGTGATTTCCCTCCAGGGAAAGCTCTCAAAGAGTCAGTGCCCCAACTCAGGGCCTGTCTCGGTCAGAACTTCAGCAGGCTTCAGATCAACAGAGCGAAAATAAACCACATTAAACCACAAAACTTCAGCAGTGACTTGTTCAAGTGCTGTCAGCAGTGATGCTCAGCAGACAGGGCAGGGCCTGTCATATACCCAGCCAGTGTCACAGAAAGGCGAAAATAAGGTCCCTGTCTCTTGGTTTCCCTTCTGAACCAAACCCCTATCTCCTTGTGAGTGTATCAAAGGTCTGCAGGCCCACAGGAGAGCTCGAGTTTCCTCAGTGCTGTATTTTTAGAGCAATAAATTCCTGCTTTCTGAGAACTACTGTGACACCCTGGGCTGGTACAGGGGGGGCTAGAGGTAAAAGGCTTGTGCTTTATCTCTTAAGTCACTTACAGGCTTCCCTTGATCAGGACTAATCTCTGGAGCAAAGATTAGTGCTTGTATCAGTTTGTCCCAAAATAATTGTGTATGGTGGCTTTGTGCTGCAAGCCACCATAAGCTATAATTTGATTTGAAAGCCCAAAACTTGGGCATTATAAATGGAAAAGGAGCAGCTTAACCATGAAACCATGAATTCTTCCTGGAAAAGAGTTGCAAGTAAAAGACTGTTCATTGGAAATCATGTTTTGCAACAGGAGATGACACAAGCTAGACAAACCCATGTTGTAAATCTAGCAGTGCTTCACCCTAGAAAAATTTCTTTTGATTCTAATTCAGTCATTTCACCTCCCTGTGTCCTCTGCCACCCTGGGAAAAGGGAATAATTTGTCTCCAAAGAGTACTCTTTGGATCAGTTCAGATCATGGAAATTTGGTGTTGAGGTGCCCGGGGTGTTCTGTGCTCTGCAGCTCTGGCTGCTCTCATCCAGGCTGAGGGTTTGGCAGGGGACGTGGGACTGGTCTAGTATAGCGTTTTAGAGGACATTTGAATAGATACCAAAGTTCAGCATGACATCTGGTTCAGATCTGTCATGTAGTGGAACTAGGGCAGCAGCATACCTGAAACGGTAGATTCTTGTAGTGCAACACTTGCAGTTTTTCATAATGGTGTGTTTGAAAAAGTGGATTTGAAAGAATCCAGTGTGACTGGTATTCAGAAGAAGCCCATCAAGTATTTATCCTCTCTTCTTCTTTTAACAGGTGTTCAAGAGTAAAGCTCTGGAACTTGGGGAGAAACTTTTGCCAGCTTTTAACACTCCCACTGGTATCCCACGTGGCGTCATAAATCTGGGCAGGCAAGACACACGTCCTTACAAGCATATCATTTTATTACTGAGTGTTTGTAAAAGACCGGGACTCAAGCAGGAACAGCAGCAGTTCCTCAGAGGTGCCCCCCTCTAGTGCAGATTCTTCGAGGTCATTTGTTTTGCCAGCTCAAAAACAAGAGGTGCCTTGGCAGAGATCGCAGGTGACTCAAGTTAAACCCAGCTGTGTTTTATTAATTTTGGGCTAGCCACAGTTTCTTCCTCTACCTCTTGGCAGGGCTCCCTGCTGCAATAGCATTTTCCTCACTCTCATTTTCTTTGAAAGGTTATTTGTAGTCCGCACGTAGCATGCAGTGCTCTCTGTATTTTTGCAGTGTGCCCAGCTAGATGCATGTGAATTCATCCAGGCTCCATGTCTGGAAAAATTGGGAAAGGAAGCAGATGGGACTGGCTGACAGTTTTGCTGCTAGAATGGGGGGAGTACACAGATCCTCTAGCTTTGTCCCTTCGGGCAGCGCTCAGCCAGGTGTGTATCCTTCACTTAGAGCCACAAGGTTTCATGTCAGGTAGGTGGTGGTCTCATGCTGGAGGGGAGCTTTGAGGCAGCTGGGTTAAATAGTGTGCTGAAGGCCTCAGCAAACAGAGGAAAACCTGGAGGCTGGACTCCCAGTCTCCGAGTCTTGCTAGTAGACAGCGTTACCTGCCAATAAGGGTTCATCGGCTCAATTTGATTCTTACAAACAAATCCTCCAGGGTAAAAGCTGCATGTCGGCTGAAACAGAGACAGCAGGAAATGTGGGTTAACAAAAGCCTTTCATCCTCACCTCTTGCAAAATCTCAAGCAGCAGCCGTGAAAATCATTATTCATCTCTTAGCCAAAATCTCCTGTTTGGCTCACGTCTCTGTGAAGTGCAAGACTTTCGAATGTTGGCTCATGCTGATCCGTTCCTCAAATATCGATGTCACCCTTCAGTTGTCTTATCTGCACGTGATCCCAGTGAAAATTTGAGCCACCATCACGACTTTAATTGTCTCTTTTTTACAGAAGAGACATTCTGCTTCCTCTGTGGCTGATAAAGACGCGGCGTAGAGTAACCTTTCACAGAAATGCCAAACCCTCCCCTGCCCTTTGTGAAGACAATTGAAACAGAGTCTGTCTGCCTAGACATTCCCAAAATGTTTTGCTGATGACCTTGACTAAGAGCAAAGAAAATCAAAATAACACTGAGCCCACAGTCCAGAACCCATATTACTGGCTTGAGCTCTGACTTCAGGGCCATGAAACTGCTGTGAGGGCTCGGAGTATCAATTGATTTAGGAGCAAGGATGAAGTGAACTAAATCTGTTGTCTGACCACCGCAGGAACATGATGAACAGCCAGAGGCTTCAAACTCAAAGGGGAAGGGAGTTATTCAGTGTGAGGTAGTGTGTGGAAGTGGAAGCAGAGTAGAGTGAGGTGATGCTGTGAGGGCACGCTGACCCAAATGTCAGGACCAAACCAAAGCCTGGAAGAGTTTTGTGAGAAGGAATTCTCTCTCCAGTTCTACTTTTGCAACGATGTGTTAATTCCAGAGAGACCTCATCATCTCAAAAGGAGGAGGGTCTCGCAGCACGATTAGGCTTTTGTTGGTGGTAGCCTGGGGAGGTGGATTAAGAATGACATGCAGAAATGTGAAACAAACAAAAGCCAGCATTAAGTCAATTCTGTATATACATTTTTGAGGACCTGAGTACAAAGACACCCACACCCCCCAGCTCTTCCCGTAGGCAACTGGCTTTATCTCTTCCTATCACTTCACACCACCTTTTCCTCTTGTGTCCCCTCTCCGCTGATGTGCTTCCCTGTGGCCTTCTGTTTTCACACAGGCTCTGTATCGGATCTCACACAGGCTTGTTTTCCATCCTGCTGGCCCAACTGCCACGTTGTCTGCCAGGGCCTGGAGTACATTGTCTTCTCAAGCTGCTGCTCTGTGCTCTCGGCCTGTGTGTTGCACTGCGATTACTCTCCCGATGCCTCCTGTTCCAGGTCCCTGGCCCCTGCTTTCCTTCACATCTCCCCTAAACCCTCTGTACCTCCAGATTTTTCGTCATCATCCTCTCCTGGTCTCTGTTGACTCGGCACTGTTTTGCTGCTTTGAATCTCTGTGAGGGAGGGAGATGATACAGCCATTTTCTGCCCATGCTTGCACTGGACAGTGTTTAAGGAAGACACACTTATCTGGGAGATAAAGAGAGCTCTGGGCATTTTCTTTTGTCTTGAAGACCAAGGTCCTTTAAACAGTAGTTTCCTCTGAGAAGTTACAAAACAGGGAAGCTGTGAAGACCCAGTTTGTTCAGTCTGTAATGCTGAAAAAGCTGTTTTCCTGCAGGGGGTCATTTCAGGCTGCTCTTTAACCCAGGGACACATTGCAGACTGCTTCCTCCACATCACCTCTCCTGAGTTTTACTGTGGTTTGTAACCCAGGGCTTGGGTTCCTGGCAGCACGATCCTTGCAGGCAGTGCCTGGCTGTGTGTTTGGGATGGAAGTTCCTGGGGGAGGGTTGTGTCGGCTGCTGTGACCCCACATAGCCACTGTCACAACAAACACAGCCCCGTTTGGCTGCTTCCAAGCACCACTCATTTGAACTAGCTCAGAAGGCAATTTCTGTTTGTGAGATCGTATTTGTTACAACATCCCTTCAGAGCAGTAAATAAAGAAAAAGTAATTGACTCTTTACAGATATGAGACCACCGTGGGATTGCTTAGCACACCCATCCCAGGGCCAGCTGCTGCCGGGTTCAGCAGATATGCCCAGTGCGATGTTCATACCAACATTAACCTGGTCCGACTGGAGGACCTTTCTGCCTGCACAGGGAGATTTCTGCCATAAACACTCGATGTTATCGGGGCACCCATTTTAGCTGCATACAGTGTTTTCAAATGAAAAGCTGGTGCTACAGCCTCCTGACAGTTTGCAGGGAAGGCTGACGTTTGGCAGTGACTGAGCAATTTGAAACAGCGTGAACATATTGCTTATCTAATGGCTCTTTTTGTCTGGAGGCGAAACAAACAGCGCTGGACCTGAAATGGTTTTCTGTATATCACATGGAGGGGAAACTTTTTTTCCCCCCTCCCTCATGAAGATGATTAGTTTTAGCCTCCTGTAAACAACAGAAACCCTTTTCCTCCAACAGCCAAGCTTTCCATCGCCATCTAGTGTTCCCCCCACCCCCATCACTGGAAACCTGTTCCCTCACCAGTACCAGCTGCAAACAGCGCTCGCAGAGATGGGAAAAATCAAAGCCACATCACGTCTGAGATGGCTCAGCCAAGCTTCCCTGGGCCAGCACCTGCAGAGGCTATTTTGGGACCACGGCTTGAGTATATAGGACAGTTTCATATCTGTCTGGATTTCAGAGGGATGTGGAGCTGTAGTCCGTAGCAGTGGGATACAAGAAGGAAGTGGTCGAATGTAAAAGCAAACCCAAGGGTGAGGCTATTAGTGCTTGGAAGAGCTTCTGCCCTGCCATGTCCTTTGGTTAGTTTTCTGTGAGGTATAAGGGAGAATTGATGCCCTCCTCATCCCCAGAATCGACTCCTTGCTTTGCTTCAGTGCTGATTTCTCTCTTTGCATGGATTTGGCAGGGTGAGGAGAGACAAGCAGAAACTGAGAAGGGATCCCAGTACGTCAAAAGTAGGGGCGGAGGCACTTTGTGTAACTGGCTTCTTCAGATAGTGTTCACCACCTGCTGTAGTTTTGTGCTGGCCCTCCTGCTCTTGCAAGGCACGTGACTTGAGCACCAGTGGGGTGCTTTCAGAGTTAGATTTGTCCTATGCAGATCTTAAGATTCCCTTTTGGGGTTTTTTAGCATGACAGTCAGGCTTTCCCAATGGCGTCTTTCCCGTAGCGTTGATGTTGCTCTAACCCCTTGCAAGCAAGCATACGCTGGGAGTGCCAGTGTCAAGTATGTATAAAGAGTTGAGAGATCTTGTTGAAGCAAGGTGCTTAGGGACAGTCTGGATTCTCCATAAAATAGCAGACTTGTGGGACATTTGAGATGCGAGAGTTCAGCCCAGGCTGCTTACAGACACGTTTTATCCCAAAGTGTCGCGTGTAGGACAGGTTGTCAGCGCTCTTCCAAAGTTTGCTTTAAGCTGATCTGTTTGGGAGGGATTGCTCTCTCACAAAAGCTGCCGTTTCCCGGTATGTGCAGTCTGTGTGTTTGCCCTATCCTAAACAGTCCTTTGTAAAACTATTGCTCCATCCCGCTAGAACCGCTCCTGTGAGAGTCCTAAAAATCTGTGTCTGTCCTTTACGTGGCCCTGTTGACACCTGGTGTGCACTGCATGCACATAGCAGAGGCAGGATCTGCACTGGGGCGGTGGGGGACCTCAGGCTTGGGCTGTGTTTTCCTGGCAATGAAGGCTCCCTTTTCTCTCCTTGCAGCGGCATGAGTTGGAGTTGGGGTTGGGCATCTGCCGGCAGCAGCATCCTAGCAGAATTTGGTACCTTGCACTTAGAATTCCTGCACCTCTCGGAGCTCTCTGGCAACCCGGTGTTTGCAGAAAAGGCAAGTACTTCCCAACTTGCTCTTTGGAGAACCGGTCTCTTCGTACTGCTGGGGTCAGCGCTGGAGCAGAGCAGCACCTTGGTCTGCCTGCAACAGACAGCACGGCAGCAAAGGGTCCCCTCTCCCCAGTGCCAGTACAACTCAGCAGAGCAGAAACCTTCCAGAGTGGGACACGGCTTCAGAAACCTGTGCCTCGCAGGCTGCAGAGGTCACCAGGCCTCAGAGCGTCCTCTGCACCAGCTCCTGGACAAGGTCGCAGCGAGCTGCGGTTGGAGATCCCGGCACACCCCGGTGTTTCCTTTGGCCGTTTACATTTCCTGTAGCCCCTTCCCCTGCCTCCCCATCGCCTGCAGCCGCCGGGGAGGTGGGGATGTTTTTGCCAATGTCTCAGTTGTGTGAAGTTGTAGCAAAAACTTACTCAGACAAGGGCACAGCCAAAATTAAACCATCTGTTGGATGCAGACTGCAAAAATAATTGTTACTTCTGATATCCTGATAGTAGTGCCTTGTACTTGCAGACCTTTTTACTCTAAACAGGCGTTAAATGTTATGGTCCAGCCAGCAAGACTTCTGCTGAGGTTTCTTGCATAGGAAAGGCCTGACAGTTGACATATTGAATTCCTTTTGTGTAACTTGTAACTGAAAATCTATTAATATTATACATTACCTTCAGCTTTTTTTTCCACAAGTGATCTTGTAGTAGATGTGAGAGCAACTTAATGAATATGCTGTTGGATACCAGCAAGTCATTAGCTTTCGCTGCACGGCCCTAAGGAAGCAGCTTTGAGGGAGACAGATTGTTCCAGTTAGAATCCAGACTGCCCCCATGAGCCCAAAGGAAATGGGGCCTGTCCAGAGTCCCACAGTGGGGTGAAAACAGACAGTGGTTCTAGGATTGCCAATAAAAAGCTCAAAATGGTACTTATCCAGGATGTTTCCAGTGCAGGTCTGTCAGCTGTGAAACAAGAAGAGAATCTGAAGAAGAGACAGGAAGGAAGAGAAGGAAGAAGCTGGTAGAGCAAAATGGAGAACAGGATGGAGTGTATGGAAAGCAGTAAGGGTGGGGTGAGCGAGAGAAGTGTTGCAGAGGGCACCAGGAGAGAAAAGCAGAGGGTGAAGGAAAACTGGAAACCCAGGGAACTCTATAGGGAAGATAGAGAAAGACTGGTGATTTGAAAGAAAAGAGACAAGCTAAAGATTCCTGAGGACAGTGCTAATGACAGATTGCTCAGAGAAAAAAAGACCAGTACAGGGAATAGTGGCATGGAAAGAAAACATGTGTGGAGGAAATGAAGGGGAGGGGAAGAGAGATGAGCACTGAAAACAAGGGCAAGAAGATGCACCGTTAAAAGTCAGAATTGCATCCATATTCCAGGCTCAAACTGTGGCATTTTGAGCCAGGGTCAAGGCTCTGCCCCCACCTAACAAGTTTTTCTCTTTGCCTCCTAAGCCCATAGAGGGATAAGGGCAGAAGCTTTCTAATGGACTCTCCTGAGCTGAGCGTGCCTGGTGCGTGCCACAGAAAATGTATCGCATTCATCCTAACACCCTCTGAGAGAAAAAGTGTAGGATGATGTGGGCTCAAACAGCCCATCCTGTGGGAAATTACTTCAGAGGAACAGATCAACTCATTAACTTGCAGCTTGGGACTTGTGTGATTTTAGCAAGAATAAAGTCCATCTGTGTCTCTTATTCAAACATGTCATTAATATGCCATGCTACTAAACTTCAGTAAATATTATGCAGCCTGACAACTTACTTGGAAGCACCAACTGAAGTTTGTAGCCAGCTTTTGGCGTACAAATTGTCTAATTTTATGAAAGGTTTAGAGTGTATTAGCTGCTCTGTAGGTTATAATAGAATATTTATGCTGCATACCGTTCAACTTTGTCCCTTATGAGAAAGGCCTATTGGATTTAATGGGGGTGAAACTAAGGGAGGTCTTAGAGAATAAGTACAGCTGTTTGAGCATGTTAAAGGAGCTGTCTGTTGTTGCAATTAAACGCCCCAATTCATCACGTTAAGTGACCACATAGTGAATTTAAGTACTGTATGAGTCACTCATCCCTGCCACTCCTTTCCCTTTGGATCATGGAAAAAATCACCCTCCGCATCTCATACATTTCCACCCAGATCCCAAATCCTCAGGATTGCTTCTGGACCACTGTTAGCAAACTGCTTCCACTGCTTTTTGAACTGGGGCCTTGCAGGGTTTTTAGAATAATTTCTAAAATCCTGCAGAGCTGGATGAAGATTGTGCTGAGGAGTCCAGCAGAACAGTTCCTCCATAACAGCCCTCTCACCAGAGCGCCATGCCACTGGGTTCTGCTCGCGTGATGATTCACAGCGTTACAGGCTGCTGTGCTTGTTCAGCCAGGGATCAGCACTGATGAATTACAGAGTTCAAGGTGACAGTGCAAAACCGTCGGCTTTTTCTGCAGAGAAGTAACATACGTCTTGTCTCTCGTCTCTCCTAGGTGATGAACATCCGCAAAGTCCTGAACAGAGTTGAGAAGCCACAGGGCCTTTATCCCAACTTTCTCAGCCCAGTGACAGGGAACTGGGTGCAGCGTAAGTATCGCTCTGCATTCAGAGTCCTGCCTGGAGCATTTCAGTCTTTCCATTATTCTTTAGGAAGCAATAGCAACTGTCAGCGCAGCAAGCCAAGGAAATGTCCTGTCAAGCAGCCTTTTATACATGTGATTAGATAATGCAGCCAGATTTGGAAGATGCAATATAGTAATTGTACACTTATTCCATCAGCCTTGTTTCCAGCTGAGTGTCTCACCTCCAGAGAGAATTAGGGCCTTTCTTGAACAGGGGAGGATAATGGTACATGGTTCATCACACAGATATTAGAAATCAGCACATCTCTTTAAGACCTTGTCCTGCGGTCGTCACATAGCCCACAGACCTACTTGGGAGTTGCACATGAGGGCTGTGGGCAGAAGCGCCAAGAGATTTACTTTCCGAGTGTGCTGCAGCAAGTAAGGAACCACCTGGAGAGGCAGAGGGCTTGCAGAGTCTCAGATCCCCTAGGACCTAGGGATGCGTTCTCTTGTGTGCATTCGTGTACCTGTCACCATGGTACCGCTGCGTAGTGCAATTTTGTGCAAGAAGGGTGAGACAAGTACCTGTTCTTTTCTCTTGTTGGGAACCCAGCACTGGCCAGCACTGAAGACATGGGCATTAAATAGATACTGCTCTGACATGGAAGAGGAGCAATAACCAGGGAAGGGCTTGAAAAGAGCAAGGAAATACTCAAAGCAGTATACCCAGGGAAAGATTATTTACTTTCCTGCTTCACACACACAGCCTCTTCCTTTCACAGAGAAGAGACTGTACCGCTCTCTTTGTGCCACCAAAGGGCAGAAGCTTGCTCTCTGATAGGAACGTGAGAGGCAACTTCTGCTGCTCTGCCCCAGATCTCTGACCTCAACTTTCTGCTCTGTTAAGGATTTGCTTGTTTTGGCAAGGGAGGGTTGCTGGATTTCTTTTTTCTCTGTCAAAGGAAAGAAAAGTCTCTTTTTGCAGAAGCTGTTTTTAACCTGTCAGTGGATTGCACTTGTATTGCTTAAGCAGTTTTCTTGGATTCATTGCATTACCTGGTGTCCCCGTGTCTCATTGCACTGTTTGCTCTGCTGATCTGATCACTCCAGACCTTGCTAACTAGCTGTATTAATAGCTCTGATTGTAACTGACAGGCAGTTGCATGGCTGCCATCATCTGAGACAGTGAGAGAACACTAGCTGTGAGCAGTCCCTGACCTTTAACTGCCACATCAGCACCTCTGATGGTAGTTGGCAGGGGGCTTGGTTTGAAAGGTGTCCCAGCAAAGCATCTTGGATGGTTGCAGTTGTCCCATTAAACCAGAGCTGTCCTTTGGTGCCGTGAGGAAAGAAAATAGGCTTCTGTGTTTGTCCCATGAGTTGATCTTCAAAGTTAGCCAATCCCTTTGTAAGCAGTTCAGCTTCCCCTCCACATTTGTCTGCAGAGTTGTTGCAATATGTTCCACTTGAAAAGCTAATCTCCCATCCCCTACTGCACCCCTGAGATGCCTTTTTCTTTAGGTTATTCCCAACTGGCAGCCACGCTGCACGTTTTCCCAGACACAAGCATAAATTTTGCCTACTCATTGGTGCTTGAGAGGAGAAGAGGTGCCTGTCTGTTGCCGTAACTGATCATTACAGAATCTTTGGGAAACCAAGGAGCTATGCTCTTAATTCAGATGGTTAAAATACTCAGCTTGATACTCAGTATCAATCTCTTCTGCCACTAATTTAATTCTATTGATGTGTGCAAATTTTATTTCATTGTGCTGACCTGCTCCCACCCCTTGCTGACATACAGAGGGGCCTGATGCGAGTTCTTGGAGCTCATTAAAAGTAGCCTCTGATTACTTGTTCTGGGATAGGCTGATTTATGCAAAAGGACTAGAGATACCCCTCAACTAGACTTTCACATCATGAGGGCAACTCATGGCACAGGCTGTTTGTGGCAGTTGCTGATAACGTGACCTTGTGGTCTGAATCCGTATTCCAGCCAGGGAAAAGGCTGATCAGCCTCTTCTGCATCTCCAGTATGGCTGGTGAGAAATAGATTAGGACCAAAGTAGGGAGGCAGCTGCAGCCTGCCACGGAGATGTTCCCTGTAGGTGCCAGGCTCTCATTTTCTCTCTTGTCATTAAAGCTCTTTGCGGGAAACTGTTTTTTCTTGGAATTGCTGTGATTTTCTTAAAAGGTGTATCTTTGACCTGGCTGAATGAGCAAATCTTCTAAATGAAGAGGCAGTGCTGTACCTCTTCTGAGTGCAGTTGTTACCTTTAGAAAATTAAAGCACAGTCCCCTGCTGAAATAAGAGATTTGTTTATGCAGAGTGCCTAGGAGGCAAATGCTGGCAAAGCTGATGCCATATGGAAAGCAATTATGTACCAGAGCTCCTGCTTTGGTGATTTTATGAATGACACACTTAGGATCACAGAGTTTCTCTTTAAAGACAGGCTGTGCAGCCAGTGTTTGCAAATAGTCTGTCCTCTTTTTTTTCTGAATTCATGCGTCTAATCTCATTGTTTTGCTGTGGATTATTCCGTGGATCATTGGACACACTGCATCAGGTATATTTGCTCTTCAGGTCATGAAAATGCATGGCTGTTGATCTCTTCTGTTGGTAGGATTTAGCATTTAGAATAAGCCTCAGGACTTTATATAGGTACAGAGAAAGGGAAAATAAAAATCTGAACAGCTAATTCCGAAAACGCTGCTGCATCTGCTTACGTTTAAAATGGGGACAAGTGCAGATGCAGAGGTGGACACTGTTAATTAACAGGGATGGTTCAGTCCATGGTGTGGGTAATTTGTCTTGTTCTTCTAAAAAGGGGAGTACTTGGCTGCTTGAAAGAATGAACGCTGCTTTTTCCCCTGTGGTATAGTTTAAAGGTATAAATCCATCCTGCAGTTCCCCCCAGGCAGAAACCTGCAGCTGTCATGCCCGTTTCACAGCGCAATTCTTCAGCATCCTCCTCTCCAGTAAGGTCATAGCAGTGTGTACTCTGAGCAGATAGCCTTGAAAATCCCATTTCTGCAGAAGAAAATATTCAGTGCACATCCTCGTACCTGACTTTGTCATTTTAATATGCCAACAACCCCAGCCTTCCCCACGGCACAGAGTCCCACCATGAGCCAGGAATACACGACTGAGAGGTCCCTACGGCAGCCGCTTGCTGGCAGCTCTGTGTGATCCAGTACGTGTTCTCCCTTTGCTGAGGCAGGGACGCAGCACCCGGTGGCTCCATATAGGTAGACATATATCGATACCTGCTATTGCTTTTGGTTTACAAGGCTGGGATTTGTGGTGATTGCTTCATAAACAGGAAGCATCCTCAAGTTGCAGTATAAATAACTCTTGCAAAATAAGACCTCTGAATAATTTTAGTAAGAGATACTAATGCTTTGTAAAATGACAGACCGCTTTTCTTCTGATTGCACTTTCCACCTTTCTTCCTTTTTGAAAGAGTAATGCTGCAAACTCTCCCCAGGAAACTGGAAAGAGAAAGGCTAGAACAAGGGCATTAAATAGGACATGGTTGTTTGCTCTTTGTAAAGCAACTGCTCATTGTGTGTCATGAACCTGAAGTTCTTTTCTGGCTTTCCCACTACAGACCATGTCTCCATTGGGGGGCTTGGGGACAGCTTTTATGAATATCTCATCAAATCTTGGCTGATGTCAGACAAGAAAGACTCTGAAGCTAAAAAGATGTACGACGATGCACTGGAGGTAAGGAGCAGGTTGCTGCTCTGTATTTTTTGTGGGGGACATTGTTCTTCAGAATGTTTCAGGCAAAAATGTGTTAGATCTTTGGGTTTCCTTGGTGTTCATTCCTCACCCTGTCCACTAAGTCTCCTGAAATCCTGATTTTCATCCCTTTAGGCAATAGAAAAGCACTTGGTCAAAAAGTCTGCTGGAGGATTGACCTACATTGCTGAATGGAGGGGTGGCATCTTGGATCACAAAATGGGCCACTTGGCTTGCTTCTCTGGGGGCATGATAGCACTTGGAGCTGAACACGCCGGAGAAGGGAGGAAGCAACATTACGTGGATCTCGCTGCAGAGATAACAAATACGTGTCATGAGTCTTATGCACGCTCAGGTAAACCTGTGGGCTGCCTAGAAAATGTTAGTAAGGGATAGCTTGCAGCCTGGGGAGACTCAGCTTTTGCGTGGCAGTGGTTTGCAGTAGGGTATTTTGTGCATCAGCAGCATCTGCATCCCTATATATGATTTTCACTTGTCTTTTCTGGGATATCTAGAAGAGAACGCAGTACCTAGCGGACAGCTGGAGCAGAGGGACAGGCAGATGTGAGCTCCTATGGCAGAGCTGAGAAATGAACCCAAAGCTGAATCCTAGTCCTGCCTGCCGGTCGCAGAGCTAGCCTTCTCCCAGCACGGCTGTAGTTTGAGTCTGTCTTTCCACATCCCTTTGCAGACAAGAAGGGGAGATTAACAGAGATTAGTTGCAGGGTGTCCCACTATGTGGAGCAGAGCATCTGAGAAGCCCAGTAGGAGAGTGTTGGAGACCTGCAGCTGCTGGTAGGAGCCAAAAAAAATGAAGTTACGCAGCCTCTCCCAGCTGTCTGAGCAGAGGCTGGCTGAGTCTTCCTGTTTCACAAGTCCGGTACAATTTGTTTCACCACCCAGGGTGCTTATCAGTCCGTGCTTTGGGAGAGCAGAGACTGGTGATGAATGAGAGATGGGGTTAGTTCTCTGCCTGCAGGGCTGTCAGCGAGATGGGCTTGCTTTGGACACCACTCCTCTCTTTGTAGGCATCTCTGTAGCTCTTCCGAGACTGCAGGCAGCGAAGCAGCAGTCTGCTTTCCGGGACCTTGTCAAGCACAGGTCTGTCTGCACCAGCTGTTCCCAAAAAGTGTTTCACACCTTCACCACATCAGCAAGCTCTTATTGGCAGCTGGTGTCCAGCATGTTTGCCCAATAAACCTCAAACTAACCTGAAATTATGTCTGCAAATAGCTCTTCCCCCCCCCCCCCCCAGCACTTACAGAACTAAAACAAGCCACCCGAACTAATAACGCTCTGGTCGTGAGTGCCTGGAGCCAATTTTCACCTTCAGCAATATCCATTAGCATAGAAAGGACAGTAGCAAGCCTGCCCACACTGGTTACGGTGCTGTCATTTCAGCAAGCTCATTGTTTTGCAGAGAATGTCTCTGCACATCACCCTGGCTCTCAGCAAACAGTCCAACTAGTGAACGCTGTTGGATCCCCACGCAGGCAGGAGGGCCCAGGGAAGGTGTGCAAAATATTTAGAGAAATAAAATCACTCCCTCAAACACAACCTTGTGGTAGACACGTGGGTGCAGCAAGAGAAACCTTGTAGCATGATCATAAGCAACGTCTATGCTCAGTTTCCCTATTCGAATAAGGAGAGCGTTGGCATTGAAAGTAGGGATCTGAGTGCTAGCTAATGCTTGCAAGAGATTGAGATTCTCATGCAAGGGACACTCAAAAAGACCAGGGTACTCTTAATGTTTTATTTATGAAATACCAGTGAAATTGATTAAGCCTTCCCTATCATCGTGATGTCTTCGTTTCAAAGAGGCTGCTGGTGGACCTGGAGGAAAGGCAGAAGAAGCGATTGCAGGTCCCAGGTACCACTTCTTGGAGCCTCCCTGCCGCAGTGCGGGTGAAATGGCTCAGTCTGGTGGGCTGATAATTGTGAAACAAACCCCCTGCCTGGGAGCAGCGTATCAATATCTCTGTGAGGGCAGGGTCAGCAGCATGGCTAGATTTTCCTCTGAATGTGTTTTCTCTTGGAGGCTTTACAACAGGATCTGCCTCTCTGTTCTTTCTCATCTGGGTTGTGAATTTGTCTTCAATGGCGAACTCTGCTCTCAGGGTCAGGGGCAGTGCAGCTCCTAGGAGGAAATACCAGCCCAGCAAAAGTGCTAGGACGTGGGGGGATTTGTACCTGCCACTCCACGCTCAAATCTCATCCAAGTCTGTGTTTTGTCAGTTGTATCCACCCTCAGAAACACTTTATCCTCATCTAGGAAGTACCCAGACATGCCACAGAATGAGCAGCACCTGGAGTGGCAGCGGGTGCAGCTCCTGCGCTCTGTGGAGATGCCCCTGGTTTATCATCAGCTGTGAGGCTGATCTGAGTGATAGCACAAGCATGACCGATCTGCTCATCTGACCTCATGCAAGCCTTAGTTAAATGTTGGCAGCCTGAGCAGCATAAAAGCACCTGAACAGTCTGGTTACTGCTTTCTCCTCAGACTAATCGTTGCATGTGTGTGATTTTGTCTAGATACCAAACTTGGCCCCGAAGCTTTTCGCTTTGATGCTGGAACTGAAGCCATGGCAACCAGACTCAGCGAGCGCTACTACATCCTACGTCCAGAAGTGGTAGAAAGCTACATGTACATGTGGCGGCTGACACACGATCCCAAGTACAGGCAGTGGGGCTGGGAGGTGGTGAAGGTATGGTTGGAAAATTCGCAGTAATAACTCTTACAGGCTGCTGAATTCTTACAAAAATCTTTCCTTCGGTCAGTAAAAAGAGCAGAAATAATTTAAATTGTGTTAGACACTAAGGCGCGTTAGCAATGGAGTGGGAATACACAAAATAGTCTAATTTAGTGTGGTGTCTCTGTTTGACCATTGGGAATGTTTTCTTCTCCCTTTTGGGCTACGATGAAGTCAATCAGTCAGTCAAAACAGTGGAGGTGTATGGAGAGGAGTGCTGCAGACAGCGAAACCAGCTATTAATGTAACAGCCCTCTGCAAAAAGGAGTCAGCCTGCTATCTGCAATATCTGGACTCAGAACCACTGGTTCGTAGCTGGCCAGGGAAAATCAGCAAACCTGCCTTTGCCCTTTGTTTTGTCTGCTTCCCACAGAGATCTGCCAGCCAGAAAGTCCCTCACCTCTTTCTAGCTCATGCAGTAGCTGGTTGGCTGCTACCGCACATCCTAGCAGGGGCTGCGTTTCAGTGACAGAACTGTCCTTCATCTGCTGCTCTGGAGAAGCGGCTCCGCGAGCAGCTAGAGTTGCCACTGGAGATCTGGGCTTGCTATGTGTGTAGCGTCAAGGTCAATCAATCAACTAACTTAGGCAGTTTACGTTTCTCTTGCTATTTCATTAGAACGAGCTTTATTCCCAGAGTCTGAAGTAATCACCACACTCTCCAGTGAGAGACAGAGGCTACTATAAACCTGGAATTTGATTTGTACAGCTGACTTGTAATGCAACTGATGATGATTAATGAGTTACTGCGTGCTATTTTGTGTTACTGAGATTTTTTTCCTTTCTCAGGCCCTGGAAAAACATTGTAGAGTAGAAGCTGGTTTTTCCGGCATCCGAGATGTTTACACCACAACCCCAACCCATGACAACATGCAACAGAGTTTTTTCCTCGCAGAGACTCTGAAGTAAGTCTGGTATCACAAAGGGCTTTCAGGGTAGCATCATTCCTGCAGCATCAACACTCTTGTCTGCTTAATAAGTCTCTAATAATAAGGGGGAAGTCTTACACTCTGTGTGGAAAACTGGGCAAGGCTCTGGGTGCTGTAAAGCTTTGGTAGCTTCCTCCTGTAGAGCCACTGCTGTCATCGACACTCTCAAGGGTTCTGCTCGTGTGCTGGATTTAAAGGACTCGTCCTGTGATCTAGAGCTGCTCGAAGTGGGAGGCTCTGACCGCTGAGCCCCTTTGAATTTAGCTCTGATGGTTTAAGAGACAGCCGCCTCCTCTGCCACGTTAATGTCCTGCACGCAGAGGAGGCACAACCAGGGCCTGAATTTGCTGCACCTTGGTGCAGATCTTCCTTTGCTGGTAGCATGAGCTAATGTTTGTGGGGTGGCTGAGCGCAGATGCCCGTCCCCTTTGGCCACCTTTGCACCAGGGCTGGTAGTTTCCCGCAGGAGAGTGAGGCAGAGAGTCAGGAAAAGTGTCACCATGAACTGTGGCAGCTGAGGCCAATGGCAGCCCCCGTCACAGTCCTGCTGACGCTGCTTGCTTGTGCGTGCTCGGAGTCCCACCCGAGTTCCCTTTAATCTGCCTTTGTGTCCATCTTCTTCCCACCCACCCTTGCCTTCTGGCTCCAGGTACCTCTATCTTCTGTTCTGTGAAGATGACGTGCTGTCCCTGGACGACTGGGTGTTCAACACAGAGGCTCACCCCCTGCCAGTCAACCACACGAACTTTAAAGCAAGTGTGCAGTAGCGAGGCCATTGCCCAGCGCCCGGGTTCTGCAGCGTCGGCGGGTTACTGCATTTCCTTTCCATTAAAGGAATTCGCGTTGTTCCTAAAATGGTATTTTGGGGCACTAGTCCAATTCCGGACAGTATTATATTGGGGAGATGAAACCGTGACACAAGCACCTTCTTTTCCTCTGTGAGGAGCTTTATTAGCCTGATAATGAGATGTTTATTCTGGGCCATATTGTACACAGTTCATAGACATTCCTTTATACAGAGAATTTATATGAAATCCACTGACTTTGCTTTATAGTGGCCAAAGGACTGGAATTTTGCCATAAAATAGACTACACACACACACATCCTCCGTTCGTTTTTCTGTTTCATTTTTGCCTTTGATATACGCTTGGGTTTATCACCTTTCTAACTGACGATTTTCAATATACTGTGCTTTCTAGGTGGTAGGCTTTCTAGGCTCTTTAGGAAAGACAGGATAGGAGAACGAGGAAGGGGAGCTGTCTTTTATGTGAGAGAGCAGCTGGAGTGCATGGAGGTCTGCCTGGGGATGGATGAGGAGCTGAGAGTTTACAGGTTAGGATTAAAGAGAGGACTGGTAGAGGTGACATTATAGTGGATGTCTGCTACAGGCCACCTGACCAGAAAGAAAAGTGGATCAGGCCCTCTACAGACAGGCAGGAGCAGCCTCAGGTTTGAATTTGCAGGCCCTGGTCCTCAGGGGGGACTTCAGCCACCGCAATATCTGCTGAAAGGACAACACAGCAGGATGTAAAGAATCCAGGAGTAGACTGATGGTAACTTCCTCCTCCGAGTGACAGAGGACCCAACGAAGAGAGGTGCTTTGCTGGACCTCATACTCACCAACAAGCAGGGGCTTATTGGGGATGTGAAGATCAAAGGCAGCTTTGGCTGCAGTGGCCATGAGATGGTGGAGTTCAGGATCCTGAGGAAGGAGGGTGAAAAGCAAGCTCACAACCCTGGACTTCAGGAGAGCAGACTTTGGTCTCTTCAAAGATCTGCTTGAAAGAGTCCTGTGGGATAAAACCCTGGAGGGAAGAGGGGCCTGAGAAAGCCAATTAATATTGAAGAATCACATCCTCCAAGCTCAAGAGAGTTACATTCCAATGAGCAGGAAGTCAGGTAAAAATGCCAGGAGGCCTGTGTGGATGAACAGAGAACTCCTAGCCAAACTCAGACACAAAAAGGAGAAGCATACAGAGGGTGGCAGCAAAGAGGGGTAACCTGGGAGGGCTGCAGAAACATTGTCTGAGCATCCAAGGCTAACGTTAGGAAAGCTGAAGCCCAAATGGAATTGAATTCAGCCAGGAATGTCAAAGACAACAAGAAGGGCTTCTATAAGAACATAGGCAACAAAAGGAAGACTAAGAAAATGTGGGCCCATTGCTCAACAAGACAGGGTACCTGGTTACACAGGTTGAAATACCAAATGTCACCTTTGCCTCAGTCTTCACCAACAAGACCAGCCTTCAGGAATTGCAGGTTCCACAGGCTAGGGGGAAAGGCTGGAACACGGAAGATGTACCCTTGGTGGAAGAAGATCAGGTCAGGGAATACTTAAGTAAACTGGACATACTGGTCATAAGTCCATGAGTCTTGAAGGGATGCACCCACAAGTGCTGAGGGAGCTGGCAGATGTCATTGCACCACCGCGCTTAATAATCTTTGATTGATCATGGCGACTGGGAGAAGCGCCCAAAGACTGGAGGAAAGCAGATGTCACTCCTGTCTTCAAGAAGGGCAAGAAGGAGGACCCAGGGAACTATAGGCTCATCAGCCTCACCTCAACCACTGGGAAGGTGATGGGGCTGCTAATCCTGAAAACCATTTCCAGGCACACAAACAACAAATAATTCTTCTGGAATAGCCAGCATGGCTTCACCGAGGGGGATGTCATGCTTAACCAATTTGATGAAGTTCTGTGATGAAATGACTGGCCTGGTAGATGAGAGGAGAGCAGCAGGTATTGTCTGCCTGGACTTCAGGAAGGACTTTGACACTGTCTCCCAGAATATCTTCATAGACAAACTGTTGATGTATGGGGTAGATGAGCAGACGGTGAGGTGGGTTGAAAACTGGCTGAATGTTTGGGCACAGACGTGACATGAAGTCTAGCTGGAAGCCAGTAACTAGCAGAGTACCCCAGGGCTCAACACTGGGTCCAGTCCTGTTTAACATCTTCATTAATGATCTGGATGATGGGGCAGAGTATACCCCCAGCAAGTTTGCTGATGATGCAAAACTAGGAGAGGTGGCTGATACACCAGAGGGTCGTGCTGCCATCCAGAGGGACCTCAACAGGCTGGAGAAGTGGGCTGATAAGAACCTAATGAAGTTCAACAAGCAGAAGTGCAAAGTCCTGCACCTGGGAAGGAACAATTCCGTGCACCAGTGTATGCTGGGGCACCCAGGTGCACAGCAGCTTGGCAGAAGAGGACCTAGGGGTTCTGTGGACACCAGCTTGACCATGAGCCTGCAGTATGCTCTTGCAGCAAGGAAGGCTAATGGTATCCTGGGCTGCGTTAGACAAAGTTTTGCCAGCAGGGCAAGGGAGGTGATCCTTCTCCTCTACTCAGCACTGGTGAGGCCACACCTGGAGCACTGTGTCCAGTTCTGGGCTCCTCAGTAGAAGAGAGACATAGGCGTACTGGAGAGAGTCCAACAAAGGGCCACGAAGATCATTAAGGGACTGGAATATCTCTCCTGTGAGGAAAGGCGGAGAGCTGGGACTGGTTAGCCTGGAGAAGAGAAGGCTCAGGAGGGACCTTCTTACTGTATATAAATACCTGAAGGGAGGGTGCAGCGAGGACGGAGCCAGGCTCTTTCCAGGGGTGCCCAGTGGCAGGACCAGAGGCAGTGAGCATAGACTGAGATGCAGGAGGGTCCCTCTGAACATGAGGAAACACTTTTTTGCTCTGAGGGTGACTGAGCACTGCCACAAGTTGCCCAGGGAGGCTGTGGCCTCTCCATCCTTGGCGATATTAAAAAACCGCTTGGTCGCAGTCCTGGGCACCTGGCTCTGGGTGGCCCTGCTTGGGCAGCGGGGTTGGAGCAGATGACCTCCAGAGGTCCCTGCCAGCCGCAACCGTGCTGTGGTTCTGTGATCGTGGTGTCAAAATTGTAACTAAATCAAAACTTGTCTGCAAAATTCTTGATCCTAACGTATTTTTGTATACTTTTCCTGTGCTCTTAAAACACATTTACCACGCATCACATCTCATTTAACTTTTCTTTATCGTTTCTGTGTTTTTCTACTTTATTTGGAACTAAATGTTATGAATCACTTGTAATAATTTCACTGCTGTAATAGTCAAATCTGTGAAACAGAATAAAAGTCTTGTAAAATAAAAAGCATGTTTGGGTTGATCCTCTTTAAAGCCATCTGTCAAAGACCTGTTACGTCATGCTTGGAATAACTAGGTGACAATACTGGTTGATTTCAAGAATATTTCACAATAGATGCTGATTTCCGGAGTAATCCAGCCAGTGTATGGGCAGCAATTCCCATCTGCACCGGCTCGCTTAAATTGCTTGTTCACCATCTGATATGGGTTAGCAGGAGTTCTACTCAATGTCTTATTTTTCTAGCAAAAAATAAATAATCCCCAGCCAAGTTTGCTCTTTGGTGTACATTGTTTTGGGAACGAAGTAACAGAAGAAAAAGAAAGGAAAAAATTGAAGCCAGATTCCTCATCGCCCAGCCACTGAACGAGCAGTTTTGCCGGTGCGTCCTCTGGCTCTGAGCGGGATGACGGCCCAGCGATGCTCGCACACCGCTCCTGCTCCGACCCTGGCAGCCGCGAGTGCCTGCTGAACAGTTCTGGCAACAGGGGCTGGATCGGGGGTCAGCGTCCATCCTCCCAGCAGCCTTTCCTCTGGTCACTGCAAAGCTGCACGACGGATCATTTTGTTCATTCTTGTGACATTCTCTTGATAATTGGTTCATTCAGCAGCCTCGGAAGATAAAGTTGCTTTGAGCAAGCCGTGAAAACAAAAATTGTGTTTCTGAATTCACGCCTTTGTAATTCCCCAAGAGAAATAAGGTTGTCAGATGGGGACTTAGCATTATCCCAGGGATAAAGATACTGGCTGGTAAGCTTGGCCTAGAGGAATGGTTATTGGTAAATAAACATCTTGGGAGTGAGTTGCGTTATCCGAGAGATTGGATACCAGGAAGCTGGTTTAGCTCAGAGGATTTTTATAATGGATTAAGGAAATTCTGTAAATAAAAATGTCCTGCTCTTGGAGTAACTCAAAACACTTTGCCTGACAAAATTTAAACCCCTCAAATAAATAGCGTGGTTCTAGTTTGCTTTGGAGATCTATCCTTGGTGTTACATTAAAACTCTGCTCTTGTTTCCTCTTCCACACAAGTGAGCAAGAACGGTATTAGTAGTCACACACACTTCTGGAGGAGAGCTGCTGCTTTCCCACAGTTCAGTGCCTGCTTCACAAATAGGGAGTTTTTTTTAATTGCCTGGCATGCCTGACGATGTAAAGCTTATCAAGATGTTTGCTTACCAAGACACTCGTATGGAGCTCAGCACCGGTCACAACGAAAGCTTGTTACCAACAGCCAGGCTTGAAAACTGCCACTCTCATAGACCGCGATTCTGCAGATGCTTCTGCCTGTGCTCGCAGATATCCACAGTTAAATCCCTGAGGCCAGTGGATTCATCCCAGGCATCAAGTTAAGCAGGCATGTGTTTAGCGGGAGTAAAGGTTTCTTCCAAGGATCAGCTTTGTTCCAAGGCCTGGCCCTGTGCCACAACAGGGATTCTGCTGTCCGACAGCGATGCAGGTAACAGAAATGTTTGCCCCACTGGTGTCTTGAAATGCTTCTGCCCTTTGCTGGCTCCTCTGCACACCTCGAGCCTTGGCTGGATGCTCTTCCTCGAGCCGAGCCCTCAGCCCTGGGAGCCCTGTGTGCAGAAGCAGGCTCTGGGGTGTCCTGAGCTTGCGCCCGCCCTGTACGTGTCCTGCTGGGTGGGGTGGCGGGACGACTCCTGCTCCTCCAGATGGGAACCCCTTGGGTTGCACACTCTGCATAGATAAAGAAGTGAACCAGAGGTTTGGTTTGAAATGTCTGATGGAAGGGATCTGGGGAGATGTGTGTCTTTGGGCTGCTTTCCTGCCTTTCAGTCAGGCACATGGGACACCGGTGGGAATTCTGTTGTTGATTTGTGACAGGTTTTTTTCTGGTTTGGAGTCATCTTACCAGGAAATGTGACCAGCCTAGGTTATTTCCCATTTCCCCTCTTACATTCAAATTTAGGAGCTGTGATTACCATGTTAATTTTCACCGTCAGAACATGTGGCCCTATTTTACATCAGAAGGAATTTCCTGTAGATGAAGTTCTGATAAAGTTGCATTAGTGGTAGAGATGGAGACTAATAACTGTCGCTTGTAGAATGGCTGGCTGTTGTCACCTGACCGTACAAGGAGATAAGACAAAACTATCCAGAAAACAAATGCATCTTTTTGTAACCCACACTTCATTTTTACGGCATTATTAAATTCCCTTGGAAGGCTTTCAGCAGAATTGGTTATTGAATTCAAAAGCCTGGCAGTTGTCGTATTTTTCCACATACGTTTTGATCTGATCTGTTTATCTGATTGTTTCAGATGTGATGCATCGAGCGCTGGCTCCCAGTGCTAGCGGTTGCAAAGTTTCAGCAGTTACTTCTGATCACGTTTGGGCCTTTGGCTTCATTCCCTGCGGAGCCTCAAACAGGTACCGTGCTGTAATTAGGAATCCTCTCAATCAAGCACCCCAGCGTTGTAAATGCTTTTGTTTAGTGCAAGCCAGCGAGTGTCAGACCTGCGGGTGACCCACCAGATTGGATTGCTTCCTGCTGAATAGGGAAGGCCGAGGGGGAGTGAGGAATGCACGCCCCTGGGAATCGGGTAGGCATAAACGCTCTACTTCGAGATGTCTCAGCCAAACGTCATTTCTCTCCGCAGGCTTTGCTGGCCATTCTTTTTCCAGAATAAATTGTGCGTTTTCCATGGCTGTGAAGCTTTGTCACAGCGCATCCCCGGAGCAGGATGCAAGCCCCTCCTCTGCAGTAAGCGCACCTCTGGTTTTCTTGCCCTCTTCGCAAAGCCCCATGTGAAACCAGACTTGGATGCTCCGCGTTCCGTACTGTTTTCCAGAGGGTTAATGCTTTTGAGCCTCAGTCTGGTCGGGACTTGCTTCCTCAGGGGGGTTTCTGTTTCCAGGTGCTTTCTCCATTTGTGCACAGAGTTCAGATTTTAACGCCGCCTTCCATTCGTTACACCATGATCGCTTTGACTTTAAAACCAGCCAGGGTTTCAGGCTATGGGAATGGGGCCATCAATTGAAACGAGGACAGGGTTTCTCTGCTCTCACGACGTGCCGCTCTGGAACGTGGAGTTACTGCGTGTAGTCCAACATTTGGAAAACCCATCCCTCCACTGCAAAAAAGGTCTCTCCAAGTTTTTTATCCCTGCTCCTGATTTCTCACTATTTTTCTTATTTTCAGCGGGACTCTCTCCCTGCTGGCAAAGGGGAAATCTGGGATAGTTTTTCCTGCTGGGTGAATGTTCTTGGTGGAAATCTTCCTTGTTATTTCTCTATCATGAGGATTTCCTTTGATACAAGCGTGCCGGGGTAGGCCACACAGCAGATGTCTGGATATTTAAAATTCTTCCTGAGCGCTGTAATCTGTAATCTCAAGAACCAGCAGTGTAGAGCCAGGAGCTGTTGGTTTAGTTCTGCTTCGAGAAGGATTAATTCCCACCAGATATCCTGAATTATTTCACCTTTTGTCTTTCATTCTTTTTCCTGTCAAACAATTCATCCGTTTGTCATCTTTATATGGTCGCTGATAACACTGGAAATGGTTCAGGTGTAAAATGAGCCCCTCTGCTTCTCATCTGAATGGTATTTCGGCTCTGCCCGCCACCCCGTCAGGTCTCCTTCTCCATCTCGGTGTCTGCAGGCTTTGTCATCTCCTATCACCTCTCGCTCTTGCTCGTTTCCCAGACACCCAAGCACATTTATCCTGTTTCAAAGCTATCTCGTCCTGTTACATTTTGTGCTCTAAAGGTACTTTCTAGGTTATTTGAGGTAAGCAAATGCTCTCCACACCTCACTGCCCAGCCTAATGAGTCCGGGAAGTTTTAAAGCACATCTGCTTAAAGTGCTGGAGCGCTTAACTCGTTCACGCCTGTCTCTGCTCCCAGACATTATTTCAGTGCTCTGTTAATTCCGTTCCTCCCATCTCCTCCCCACGGCCCAAGCACCGACTCTTTGACGGATGGGGAGGTGGGGAGCAAAGGAGCAGCGGCAGAGTTTCGTGAATGTTTTCTTCAGCAGAAGGAACCTTCTCCTTCCTCCCTTGGCCATGCGGATGTCACGGCACTGATCTGAGACGCAAATCACGCAGCATTTATTCTGTCGCTGGGCTCCCCAGCCTGGTGCTCTGCATTGCCCAAGCTTGCACCGTCCCTGCAAGAGAAACTCGAAGGGCTACATGGGGATCTGTGGCAGAGGGAGGAGCAGTGCCCAAGTCCCAAGGAGGAGGCTGTGCCTCCCCTTCACCAGCCGAGCCCTGCTCCCTCCAGTCTCGCTGTGGTCTGCGAGAAAGTGCACGATGCGATTTATTTTATTTTTTTGTCCCAGGAATTGCTCAAAACTCTGCACGCTCCTAGCCCGCTCTGCCCAGGATTGCCTGCCTCTTCCTCCTTCCTCGACGCGGCTGCCACCGCTCTCTTAATGCCTTGGTCATGCTCTCCTCGTCTCCAACCAAAACGCTCTTTAAAACCGAAAACAAAAATGATTAGGCAGGCTTAGGAAAAAGCTTCAAAGGATGAAACGCTTCTTGCTACCCTTAGCGAGATCAAACTCTCCGTGCCGTTAGCCCCGCGGCAGCAGAAAGCGGCACTAAATCTTCCCCGGCAATCAGGGGATTTCAGTGGCGGTGCGGGATGGCTCGTGAGGAGGAGACGGGATTTATGAGGAAAGATTAAAATGACTATGAGGAGCTGGGCTTGTTCAGCCTGAAGAAGAGAAGGCTGCAAGGGGACCTAATAAATGCTTACAAATATCTGCAGGGTTGGTGTCAGGAGGACGGGGCCAGACTCTTTCCAGTGGAGCCCAGAGACAGGACAAGGGGCAACGGGCACAAACTGAAGCAGAGGAAGCTCCAGCTGAACCCGAGGAAGAACTTCTTCCCTCTGAGGGTGACGGAGCCCTGGCCCAGG
>Ga0065711_1003039_pt1 | contig 55119 bp, 34 predicted proteins | sample Hoacrofraction12_FD_59098 | JGI IMG/M metagenome (GOLD analysis project Ga0065711, IMG submission 59098) | Hoatzin crop microbial communities from Cojedes, Venezuela - Epithelial fraction 12 v2 (version 2) | ecosystem: Host-associated > Birds > Digestive system > Esophagus > Crop | place... | reverse complement strand
CTACTATAAATAATCCTTTTAACACATTCTCAAGCTTGCACCTCTTAAGTATTCAAGCGAAAATGCTCTCTTTAAATGTGTAGATTGAAAGGGGAAGGACTTGCTGGATCAGCATAAGAGCGACAAGTAGTTAACTTATACTTCTCTGAGAAGATTTGTGGGGTTTTTTTGGAACTTTTCTGCTGTTGCTTGACTTCAGAGTGAAAAATGAACAGTAACCCCTTTTGATGTGTATTCAACAGGATGGTCTTGAAGGTCAAATAATAAGTTCATACACAAAAAAAACTTGCTTGGCTGTATTGAATACTGTATATTAATGCTAGTAGAGAAAGCTTCAGTTAAAGCTGCCAGCGGCTTTCTGGAAGTGGCCTTTTTTCCTCCTTCTTGTAAACACCTGTTTTTGGTCATAGTTTTATAAGAATCTGAATTATTAATCTGAAATGTTCAGCACTTTGCTTCTGCATATTAGATTCTGTTGTGTAAAAGACACCTACATTGATAATTCTTTCATTTTCTGCTGTGGAGTGAGAACCTTGAACGTGAAGTGTAGGTGTATGTGCTGAAATATTGACGATGGACATTACAGTCACTGCTCCGCCTGTACTTCAGTAAATTATTCAAACCAATGACTTCTGCTGTTTGGTCCAGGACATGAGAAATGAGCAGGATGGACACACAAATTTTACAGGAAAGCTCAGTCTAACAGCATGCCAAAACCAACTCCTATGTGAGCTTAGTGACTATACGGTGATGTAAAATAACAGTGACAACTAACTCTGAGATGAATGTGGGGGGCATACGAGGAAGAACAGCCCAAAGAGAGATGCTACAATGGTCTCTTGGGGACCTGATCATCGGGTCTTGGTTGTCCTGAATCCACTGAAAGAGAAATAAGTTCAAAAGGGAAGCAGCTTGCTTAGCTGTTCATGCCAAGCTCAATGGAAATTCAGATCTCCTGATGTTTTAATTAGTCTTTTTTTTCCTTGACTCTTCTTTAAGTATGCTAAGAGTAGGCATATCGGGTATCTAAGAATATACCACATGTTTCAATTAAGGAGATGCTTCAAATTTGCCAGTCATTTCAGCAGAACAGCAATTCCTGCTAAATGTCTAGCTTAACTTTTAGATTAAAGTGATTTTATGTAAATGTGATATGAACTAAATAGATGCCTAAAATAATAGATGATACTGTAATGTATTCCAGCCTATTACCTCTTAGTGAAAAACCAAGAAAGATCTAAGCCTTTTTTTTCCTTTGTCTGTAATAAATTTTACACCTTACAATGCAAGGAGCTATGCAGAAGGTAAGCAGTTTCCCATTCTAAAAGATATTCAGACTGTGTACAAATCCTGAACACTGTCTTGGGGCTTTATTGAGGTTATTGTGTTTGTTTCCAGTATTTCTGATGAGGAAAAGATGAAGGACAGACTGGCACTGTTCTCTTGACTCTCCTGTTTTGTTGGTGCTGTAGATATGGGATGAGCCCTTCCGTTTCACCTCAAATTTACAGAAATACGTGGGTGACTGGAGGGTATATGGTGTTGGTATTGCCTTCTGTTTTGTCCAGCTGTGTTATTAGATCCAGTGACAAACTGGGTAATTAAGGTAAACTTTAAATATCCTATGTTAACGAGAAGCTTAGCAGCAGTGGTACAGGCAGGCTTGAACCTGGAGCAGTAAAGTTCAAGGAGATCTCAGAGGATGTAGCTAAAGACTGAGAGGCACTGAAAGCATGAATGAGCCCCTCAGTGCTGGTGGGGATGATGTGTTGGTTTGTTTAGCCAGCGGGGCGGTGATGGCCATGGGCTGGGCTGCAGACACAGGACGTGTGCAGAGAAGTAGAATTTGGCATCAGTGACCAGCTACCAGATCGTAGGCAGTGGGGACTAACTGGAATGTACAGTCATGAAGGAAACGGGAACGGCCCTCGCCACCAGCAGATAGGTTGTTTTTGTCTTTGGGAATCCTATGGGAGTCGGGCGAGGTGGCTGTGGAATTTGCGAAGGTTGCAGAAGTCTGGCACCATTTTAGGGCTGATGTTATATTCATAAAGTTCTGTTCCAGGGCTCTGGCTTGGGCTGATGACTCTGCGTTACTTAATGGTAACGCCCTAGCGTTCTTCTCCTGAGGGCTGGCGTTACTCAGCGAAGTTAATTATGTGGCCAGATAAAACTATCTGGTTCTTCTGACATATTGTTGAGATTTTTCTGGTGACATTTAGGGCAGCACACTTCAGAAATTCAGGGTCCTGGATTCAGTGAAAGTAGAGAAAGTAGTCTAAAAATAATAACCAAACCTCATGTCTGATAGGGAATACTGTGAGCATTTTTGGCTGCCTGTGCACAAGTTACTGAAACTAAGGCAATTCAGAAGAGAGGCTGTGATAACAAATAAAGTAACGGGAAGATGCAGGTGGAAACCACAGAAGAGTTTAGTTTGTTAATTCTAGCAAAGGAGAGCTTTGATTTCTGTGTGTAAATACCTCCAGGCAAGAAGGAGCGGGGGGACTGAGAGGAAGAGAGTTATTTAAACTAAAGAGCAATAGCAGCCAGGAGTCAAGTGGTTTTAAGCAGTGTGTAAGTAAGGCTACACAGGAAATTAGAATAAAATTCTTAAGCATTGTATCACTGAGTTTTGAAACAGCCTTCTGATCAAAGGAGTTTGGCAAAGGATGGCACTGGGCGCGTTTTTGACCGAGCTGGAATGCTGTGGGAGCAGGATCTGGGTGATGCAGGAGTTCCTTCCTGGTGTCCCTCCCTTGCTCTCCACTCCATCTGCATCACGAAAAAGGAGTAGTGAAGTTGGGGTTGTATTATTAACCTGTTGTGATTTTGTGAGCCTTTTACTGTAAGACAGTAGAGCAGGGACCGTTTAGAGACATTACTTCACTGTAAATGGAGCGGATTAATTTCCATTTCCTAAGCTGTGTATCATGGCCATCTGTTAAAGAGTCTTATTTGGGCAGCCTGTAAAACTTTGCCATGACATAATGATATGGAGAGGCAACAACAGCCGTCCTTCTGCAGCTTCCTGACGCCGGTGGCCCCGGTGTTGTGCCTCGGTCCCTCTCTGGCTGGCAGGACTCACGGCTTGCTGGGTGGGCTGGGGTACCTGGGGCGAGGAGGGCAGAGAACCTCCGTCCTTCCTCTGAGCCTGTCCTTCCAGCTCTGTGAACTCTGCGCTGCACTCACCGCTTTCCTCTTGCTAACCGTGAAATTTAACCAAATTTTGACAAGATTGAGAGTAAGAAAAACCATGGGTACCACAGGAGTTGTAAAAGAGAAGGAATGTAGCGTCTGCAGCTTTCTGTGTCATACAAAATCGGAAGGAATGTTGAAGTTGATTATATTATTGTTGAAGGTGATGCTGTTAGAGCATCTGGATCACAGTACAAGGCTGTCTTAATCCAGTTTTGGAACCAAAGCTAAATTTAACCTTGTATCTTCTTAGTGACAAAGATGATAAACTCCAATGTTATACATTAATATCTCTCTGAAATACCAGGTTAGGGTAATAAAAGATAATTTAAATGCAGCTTTCCCAGTTCATGAGTTTTGTAGAAAAATCACATCACTAAATAGTAAAGAGTGAGGAAGTGCATCTATGTGCCGCTGGTCCCTTCATGTAGCTGTTGAATGAAAGGAAATACTCCTGTTAGCCCAACTGAAAGAAGATTGTGTTCCTTTTGAAGTCCCTTCCAACCTTCCATTTGCTCATGAAAGCAGTTCAATTCACGACTCTCTTCGCTGTCTTAGTTAGTCTATGAGTAAGCACTTGGAGACTGGAGATGTCCATAGAGCATGATAAAGATCTGTAGTTTTCGCTCCCTTTTTGTTTTTCCTTTTTTATTTTTTCTCTTCTCTGTGAACATCGTACATGTTCACCCTCTGGGACCTTTGACTTCTGCCAGGACGGTAGTTCACTTGTGATTCATATGTGAAAATATGGACACTTGGTAATGATTTTGGGGATATGATGTGACTTCCATCCTTTTAAAATTTTAAAATTTATATAATGAGTGTGTCTGGAGTAATATTAAAGAGCATTGCAAATACCATTTATTTGGAGCGATTACTCTTTCACAAGACTGCCTGGCAGATTGCAGGGTTTTAGCAGATGTTCTGATTTACAATTGCTGTTGCTCATCTTACAGAGTAAATGTATTTTAAATAGGACCAAAACAGCTTAAAAAAAACCCACCCTCCTGCATAATAGGTAAATGTAATCAAATATTTTCTTTACTTACAAAATCTGCCTATGGAAAACTAGAGTAGAAAATTCCTTGAATAACTCCTATCAATGCTGCTCCTGCCAGCAGAGCTGACAATTTTTATAATGTGTGATTTATTTTTTGTGTGTTTTGCAAAAGATCAGATTTAATCTAAAAAATATGCATAAATGTCTTGTGAGAACATCTAGCAAGAGAAGAGACGCTTTTCCATCGCTGTGATAGTTCAGGTACTAACAATGAGTTAACAATGAGAATTACCAGTCTCTCAAAGGTGATCTACAGCTTTCTTGGAATGTAAGGCCAAAATCACGATATGATACTTTGGATGAAATTGTATAACTAACAAGAAATGAAACAAGAATACATCACATCTTGTGTGCAATGCCTTTGTTCAGTGATCAGTGAGAAGCATTTTCCAGCTCCGTGTTAGCGCATTACCTCTCATTTAGCTGGTGTTCCTCACTAATGCCTCAGTTCCTTTTGAAATGCAGCCGTAAGCAGGCATCATCCATATTGTATTTAATATAATTGTATTTTCCTGTCTAATTTGTAATATGTTGGGTTTGATCTTTGAACAGTATCCTGGTTTTCTGGGGAGTATCGTCAATTGCCTGCGAGTCCCTCCTGACGGCCCCGCTCCTCTGTTGCCGGCCGCTCCACTCTGCTTGTGCTTAGCAGCGGCACGGACTCCTTTTAGTCAGACCCTGCCAGCTAGAACTCTGGGTTTGTTGATAGCAGCATTGGTATTTTCAAGAATTATTCTTGTGCATCAGTGGGCAAATTTCAGTGCGCCATTTCTAGCTAAGAGAGATCCAGAGGAACCCCCTGCCCTTTCCCTAGGAGCTCACTGCAGAACAGGTCTTCAGATCCATGCACACACATCACGTGCGTTTTCTGTCTGTAGTGGAATGGAGTTTATCTGGGCTTTAGATACAGAGTTTGTAAAACTGAAAAAAGAAAAGCAACTCAATAACCAGCCCTTTCATAAGGGAAATCATTAAAAAAGTGCTGTTTGCTAACATGATGTTACACTGGAAGATGTTTAATGCTTTCCAGAACTATTTTTTCAGGTAACTTCTACAGAAAAAGACGTTAGGCTCCTTTCCTGTAGTTATGCATTTCACCATCTTTGTTGCCTTCTATCTCGAATGACATCCTAACCGAGGAGTACTCTGGGGACAGGTTTGAAAGAGCAAAATGAAGTGCTTCTGTGTGCCTGGCACTTCTGCCAAGTACCAAGGGCAATCTGAGAGGAAGAGCAAACATATCTGCAGGTCTAGCAGGGCTGTTTCTTGACAGCAAAGAAAGGCTGTAGAGAACTTCAAAGCAAAGAAGTAGCAGCTTATGTTACTAGACTAAGAGAAAGGTCTTTGTAGCAGCAAATAGAATTATTGTGAGCAGAGGAAAAAGGATTTGCTGTGGTCTGAGGAAAAGTTATTGCCATTATTGAGAGACGGCTGGAAGGTCGATGCCCAGGTAAATAAAGCTCATGCTGTACTGGTCATTACCGCTTTTTAGGTGTGAACAGAGATGGCTGTATTGTTATGTCATCTACGGACAAAAACTTTGACTTCAGTGTCATTCAGACCAAAAGTCTAATTTGAAGGTGTTGTCTGGGTTGCGTAGCTGAGTATCATCAGAAACGTTTATTGGAAGAAACAAAGGCTGGCAGAAAAGCTAGTGAAGAGACAGTGTTGGTTTTGCCAGGTTGAGCAGATGTCTGTCCCTCTGTCCGTCCGTCTGTCAGGGGATGTCAGGCTGAGATCTATTCGAGCTAGCAGAAAAAGGTACAGGTTTTTCTCAGCTCAGCTCGAAGTGCTCAGAGGTCTCCGTCAAAACGCTGTCAATGTTGCATTTTCCACTTTTGGGACTGTCTTTGCTGGAGAACCAGGTGAGTACCAGACCACGGCAATAAAGGCCATGTTAAGCGTGGAATAAATCAATTTGGAGGTGTATCGTGACAAGCGGCGTCATAGGCCCCAGGTACTGTCTTGTCAAAGATAGCACAGCGTGTATTACAAAGTGTTAGCAAATGACATGTCCAGGCACAGCCAGTTCTCGTGCAAATACTGTAAAAATCTACTGCTGGTGAATTTATTCACATGTCTCTAGAGCATGAAAAGGTCTCAGATTTTAGCATGACTGGTTTAGATTCAAGATTCAGGTTGGAGACCCAGTGATTGTTATTTTCTATTAATTCTTTTCTAGCACACACGGTGGGACCAAAACCAGTGCCAGGTGAGTTATTTAGATAATTAACAGGGCTTTATCAATAAACAAGGCTAGTCTGGCAAAGGCTGAACTTCACTGCTGAACCTTTAACAACTTCAAAAAAAGCGAGTTCTCAGACTGTTTTTACTCGCTGCTCTACAGATGCTCTTTTTCATGCCATGCTAATTCATTCTGTGCTGTATCCTTTTTTGTTGTGGTTATCGTTTTCAACCAGCTAGCTGCAGCCTCAGCTATTAAGGGACAACATCGTTTATGCATCCAAAATCTGTTCAAAACACGAGCTGCAAAACGTTAGCGGTAATATTTTGGCAAAGGCTTTGCAGGGTTACACCCAGTTTGAGGTTCTCGATCAGTCTCCACGTCGCTGAGAGCATGGCAGAGGAACCACAAATATTTGCTTTCAAACAAGGCCAGCGCGGAGGAAAGCAATATCTGACCTGTGCAGCTGGTAAATATGCGAGGATTTGTGAGCTAATTCTGTGAGCAGACGATGAGGAGGAAGGATGAACGCATGTGATGTAATCAGTTATTTACAACGTTTCTGTTCAAAGTCCAGTTCCTTTGAGCAGAATAGGAATTGGAGAGGTGACAGCTGCAGATCTGACCATCTTTTCAGCCTGTATCTCCTGCTCCCAGGCTCTCTAGCCTGTAAGAGTTGTCCACGGGCGGTGAACTGCCAGGACGTTTACGCAGAAAGATGTGGCTAAATAATGCTGGCCATACAGACGCTTACAGGGCCGGCTCTGTTCCTCAAGGTGAACGACGAGCAGCCTTTCGATGAGGCAGTCAGTAATTTGCAACAGGCTTTGATGCATTCTTTAATTAAAATCCACCACGATGCCTGAGGTAAGGCCAGCAGAGCACCAGCAGTTCCCGTTCAGCGCTGCCACGAACATAAATGGGGTTCTTCTAGAAAAGCCAGGAAAGTGACTGCAGGCTCAGCTGGACCACCTCAGACACTGAAAACTTGGGTAATATTTTTTGGTTTTACTAACCTTATCTAAGTAATAAATACAGCAGAATATTTGTTGAATTTATAAAATCTAAAATTTTGATTTAAAAATAAATTAACCATTTCAAACAATACATAACTTTGTGTTGGCATGTACACATGAACAGGGTCCGTGGGGTGAGGAGCGGCTCCCTGCTAAGCGACAGCCGGGCAGCGCAAAAGCGCAGGGTGAGGACGCAAACCGTGGCTGCGTCTGGGAGTGCGCAGAGTGGCTTCTCTCTGGTGAGGTCCCGACCCTGAAAGCCGTAAGAGCTTTGCTTCAAAGCCTGTTAACTCTGTTACTGCTTGGGCTTTTTGTCCTCTCATGAAACATGTCATAATAGAAATTTTCTTTTCTTCCTGTCTCACAGTGGAGTTAAATTCCCTCAAGGACATCATTTTCAGTGCGATTCTCATCCTTAGAAGAAATTGAGGTAACTACCTGTACTTATTATCACTTACTTTCATTTCTCCTTCCCCCATGTCTTTGTTGTGAGTTATCTTCTTCTTCCTAAACTGCTTTTATTTTTCAAGTCAGGCTTCCAGGAAACAAACCTGTTTTGTTTGAAGGCTGTCACTTTGTATAAAGAGCAAAATGATTTTGTGTCATCCTTGTTTTGCAGGATTATTTCACTTCTTGTGATGGAAACTGAACAAAAAGCAAGGTCAGGGGAGAACTGGTGGGGCTTTCACTAGGGATTGTTAATAATATTCCAGCAGAGACTCAAAATTCCATTGCAGAGCAGTTTGACCCTGTTGCTAAAAATGTCCTTTAATGCTGGTGATAACCTTTTGCCCCCCCGAATGCCAGGCAGAGGGAAGACCGCTGCAGCCAGGTAGGTATTAGAGACACGAGGCGTTCCTGGTGCATCCCGGTCACCCCACGCAACCACCCGCACCTGCAGCTCAGCCGCAGTTTGCAGCTGGAGGGACTCTGCTGGTGTCTCCTCCTCACCTTGACTGAAAAATGGCAAAACTTCCACAGTGAGCACTGGCAGTTTCCAGTGGGCTCCAATCTTAATGCCCTTCAATGTTTTTTTTTTTTAATATGCATTGGAAGTATAGTGACATAGTTCATGTTTGGCAATGAGCTCGGTATATTTATGAATAAACACTGCCTTTACATGCAACAAATTTAACTCTGGGCAAAAGCCATTTCCTCTGAGGCAATGCAATGGCTCCGAGGGAGCAGCTCTTATGAGGTTTTATGGTAAGTGCACCAGTTCCCCTGACGGTTTTTTGAAAAGCTTGGGGAAGCCAGTCGCACGCGACCCAGGCGATCTGGCTGCACTGGTGCGCTGCGCCCTGGTTTGCTGGGCATGCTGCCTCCTGCACGGGGAATGATAATAATGATAAAGCTTGCAGCAATCTCAAAGGCAAGGGGAACCTTTATTTTGATTATTTTTAATGTATTGACATTTGTCTTTTTATGCAAACTTAACTGTAAAACATTCTTGAGATACTGCATAGAAAATACACATAGGAAAAAACATATATACACTTTCATAAAAATAGAATACATCTTGGCAAAATTACTTGTGTACAGTGTATTGACATTATTGAACCAAACTTACATCATCTTTGGAGAAAAACGTTCCATTTGCAAAAAAACCCAAAATGTTTCAACTGACAGATGTGGGAGTACTGAAATGGATACGGTTTTGAGCTAAATAAATGGCTATACCAGAACGTCAGAGCAAAAAAAAAAAAAAAAAGTTATAAAATACCTGCTGTATAACGTAGAAGTAGCCACGTTGGTTTTTCTTCCAAAAAACAGTGACATCCCTAAACTTGCATGGAAATCAGATGCACCAGTTCCCAATTCTGCTGTAGATTCTTTAGCTGAAAACAAACTGCAGTTCTGTTTCAGCCCTTGCAACCATTAGGTACAGTGGTATTGGGGGTTTTTTGAGCACATGACACGGTATACTACAGCCCTAATTCTATCAGGTATTTGATAAGAAAAAATCTAATAGATATAAATTGTAAAACACTTAGCAACCTTTAAAATACGTAGACCACTTGAAATTACGTGGGTGGTTTTTGTTTCTTTCTGGTTAGGCTTTAGTTGCTTTCAACAGAGGCTGCTGCTCGCTTACTGCTTTGACCATACACTTCAGCTCATGTTTTGGTTTGTTCTGCTGGTTTTCAGAACCAGCTGTGGAGAAGGACTACTCCAGTGTAATAAATAAAGCACATGGTAACAGGTCCCTCAAAGCCACGGTTTTCCTCTTGAGTTGGAGTAGTGGGACCGGATGGGCACCTCAGGGAAGGAGGACAGGAGGAAGGAGCGCAGCACCACTTTCCATTGACACGGCTGACAACTGTTCAGCAGGCGGTAGGGTCAGTCGGGAAGTGGTGATACCCACTGGCGTTTACGAATGTGGTTAAAGTACTGTGACTGCTGTCAAGTAGTCTGGGTGTTTAATAGGGATAGGCTGACACGGCTATATAGACAATGAAAGTTGTCCGATACTCGATATTTCCGTTGACGCCGTAGGATAAGGCTCTGACTCCCATGCGGTACGTCTTCGGCTCTCGCAGCGGCCGGGTGGTGAACACGACTCCTTTCAAGTTCTCGTCTCTCAGCGCAAAGGGGACTGTCGGCTCCTCGTCTGCCATTAGGAAAGTTGTCCTTGGGTGCATGACTTGATCATGAGTGTAGGCAACAAGCCGGATTAAATCCTGACCGGCCGCTATGCCGAAGGGGAGGGAAAGGAGTTTGTACTCCAAGGCGTAGGTACTTGGATCGCACTCCAGGTCATTGGCCGGGCAGTTCTTGAGACAGAACCTAGGAATAAGCAGAGCAGTTCAGCCAAGGGAGACGGCACGGTAGCGTAAGGTACAGCAACAGGTCTCAGGGGAAAGATTCTTCCCATTTACCCCGTTGCAGTATGCAGATGATCACTTCTTCATAAAGAGAACACGCTTGTGCACGTGTTGTCCACTGTTCCTTTAAAGCTGCAGCCCAGCTTAGTGTCCCATGTTCCCTGAAGAGGATCATCTCCAGGTACCAAAAGGTGCTAGTATTTGTCACTGCAGTCAGTGGCATATCTTTGGTGACCTTGCTCTTGAACATTAGAGCTGGAAGGGTTGGGTTAAAATGTACTGGGCCGCTCCGTTTGAGGTGTCTGTGTGCTAGGTCATAAAATAAAGAATTTGGAATGACGAAGGGCAAAGTAAATTTTACTTCTGTTAATCAAAAGTCAGAATAGGAGATACCTGTCAGCTCTGCTTGTCAGCGCTAACAGAGGCCAAAGAACATGATCCATTCCAGCTTAAATGTCCTCCCTGTTCAGTGTGATCACAAAAGACGGTTTCTGACCAGGGAGCATACATTAAGGGGTTAAGAGAAGTTAATGTGTTTATTCCAGAACAGGAAAAAGTAGAGTACCTTTAAAAAAAAAATCTTACCATGACCAATAGCATTATTTCAATGACCAAAATAGCATTTTAAATGCTTTGAAAGTGATGGCAAGCTGCACCCTCAGAGGCACGTCAGACAGCTCAGATGCAGAGGCCAAGTGCCGGCACCGAGTGGGCCGCAGGAGCGGCAGCGCGCTGCCCGCGGGGCTCGTTCGCTGAGGGCACGCTCTGGAGCAGGCTTGCTCTGTGCCAGCCGTGCAGTGCCGCAGGGCCCCTGGGAGCCAGCCCGCTCACCCGCGGCCGGGCAACACAGAACGCTGCCGCGCGGGAAGGCGACGACCATCACCTGCTGCTGGCATGAGCTGTGCTGGTGGCAGTCAAACCTGAAGTTTCTTCTTTAATGAACACAGGTGACGGATCCGAGCTTGGGGTGGGGGAAAGGGGCTGGCACTAAAACGTACCCTGAAAGAGGCTCCCGCTGGTAGCTGGGTGGACAAGGGGTGTCTATGCACTGGTAGCTTCCCCTCATGTTGAAACACATCTGATTCGATCCACAATTAATGTTCTGTTCCAGGCACTCATCAATATCTGAATGTAAAAGACATGCAGTAATCAGTTGCCAGTACTTCGATGAAGTTAACAGTTACAAACCAGCCGGGTCGGTAAAGGCTGAGCAGGCTGCGGAGCGCACCTCTGCCTGCAGCAACCCTCGCAGAATCCCGGCGCTGGAGGCACTGGAGCCACCAGTTCCCACAACGTGCATTTACTGGTGTCGGCATTTCACAACTGGGCAGGATGGCATATTGTGCAAGAGCTGCCCTGCAGCCCGACCCAACACAAACGACAGCTGTCTTATCAACCGAGACTAAGTAGTTCAATTTTTTTTTTTTTTTTGGTGGATCAGAAAATCGGGCAGTACCTGTTTTTGACAGAGACAGGCTAAGGATTACACTGGGTTTGACCCTAGAGCTGCTGCCTGGTTGCCTGGAGTTACACGTGTAGTGTAAGGGCACGCGCAGAATCTAAGAGACTAAGAAGCTGCAACTGTCTAATTTGCTGGCGCTTCATACAATGAAGCGTTAAAATGTGAAATATGAAAACTTCTGACACTTGAAATTCTGCATGCTGAATCTCACAGCAAATTCCAGGAGGCAGCTTACACACGTACCGAATGTGATTTGGGTCTGTGGCTTACTGACAAGTGTATGTCTGAAGGCTCACTGGGCTCTCCGTACCTTGACAGGTTTTGCCGTTGGGTGTCAGGCGATAACCAGGCGGACAGGTGCACTGGTAGCTGCCCAGGGTGTTCCTGCACTCGTGCTGACACGTGTCTCTGGCTTCGCACTCATCGATGTCTGTGGAAAGAAACACGGACGCCTCAGGACTATTTGAACCCGGTACTGAGCAGAGGTAAATTTTGTCCTATGGGTATACAAGCGTACGGACAGAGCTGGTGGAACTGTCTGGATGTTGTTTTCTGAGGGGGCTGAACGTGTAAGACGCCTTACCTTTACAGCTCTTTAACAGGTAAAGCCAGCTCTGAGGGGACCCTCGCCTCTTCTGACAGCAGCCATCATACAGATTCTGGCTGAGCAGAGCCGGCGTGACACAGAGCTCTGGGAAGCAGGGGGGTGTGCGATGCGTATCCATCGACGGGGTTACCGAAACGCAGTCTTGCCCCAGGAAGCAAGCTGGCGGCCTGGTAATGCGGTCTCAGGCGACACGTTCAGGACATGCCCAGATTAGTGATCTCGCCAGAGCAAGCCTTGACAGTGGGGGAGTTGTTCTTAGGGTTACCCCCTCCTCAGGCAAACTGATCTTCCTCATGCCATGGGGATTAATTAAACTCAGTATCCGGGAAGATTATCCATATATGCTCTTAAAAAAATTTTTTTTAATCTCCCTCACAAATATGGAAGTACCAGACCAGTTTATGTAAAATTTGAAAGCAGACTAGTGTGATTTAGACACACATCATACATAATTATAATTTCTTTTGAAACATCTGCCTCGTTTAGGACAGCAATAGAGTTAGTCTCATGCAAGAGTTGAGACTTGCATGATTCAGACAGTGGAAGGAAGGTCTTTGCTTCCCCTCGCTTTGTTTGGTTCACAGGGCTGGCATTAGATTAAAAATGCAAACACAGAGGAGAAACAGATGTGACTAAAAATTTATGGTACATTGTTATCAGATCCTGATAGTTGTCTATTGAAAGAACTCTCCTTCAAAAAAGCATGGTTTAGGTGTATTTTTAAAATTAAACAGTAATTTTTAAATTTCGATGTTTATTCCAATGAAACAGAAGAATATTCACTAGTTCAGAGGGGTAGCTGAGGTGGAGCTCACAGATTTTAGCTTGGCCCCTTCATCAGCGGTATCTGTACTCCTAGGGCTTCCCATTAGACCACTGTGCCCACAGCAGACCGCAGGTGTACGACTCCTGACATGCCCTTAGGATGTGAACACACGATTTGATGTCTGCCTAGCTATAACTTTTATTAATAAAACTATATTCATATATTTCAATGCCACATATTATATATGGCTATACAATTCTAGCAGTAGTTCTGGTTGCCAGAATCCAGCTGCGGAGCACTGTGTGTGTCCGTGAGGGGTGCTGTGCCTCTGCAGTGCCGCGGGCGTGTAGGGCGGGCTGAGGCACGCAGCTACGGCACCGCGCGCTGCGACGCTAAATGCGCCGGGTGAGCTCCAGTAAGGCCCAGACTGCCGTGCCCTGAGTCCTGAACGCAGCAGTGTTGTCACAAAATAACTTGAGGGTTTTTTTTTTCCTTAAGATTCTCAAAATGTGAGTTCAGCTGGCAAAGTCTGGCTTAAGAGAAGCACAGTTCAACAGAGGAACTCGTTTTTTATATGCCCCTCTGCCCTGTGTGTGAAGCGCCGGGGCTGGAGACCCCTCCGGCAGCGCAAGGCTCAGCAAAGCTCGCGAAGCGAGCTAAATGCTCGGTAGTTCGAGGTGCCTGTACATACCTTTGGTTCCTGTTGCTCTGAGGCTTTGCACCTCTTAGAAAAACGCTGGGGCAGAGCTTGCCGGTTACCCTAACTACCCTGCTCTCCTTCACCACGGGAAAACAAGCGGCAGTGCCGTCCTTGTCACAGCTGAGGACAACCCCCCTGCTTGTCTGCTGACAATCAGTCCCCCATGCCCAGGAATGACACTGCAATCCCCTGTGCATCACAGCGGCAGATCACTGAAAAGCTCCTGCTGACGCTGCCCGTACGGCAGCGACTAACCATCCTGCAGCAGTGCTGGCACGGCCCTAGCGTGCTCGATTCCAAAATCGCCGTTCAAACCCTTTTTGAACCAGATTATTGCTACCGGCAGCGGGAATCTGTCATAAACTCCACCCCCAGGGCTCAACTGGCTCTGCTGGTGGCTTCTGAAGCGTGGGAAAATTCACAAAGGTGAGCTACTGTAATCAGAAGAGAGTAACGGAGGGAAACGATCTGCAAACACAGAACAAGCAGCACAGTTAAAACAAGAGGTTACAAAGAGGAGGTCTGAAAACATTTTTGCTACAGCGTGCTCAGGAGCCGAGAACATGCAGAACTCTTGAGTATTTACCAGGGTAACACGAAACAAACCACAGACCATCAGCCCCTGGTGTCTGTGAAACAGCAACCTAAGAATAAGGACCGAAACATGAGAATTGCATAGATATGACTGACATTTACCTACACATCTGTCATTTCTTGCCTCATAGCCTTCAGGACAAGGTTCTCTAATGTTCCTTCTAGTCCTGGAGAAGGGTATTCTGCTGTTCCTATACTCTGAGAAGGAGCTGTAGAGGTTTGAGGAGTGCCTGTAATACTGTTGAGGTTGATAGTTGTCTCTCACAGGGGAGAATTGAGCATAGCTATAGCTATTGTAATAGGCGCCATAATTTGGCAATCTCTCCAATCCAGCGCAAGATTTCCCGTCACCTAATAACTGTTGTCCAGGCGGACAGACACACTTGAAGCTGCCGGGGGTGTTGGTGCATTGAAATGCACAGGGCTTGGGCACGTGTTCACATTCATTAATGTCTGCTCATGTGACATGATCCAGAGCAACAAACCATGTGGAAAGGAGAGAAAACAAACAAACAACAACACGTAACTATATGTATCTGTATACGTATACACTTATCTCAGTCTGTGGAACAGCCTGCAGACACCCGAGCGAGATCTCGGAGGCAGGGAAACCTGGAGCACGCAGCGCCAGGCAGGCAGGGTGTTTTGGCGTGTATCACCGGATACACGCGAGGTGATGGAGCTCGCGCAGGACGGGAGCGCTGCTGGAGGCGCGGTGTGGCTGTGGAACGGGGATCCGTGCCCGTTCCCCGGCCGTGGCCGAAGGGGGGCTGCGTGGCAGCCCGGGAGCTGCCGGCTGCAGTTCCTGCTGGTGACCCGACAGCGCACTCGGAGGAGGCGGTGGCCCTTAGCACCCACGCTGCTCATCGTCTCAGCCTGAGCCCTTCCCTACTGCTTTAGTAATTATTTTTTTTTCTTAAATGCTCCACAGACGAGCGGGGAAGCTGTCAAGGCCCCTCTTTAAAGGAGGATACTTTACACAGAGCGTTCTGGGGAAGTGCAGCGTTGGAGACTGATTGGAGCTGGAACGAGGGAAGCTCGACAAGCTCCGACACGGCTGCGTCCAGCTTCAGGTCTCAGCGACCTGTCGCAGGCTGCAGGGGAAGGAGGGCAGGTATCTATGAACCTTCGGGGTTGTTACTGGTCCTTCCAGCTATGAAAGGCCGGGCACGTAACTGTAAATATTAATTCACTTCTGTACAATTAAAAAATAGAAATTTTTTTGGTTTCCTATTGAATGCTTTTTTTTAAAGTTCAATTTCCCTTTAAATTGTAATCCAAAGTCATTGGAGCAACCCTCACAGTAAGTATCCATCCTTAAACCAAAGCCGCGTGGTGAGCATCCCACGTGTGGAGACGGGTTTAAGGACGTAACATCGCGAGCATCCTTCGCTCGAAACAAAGCAACCATGCGTGCTCTTGGGTACCGCAGGGCCAGGCCTTCCCCCGCGGTCTCTCTGGCGCTACCAGAAAGAAACGTTCTACGATTTTCATCAGTTTACTTCAAGCCACTGGCAATCTGACATACACGGTATTCCTTTTCAAACTTACAGTCATTCTTTACTAGAACAAGACAATAATAAAATGTTTTCAGAGTTGGAAATCCAGGAGTAATTACTGCAGAGTATTACAGTATTTTCCAACTGTTATTTTGCAAACACATAACTGATACTCTATCTATTAGTTGAAATATCATTAGGGAAGTATTGTCAGTGCTATGAACAAGAGAACTTCATTTTTAATATGGCAACAACTAATATGAATTTTAAATTTACTAATTTCATTGTGTGCTTAAGATGAAAACTGTATTACTCATACACATGTAAAAGAACACTTAAACTCATCGTTTCCTTAGCACTCAACTTCATTGCCGGGTTTTGCATTCTTTACTTGGATGAAATAAACAACAGGTTTTTGCCCTACCATCTTCACAACAACCAACGTCCTTGGACTGGTAAGCCCAAGTCTCCACTGGACAGCATACCTTGGATCATGCGCCATAAATATTAAATATTCACAAGAACAAGGTGAAATGAGTTTGAAACTAAAATAGCTAAGTTTTTGGGTTTTCTTTAATTTGAAGACCAATATTTGAATTTAAATTCTAGATAGCCTTGCGCGTGTTTTATATGCAAAAAAGCTTTACAACGGCTTTTGATAATGCCCTTCCATCTACGCTACGGCAGGCTGAGACCCACCGCAGCTCACAGAAGGATCGCAGCTCGGTGAGGGGGGCCTGCAGGCATCCAGGGGGCTGTGACGGGAAACGCACGTCTGCTCCCCGCCTGGCAGACAGGGAATTAGGACACAAAGGGCTTCACCCAGGGTAAAAGGGGCACGGGCAGGAGCAAAGCTGAATTCTGTTTCAGTCTGGGGTCCTACTTACTTTTCAACTCTTCCCTGTGCTCACTGGAAACATTAACAATAAAAACTGGATTTTATGAACACATGTGAACTACTATCTTTGATGAATCTATATTTTAAATACATTTTTAAGCAGATAAAAATTCAAAGGTGCATAGAGGTCTCGCTTTAATTGAAGAGGGAGCTTTCAGTGGCCCTTGGTCAGAAGACAGCTTTAGGGCGGCTGCTGTGTTTTGTGGAAATCTATTGTCCTACGCTTTATCGAGCTTATTACTGTCAGAAATTTAAATAGTTTTAATATATGTTAAGGAGTCTGGGACTGATTTTATTTCAGTAGAGAGGCAGCTGGTGGAAGTAATGCCTTGGTCTACAGCCAAACAGTTTCTTGCTGCAATTTAATCTCTTTTTAAATAAACACAGAATATTCCTGGCTTTTGGTAGTCCAAAATCTTAGGTTGTTTCAAAAGAAAAAAAAATCCTAATCTCCTATTTATCACTTAGGACAGCTAATCTTGAAAAGTCATCGTGGAGGAATGCTCCTCTGATACGGTGCATAAGGGCAACTGAAACCAACTCCACTTAGTGTCATACACCCACATTCATAAATCATTATTATCAGGGTGGATCAACTGTTGAATTTTAAATATTCTACATAACTAGGTGTCTACAGAAAGGGTGAATCTAAGCGACCCTGGTGCCATCCCGAGGTCTGTTAAATGCCAGGGGAAGTGGTTTACGCACGTGTGCTGACACCGCGTGTTAAACTCTCCAGCTATCCACGTCAGAGCTATGGGAGCACCCTTCAAACGCTACGCGTGCGCGCGGGGGAGACAGCTCCGCGCATTTTAATGCCAAAAAGGTCTCCGTAGGCAGCACAGGGGAGGAACTACATGGTCAGCATTCCAGTCACTAACGGGAATCCTCCTGCCCTGCTGTGATCCACCCACTCCAGAGGGGAGCGTTGCGTGATGAACATGTGTCAGCTCCCTCCGCATCCCCCGCCGTTCCAGCGGGTGGGTGAGAGGCAAGTCCTGGGGGTGCCGCGCCCCTCGCAACACACTGCTGTGGGTCTTCTCCTCTGGGGGAAGCCACGTCGCTCCCTGCCACTGGGAAGCACTGCAGTCCAGGGCATAGCCAGTCCCATTTTGTTGTCCCATCAACTAATAAATCTGACCCGATTTTTATAAATGAAGCCTCTTGTGGAGTGTTAGCTTGTCGCATCCATGCACCAGTGCCCTGAGCCCTTTATACACTTTGTTTTTACAGTATGGGTCTGTAACAATCTCCGTTTTGAATGATTTTGACTGTTTGCTTTGAATGGGACGCTTTGTTTTAGACGGGTAGTTTTGAACTTCAAATTGTTTGTACAGCACAGTCTTCAAATGGGACCACGTTGTTGGACACGTTAGAGCGGAAAGCCCAGCCCAAAGCAGCAGCAGCAGCAGCAGCAGCAAACGCGTGACACGAACACGACCGGACAGCTTACCCACGCAAGGTCGTCCAAGCCCCTGGGAGCGGTACCCTCGGGGACACGCGCAGCGGTAACTTCCCCGTGTGTTCTCACAGATCTGGTTGTAGCGGCACTGGTGGGTTCCATCCCGGCACTCATCAATGTCTGCAAGCAACCAGGCAAGAGGAATTCATCAGGTTTTCCTTGAAACTTCTTACAGCGTTAAACTTCTTACCGCAGAAGGGATGCAGTTCAGCCCCAGGTGAATTTGGGCCTCTAGGTAAGTCTGGCCTCTGAACACACCCTTTGGTACCTGGTGGCATTACTCTGTCACAGTCTGTTACAAATCGCAGTCTGCGTTTCACAACCCGAAAGCAGACTTCCAGCAGATAAACAGAGACATTTTCCATCTGTATTGCATTTACACACACTTTTCCCAGTAACTTTCAAAACTTTTCACTGAGGTTTCCAATTTGATCAGCTGCTCTCCAGAGAGACATAATCCATCTTCCTGCCGTATCCCCTTAGGAAAAAAGAAGATCTGGTAGTATCTGTGACATCAGTTACGTTTAAAAGCAGCCATGGTGAGTGCAAGGACCTACGATCTCGGTTCAGAGCTTCTGAGCAAACCTTTCAGAAAGCATTCACACATGGGGCGAAACACTTCAGCCAACAAAGCAATGGAAAACTACAAGTGGCAAAGATGAATCTCTTCTTTCAGCACCAATTACAAGAGAGTTAAATAGGTATGTTCCTGTCAGAGAAGAACAGTTGCTGCCTTAATATGAGCAGACCTTAGGAGCTGGCTCCCTCCTGCGCTTTCCACCATCGTACAGTGCATGGACCCGTCTACTCACCAACGCACGTTCCATTTTCTGCTTTGGTCATTCCACTGGGACACAGATCGATGCACTTGTAGCCACCACGGGTGTTTTTGCAAAGTTGATCAGGCCTGCAGACATTCTGCCTGCACTCATTTACATCTTATTTAAAAATAAAAGAAAAAAAAAGCAAGGATGGAAATGAACTTGTTTCCTCACGCTCAGTTCCTACAGAGCAGAGCAATCCAGCTGTAACCACAGTGCGTACGTGCATCTGAACACCTGTCACGCACAGGTATCAGTCAGCCCAGTTCCCGCTGCCTCTGGGTTTGAGTACTCCTTTACAAACAAATTAATACATACTTACTAAAGATACCACCCGTAGTAGTACCTTCGTTCGTAAAGGTGTCAGATACAAACACAGGAACAAATAAATGCTGAACTATGTGCACTGGGAAGGGGGAACCAACACTGGAACATTCACTCCTACCCATGCACTTTCTGCCCTTCAGCTGGTATCCTGGGTCGCAGCCGCAGTGGAAGCTTCCGATGGTGTTGAAGCAACGCTGATGACAGGCGCTGGACTCCTGACACTCGTTAACATCTGTTGAACAACACAAATCCTTGATAGCGCAGCTGCGAACCACCGTGTCGTCATTTACCTGACCAGCGTTTTGGTTAAGTCAAGGTTCTGGACTCAGCTTGGAGCTCCAGTTATTACACTGCTGAGGTACGGTCAGAGAGTTCACTTCTCTCACTGCTTTGTGAAAGAAAATGCTCATGGGACACAAAAGCTGGAATGGTAGGTTACCCGCTGATATGATTTAAACTTATTTCTGAAGATGGAAAAAGCAAAAGGTTTCAAAAAAACCTCAAACTCAAACCCAACAACCTGTCTTGCCAGGTTAATCATGAAAATTCACAGCCACCTTCGCTGGAGGTGCCTCTTTTGCACAGTGACTTCCAGCTGTGTGAAAGGCAGCACTCTCAGCTGACGGAAGCCAGCACCAAAACCCAGAGACCTGTCCCTACCTTGGCAGCTCAATCCGTCAGCGGTTCTCCTAAAGCCATTCCCGCATCTCACCACGCAGTGGTACGCGCCAATGACGTTTTCGCAGTCCTGGCCAGCGTGGCAGCTGTGTCCACCTAACGCACACTCATCAATATCTGCGATTAAAAACAAGCTGTAAACCTCCCTGCGTCAGAACAAAACCCAGATTAAGTACTGTCCTGAGCATGATCAGCTACGAAATACTCGATTGCAAATACATTCAGCTATGAAATAATTGGAATAGTGCCAATAAATTATATTCTTATAATGACCAAGCGGCCCAGGTGGAAACAGAACGTTTCTGTAGCAATGAAGGTGCCTCGGGTCTCTGCAGCCCGCCTGTCTTACCCTGACACGTCCTGCCATCTGCGGAGATCGTGAGGCCTCGCGGACAGGAGCAGTAGTAAGATCCCACAGCGTTATGGCAGGTGTGGGAGCAGGGATTTCGCGCAGCACATTCGTCTTCATCTGGAACAGGGAAATGTTTCAAAAACCAGTGAGACCTCACGGGACTTCACAAGGAACTGTACCAGCCAACCCCTCTACGCGAGGTGGCTGTCTGGTGGAGCCCACGGGGCCAGACATGAAGAGCAGTGGCGCAGCTCCACAGGAACGGTCCAGCAGTGCGTTCCCTGCTCTGAAGCGCACGGTTAGCGAGCCTGCACCGACACGGCTCCCGGGAATCCGGCCTGCGTTAGCTCTGCCGAGCTGGGTCACTGCTGCGGTAACCAACGTTTGACACAGTCTCTTCCAGGGAGAACAGATGGGTTTCAGCGTTAGACTCACCACTTCCTAGATACGCGTGCAAAGACTATTACATTTTTCATATTAAAGCTTTAGAACTCATATAGTTTTACATACGATATTGCAAGTAGAAGGTTGTTTAATGACCTTATGTTCAGCTTTCCTGGTTTTAAACTTTTTTGATGGTGTGGTGTATCTTGTTTAATTTCCTTGATTTATAAACTTTCAAGAGGCAACGAAATAAATCCACAGAAGTATATAAAATGATTGTTCCCTAAACCAAAACATGACTCGGTCATCTAGGGGGGGCAGCTAAAATGCTCATCCCCTGCTCTTCCCCTCCGTGCCCCGCGCAGGAACAGTCTGGCTGTTGTGGGCCGTTGTCCAGGTTGGCAGCACTCATCCTTCCCCCCCTTGCTCTGCAGGCGCAGCAGATGCTGGGGCTCAGCAGCCCCCAAGGGCATCTGGGGTGCTGAAGAAAAGCTGTCTGGGCACTGCTGCGTTCCAGATGAGTGCAGAAGTGACGTCTTCCTTGGCCTTTGGATCCCCACCCTTTCATTAATGGTAGCTTACGCTGTTTGCGGTACGTACTGCACGCTTTGAAACTCAACATAAAGGTGATGTGGAGTCTGGTGGTCGAATACTGCGTCCAGCTCTGGAGCCCTCAGCACAGGACAGAGCTGGAGCTGTTGGAGCGGGGCCAGAGGAGGCCCCAGCAATGATCCGAGGGCTGGAACCCCTCTGCTGGGAGGACAGGCTGGGAGAGCTGGGGCTGCTCAGCCTGGGGAAGAGCAGGCTGCGGGGAGACCTTAGAGCAGCTGCCAGGGCCTGGAGGGGCTGCGAGAGAGCTGGAGAGGGGCTGTGACAAGGGTGTAGAGTGATAGGACAAGGGGCGAAGGCTTTAAACTGAAAGAGGGGAGATTTAGGCTGGATATAAGGAAGAAATTATTCACCATGAGGGTGGTGAGGCCCTGGCCCAGGTCACCCAGAGAAGCTGTGGCTGCCCCCTCTCTGGCAGGGTTCAAGGCCAGGCTGGACAGGGCTGGGAGCACCCTGGGCTGGTGGAAGGGGTCCCTGCCCGTGGCAGGGGGGTGGAACAGGATGGTGTATACGGTCCCTTCCCAACCCGAGCCGTTCTGTGAGCCTCTGATAACACCCTACCCGTGTCACATCCCTACCTGCACAGTAAGGCCCAGTGGAGTCCAGTCCAAAGCCAGCAGGGCACTGGTTGCTGCGGTCTCCTGTGCAGCAAAGGAAGCACGTGTTACGTGTGGATGAAAATATGGCCATTTCATTAGTTTTGAAAAACCCTTTAACATTAAGAATTGCAGCCCAGCTATTTAGAAAAGATTCATTATACTCGGAACAACATAGCAAATTTTAAAATCTAGACTTCAGTGGTTTTTCTACTTGGAGGTCAGCAGTACGTGGGTTCGCTGTTTGAAAACCATGGAACGGGGGGGTGGGGTGGGTTTCCCTTGGAGGGGCTGCAAGGTGCATCCCAGCCTGTACATCCCGCAAAGTTCCTACATAAAGTTTTTATTATTAAAAGAATAAAGACCATTGAGTTTCACTTCATGTAAAAGGAGGGAAATAAACCCAACCCAAACAAATCACCGCGTCATAGATGGGGGGAAGTCACTGTCAAACAACACAAATGTGTGCTATGGAAAACTCTGGTAGAGACTGCTCAAAGACCACGTGTATTTTGCTGCTTGAAAATTGATCCAATAAATAAGAAATAAAAAAAAAAAAAAGCGGTGTACTGATTGTCAGAGGAAATAAATACAAGTTCAGTAAAGGCTTGGCCAGATTTATGTGTAGGCATTGCTTGATCTGGAGACTTCTTTTTATCAGACCTCTTTTTAAAATCGGAAACAAAAAAATCTTACTTGGTTTTCAGATTGCACAGTGAGTTCACGGTCTGGCAAGTGGGAAAATCTTTATTTCACTTCATTTGGAACGTTGTTATTAAAAAGAAAGACCAAGATAGGCAATCCCACTGTTCCATTTACTTTCAAACCTGAGTTATTTCATTTGACAGATTATGTTGAGCCTTACTGCGTAAAAAAACCCAAATAGTATTTAAAAACACAACAGGGCTTTCTGCTAACCAAGTTCGGCTTCTCAAAGGAAAAGCCACATACAGCCATCCAGGCCCTGTTCCTTCAGATCACTCGGGCAGAAGGCTGACGACAGCCAGCCGTTAGCAACGCCAGGGCCCCGTACAGCAGCTGGCGGAGCTACTAGTTAGGACTCACCAGATTTACACACTGTCATAAGCATGTGTCTACACAGCACCGCATAGCTGCACATCATTCATATCTGGCTTTAAAAAAATACATCCGTAAAGTACTAGTAAAGTTTTCAGGCTGCAGCTCAGCATCATATTTTCTGTATATGCCAAATAATTCCAGAGAAGTTCAATCTGAGCAATGACTGAGGACATTTTACCCACTTCAGGGCAGAATTTTGCATGTTCTTCCACCTCTGTAGCCTCATTCCTACGTGCCTTTATGGGAGTTTTGCTGTGAGAACAAAATATACACTCCTTTTTCTTAACAGCTATGCAAAAGCAAAAATCCCACCAGCACTTGACCCTGCACAAAACCAACAGCGATTTCATTGTAGAGAATGAAAAGTAGATGCAAGGAAATTGAGAAATACTTCAGGCTGACTGTCTGAAGCTACTGGTGATGCTTTTAGCAGCTTCAGCAAATGCAGACGTCCTTCATCGGTGACAGCTACAGGTGAAGAGCAAGGGCAAGCTGCAACAGCTCTCATGTATTAGTCTGTGGGGACATTAACAAGACACGTAGGTCCCAGGATCTAATTCACCAAAGTTTCACAGCACCTCCTCTTCCAAGGCGCCAACCTTTTTTTGAGAATACAGGCAGTGAGTTCTAGGAAGACAGGCTATGGGTTTTCCACTGGTTTGTTTTTGGGTAAGGTCAGAACGATACCTTTTGCAATGGACGCGTGGATTTTGAAAGCCACGGTTTCTTCCAGCGGGTTGTACTCTGTTGTCACAGAGGAAGCATGGAGCGTTTCCACCAAGAAAGGCATTTTTCCCTTAGTGTCATCGTAGGTGACAGTGTGGTTCCACGTGTAGGGAACACTGACTCCATCTGCAGTGAAGAGACGAGTGGAGTGGGCGTACAGTTGCCCAGGGCCGGTCTGAATGTAATCTTCTGTGTAATCCTGAAACAGCAAGATTCGGGCATCAGGCGCTGAGGACAGCCAACACCACTGCGGCCTTTGCATTTTACAGCGGTAGCAGGTGAATTCCCAGAAAAGGAACAAGTCCTGTTTCACCCAGCACACGCCTTTTTCACTCTAGCTGCTGAATCTCAGCAGCAGCCGGTGTACTTCCATGAAGAAACAGGCCGTGGTTCTGAGGATCCTGACGATGGGGCTATAGCAGGGCACTTCCAAAAACACCTGAAAGTGATCCTGTTGCTCAACAATGAGCCTTTGAGGTCTAAGTACTTTTTGTATTCTAAGTCAGATGCTGACAACATGTGTTAAAGAAACAATCAGTAGAGAAAAATTCTGCTACTGAAAAAAGGTACAAATAGTGGACATAGCAGCGCATCAAAACATCAAGAACTTCCATGAATATTTAATGTACTGTGGGATTAATATATTAGAATATTAGAATATTTTTACCGGTTACCTACCACTAACTGCCACCTTTATAAAAACAGCTCTCTTTCACAGTAAAACCAGTTATCAAGCACCTGGTTTTAAACCAAAACGTTAACACCCCATATTATATTAAGCAAAATGTCTTTCATGGCTCACGCTACACCAAAGAGACAGCAACCCAGTTTGTCTGAGCTGCGTCTTGCTCTCAGGAGCGCAAACAGCAGGCAGAGCAGTCCCGCGGTGGGACTCTGCCTGCTGCCACGCGACCATGCAAACTGCCCTCTGCTCGCCCCGCAGAAAGGCCACAGGGAAGTGCCGTTCTTCGAAAAAGCAACTTCCGCGAAGTATTTCAGATGGATTGCGTCGCAGGGCTGTTTGCCCCAACGGACGCCTCCACAAGACAAAGGTTTGATGCCACAGCAGGGAAAGGAGCACGTCACAAGCAGCACCATGACGGCACGCAGGGTGAGAGCACCTAAAATGGCCTGTGATGCACCCTGGTTCAGCATCTGTTAATCCTCTCTTTGCACCTGTATCAGCCACAGGAATGTTCCTCTGCCAGCCGCAGCGGCAAACAAATCACGGGCGCTACTCAGCAGGTTTTGCAGGGTGCCGTGGTGTAAAAGGGCTGGTGTCACCCTCGGGGAAGCCAGAACGCTGGGCAGCTGTAAGGCGCAGCTTCGTAGCACTCTTGAGAGCGGCCCTGACAGCCCTGCCTGGGACAGCCAGCCCCAAGAGGCACCTGGCAGCGCTGCCTTCCAACACTGGAAAACCCTGAGCGACCTACATCACCGTCCTGCCAACAGCGTGGAGTGGTCAAAGGCCACGTCAGCATCTGTCAGTTCAACCCGGCACAACAGCCGTCACGCGCAGCGACTCGGTTTGCAGGGCTCGGCGCCTGCCGTTTCAGCCTAGCCGGGGGGAAGCATGTGCAGACGAGAGGAGGGGGGGACCTCGAGCAGCTTTACCTTCACGGTGACTTCAGCTGCTGCCTGGAGCTGCAGCGCGTGGCCGCTCACAACAACGTCCAGCAGCAGGGCTCCGTCGGAATCCAGGCCCCGGGCAATGTGGGTCATGCGCAGAACCTCGCCTACGAAGTTTAAGAGCACGCTGATTTATAAAACAGCCTAACCAGAGACTCGCGTTACCACACAGGATCTGAACCGCAATCCCTTCACCAGTTGCTTTATACCGGTATTTTTGTAAGGCACACCGTGCCTATAACACAAACCTTACATGTTCCAAACTGCAGCTCTCAAAGCTGTCTTTAAGCCTCAGAAAGCCACAGTCATTCAGAAAATACTGGCATAAGCACAAGGCTCAAAATTCAGCACCGGTTATGCGCTGTTTCGTATGAGATGCAGAATCTGTCAGGTTTATCGGAACCAGAAGGAGCTGGTGTAACTAACCAGTTGCAAACTCCACTTGAGTTTCTCTCTTGAACACCGCATCGGTGAGCGTGAACCCATTCATCGCTTCTCCAATTTCTTTAGCAGTTGTCCAGTAAACTGGGCTGAGGACAGAAACCAGCTTCCTCATCGCGGGGCCTGAAAGAAACGCAGCATCGCATGGGAGAGCTTTTTGCCGAACGTCCTGCGGCCCACGTCCGCAGGAGCTGAGACCCAAAACTAGCGTAACCCTGAAGCTTTCAACCAGAAAGAAACCATGTGCTGGTATATTCAGAGGAATAATTTTACAAATATTAATAGAAGCACTGAATATTTCCTCCATTTGTCGAAGAAAAGTTTAGATCAGTTTCTTCAGTGACACTTAAAGGAACCAGTTGGTGAAAACTGACACTGCACAGAATTCAATTCAGCCTGACTCAAGGAAGAAAAAGTGATAAAAAGTAAAAAAAAAAAAAAGCCTACCAAGGCTCCGAGGGATGTTTGTGATCTTTGCTTGTATTACTCTAGTTTCAGAGTCAGGGCTGTCTGTTACTGTGGCGTTCAGGAAAGCAATTCCAAACTCAACATCGTTAATATTTCCGATGACGCTGCCCTTGGCACGGGAGGGCCCACCTGCGCAGGGGAGGGAAGCAGGGAGGGGAGAACCCCGCGTGAGAGCTCTGCCCTCTGGTACTCCGAGGGAGGGCAAACCCAGCAATGCTGTCCAGCGTTCTAAGCAGCCAGGACAGTTCTGCGCACGCTACTGCAAACTGGCAGCAAAGCTGGCACCCTGCGAGTAACAGGACGCTGCACACACGTGGTCAAGACACACGCACAGCTACGCGGGGGTCACCGAGGCGCTCGTCTCTGCCTGGAAAGCAGCAACTGTTTACCGGCATACACTGGTGCTATGAACGGGTTAACGAAAACTGCACCCAGCTGGAGGTGCAGAGGAGGTTTGAGCCAAAGACAGGAAGTTACTTGGTCAACTGGCCAAGACACGGGAGAGCACCAGTCAAATCTGGGGTGTCACGGGGCTCTGCCGTGCCGCTGCCGCGTGCCGGGGGACTCACCAGGACAGGCGTGGGTGTTGCACCTGGAGAGCTGGGAGGAGTCCCCAGGGCAGGGGCGGCCCCGGTGCGACGGCGCTGGGTTGCTGCACAGGCGCGCGCGCGTCTGCTCCCCTCCTCCACAAGAAGCAGAGCACTGGCTCCAGGTCTGCCACGGCCCCCAGTGCCCGTCCACTAAGAAAGAAAGAAAGAATGAAGCCAGTGACTTTTCATTATAAATGTTCCAGGCTGCATCAGAGATGTTTTTGTGTCACTCCTTCTTGATGGAACCCCTGTGACAGAGAAAAGAAATAACTAAAAGGACGGCTAAAACACCTCGATGGGCAGGCGCGAACGCTTCCCCCTGCAGGCACACCCCACCTTTCGAGCTGTGTTTGTGAATCAGCTGCGCTGGAGAGGAGGGGTCTCCTCCAGGGCAGGTTTCCAGTAAAATGGTGGGAGATTTAGCAAGAGCTGGGTCAAGTTCTTCCCTCCGTCACGCTAAGGACGCACCACTTCACAGCTGACCAGGGAAGCTCTGGACACCGTAAACTACGCGTGGTAGTGCCTCCCGCAGCCTCCGCTTCTCTTCCCTGAACGTTTCGGGCCACACAGAAGCCGATTTCAAAACCGAGAAGCATTGTCACGTGTGTACAGGCCCATCACAAACCAGCTCCTACTGAGCAGCTGTCAGCATTCAGACTCTCCTGCCACGGTTTCTGGCAGCCTGTCACTGGAGAGACGGGCGTGCAGCAAGCCGGGACCCCATCTAGGTGTGCGGAGGTGGCCTCACCACGGCTTTGTCGCTGGCAGGCAGGTCAGTAGCAGCACGGGCACGCACGGAGCGCCCGCGTCGGCGGGGTGGAGGAGCGTGCGTAGGGGAGGGGCTTCAGAATAACCTTCCATTATTGTATCAGAGCTTTTAAAAGTTAAAAATAATCCCTTTCTGGGATGAGTTATGGGAGAGCATTCAGAAATGCGTAGGTGTTCTGTAAGTCTCTGGCACTGTGGTTTATCTGCCGCATTGCCGACGTTGATCCTGAATGTGGAAGTTCTCCGACTGCCCCTTAGTGAGGTATCGTCAATAAATCAACCAACTGCTCTGCCTGCCGTTTGATTAAACCCCCCGAGCTGCGCACGACTGCATTCCTGCTCCTGGAACACGTTATGAGCGCTTACTGGGAGCCTCATAAACTGGATTCACTGTAAAAACTAAGGAGCATTACTAGCTGCAGGAGAGATTTTCATACGCTATTTCCCGGTTTGAATTATTCCACCTCATTTTGGGAAAATCTAACACGTGAAGCAGGAAGTCGCAGTAAGGTGACCGTCGTGTACCAGACGCTGTGTGCACCCTGAAGCCTTCCAGGGAAAACTGCGCTTACTTCCTCAGCCAGCCCGCGCACTCACCGGGGCACAGCGCCGTGCCGCACCTCTGGGTCTGCGTGTCAGCCCCCGCGCACGCCCGCCCGCCGCTGGCAGGGCGAGGGTTGTCACAGGTCCGGTATCGCCTCGTCTGGCCTCCGTTGCATGTCCGGCTGCAGCTTCCCCAGCTGCTCCACGGGGCCCAGTTGCCGTGAACTGCAGAGATAAGTCAGATTTTACCTGTCTCCCTCTTAATAACGGATACTTAAAACCAGAGAGTGGAGCTTGGGCAATACTCCTACTGGAGACCGACCCAGGCACCCCGGCCCGGAGCACTTACTCGGACACGGATCGCTGTTGCAAAAATCCATCTGCACGTCGCTCCCTTCGCAGGCGTGGCCCCCGAACTGCGGGGCCGGGTCTGAGCAGGGGCGCGTCCGCTGCCGGCTGCCCCCTCCGCAGGACACGGTGCAGGCGCTCCAGCCGCTCCACGCAGCCCACTTCCCGTCCACTGGTGAGAGAGGCACGGCGGGGCTCAGTCGCGGTCCCAACATCATGAGTGACAAGGCAAATCAGTGCCACACCAGGGGAAAGCTGACTGCAGGAGGTTACTGACTCTCTCTGTAGAACACCTGAGCTACACAGGGATTTCCAGGAGCAAGACCAGGCAAAAGCATGAGCTGTCCTTTAAATAACCCGTAAGCCTGACTGGAGCCGTGGTCAGCGATCGCTCGGTCCTCACGCTCAGCCACGCTCACATTTTCAGGTATCTGTAAGCAAGTGGAACCGCACGCAAAGCGGTCTCTGAAACCACCACCCGGGGCAGATGGGAATCCGAGTGCCACCCTGAGCACCCAGTCTTCACTGCACGGTCTGAAGATGCAATCAACACCACCTTCTCCCTCCTCTCCCTAACCACCCGCCGATTCACTGGCTCAGCTGTTTGTACAAGTTACTACTGAATTCTCTCACGCAAGCCAGGTTTAAGCAGCTGAACAGCAGGGTCTCTGATCTCACACTGCGTGGTGACACAAGCCACCACGAGTACATCCGTGTGAGCACTTAGGCTGGTGGCTGCGAAGAGGCCGGCCGGTCACAAACTGGGTGTCGGCAACGGCACCCTCAGCAGCAGCACAGCGAGCCGGATCAAGGTGCCACACGCTGAGCCCTCGGCTGCTCGACCACCACCCGGTCGGTTCTCTCTTCTGCCAGCTGCCAGTTACAGCAGGGACTCGGCTTCGGCTCTGGCACGTGCAAAATGGAGCACGAGGCCGGAAGGGGCTAGTCTGAACTGCTGCACACTGCACTTGATGAAATTGCCCTTCGTTACCCCTGCGCTCAGGCAAACACAGGGGTCACGCTTCAAAAATGGGAGTTTTCCTATCCAGTCATGAAGGACTCCTTAAAGTGTGGAAGAAAAGGACACATGAATAACAGAACCGAGGAAAATTTTAAAAAAGAAACGTTTAGGAAACCTGTAATTTAACTGGCAAGGATTTAAAATGCTGCTTATGCACAGTGGCAGGGTGAAGGAAGACAGAGAAGAACAGGAGAAGAAATCTGGTGAGTTAGGTCTTGAGAGGGATGCTAAAGACAGTGACAGGAGCCAGTGAAAACAAAAGGCTCGAATGGAATTTTTGTAGGGAATACGCTTTTAGAACTGGAAAGCTTCCGATAGAAATTAGGTAGAATTTGGCAAGGAAAGGACAAGCTTGTCACCGTTCTCTTTGCGTCCAGCGCGTCTCACCTGGGCAGCGCCTCGCGTTGCAGACCTGCACCTGTGCGTCGGAGCCCGGGCAGCGTGCCCCGTCATGGGAGGGGGGGGGGTTGGTGCAGAGCCTCAGCCGCGTCTGCGTGCCCTTCCCACAAGTCTCGCTGCAAGGAGCCCACGGCAGCCAAGAGCTCCACGCGCCATCAACTGCAAAGGCAGCGCAGCTGTAAAACTGGTCAAGCTACACAGCTGCTCTGACTCGACACTTTAACTCGACACTACAGCTCCACAGCCTAAGGCAAGAAACCCTGCGGTGTTTAATATCAATATATGAAATATCCTTGAAAAAACCTTCACCTGGAGCAACAGCTGAAACGGATCAATGGTTTCCAAAAGAGAGATTCCTTCTTTCCCTTTTGTTTTCCTAATACATCCCCTCACCTCTCTAGAGTCTTGGAACAGCACAGCTGAACACCTGATCAACTCCGATGTTCCCACCAGCTACCTAGCAAAGCCAGAGGGAAAGGAAAACTCCACACAAAAACAATTGTGAAGAAGCAAACATTGCAGCGGTGAAGGGCTACGAATGAACGACAGCCTGGCAAAGGCGGGAAGTGCTGCTGAGACAGGAGGGAAACTGAGCAGTCAGCTGGTCCGAACCAGCTGAAAGACATGGCTGAAGACTGGACAAACAGAGGAAAACATACTGATGATGTCTTACATGATTAACTATTATGTTCTACATGGCTATTTAATGGAGTTTTTCTCATTTTAATTGACTTTGCATGATAGAGTAGCGAGTTCTACTCTGTGAGCACATGGGTAACAAACACTCAAAACCGTCAAATACAAAATTAACATTTTTTGCGGGGAAGAAGATAAATTAATGAAAATTTTCCTTACACTTACTTTTGTGACTTCTGTTCCCAAGAACTACTGCCATTCAATACATTGACGCAATTTTAAAATAAAAATTTTCAGAGTTTAATTTTTTCATAATAATCTGAAATAAGCTCAGGGGTTTGGGGGGGAAAAAAAGAAATCCCTCCAGAAAGCCCCTAATGCAACTAATTCTAAACCAGTCTTCTCTTACCTGGGCACGGCTGAATATTGCACATGACTGAATCCGCAGCACTGCCATCGCAGGGCTTCCCGCCGTGCTGAGCTGGGGGGTCACTGCAGGCTCTGGTTCTGGTCCGGTTGCCCTGCCCACAGCTCTTGGAACACTCTTCCCACGGGCCCCACTCCGACCAGTTGCCATCCACTAAGAAACAGAAAGCCCCACAGTTTTAATAAAAAATATTTTTGCAGCATTTATTTGAATTTCCTCTTTCTTTCCACACAAGTCAAAATGAGTTCCAGCTTCTTAGAAAAATTCACCTGTCAGGAAGATGGGTGACGTAAGGGTTCCCTGCTAGGGCGCATAACACAGGGCGGCACAGCGGAACTATCGACTCGTCAAGGAAATACCTGGACAGGGCTGGCTGTGGCAGCCGCGTACGTCTGTGTCGGGCCCCTCGCACCTCCTCCCGCCGTTCGCTGGCAGCGGGTTGTTGCACTGACGGACGCGCTCCTGCACACCCGCACCACACGTCACGCTGCAAGGTCGCCATTCGAGCCAGTCCGAAAACCCACCATGCACTGCAAGGGGCGAGACGACGCTCGGTTTGCAGTGTGCTGCTAACTCTCCGAGGTTGATACAGCAAAGCAAACAGTGCGCTTCGTAAGCCACGCCTGGAAACCCAACTCACTTCACCCGCTGCAGAAATATCTGACCACGGTTCAGAGAATGCTTCAGCTGCTCTGAAACAGCTATTGCTTATGCTCCTAAATGCTTTTCCTCAGAGGTACAGTTAAGTTCTGATATGTGTTCTGAGGGTGGGATCTAGTTGAAGACCCTTTCACTATTATTTATGTCTCTCACTCCTTTACACTTGTCTGTCTCCCACAGCTGGATAAGCATAACACAACAAAATGTCACAAAACAGAAACTCACTGACGTCTCAGACTAGGCTTAACACGCACCTCCTGCATACGTGGAAGATAAGATAAAATATCTTACACATAAAATATGGATAAGAGAAAATCTTGACCATATTCATTCTCCATTAATTCTGTAACCTACCAGTCTGACAGTCACTATCCTGTATTTTATGCACCCACCCTGGACAGTCAGTGGAACTCTAATGAGAACAGATCCCATCAGGTTCCGCGCCACACACTCGTATTCAGACGTATCTTCCTTCTGCGCGGCAGCAATGCGCAGGGAGCCGTTGGACAGCACAGCCACCCTCTCATCGCTCACAACTGGGCGACCGTGGCGGGACCATCTGATGGCTGGCGGAGGCTCGCCGTCGGCCTGGCAGTTCAGCAGGGCTGTGGCACCAGCTTCAACAACGGTCCCTGCGGGTTCCAGGGTAATGACTGGGGCACCTGGAAGAGAAAGGTGTCTTTTGGCAACAGCACGTGGTTAAGTTTTTGCCATTGTACTGAATATTAAAGGTCTGGTCAGAAGGTGGGTCAACAAATCGTAAGTCAGTTTGCCTTGACTAAAATTATTATTGTTGACCTTCCATTCTCAAAGGTAGGATATATGCAAGTCAAAATGACAAGGTAGGCTATTTTTAATATGTAGCAACCTGAGGACCAAAGCTGGTATCGAGGCCTGACTATATGAGCATGCAGCCGTCTTTATCGCTGAAAGGTGTTGCTTTTCACAAAACCTGCAGGGAGATGCTCTCAATCGGGTCCAGAGGCAACTGAGATGTAGGTAACGACCCGCACTGCTTCAGGCTATAACAGAAAAGGGATGTGCCGAAATTCTACCACGAGTGAAAAAAGAATTCTGAAATATTATTTCTGCCAAAAATAAAATATTGTCACTGAAAGCTGGGATTCATCTCACGTAACTTTCTTAATTTAAGAGTCTAGTTTAATCCGGCAGTGTAGCCATCCTCTCTGCTCAACTAAGAGGAATGGGCCCTTTCAGAGGTGACTCTCCCCACGCTAAGCTGGTTTCTAAGGTGAGGATTAGTCACCCTCTGTATGCTTCTCTTCTTTGACCTCAATCACTAGCTTAGACTAGACTCTTAAGGATGAAAGATGGCGTCCAGCCTCCGCAACTTCGGTGGGAGCTGCACACACCTACCCGAAGGCAGGGTATCGCTCCAACCCACTGGCATTAAACTTCGCGCTTTGAGCCTTACTCTGCAGTGTGAGCGTCAGACTGCGTTCCACCACACCAGCGTCGTTGGTCGCCACGCACTTGTAGTCACCAGCATCTTCGTTCTAGAGAACAGAACGCAAATAGTCAACACGCGTGTAACGAGGGTTTCCCTTCGCAGTGCACCTCCCGTCAGTGAATTTTCTGCAACACAACACAGCATGCACTGGATTTGAGCAGGCCTGGTGGTGTTGGGTTGGCGGTTGGACTTGATGATCTTAGAGGTCTTTTCCAACCTTAATGATTCTATGGTTAAGCAGCACACTGTTAGATTCTAGAGTATCTCAACATTTTGCTTTTATTAGCATTATGCTGATATTGTGAATTATTTTTATTTTCCATTTTTTATTTCCTGCAATTCCTGAACACTGAGGATCAAATTTTTCTAAATGCAAATTAACTCAAGGGAGCTATTGTTTTTTAACCCCATTTCAAACTGCAGACATGAGTTTATGAGTGAAAAAAGGGTCTTGCCATTCATATTAGAAATTTAGAAGCTAAGAGATTTGCACATGGAAAATCCTATTGCTTTTCAGCTGACCAGGATCTCACACACCAACCATCAGTATGGAGATTCAGCCCTTCAGACACCTGAAGAGAAGAATACCCCCTGAGGTTTCTTTGTCACGGTAATTTGAGTCTAATTCTAGTCTGAATTAAAACAACTTTTGTTAAAGGTAAAAGCAAAAGTGGGTTATATGTCCACCTCACTCTTTCAAAGCAGCGCTATCCGGAATACCTTTATTGATCGAGTACGACGCAGAAACACATCGTGACAGAGCAGTGACTCACGACAGTGCTGTAGATAGCCAGAGAACCATTGTTGAGCTGTCGGATCCTGTTGCTGGTCTGAACACCAACTCCTTGTTTGCTCCACTGGATGGTTGGAGGTGGATCTCCTCTGACTTCACAATTCAGCATAGCGTTGCCTCCCAAGGGCTCAATTCGGCTAGAGTGGTAATCCCCTTTGAAGACTGGAGGCTCTGAAAAAAGAAGTGATGGCAGAGAAATAGCAGAATCAAAATTAAATAAAACATCCTTAACAAAATTGCTGGGAGGGATCGTCGATCTCTGACTTTCTGAAGCCTGAATTTCAGCCTGTTTTGACTTTTACCATTTAGCCACAAACAAAGTATCAAATACTAGGAGTAGCGGTTTTAAACTGAAAGAGGGGAGACTTAGATCAGATATAGGGAAGAAATTCTTCACTCTGAGGTTGGTGGGACACTGGCTCCGGGTGTCCAGAGAAGCTGTGGCTGCACCCCTCCCTGGCAGGGTTCAAGGCCAGGCTGGACAGGGCTGGGAGCACCCTGGGCTGGTGGAATGGGTCCCTGCCCATGGCAGGGGTGTGGAATGGGATGGTCTGTAAGGTCCCTTCCCAACCCAAGCTGTTCTGTGATTCTACTACCAAAACCGAAGGCAGCGTGAAACTGTCCAGCAGTGACCACAAGCACTGTTATTCTACGTACCTTTGACGTACACAAACCCAATAGCTTTGATGGAGCCAACTGTGTTTTCTGCTGTGCACACGTAGGTACCAGAGTCATCTTTAGATACTCTTTCGATAACAAGTTCACTGTATCCATTTACACCATCGTATTGTGCTGAAGGGAGAACACACAGCCAAGGGTTACTTCCACTCTTTTAAACGTATACATCTCGGTGACTGGTGTGTCGTAAGACCGTGGGAATTACAGCACTTTTCAGCCACACAGCTCAACGGCACGGTGCCATGTCATTTCTGAGGCACCTCAGAAACGCAGAGAAAGTCACTGCTATGATGTGTGCCCACAGGCACGTGTTCTCTGAAGCTGGCCCCTGATTTCAAGCTTTGTGCATCTGCATTCTATGAACTGCTGAGGTTTTCTTCATAATTGAGAGAAACAGCATTAGTTGTTGGATGCTGAGCAAACATCATCAGATACTGAATGTTTTTAACGTGTTACATTATTGTCTACAGAAAAGGAACAATTTCTTAATTCTCTTCCTTACAGATTTTTCTCTTTTTAATTACAATTGCATAATACTGAAGCTATTCCTCACACGATCCCTGCCTAACAAGTATATGACATTTTTTTCTTTTCTTATCCTAAACTAATTGCAATGCTGCGTGGGGGAAAACAACTCTAGAGCAGAACAGCCAGTAAGACGCAGTGTTACCCACCTGGAATGATGTTATTGTTAAAAGTCCAGGTTATTCTGGGTACAGGTATCCCAGTTGCTTTGCAAGTTAATCTGAGCTGTTCTCCTTTAGTCAAAGCTACATCTCCAGGCAGCTCAGTAAAGGCTGGAAGTACGTGAACGACCAGGGTGACGGTGTGTGTGTCTTCTCCAGCAGCGTTGTTAGCAATACAGGTGTAACTGCCAGAATCCTCAGGCTGAAAGAAAGCACGTTGGGGACATTTTAGCTGTGGTATATCCTATACAACACTCCCTCTGGTAACGGTACGAGAGTCTCAACAGGTTTGGAACAAGCATTCAGCGGAAATCCTCAGCTGAACTCTTTCACTTCCTCTACATTTGAAAGATGACCTACACTTCTTTTTGCCTTTCCTGAGAATTTATCACTTCAAGTTCTTCACAGATTTTATTTCTCAGTGGAAAATGAAATGTTTCTAAAGACTCTGGAATATTGAGAGCAAGAAAACAAAATACAACAAAGACTAATCCAGGAGCGGGTAAAAACGAAGAGAAGCAGGGTCTTACTACTGCCAAACCTGTCAAGTCATCGGTTAGATTCGGGGAACTTACAACAACGTTGTCCAAAATGAGGTCTCCACCTGGCACAGCCCGGTATTTTCCAGCTATCTTTGTTAACAGCGCATTGTCCTTCTTCCAGTTTATTGTTGGTGTTGGAATCCCGTCAGCCACGCAGGACAGGACAGCCTGGGAGTCCTCTGTGACTGCGTACTGCGCCTCCGTGCTGCGAATCTTGGGTGGAACTGTGAGAAGGTTTATTAAAAAGATTCACCTCTATACATTCTCCAAGCACTCCTGTAAAAGCATACAACACCGGATCTTCTGTACTGTTTCTTGTCTCCATCAATGGCTACCATTACGCATGCCAGAGAAATGCATGAAATACTTGTAACAAAGTGTAAACTGAGTTAAGGAAACCACAGAATCACAGAATGGTAGGGGTTGGAAGGGACCTCTGTGGGTCATCTAGTCCAACCCTCCTGCCGAAGCAGTAACGTTCTTCCTAAACTCCAGCAACTGGCTGATCCTACAACCCAAAAAACCTCACCCATGAAGCAGCACAAATTTCCTGAACTCCTCCCTTACATCCTAGCTGCTCACCCTCGGCAGGTTCACGCTGTGAGGAAGCACATTGCTTCCGCCCAGTCCCACGTACCGTGCACAGTGAGCTCCATGCTAGAACTGCTGGACCCTGCCAGGTTTGCCGCTACGCAGGTGTAGCGGCCGGTGTCACCAGGCTGGACAAACACAATCTGCAGAGCACCAGTGCTAAGAATTCTTCTTCTAATGGACTCCGTGATTTGCTGTCCATCTTTATGCCAGCTGATCTCTGGCCCAGGGTAGCCTTCAGCCTCACACTGCAGAGTGACAGACTGATCAACAGGAGCCACATATTCCTTGGTGTGGGACTTGACAACAGGAGGAACTGAAAAGAATAATGAAAATTTTGAAAAGAATTAGACGTTGTAAGAAGCATGGAACGCTTCAGTTCTTAGTGAAAATAATCCTAAGAGCACATTTGGATCCTCAGGTAGACAACTGAAGGGAATAAACCTCCGGGGCTCCATGCAGCATCACACCAAACAGGAAAGCATTAGGTCCATTTCTGTTGCTCAGAATTGTGTTTTTACTAACAGAAAGCGTGCACAAATTTCCTGTCTGGAAATCACTACAGGAGTTTAAAAGATGATTTACCTTGAACTTTCAGTTTGATCTTCCCCAGAGCAGTGCCAGCTGGATTTTGAGCAACACACATGTAAGTGCCAGCATCTTCAACGGCTGATTTGGCAATCTGTAAACTGCCACTCGGAAGAACCATGTAACTGTTGCCTAAAACAAATATAAATATGACACTTGTTTTGTGTTGTTTTTTGTTTTTAAATGAATGGGTTCCTTACATCTTAAGTCTGAACATTCACAAAAGAGAAAACAAGTTTCTGAGTTCCAGCAAGCAGGCTGGCGCTGCGGGCTTTAAGAGGATACCTGTTGTGACTATGTTGATGCCCTCCTTTTGCCAGGTGATTACGGGCCGAGGCGTGCCAGTGGCTTCGCACGGCAGTAGGACGGGGTTGTTCACAATGACATCCAGCGTCCCTGGCTGCGTGTGGATAACTGGTGGTTCTGCAGAACGAAAGACAAAGGAAAATGCAATAGGCTTAACCTCCAAAGCTAGAAAATAACAGAAGATGCTAAAAATCGCGTAACCTGAGAGCCTGAGAAGGCCGAACGAGCAATGGCTGTATTCTGCCACTCTTACAAAGAGCTCAGTGGAGTGCTCTTCAACACCACAAACATGCTCAGCGTGAGTGCGGGTACCGAACACGGCCTCACTGCAGGCAATTTGCCATCACAGACACTTTTTAATTTAGCAAAAAGCAACAAACCCAAAATCTTACAAAAACAAAATGGAGCAGCACAGACTGGGGGGTCCGGCCCCCGGTACCCGAGCTGGAACACGCAGAGCGGCGACTCTGAGCACTCAGCGCACCCACACGACAATTCAGCTGAGCAAGACGCTGCTCGTGAGGGCCCGCGCTGGCCTCCCCAGTGCTCTGCAGCACACGTACGTGTTACACCGGCAGTGCTGACTGCCAGGGTGCCCTTTCTCTTCAGCTGCCCAGCTTACCCTGCACGCGCAGAGTGGCGTGTCTGTGAGCCGCGCCGGCCGCGTTCCGGGCCACGCACGTGTACCGCCCCGCGTGTGCCAGCTGCGCCGCCGGGATTTCAACAGCACCTGCAGCAGAGAGAGCGCATGACAACCTGCAGCAGTCCCCGGTATTCGCAGTAAACTCCGTGACACCATCTGTCTTACGAGGTCTGTATTTTTATTCTAAGAAATTGGAGAAGGGGTGTTTGAGGGGATTGTTCGCATTTATTTACTAGGTGTGCAGAACTGCACCCTTTCCCTGATTTTCTGCAGCTGAGCTCCAGTCACACACAGTACCTGAGGACAGAATTCTGTAGCCATCTCCTCTGGGAAGCAACTTTACGCCATTTTTGGTCCAATGAACTGAGGGGACAGGAACCCCTGACGCGGTGCAGGAAATTACTGCTGGAGACAGCTTCGTTACCAAAAGGTCTGTGGCTTCATCTGCTATGGATGGGGGCACTACAAATGAAGACCAGTGTAAAGATTACTTGCCTATATTCATTTTTATGAATCCTTGGAAATAACTTGTCTTTCTTGGGAATACCAGAGACTTATGAATATCAGTATCGTAAAAGAACGATAGAAAAATCTCATCTCCGCATTGGAATGCCCCAAGGAAATTCTGGGTGCCATACACATGTAATAGCAGTATCCCCTCTACCTTGAACAGTGAGCTCAACTGCTCTTTGATCTTCTCCTGCATCATTTGACACAGAGCACTCATAGACAGCAGTGTCATCCACCGTGGGAGAAATGATTACTAAGGAACCTGAAGACAGAAGTCTGAACAAAGACAAGAGAAGAAAGGAAAAGCCATTGAAAAACTTCTTTTCTTCTCAGGTAATCAGACCACTGAATCTGCAGGCTACACAAGATTATATTTAAGCATACCTAGATTTTTAAAGTGCCAAAATCATCCCCGAAAACTTTAAACCCCCAGTGAAAACATCTCTCACCTGTATGTATTCTGGTTCTGGTCAACACTAAGTAGATGCCCATTCTTTTTCCAGCTAATTGCTGGCCTGGGAATCCCAGTGGTTTCACAGGGCAAAGTGGTCTGCACATTTACAGTAACTGTAACATTGGTATGTCCCGGAGCAATAGTGGGAGGAACTAAGGACAAAGAAAGCCTAATTATTCAGAATAATTATATATATATGCACACACACAGCCCTCATACATATATAGAGAGAGAGCTGAACTGCCAGAACACATTTACTTGATTTTTTATTAAGAGTAACTCGTCAGGAGTAAACTTACTAAACATAGAGCATGGGACATGTCAAGTCTTTCTAGTTCCAGTCCACAAGGAATAAATATTTCATTTTCATGAACACTTGGGTTCTATTCCTAAAGCTGTAAATTTCTTTTAGTTTGTTGGTTTTTTTTTTTCTTCAAACCACAGCAACTAAAAAGGGGCTAAACTTAAAAATGGATCTGGCAATACAAGAAAAATTATATAACTGGACTTCAGACTTGTAAAAACACACACACATATATGTATCTCTCTAAACCCAAAACTTTTACCAAGAACCTGCAGGTCAGTCCGTTTGCGCTCCGTGCCGGCTGCATTGGTTGCCATACACACATATCTCCCTGTGTCCATAACGTGCGCTGCGTGGATGTGCAGAGATCCGTCCTCTAACATGGAGTATCTGAAACAAAGCCATAAATGCTTTCGTACTACCCACTCAACAGACCCATGGGCTATCCTGGTAGCGCAGAAGGAGGAGAGGACTCGGGGTACACAACCAATAGCCTGGCACGTGGCGTCTTCATTTGGGCACAGTTTTCTCATGCACTGCACTTCTGACTTCACTCTTTCCCAGCACACCCATTTCCCAGGGAAATTATGAAATCTAGCTGACACAGTGACTCCACATAAGTGATGACAGAGTTGCAGAAAATATCCGAAAGCTCTTTTTTATAGTTTCTCATCTAACATTAAGACCCCCTAATTAATGCTTGTACATTTTCTTGTTTCTTTGAAATACAACTGAATTCTTTAGCATTTGCTCAGTTGTAGAAAATGCCAAACTACTTCCTCTTAAACTATCAGAAGATAGAAACCATTCACTGTGATAAAAGTTGATACTAGAACATGTATAGGAAGTTTTATATATTAGAAACTACAGTGTACACTCAAGTAGCTTCTATTCTGCATGAAACTGCTTGATTTCATCCCAAAACTCCACAATTGCTTTTCAAAGTCTTTAATATTGGAAGAATTACTATTACATTTGGTCATCAAAACAGTTTTTCATCCTTCTTAACAATAATAGGATGAAACCTTTGGTACTGCTACCTTTCTGTAGAACTTTTTTATATTACTGTTTCTACCACCGTAATTTCCACGTTTGGGTCTATTGAGAAGACAGTACAAAGATTAGTTCTGATCTGTGAAAACAAAACTACTTTTACAAGTCGCAGATGTCTAATTAAGCTTTCTGTGATTAATATATTCTTAAAAAGCAACGAAGAATATTCGTGCTGACTTCTGTACAATACCTTGTATTGTTTGCAGTAAAAATAGCCCCATCCTTCCTCCAGGTAATTCTGGGGGCTGGTACCCCTTCGGCAGCACACTCCAGGACAGCAGAAGCATTTATATGCACAACAGCAGTCTGAGGACTGCTTCGGATGGTGGGAGCCACTGTGAAGGGAAAAATCGCTGATGGTATAAGAAAAAAACTTTAGGCTGCAACGATCGAAACTAACACATGAAAACACAGCCGCAGGACCAGGTACAGGGAGGACTGCAAAGACAGAACCAAGTGTCTTACCATTTTGTGTCGTGCGCGGTAATTGCCACGATGCAGTGGGGAAAGAAAAAGAAAGTTAGTCTGAAATACACTGTAAAGATCATCTTTGCAAGTTACTGCAAAGGCCATTATATAGCTAAAACAGTGAAAGGGTTCAGCGATTTAATTCAGCAAAACAAGGCTGTGGTGATACCCTTGCTTCCTAATTACAAATCCAGGAGAAAAAAGAATTTTAACTGGACCAGTAAGGACAGTCCTTAGTGGAGGCACAGTGTAATGCAGCTACATATGACTGAGTTGTGAGCCGAACAGAAATAGGAAAGAAGTTTCTCTTCGTCACTTGAGTGTGAGAACAGCATAGTTTGTAACCAGATGCGACACGATAAATAGGTTTAAAGCGAAGTTCAGGCCTACGGTAGTACAGGGCAGGTATGGAGATGCCTGGGGCCCTTCAAGCCCGGTCTTCCTGCTATCTCCCGCTTACAGGTGCGGAGAAGCCACCACAGTTTTCAAGTAACTTCCAAAACTGGTGGGCAAGCCAACTATGAAACCCAGTACCCCAGGGTGCCAGGCAAATGCTTTGAAGGAATTTCCCTGAATTTGTCCAAGAGCATTTCTCAGTCCTGGATCTGGGCGTTCCTTCTGGATGCCTCCTGACTCCGTACCAGGATGACGGCTGATGCGCAGCCCCCTCCGTCAGCAGAAAGCACAGACAGATGGAGAGGGAGCCATGGTGAGTCCCCAGCAGGTCCCTTAGCGTGGGGGACAACTGCGGACTCGGCTGGTGGCACACATGAGGCAATACACATGGTCCCCCAGTTTAGACACCACCTAAGTGGTCAACGCTTGGCTGGAAAGAGACTGCTAATGCTTCTCTCTCGCCGTTTGAACTCCTGCAGAAACACCACGCAAAGATCAAAATGCACAAGACTGGATCCGTGATTTTACCGTGTACTGTCAGCACGAACTCCCTGGTCGTTCTTCCTGCGACATTGCTTGCCACACACGTATAGCTTGCTGTATCGCCGAGGTCAGCGTTATTGATCTGCAGGTATCGCCCACTGGACAGGATTCGAACTCGAGGAGTTCCCTGAGGGGAAAGAGAGAGAGTTTGACAGATTTAACTCTGCCATTGTTCCCTTTATGCAGGTAGAGCATTCTTTGTTGCAGAGTAATAAAAGCCACGAAGGAAGGCCAAAGGTAAACCAGGGACTGAATTCACTGCTGCCTTAACTCTGTTTACGTCCACGAAGATAACAGGGTAAACAAAGTTTTGAAAAATTATCACTGCTTAATGGCTCCCCCTTGAAACCCCTACTGTGAGTTGTCCCTGAATAAGACAGCTTTTTAGGCTACGTAGCAAAAGGGCTTTTGAGTTTTCATGGCCAGGGGCAGCTAATAGCACAGGATAAATTTATTTTTTGGAAAAGTCATGCACACTACAGGCAGAAGAAATACAAGTTTCTCTAAACTGTTCTTCAAACAGCACAGCCTTGATCAGGTGGGAGCCAGCACAAGCTTAGCCTGCTGAGCTTACTAGCCAGCATTTCCGAGTATGCGGATACCAGCCTTCCCAGTCCCCGGTGACTCCAGAGCACCCGCTGGGCAGCCATCTGAAGGCAAAGCGTTTTTACCACAACCAGTCTGGACCAGATCCACACGGAATACTGACAGTAATATCAACTACAAGCGTTCAAAAACCTGACTGGATGAAAAACAGTAGAAAAAGACAAGAAACTCAGTCTTTTCCAGTATGTGCTACCCCCACTTTAGGTGAAACTGGAAGCTGACATTCCCATCTGCTCTTCTGGCTAGCAGATCCAAGAATAGCCACTGCCATGGAGTGGCGAACCTCCTCTGGTTCTGCACGGGGACCCTGGGGCACAGGTCTCACACCAGGCACCAACTCGGCAAGCCTAACAATGCAGAATTAACAGCAGCGCTGGAGCCTCGCCGGTGAAATGATTCAGCACCAGAGTGGATGACAGACACTCAGGTTTTGGGTAATAACCGGTGTTTCCTGCTGAGTACGCAGCCTATGCTACGGTTTCTACACACAGCAGCATACAGATGACAAGAAACAGGCAATGAAGCTGTCATTTAATCCTCGTGCTCCACTCAAGGTATGTCAGAAAACCCATCTTTGAAAAAACACAAATTCAGCAAGCCTTTTAGTGTTTAAATAAAGCCAGATTAGGTCAAGATGCTCCCACCTGATTTGCTTAACACTCAATGCGCATTTCAAAAATCGGTGAAGAGTGCAAGGACTCCAAAGTTGCTAGAGGCCAGATCTTTCTACAGTTCTGCTACCAAAAACAGTGGTGCTGCACAATTACATCATTAAGCACACAGAGGTCCAGAGCAGACCTCAACATCCACACGGCAGAGGACAACAAAACCAGGAAGAATGACAGCCTCCACCACAAGGCCGTTTCACAAAAGCAGTGACGATTCAAATTCAAATAACACCACAGTCTGAAAACCTGACTTTCTCCAATCCTCTCCTGTCACTGTGAAACCTCTGTTTTTCCAAGGTAAAGAGGATGATATGCCACAGAGCACCACTCTTTTCAGACCCAAGGAGAGCTCTTTCCCAGGTGCTCAGTATTAGTAGGCTATTACATTGCTTTGAGGTTAGGAAAGCAACCAGGCATTCAGGAGGACATTAATGTTCTCCTGATATCTGGAGTATATACTTATATAAGCTAAGCTGAAGAATGAAACGGATGGTACGGAACAGAATAAACCGAAGTCTGCTACTTAAAGCACACGTGACAAACCGAGAATGTTATGTCTGAACTAAATTTGTATCACAAATGCAGGAGGAGAGCTAACTCAAGACATTGAAATTGCCTACTCTGTTCTAAATCAAAAGGCAGGGGACTGACTGGCCAAGATGCCTCAGCCCTCACATACGGATGTGAATTCATGAGGCAAGAGGAGACGAAAGTTAATTCACAGGTTACCAGCTGAGTACATACATCTGTCACAGTATTTCTCCACAGCTTTGTTTTCTGGTGAGTATTTGTAACAGTGGCTTCTTTCCATGGTTTATTTTTATTAAGTACTGCTTTTAAAACATAAGCTTTCCAAGGAAGACTGAGACAAAAGAAGTATTCACAGACTTAACTTCCAAGCCGTGTTCAGTCTTGCCTTCATTAAGCAAATCACTACCCAATTAAAGAACTGACCATTCAGAAAAAGAGTGTTTCTCCCACACTTGTTTCTCGCTAGTTCTGCTGCTATATTCAAGGTAACATTCCCTAGCAGCCCTTAGTAAGGCATAATCTCCCACCATATTCTTATGTCTTCCGCTAATATTTCATTCTTCTGAATTTACAGCAGAGCAAGAGTCTGAGGAGTGGCATGTCAGAAGGAAAGCAAACAAGCAGAACGTCGGGCAAAGGCTACTGATAGACTACAGTTAAGGAAGACACAATTCATAAGCTGAATTTGTTTCCTCTTTATTAATGAATAAAGATCAACTAAGGGAAAATTATCAATTAATTAAATTCAATCAAAAAGTGAACTGAAATTGTTGAGTTGGAAAGCATCTGGTTTTTGAGCCATCTCGAGGAAGAGGATGGGAAATAAAAAATTCTTTCTGTATAAACCACCCTCATCTTGCCAATTGTCTCTCAACCAGCAAAGACTCGATGCCTTAACATGACACTACGTGGAATTCCGAGTGAAAAAGATGCATTTGATACAAAACTGTGGGGATTAGCAACCCATTTTCTCTTCTTTTTTTCCAATGTTAAGAGTTTTAGTTCCTTTCTAAATGCCACTAGAATATGAGGACACATAATATACCCAAAGGAAACACATAGTGCAGTCTTTTCTCAGCTACCTTTCCTGGGAAGCCATTCAGGAGTATACCGAAGGCTTCTAGCATTGCTCAGAGGATCCAGGAGGAGCAAGGGATCCCCCTAAAGGAAAAAAGAACAAGTAACAGTGGGATGGCCACTTCACACGCTGGCTAGCTCCAGGTGCTCATTTAGGACTAACTGCAGTTGTACTGGGGCCACTCAGCTTCTCTTGAACTCAAGGCACCGTAACCTGGACTGCACTGAAGGGGCAAGTGAGTGGAATAAGAAACCTCACGCACCATGTGTAAAAAATAAAGGGAGCAAAAGACTAGTACAAATAACGTAACCACTGTACCTCTAAAAGCTCTCCATTTTTAAGCCATGAGATTGTCGGAGGTGGCACAGCATCTGACTTGCATTCCAGTATAACTTGTCTGTTCTGCAACACAGTGAGGTCCTGTGGACCACTGGTACCAGCAATGTTAGGAGGAACTGTTGCAAAAATTAAGAAAAAAATAAACACCACATTAAAATTATTCATTGAAAATTTCCAATTTATGTTTAAAGTTTAAAACAAATGCAAAGCTACAGTATCATTAATTAGTTCTACTTTTCAATACCCGTGTTAAACATACCACATCTGTAGTGGTGAACTTGTTTCTTAAGTCACACACTGGAAAGTACCGTGACAGAAATCAATTTAAAGTTCATTCTCAGTGAACATATCAGCATTTAAGCCAGACAGAGCAGAGATCACCAAAGTTCCATAAACTGTTCATCAATAAACATGGGAGCTATAATCTTCAAAAATAAACTTGAGGCATATTGTAGAACTGCAGAAGTCCCATTTATACTTCCTTTACTGTCATTACATTTTATGTATTCATTTCTAAATACATTTCTTATCTTTTTCTACTGAAAAACTAAGATGATCATAGGTATCAGTATACTTCACATCCTTTTTAGTAAGCGCAATAAACTCAATCTAACTGAATACTGATGTCTATAACCTTCCTAGGTATTCAAAATACAAGACTTGGAATTATAACAGAAATCAGTTGCATCAGGTGGAACTTTCCCTTTTAACTGTGTATCATGTTCAGAATAGTTACCCTTATTCAGAAATGTCAATTATGATCACATGGTGTAACATCACTTTCTCAGAACACATAATATTTCTTCTTTAGTAATATGTAACTTGTTAAATGAGATACTGATACATACCTTAGTAGTTTGCGGTTTGAAGGAATAAATTTTCTTTTTCCTAAATGAAACTTACCATGTACTCTCACTAAATATTCCTTATCGTCATCTCCTGCTGGGCTAGATGCCAAACACGTGTATCTTCCTGTGTCCTCCACCTAGAAACACATGACCAACTTCAGCAGAAACCTCAGAATATGGGAACAATTCAGAAAAACTCTGAAACACAAATACTGACAACTACATATAACAAGCAGCACTTCAGCGCAAACAAAATAGATAAGGAATGCCTGAAAATAAATTAATAAAGTTCTTGAAAATGTCCTTATTTTACCATGGTGGGATTGTACAGAGATGGCTTAGGAGCTGCAGGACCCCATAAAATCTCTCTGGGTAACGAGTCTCCAGCAAGAACCGTTTTGCTTGTGACGCTTTTTGCAGCAGGTAATCAGTAAAGATGCAACTGGCTACAGGCATCCATCTCAGCAAGGGCAGTTCTGCGTCCTGAGGAAATCTTTTTATGCACACATACTCATTAACACTTCCATGCTTTCTCCTTCCTTGTAAAGGGAAGGAGTGTTTGCTTTACAAACAACACGAGCAGCAGTCAGACCTGAGCCCTGTCCCACTTCTGCTCGGAGAACTTCAGTCTGGCTGTCCATAGCCAAATACAGCCTTAGTTTACTGGTGCAGGTCTGCAAAGGTTATTTTTCCCTGAACTCTTTTATTGTCTGAACTCATCGGAAAGTCGTTTTATTGTCTTTATTTATTTTTTCTTAATTTACACACAGATGACTGCAAATGCAGTTTTTCTCTGTAACCTATGACTTCTACACGTGAGAAGCAAATGGCTGTTAGGAAAATCTGAGCTAACGCAAAGAGAAGCAAGGTCGAGGAGGAACTATAAAACACAAAAGAAGGAAACCAAGAGACAGTAACAAGAGTCAAACAGGCAGGACAAGAACAAAGAATAGATTACAGACACAGACTTAAACCAGAAGTAAACCCAGGGAAATACAGGAGTCCCTAGCACTGATTGTTCTGCTTTGTATCAAGGAGTACCGATAAATAAAAAAATGACAGAACTCTGAAATAAACTTGAGGTAATCATGCTCAGCAGAGGCAGAATCGCTTGGGGGCTCTCCAGTGCTTGCTCTGTGTGGGAAAATCCATTCTCCTACCATGGAGGCAGGTGGATGAGGTTACAGAGGCTTTTTGGACCATCTCTTCGGATGGTCCTCATAGCAGGCAGCTCTGCACACTCCTCCAGGGTCTGCAAAACTGAGCCTGATTTGAAACCAATACTCTACCTGAGCACTGGTTATTTGAAGGGCTTCTCTTAGGACATGAACATCATCATTCTGCGGAAGCGGGCGCCCGTCCTTCATCCATGAGATTTTCGGGACTGGAATGCCAGAAGCGATGCAGGGAAGTTCCAGAGGGTTGCCAACAACAACGGAGAGCTCCTCTGGTTGATCTGAACCATTGATGAGAGGCGGCTCTGGGGAAGGAAAAACATCCCAGTTCTTTGTTGACTCAAAAAGCCTGTAAAACCCGATACACATTCTTGTGGTCAGAGTTTGAAGAAACAGACTGCATTAGTATTATTTCTGGCTGTGCCATTAACTCACTATCTTCTGTAATTTCCACCTGTCTCTGTCTGTTAATCTGCATATTTTATGAGTTGGAATTATTAGTTAGAAAAATGTTTTCATAATCCCAGGTAAAATATGTAATATAGTATCAGTGAAGATTTATATTAGCCCTTTAGCTGTTGTACCTTCAGCTGTGCTATCATTCTGTCATGCTGAATTTCTACTAATCAAAGTTATTCATTTCAGTCTAATTACTTTGCAAACTAGTTCACTATTAATTATAGCATATTTCAGTACTCCTGAAATGTTGGGAAAAAATATATACTATATTACACATTCACACGTCTTTAGGTATCTTCCATTTCCTTATTTCTCTTATTTATCACAGACGTTTCTTGAAAACACTCCTTATGCGTTGAGATTTTTTAACTGCTGTCCTGAGCAGATGCTCCTTCATTGCTTGCATTTCTGTCCCACCAAGAGGTCAGCACTCACCCAGCACCCTCAGGGAGAAGTGCTTGCTGATGTCTCCAGCCTCATTGGATGCCACACAGGTGTATTTGCCCGTGTCGCCGGTCTCTGCTTTCACAAGGCGCAGGACCATGCCTTGGTTACTTGACGTCAGGTGAGCTCTGAGGCTTAACGGCCGCCCGTCTTTAAACCAGGACATACTGGGGGCAGGAGTGCCGTCAGTAAGACACTTCATCGACGCCGCACCACCTTTCACTACAGTCACCTCCTCCGTCCCTCCTGCGTTGTCCAAGCTTGGCGGTACTGCCAAGAAACAAAGATCTGGTTCATAGCGAGTACAACCCAGATGTTCATTCTGAATATAAAAAGTTGGAATGCAGCTACCCTTTTGCATTTCACCTCTTACACTCATATTTAGCACGTGTTAAAATTCACTTAGCAATTACATATTATTATTCCTTCTGAAAAAAATGTGACACATTACGGGTGCCAATTCAAGTAAGGACTCTTCTTACATAAAGCATTTCAGAGAGACTCACCGAAAACTTGAAGGTTGTAATGTTTGTTGTCCACTCCAGCCCTGTTAGACGCTACGCAAGTGTACACACCAGTATCCGATACCTGCACTCGGGCAAGTCTAAAGAGAAAGTCATTTTAAGCAAGCTGTAAATGGAATACATTACCTTTATTATGGCATGGTTTGGATCAAATTTTATCCTCGCTTCTAAAAATACTAGCAGAATTATGCTGACAGAGCAAAAGAGAACCAAAAACTCGGCTAATTACAATAGATGAAAACCAACCTGAGAATTTGCCCAGCTGACAGCAGCCTGACTTGCGAGGAGACAGACAGAGGAAGACCGTTCTTTAGCCAGTTTATCTGTGGTGGGGGTGTTCCAGCAGCAGAACATTCAATATTTAGCGAGGTGTCCAAGAGGGCAGTGAGGTCCTCTGGTGCGTCTTTATTATTGGCTATTGCTGGAGGAACTACATTTTGTAAATGTTGAAAAGGAAGATATTAAAACTGGCTCTTAAAATCATTCCACACATGCTGTCTTGCAGGAAATCCCGCACCTAATGGCCCCTAGGCAATTCCATGAGAAGATTCCCTTTTTTATAAACAGTAAATCCTCTAGCAATAATCCTGAGCACTAATATCCAGTTACATGTTAAAATCAGATGCGCTTCAGAATGACAGAATTGTCCCTTCAATTTGTCAGGCTGTGGCAGACAAGAGGGAGCTCAGGGCAGGAGCAGCAAGTGGCCAAGCCTCAGAGGGAACGGGCTCAACCGCTTCAGGGCCAGAGGGACGCGGCAGTCTGCCGCCACTAACTTACCTACTGAAACAACTCTTAAACAATGTGAAAGCAGGAGGAAAGTTAGTCTATTAGCTTCTACTTGTAGATGTTGACTTAATTTTTAAATGTGGAAAATTTCAAAACACCTTCTTTTAAACTCTAAATAAAGTATTTCTCAGGGGAGAGGGGACCTTTAACTACTAGTTCCCTCCCATACTACTTCAGTTTTAGCTGATGTACTTTGGAATTAGTGAAGATAAACTAATACAACAAAAAAGAAGTATCATAGTAAATCAGCCCCAAGTGTATCTTTCTCTTTCTGAAAAAAATCACCGCAAGCAGAATTCCTCTATGATGAAATACACCAAAGGAATTCATTTCTGTTTATCCCCAAAACACATTTACCAGCGATTTCAATCGTTCTGTCATTGACAGAACATCCTGTGTAATATACTGTGATATCTACGGTACAGGGAATTGGAAACACGTGCATGCAGTACTACTCTGCAGACAGGCATTCCTTTCTCGGCCCTCTCTTGGGAGCGCTTACAAAGATAGGATTATGGACCAGATTTCAGCCGCACATCTGTCAAAACTCACCGTATACGTTCACGTTGAAAATGCGGTCTTCCTCTCCCGCGGGATTGGTTGCCACACAAGTGTATTTTCCTGTATCAGAACGGAGAGCTCTGACAATGTTTAGCGTGCTGCCGTCTGGAGTTACTCTGCAAGGAAGGTCACAACACACAGGGAGCTGGTTTACGCAGTCCTATGACCTGGCAAATAAACTGTCCGTTTTCTACATTTAAATCAACAACCTCTATCCTCTTGGCAATTCGGTGAGAGAACCATCTTTTTTGCAAAATATTATCATTAGAGATAGGAAATTTTTCCTGTTTAACTTTGTATTAGGATTCCATTCCAGCCAGGCTTTTGAAGAACCCATAATGAAAAGCAGCAAGAGTAAAATGTTTCCATGTCTCGGATCTTTCCCCTCCAAAGGAACTTAATGGAACTTATTGTCCGTAACGAACTTTCATGAACCTGATGAACTTTAATGGAACTTATTAACTGAGAAAGAAGTAGATATCATACACTTATCTCTGTACAAAAAAAAATAAAATTAAAAAAATCGAAGTAGTAACGAAGTATACTAGATTTACAGAAGCTAAAGAGGGAGATGAAGTTCTTAACCCGGCTAAGCTAAGACTCAGGCCTTCTTCACACTCCCTCCTTTGGGCCCTCTTTTATGCTCCCTTTTTAGGGCCCTCTGAGGTTTAAAATTATACAAGAAGAGAAAGCAGTATCTGCTATTTTTGCTTGCCTTATTCTTTGTAAATCATCACTGCCAACTGTTTTTCCATCTTTCAGCCACTGCATAACAGGCGTGGGCACTCCATTGGCATCGCAGAGCAGCTGGAGGCTTTCTCCCAGGAGGACGCTGACCTCACTAGGCATTTCAGAGCCAACGATAGCGGGAGGAACTAGAAGTGCATGATGGAGGGAAGAGAAGATGCATCAGCAAGAAACACAAGTGAAACTATAAAAAGTTACATTGCGGTAGCTCATGAGTAGTAGCATTTATTGCAGTACTTCCACTCCAATCTAGTTGGGAAAGCATGTGTTATATTGTTTCTAGAGAGGGTTCCGCAAAGATAAATTCAAACCCACTTTAATCATTCCTTACACCAGCTAATTTACAAAATTATAAAAACATGTAACTTTGCCATTATATTTAATACCTACAGTAAGCTGCTCACACAATGCTAACATGCAAAAATATTATGACAACATCCCATTTCATCAAACATCCAATGCACTGTAACAATTAAACGCCTGCTTAACTCCTGAGCACGTCCTCAGAGCACAGGCAAATGCCCTGTTGCATCAGACCATCACGTCCCTGCTCACAGACACGCACTTACTGCAGCCTGAGCAGCAGCCCTTCTCAGCCGCTTCCCCCACAGAACAAGGGTGACAATCACGCTCTCCATCACGCCGAGACTGTCCATCTCACCAGTAAGTTCTGAGCATTTCAAACAATTTCGGTCACCTTGGATCAACCAGCCAGCTTGGTGCTCAGTTCCTAACCTCGGGGCAAACCGGCAGGCAGGGACGCACACAAACACCAGCACCCCCAAGAACAGCCACGCTGACGAACGGTTTCCAGCTCTGTTTGGCCGGCCGATGGCCAGCGAAGGCACGCGGGTGCTCTGGCACACCCAGCTCGCAGCCTACGCTGCCGCCTCCTCAGCCAGCAGCCACCGGCGCGGGCCAGGACCACGGCAGGGAGCTGCAGACCCAATACCATCAGCATCTCACTGGGCACGGGAGGGGACTAGCACAATTAATGGGGAGCAGTCATGAGCAACAAAGGAGCACAAAGGTGGCTGCAGCGTAAGGGTGACATCCAGGGAGGCAGGAGACAATTCTGTAGCAAATAAGGGTTTGTTATTCGAGCAGGAAAAGAAGAATCTTAAGGAAATTCTGCCAGTATTTCTTTGCTATCTCTTGCTATTTGCTATGGCAAAAAAAGCAAGAGGTATCCCTGCTTCTGAAACCGTGTGTGTGTGCTGCCCCACGCTCCATCAGCCAGCGCAGGTTCAGTGTTCAGCAGCAGGCAGGATGCGACCAGCAGCGGACACACACAGCCTTCCCATCGCTTTCAAGTTCTCCTGCAATCACAGATTAAGAATATTCATTTTCATGCAAATTTCTGACCAACAGTATACAATCCTCTAACTATTTCCCCCCCCTGGTTGCAGAGGATGGAAAAAATGGTCCAAGTTCTCTACTTTTCCACATGTTTATGTCATCTCTGTGTCCCTAGTACAGACAGTGTCACACTCCACCAGTTCTCAAACAATTCTGCCCACTGCACTCCCATGCCTTACCTTGGACAGAAAGCAGGTAACTTTTCTGAGCTTTTCCCTCTACATTTGAGGCAATACACACGTAGGTCCCGCTGTCGAGAAGCTGAGAGCGAGCAATCTGAAGCTTGCTTCCACCAGATAAAATATGAACTTCAAGGGAATCGGAGTTTTCTGGAAATATGGAAACAAGTAGTCATTCCAAAGCAGGCCTCAGACAGCAAACGCATCTTGAGAAATTTTTTCATCAAAAATTCAAAACAAAGCAAACCAAAGATTCCAATCAGCTAACATAAGAGTCTGTCTAGAGGCAGATGAAGAGGAGACGAAAAATAGACAGCAAATAGCACAAGGGAGAAAAAAGAGCAGAAAAGAGTGTGAGAGAACGTTACCTATTGGTTTTCCGTTCTTCAGCCAGACTAGCGCTGGCGGAGGAATTCCAGCAGCATCGCAGACAAAGGTAACAGGATTACTGACCGTTTCATTCACCAACACTTGCTCCGGGCCTTCGATAGTTGGTGGCACTATAAATTGGATGGAAGCAATAAGAATCGTTTGGTCACCAAAGATTTTTCCAAACTGATTTTGAATTGTCTACTCCACGATGCCTGTGGTATTACAATAGCTGCTGCAGATCAGGCAGAGGATGCTCACCATAAACGTTAAGATGGAAACTTTTATCATCTCGCCCTGCAATATTTATGGCTTTGCAAACATATTGGCCTGCGTCAGAAACCTAAAATAAAAACAAATTTTAAAAAACTTATTATGCAGTCTTGTTTTAATGCTACATTTAGACATATTAATAGCCTTTGCCTCTGCCAGCTCCAGGTCCTTTTCACAGAATGAAAGGCCTCCAGCAAACGCATCTCCTACACACAGCTAGCAGAATACACCAACAAAGAGCAAAATAATTGCTTAAGAGTAGCAAAGTAGTGGCCGACGCAGCACCCCACAAGCCTGGCCTACCTCTGCACCCTTGATTCGTAACGTTTGCCCATCCGCTAAGATCTCCACGTTTGCAGACTCTGAAATTATGCGCCTGTTCTTGTACCAGGTGACGACTGGCGGTGGAATAGCGTTGGATTCACACTCCAGCATCACCAGGGTGCCCACTCTCACGTTCAGCACTGTCAGTGAGGTTCCACTGTGGTCTTTGATGCTTGGGGGCACTGTAGAAGAAGCTCAGAGTTATTTCTGCCTCCGTTTTGTGGGAAGGCAGAAAACAACCTAATAAATACAAAATACTGCATTTTCAAAGCAATAGATACTATCTCAGAAAATTGTGAAAAACAAACCAAGGACAGTTAGGAAACTCTTCTTCTGACTTTCCCCAGCTTGGTTTCTGGCAATACAAGTATATTCACCATCATCGGGTAGTTTGGCTCGGGGAATCTGCAGAGTCCGAGCACCTGAAGGAGACAGAGAAGGCTTGAGATTTATGCTGTGGTTACTCTATCAATCTCAAATGCTATTTCAAAATTGCAGGTCCAAGGACTGAGCACAGGCAATTAAATTAACTGGAGATTCAAAAAAGCACTGCATTGCCATTGCTTTTAAAGGTTTCTTAATTTTTAAAAAAAAACCCCATCCAGCCAAGAGAACTAAAATTTTAGGGTAAACTTCATTAGTGCTGTTAATTATAAGTCTGGACAACAAATAGTCCTTTTAGACCTGTTTCTTCCATAGCTGCTCACTGCTGTCTCCTAACCTAACTCTGCCCTTTCCACGTAACTCTGCCACCACCCCATTCTTTATTCCCTGGTCTCACCTGTCTGCACTGGGGAAGCTCCTCACTGCCTGTGCCCCCGTCACTAATCTGTACAGGTGACTACAGCCAGCGAGCAGCTTCCACGTCTCTGCTTTGGTCTGTGCTGTAACACAGCCCCCGGGCACAGAACACCGGCCAGACGGGACTGAGCACCACAGCACGAGACCTGCACGTGATGCCCTGGGCTGAAGATACCCAGCAGGAGCAGAAACGATGCAGACACTCAGGGACCTTACTTAGGGAGGAGCTTCGAACGGTTAAGACAACCTTCAAATACACGGATTTCTTCCCGAGATACCAGCAGGGTTAATCCAGCTCCCCACTGAAGCCAAACGGAAGGCTTTCACTTTTTGTCATCTAAGCCAACAGAATTTATCTTAGCCCTTGTCACAATCTGTGATCATTTATTTGAAATGTGAGTCAAAGTGACTCAACTTCAATCAATACCTGTATCAGAGCTCATCTGTTACTTGACGTGCCCTCTAGTCTTTTCCACACAGTTTGTTTCAGTGCCTTCAGCCCAGCTAGTTTTCTTTAAAAGTGAACCCACCCAACAGCCAAGAAATTATGAAACACAGTAGGCCAAGTGTCTTGCCTACTCACTGGAGCAATTCTAAGAATACACTGGCTCCATAAATAATGGCCATCGCCCGTATCAAGACCAAACCAACAGAAGCTGAGTCCCAAGGCTATAGAAATAGCTGAGATTGCTCACCAGGCACAATAAAAGTGTTGGTGTTCGAACTGATCGGTTTGCCATTTTTGAGCCAGCTGAGATCAGGAGGGGGAAAGCCAGTGACCTCACAAGTCAGAGAGATTAAATTATTCACCACCACAGTCAAATTCTCAGGATTAGTACCAACAACACTTGGAGGAACTGCGGAGAGAAATACATTAATATTATCTATTGCAGTGCCAGCAAACAATATTCCACAAGATCCTGATTTACTGAAATAAAGCTGAATTGCTGAGTTTCGCCAAAGGGTCAAGTTGCAAAAATCTTTCATTTGCTATGAAAGGATCCACTGCTTTTGGGATCACAGAATCACAGAATGGTAGGGGTTGGAATGGAACTCTGGGGGTCATCTAGTCCAACCCCCCTGCAGAAGCAGGGTCACCTACAGTAGGTTGTAGAGGACCTTGTCCAGGCGGGTCTTGAATATCTCCAGAGAAGGAGACTCCACAACCTCCCTGGGCAGCCTGGGCCAGTGCTCCGTCACCCTCAGAGGGAAGAAGTTCTTCCTCATGTTCAGACGGAACTTCC